>WNFC01000846.1_pt1 | contig 31017 bp, 32 predicted proteins | sample 5400541 | NCBI WGS metagenome assembly WNFC01 (sample SAMN13153342, study PRJNA577476) | soil metagenome | isolation source: 120 cm saprolite under Douglas fir tree site 2 hole 2 replicate 1 | place: USA:California | collected 2015-04-18
TCCTGACGGGGTGCGGCTATCGCGTGCTGGACACCGGAGATCCGACCCAGGCGCTCGCGATCGGAGCCGCGCATCCGGGTACGATTCACATGCTTCTCACGGACATCGTCATGCCGGGCCTCCGTGGGCCGGCGTTGGCCGCGCAGGCGCTGGCCCGGTATCCGGATCTGCGGGTGCTGTACATGTCCGGATTCGCGGGCGGAACGGGCTCCGCGCGGGGCGCGACCGCGCCCGCCACGCCGCTCCTTCAAAAGCCGTTCACGCCACAGACGCTCGCCCGCGCTGTGCGAAGCGCGCTCGATGCGGCCCCGCGCCCTCGCGGGAGCGACGCCAGAAAGCCCGCTCAGTCGATTCGACGCTGACCCCGGCTTGTGCGAGGCGGGCCCGCGGTGTATCGTGTCGCCCGTTGATCCGACTCGCGGGACGGAGGTCAGCATGAAGACACGACGTGTCGCGGCTTTCCTCGTCGCCTTAGCGCTGGCCTTGGGCCTTGGCGAGGCGCCCGTCGCGGCGCAGCCCGCGGGGACCCTCGTCGTCGGGCTCGTCGCGGAGCCGGTGAATCTCGATCCGCCCCAGGTGACCGATCTCAACTCGAACCGCGTGGGGCGTCGCATCGTCGAGACGCTGGTCACGTTCCCCGACGAGAGCACGCAGGTCGTACCGGGCCTGGCCGAGTCGTGGACCATCTCGAAGGACGGGCTCCAGTACACGTTCAAGCTCCGGCGCGGCATCGCCTTCCACGATGGCACTCCGCTCAATGCCGAGGCCGTGAAGTTTTCGATCGAGCGCCAGATCAATCCCAATCACCCCGCCTACAAGCTCGGCAAGTACCCCTTCGCGAACTACTTTTTCGGCAACGTGAAGGCCGTCGAGGTGCTGAGCGACGAGCGCGTGGCGTTTCTCCTGAACGAGCCGCGGGCCTCCTTCCTGGCGGTCCTGACGGCTGGCGCGGCGTCCATCGTGAGCCCGGCCGCGGTGATGAAGTGGGGCCCCGACTATCCGAACCATCCGGTGGGCACGGGCCCCTTCCGCTTTGCCTCGTGGGACCGCGGCCAGCGCGTGGTGCTCGAAAAGAATCCGGCCTACTGGAAGTATCCCGTGAAGATGGAGCGCGTCATCTACCGTCCCATCGTCGAGGATCAGGCGCGGCTGACCGAGTTGCTCACGGGCGGCCTCGATCTCATCGTCGGGGTGCCCGCGGACAACGTCGGCCAGCTGGAGAAGAATCCCAAGATCACGCTCCTCAAGCAGGTCGGCGCCCACGTCTGGTACCTCGGCATGAACAACCAGAAGAAGCCCTTCGACGACAAGCGCGTGCGCCAGGCGCTCAACTACGCCGTCAACAAGGACGCCATCGTCAACGACGTGCTCAAGGGCACCGGCGCCGCGTCGAAGGGCCCCGTGCTCCCGGGCACGTGGGGCGCCGACGGCGCGCTCAAGGCGTACCCGTACGACCCCGAGCGGGCGAAGAAGCTCCTGGCCGAGGCGGGCTATCCGAACGGCTTCACCACGACCTTGTGGGTGCCGGAATCGGGCTCGGGCATGCAGGCGCCCGTCGCCATGTCGACCGTCATGCAGTCGAATCTCAAGGCGGTCGGTGTCAACGTGTCCCTGCAGACGATGGAATGGGGCGCGTATCTCGCCAAGCTGCGCACCAAGGAGCAGGAGCTCTTCGCGCTGTCGTGGATGGCGGGGACGGAAGACCCGGACATGGTCATGTACCCGCTCCTGCACTCGAGCCAGTGGACGCCGGTCGGCCCCAACCGCGCCCTGTACAAGAACGCGCGCTTCGACGCGCTCCTCCAGCAGGCGCGCCTGACCACCGACCAGGCCAAGCGCGCGCAGCTCTACAAGGAGGCCCAGCGCATCCTGATCGACGACGCGCCGTGGGTCTTCGTGGACCACGAGATCCAGATCGCGGCGCTGACCAAGCGCGTCCAGGGGTTCAAGCTCCACCCGAGCTTCGACCTGCGCGTGGAGACGATCTCGCTCAAGTGAGCCCTCGCGCGTGAGGGGCTATATCGCGCGCCGGCTCCTCCTGCTCGTTCCCGTCCTGCTGGGTGTCTCGATCGTCGTCTTCATGGTGCTCCATCTCTCGCCGGGCGACCCGGCCGAGATCATGCTGGGCTCCCAGGCGACGCAGGAAGATCTGGCGCGGCTGCGCCTCGAGCTCGGGCTGACGGAGCCGCTCCACGTCCAGTACCTCCGGTGGATGGGCCACGTGCTGCGCGGCGACCTCGGGCGCTCGCTCTGGATGAAGCGGCCCGTGCTGGGCGAAGTGCTCCGCCGTTTTCAGGCGACGCTCGTGCTGACCGCGAGCGCGCTGCTGCTCTCGACGCTCGGCGGGATCGTGCTCGGCGTGGCCTCGGCCATGCGCCCGCACTCGTGGCTCGACCGTGTGAGCGCGGTCACCTCGCTCTTCGGCGCGAGCATGCCCGTGTTCTGGCTCGGCATCGTCCTCATGGTCGTCTTTTCGCTGTGGCTCGGCTGGCTGCCCGCCTCCGGCATGTGGGCGCCCTACGGAGGCGGGAACCTGCTCGATCTAGCCTCGCATCTCGTCCTGCCCGCGGTGACGCTGGCGGCCGCGTCGATGACGATCATCGCGCGGCTCACGCGAAGCACGATGCTCGACATCCTCGGACAGGACTACATTCGGACGGCGCGGGCCAAGGGGCTGGTGGAAGGACACGTCGTGTTCCGCCACGGCCTCAAGAACGCGCTCATTCCCATCGTCACGGTGGTCGGGGTTCAGGCGGGCTACCTCCTCGGCGGCGCCGTGCTCACGGAGACCGTCTTCGCCTGGCCGGGCGTGGGGCTGCTCATGGTGCAGGGTATCCTCGCCCGCGACTTCCCCGTCGTCCAGGGCTGCGTGCTCGTCATCGCGCTCACCTTCGTCCTCATCAACCTCGCCGTCGATCTCCTGTACGCCTACCTCGACCCGCGCATCCAGTATGAGTAGGCGGCTCACCGGAAACCGCCTGGCGGTCGTCGCGTTTCTCGTGATCCTGGGCACGGTCGGCGCCGCGCTCTTCGCCCCCTATCTGCCGCTCAGCGACCCCGACACCGTGGACACGCCGAATCGGCTCAGGCCGCCGCTCACGCCCGGGCACTGGCTCGGCACCGACGAGTTCGGGCGCGACCTGCTCGCGCGGCTGGTGTGGGGCGCGCGCGTCTCCCTCGTGGCCGGCGCGGCGACGGCGGCGGCGGCGATGCTGATCGGCGTGGTCTTGGGCGTCTTCGGCGGCTACTACACGGGCTGGAGCGAGACCGTCATCATGCGGTTGACCGACATCCTGATGGCGTTTCCCTACATCCTCCTCGCCATCGCCATCGTGGCCGGGCTCGGCCCGGGGCTCAGGAACGCGATGATCGCGATCACGATCGTGGGCTTTCCGATCTACACGCGCCTCGTGCGCGGCATCGTACTCTCGGTCCGCGAGCGCGAGTTCGTGGAAGCCGCGCGCGCGCTCGGCAGCACCGACCGCCTGATTTTGGTGCGCCACATCGTGCCGCAGCTCCTCTCGCCGGTCATCGTGGCCTTCAGCCTCGACGTCGGCGCGAAGATCCTGGCGACGGCGGGGCTCTCCTTCCTCGGCCTCGGCACCCAGCCGCCCACGGCCGACTGGGGCAGCATGCTGGCGACGGGGCGGCAGTTCGTGATCCTGAGCCCTCATGTCGTCCTGCTGCCCGGGCTCGCTATCTTCGTGATCGTCCTCGCCCTCAACCTGGTCGGCGACGCCCTGCGCGATCTCCTCGACCCGCGGACCTACGCCCGGTAGGCCTTGCCAGACTTTGCTCAAAGGTAGGTGCTAGTCACTGGCACCTATTGGCGAGGGAGACGCCATGGCGGGCGAGCTGGCCGTCTTCGAGGTCGACGCGGCCGGTCGCGTCACACGAGCGCGCTTTGGCGAAAACTACACGGAACGCATCGGGAGCTGGGAGGATCGCTGAAGGGGCTCGTCAGCGCGCGGGCGTGGACACGACACGGATGCGTACGGGGAAGACGCCCTCGGACAAGGCCCCCAGCTCCTCCGCGGCGGCGTAGGACAGGTCGATGATCCGGCCGGTCGCGACGGGGCCGCGATCGTTCACCCGGACCTCGACCGTGCGGCCGTTCCTGAGATTCGTCACGAGGAGCCGCGTGCCCAACGGAAGGGTACGATGCGCGGCCGTGAGCTGGCGCATGTCGTATGCCTCGCCGCTCGCTGTTTTCTGTCCATGGTGCTGCTCGCCATACCAGGACGCCTGCCCGGTCTGGACGGCTGGGCGCACCCCTTCTGGCGGACGTACCACGTCCGGCGGACGCATCACGTCCGGAGAGGGCGACACGTCCGGCGGGGGCCTGCTGACGGAAGTTGGCGACGATACGCAGCCCGCCACTGTCAGCACCAGAGCTACCCCGGCGATCCGCCAATGCAGCATCGAGCCCTTGAAGGTATCAATCACCGTGCCAACGCGTTTCGGTAAGCCAAAGCAGTCAACGGCATTGATACATTGGGCCGGAACGGCTCCCGGCGGCTCCCGAATCCAGGAATCAAGTGGATGCTTCTTTCCGCATCGCATGGGAAGTTTCTACCTGGCGGCCTCGAGCGCTCTCACGACCACCGCGAGATCCTCGGAACCGTGACCGGCCGCTTGGGCGGCGGCGTAGAGCCGCTCGGCCAGGTCCGTGAAGGGCAGGGGAGCGCCGACGGCCTCCGCAGCCTCCTGCATCAGGTGAATGTCCTTCATGAAAAGATCCAGCTTCATCTGCGCGGTGAAATCGCCGCGCACGATCATGGGGCCACGCACCTTGAGCATGGCTGAGGTCGCGGCGCTCGTGGTGAGCACGTCGAGCGCGATGTCGAGATCGAGGCCCGCCTTGCGGGCAAGCGTCAGAGCCTCGGCGGCCGCCGCGCTGTGGAGCGCGACCAGGAGATTGGCGACGAGCTTGAGCGTCATCGCCTGCCCCGCGCGGCCGACGTGGACCACTCGCGGCAATGCGGATTCGAGCACCGGGCGCCACCGGTCAAAGAGGGCGCGTTCCCCTCCCACGATGAAGCTGCCGTCGCCACGGTCGATCATGGAGGTGGTGCCGCTGACGGGGCAGTCGAGAAATTCCATACCCTTGCCCGTCACCTCCCGGGCCAGGCGCTCGGTGAGGGTCGGCGAGATCGTGCTCATCTGGATGACGGTGAGGCCCGGACGTCCGCCGGAGACGATGCCGTCGCTACCGAGGATGGCCGATTCCGCCGCGGCGAGCGAAGGCAGGAGCGTGCAGACGGCCTCGGCCGTCCGGGCGACGGCGGCGGACGAAGCCGCGGCCTTCCCGCCCATCGCGGTCAGCGCCGCCACGCGATCCGGGAGGATGTCGAAGCCGACGACGGCGTGGCCGGCCTTGACGAAGCGCGCGGCGATGGAGGAGCCGAGGAGGCCGAGCCCGACGATGCCGACGGTGGTCATGTCAGCACTTCGTGCAGGGCGGGTAGTCCCGCGAGTAGACGGGGTTCTTCAGAAATTCCTCGGGCTTGAAGGTCCAGAACTGGGAGACGTTGGGAAAGGTGTGGATCACGGTGTTCTGGAGCTTGCCGCCCACGCGCTCGACCTTCCGCACGTAGATGTTTTCGACCGGGTTGCCGTAGTCGTCGAAGCGCACCGGCCCGCGGGGGGCTTCGGAGAGATCCACGCGGCGCATCGCGGTGAGAAACTTCTCGCTGTTCTCGATGTCGCCACCCGTGGCCTCGAGGGCTGCCTTGAGAGCCAGGCCGCCTACGTAGCTGCCCTCGGAGTAGTACGAAGGCACCTGCTTGTACTTCGCCTCGTAGGCTTGGGAGAATTTTCTGTTCGCGGGCGTGGCGAGGGCGGCGGAGTAGTGCAGCGCGGTGACGACGCCCAGCACCTCATCGCCCATGGTGCGGAGCACGTGCTCGTCGGTGAAGGTCCCGCCGCCGATCAGCGGCAGCTTGCCCTTGAGGCCCGCCTCCGAGTACTGCTTGGCGAAGCGGAGCGCGTCGGCGCCCGAGAAGACGCAGTAGACAGCGTCGACATCCCGGCGCAGCTGGGCCAGGTAGGGCGCGAAATCGGCGGTATTGAGCGGGGGCCAGAGCTTCTGGACGACCTGGCCGCCGGAGTCCTCGAAGGTGCGCTGGAAGCCGCCCGCCACCTCCCAGCCGAAGGCGAAGTCGTAGCCGATCATCGCGATCTTGCGGTAGCCCAGATTGTCGTAGACCCACTTGCCGAACGGCTGGGAGGGCTGCGCGCTCGACCAGCCGGTGCGGATGATGTACGGGCTGCGCTTGCGCTGGGTGATGTCCTCCGCGGACACGATCGGAAAAATGGTGGGCACCTTCTTGTCGTTCACGTAGCCGGCGACGGCATAGCCCACGGCGGCGGAGAGCGGCCCCACCAGCACGTGGATGCCCTGGCTTTCCACGAGGCTTCGCGTCTTGGCGAGACCCGTCGGCGGCTTGCCCTCGTCGTCCTCGGTGATCAGCTTGATCTCGCGGCCCGCCAGCTTCCAGCCGTGCTCTTCGAAGAAGAGCTGCATGCCGTTGGCCATGTCCTTGCCGTTCGCGGCGAGGGGGCCCGTCTCGGGCAAGATGAGCCCGACCTTGATGGGTCCCTTCTGCGCCCAGCTCACGGAGGACACACACAGGAGGAGAGCGGCAACGAGCACCAGAGGAAGCGAGAATGCCTTGTGCATGAGCGTCTCCTTATCGGGCTTGAAGCGGGTCTCTACCCGCCGAGTGCCTGGAGAATCTCCTCGTTGCCCAGCGGCCAGCCGATGGCCGCGGCCATCAGCCGCAACGCGAAGCCGTGCATCTCCTCGCCATCCATCGAGTCCACCGCGTCGGCGGCGACCACCACCCGAAGGTCGAGGTTGGTGGCCTCGAAGCCGGCGCACAGCACGCAGGTGGTGGTGTTGATACCCGCGAGGATCACGGTGTCCACGCCGAGCCGGCGCAAGACGAACGCGAGGTCGGTGGCATGGAACACGCTGTAGCGCTTCTTGCCTCGCACGACCAGATCGCGCGGGTCCAGGAGCTCGGGGATGATTTCGGTACCGGGGCTACCCGCGAGATTGTGGCGCAGAATGCCGCGACGGGCCTTGGCCGATCGTCGTGGACGGATTTCCAGAAGGGATTGGCGGCGATCTCACCCGGATCGCGGTATTCGGTGACCACGTGGATCACGGGGACGGCCTTCTGCCGAAGCGCGTCGAAGAGCGCCGCCGCCCGCTTGATGACGGGCCCGCAGCGCTCTGCGTGCAGAGGAAGCGTGGCCACCGCGGGGTCGAGGTGCCCGCGATGCATGTCGATCGCCACCGCCGCTGTCGTCCTCGAATCGAGATGGAGCATGGATGCGCGTCCGCGAGAGAAGTAGCACAGGGCCCAGGCGATGGCAACCGGCCGGCGAAGCGGCAGGTGGATCGGTCATTGCTGCGGGTTCGGCGGGTAGGGAATGGGTCCGGCGTACTCGGCTCGCAACGGCGCCCATCGAAGCGCCCAGATCCGCGCCAGGGTCCCGGCGAGCTGCGCCAGGTGGATGCGATCGTGGGCGACCCAGGCCGCGAGAATGTCGAGCCCCGAGAGGCGGCCGAGGCGACGGTGAGGCCGCGACTCTGTGAGCGAATCTGCCCCAATGCCTGCCAACAGGTCGAGACTGGCCTGGCGGCGGACGCCCAGCGCCTCCAGCACGACGGGCAGGCTCGCTTCGCGGTAGCGTCGCTCTTCGGCCCAGCGCTCGGGATCGATCGGCGCGAACTCGTCCGCACCGTTCACGATGACGCGCAGGCGGGCGCCGAAGTCTTCGGTTTCCTCATCCCGCAGGTGGCAGAGGATCTCGACGGGCGACCACTCGCCCGGCGCCGGCCGCGTGCGCGCGCCCGCCTCGTCGAGGCCGGCGAGCAGGCTTTCCAGCACCGCGGGCAGCCGACCAAGCTCGAGCCGTGCTTCCAGGAGGAGCGTCTCGCTCATGGGATCACGCCATGACCTGGCCGCCGTTGACGTCGAGGGTGGCGCCGTTGATGAAGGCCGCGGAGTCCGAGGCGAGAAAGACGACGGCCTCCGCGATCTCACCGGGCTCGCCCAGGCGCCTGACGGGGATGGCCTCGGCCACGCGCCGCGTCTCTTCGGGTGTCCGCGCCTTGAGCACGCGCTCGGTCGCCGTGGTCCCGGGCGCCACCGCGTTGACGGTGATGCCGTGGCCGCCGACCTCGAGGGCCAGGTGGCGCGTGAACCCGATGACGCCAGCCTTGGCCGCCGCGTAGTGGGAGGTGACACGGACCGCGCCCGCGCGGCCGACCACCGACGCCAGGTTGACGATCCGGCCGTAGTGCTGCCGCTTCATGATCGGCAGCGCGGCCTTCGAGCAGAGGAAGACGCTCGTGAGGTTCGAGGCGAGGATGGACTGCCACTCCTCTTCCGTGATCTCCTCCGTCGGGCGGATCACCGCGAAGCCGCCCGCGTTGTTGACGAGGATATCGAGCCGGCTCCAGCGCGCGATCACGGCGTCGAGCGCCCGGCCGATATCCGCCGAGCGCGTCACGTCGGCGCGCAGGGCCAGGACGTCGGCGCCGCGCCCCCGTTGTGCCTCCGCCACGGCCTCGACCCCGGCGCCGTCCAGATCGAGCGCGGCTACCCGCGCCCCCTCGCGGACGCAGGCCTCCACGATGGCGGCGCCTATTCCCTTCGCGGCGCCCGTGACCATCGCGACCTTTCCGTCGAGCCGCATGGCGCACCCCTTTCGCTGGATGGGACGGATAGCATACACGGAGCGCCGGTGCTAGTCTTGTGCGCCGAGGAAGGAGACCGCATGGGCCGCTTCGTCGATCTCTCCGTCACCGTGGACTCGAGCACCATGAGCCCGCCGTCCACCAATATGAGGCTCGAGGTCACGCCCCACAACCGCGGGCCCGGCTTCTGGCAGGTTTCGAGCGTGCACCAGAGCCTTCACACGGGGGCGCACATCGACTCGCCGCTCCACGTCTTCAAAAACGGCATCACGACCGCGGAGATCGCGCTCGACCAGGTGATGGGAGAGGCGCTGGTGGTGGACCTCTCGTGGGCCGGTCCCAACCACGCGATCACCGTCGACGACCTCAAGAAGGGCGGTGCCGCCGACGTCAAGCGCGGAGACATCGTCCTGCTCCGGACCGGCTGGACGGACACGATGTACGGGAAGTGGCCCGACTACTTCACCCAGTCACCGTATTTCCCGCCCGAGACGGCGCAGTGGCTCGTGGACCGCGGCCCCAAGAACATCGGCTTCGACTTCTTCGAGGAGTACTGCGCGCGACTGGCGGATTTCACCTCCGAGGACTTTGCGATGCACCGGGTGATCCTGGGCGCGGGCGTGGTCATCATGGAAGGGCTGACCAACCTGGGCGCGCTGCCCCGCCGTCGCGTAGACTTTGCCGCGCCCTTCTACAAGATCGCCGGCACCGAGGGCGCCCCTGCGCGCTTCTTCGCGACGGTGTAAGCGGCCTGCGTGATGAGCCGGCAGCGGGTGGATGATCCAGGGCTCCAGGCAGAGAAGGACGTTGCGCTCGGCTTCGACCTGCAGCGCCTGGAGCCCGAATTTCTCGAGGACCCGTACCCGACCTATCACCGACTGCGGCGATGGGATCCGGTGCATCGCTGTCCGGACGGCTCCTATTTCCTGACGCGCTACGACGACGTGGCGGCCGTCTATCGCGACCACGCCCGGCTCTCGTCCGACAAGAAGGTCGAGTTCAAGCCCAAATTCGGCGATGGCCCGCTCTTCGAGCATCACACCACGAGCCTGGTCTTTCGCGACCCGCCCGACCATACGCGGCTCCGCCGCCTCTTCGCCGCCGCCTTCACGCCGAAGGCGCTGGCCGCGCTCCAGCCTCGCGTCGTCCGACTGGTTGATGGCCTGCTGGACCGCGCGGCGATGCAGGGCGGCATGGATCTGATCGCGGACTATGCCTTCGCGCTGCCCGTCGAGCTGATCGGCGACATGCTGGGCGTGCCCCGGGCCGACCGGCCGCGATTGCGCGACTGGTCACTGGCGATCCTGGGCGCGCTGGAGCCCGTGCCCGGACCCGACAGGCTCGTCCGCGGCAATCGCGCCGTGGAGGAATTCAAGGCCTTCCTGCGCGCGCTCTGCGAGGACAGGCGCCGCCATCCCCTGAACGACGACGGCGAGGTTCTGAGCAAACTCATCACCGCCGAGGACGAGCAGGGCGCCTTGAGCGAGGTCGAGCTCCTGCACCAGTGTATCTTCCTCTTGAACGCGGGGCACGAGACGACGACCAATCTCATCGGCAACGGCGTGCATGCGCTGCTCGAGCATCCCGGCGAGCTGCGCCGCTTGCAGCACGACCCCTCGTTGATCGAAACGGCCATCGAGGAGTTTCTCCGCTACGAAAGCTCGAATCAGCTGGGCAATCGCCGCGCGCTTGTCGATGTCGAGATCGGAGGCGTCGCGTTGCCCGCGGGCACGCTGATCACGCTCGGCATCGGCGCCGCCAACCGGGACCCGGCCCAGTTCCCGGATCCGGACCGGCTCGACATTGCCCGCGCGCCCAACCGGCACCTTGCCTTCGCCACCGGCATCCACGCCTGCGCGGGGATGTGGCTGGCGCGGATGGAGGGACAGGTGGCCATAGGCAGGCTCGTGCGGAGATTCCCGAAGGTCCGGCAGGCTGGGCCCGTGGTGCGCGGCGGGCGCGCCCGATTTCGCGGGCTGGCGCAGTTCCCGGTGAGTGTGTAGGCTTTCAGCAGGGAGGAGACAATCGTGGAGAAATTCGAATACTTCAGCGGCATTCCCGAAGTCGGCATTGTGCCGCGCGCGCCGCACGCGGGGCCGCTCATGCGCCACGTCTACGAGCAGGAGCACGGGCGCGGGGGCTTTGCCGGCAAGGTCAGCCACACCTACCACCTCTATCCGCCCACGAACTGGCTGCCCGAGGAGAGCCGGCTGCTCAACGGCGCGGTCTTCGCGCCGCACTGGGAGTCGCCGCTCCGCCCGCTCGGCGGGGTTCACCACGCGTTGGACGTTCTCAAGCCGGGGGCCCCCGCCGATGTCTACCGCGGCATGGGGCGGCTGATCGCGAATGCGACGGCGGCGATGAATGTGACAGCGCCGTCGGCGCCGATGGACTACTTCTTCGAGCACCACTCGGCCACTCTCGTGGTCTTTGTCCACGAGGGCTCGGGCATCCTCGAGACGACGTTCGGCCCCATTGCCTACCGCAAGGGCGACTTCCTCATCGTGCCCAAGGGCGTCACGCACCGCTTCGAGCTCGACGCGGGTCCGCAGTACTACTGGGTCTACGAGAGCTTCGCGGGCGATCCGGAGAAGGCCGAGGCGGTGACGACGGGGCAGTTCCTGACGCACAGCCGGAGCGACTACAAGTTCCCGCGCTCGCTCGATACGCGCAACGAGGCGGGGCGCTTCGAGATCATCTCCAAGACCGACGGCACCTACGCGCGCCGCGTGCACCCCACGCACCCGTTCGACGCGGTCGGCTGGCGCGGCACCTATCTGCCGTACAAGTTCGCCGTCGAGGACGTGCGGCCGCTGGTCGCCGACCGCTCGCACGTGCCGCCCTCGGGCCACACGGTCTTCATCCTGCCCGGCTGCTACATCTGCGTCTTCACGGTTCGCTCCGCGGAAAAGGAAGGTCTCTGGGTGCCCTTTTTCCACAACAACCTCGACTACTGCGAGACCCTCGGCTATCACGTCGGCCGCTTTTTCAGCCGCGGCGGCGTGTTCTCCGAAGGCATGGTCTCGGTCCACCCCGTTGGCCTGCCTCACGGGCCGCATCCCAAGGCCATGGCGGCGCTGCTGGACGACAAGCGCCCCGAGCGCTTCGAGGAGGTTGGCATCATGGCCGACTTCGCGAACCCGGCGAAGATCTCGGACTTCGCGCTCGGGCTCTCGCAGCCTGGCTACATGGCAACCTGGTCGGGCTACACGATGGACCCGCGCTTCGTGCACGACCCGGGCCGGCTGGCCAAGGTGCGGAGCGAGGCCGAGCGCCTCGCCGAGACGCGCGACAAGATGAGGCCGGGTGCATCGGAGGACGACGCGGACCGCCGCTAGATGCCCTGCGGTGCCCAGCGCGACGTCGAGGCCAATGGCCTCCGTCTTCGCCTGCACGAGTGGGGCCCGCCCGGCAGGCCGCCGGCGCTCCTGCTCCATTCGCTGGCGGCCCACAGTCACTGGTGGGACTGGAGCGCGCCGCTCCTCGGCGAGCGCTTCTCCGTCGCGGCGCTCGACCTGCGCGGGCACGGCGGCAGCGCCTGGTCCGATCCGCCGGCCTACCGGGCCGCGGACTACGCGGCCGACATCGTTGCCGTGCTCGACGCGCTCGGCTGGCGCAGGCCACTGGTCGTCGGCCACTCGCTGGGCGGCTACGTCGGCGCGTATCTCGCCGCGCGGTATCCCGAGCGAGTGGGCGCGCTGGTCATCGCCGACACCATGACCCACTGGTCGGACGACGAAGCCGCGTGGGCGCTCAAGCAGGTCGAGCGCCCGGGTCCGGAATTCGCGAATCCGTCCGAGGCGGGCTCGCGTTATCGACTGTCGCCGCCCGAGACCAGGGCGCCCGGGGACTGGATCCGTCACCTCGGCGAGGCGGCCGTTGTCGAGCGAGAGCCCGGCGTCTGGCAGTACGCCGTCGACCGCCGTGTCTTCGCCCACGCGCGTCCCGACGCCTGGCCACTCCTCGCGGGCATCGTGTGTCCCACCCTCGTGGTGCGGGGCGCGGGCAGCCAGATCATGGATCGCGATGCCTGGCTGCGCGTCGCAACAAGCGTGCAGCACGGCCAGTTCGCCGAGATCAAGGATGCCGGGCACCACTTGGTGCTCGACGACCCGGCAAGCTTCGTCTCGACCGTGACGACATGGCTCGATCGGGTCGCGCCGCCGCGCCCGGTAGGCCGCGAGTGACATCCTTGACGGTCGTGAAGGGCGCCCGTATGCTGGGCACCTTTCGACGTTAGCCGGGTGACAATCGAGGGGTTGAAGAGGAGGTCACCGTGAATCCTGCCGTGATGACGACACACGATCCGAACCTGCCCGCCGAGTACTCCGCGGGGCTGGACCGGCTCTCCCTGGCGCCGCTGTGGACGGCTTTGCACGCGCTGCTGCCTCATGAGCGCGTCTCACAGGCCATGCCCCACCGCTGGCGCTGGGCCGAGATGCGCGGGCCGCTGCTGGAGGCGGCGCGCCTCGTGCCCATGGAACAGGCCGAGCGGCGGGTGCTCGTGCTGCGCAACCCGGGCCTCGGCGGCGCGTACGCGGCGACGGCCACGCTTTTCGCGGGGATGCAGATCATCCTGCCCGGCGAGACGGCGCCGAGCCACCACCACACGCCTGCCGCATTGAGAATGATCGTCGAGGGACGAGGCGCGTTCACGACGGTGGACGGCGTCAGGTGCGCGATGGAACCGGGCGACCTCATCATCACGCCGCCGATGCGCTGGCACGACCACGGGCACGAGGGGACGGAGCCCGTGATATGGCTCGACGGGCTCGATATTCCTCTCGTGCGGAGCTTCGAGGCGGCCTGGGCATCGAAGATGCGCCCGGCGGCCGCCCCCTCGACGTCTACCGATTCCTCCCAGGACGAGCTCACGGCGGCCGGCATGGTGCCGCGCGCCTCGCGCTACGAGGAGACGGGCTACCCGCAGGTGCGCTGGCCGTGGAGCACGGCGCGGAGAGCGCTCGAGGCGATGGCGGCGGAGGCGCCGCCCGGCCGGCCCGTCGTCCTCCGCTACATCAATCCCCGGACCGGCGACTTCCCACTTCGCACGATCGGCTGCGAGGCTCAGTGGCTCCGGCCGGGCGAGAGCACGCCCGCCGAGCGCCGGACGGCCAGCGGAGTCTTCCACGTGATCGAAGGCCGCGGCGAGAGCAGGATCGGCGACGAAACCTTCACCTGGGAGAAGGGGGACTGCGTGGCCGTGCCACCATGGCACTGGGTCCAGCACAGGAACCCGTCGTCATCGGCTCCGGCCTGTCTCTTCCACTTCAACGACGAGCCGGCCATACGCGCCCTCGGCCTCTGGCACGAGGAAACTCGCTGAAGTCTTACGCCTCCCCCCGCTTCCCGTGAGCCGCTTCCAACGGACCCAGGGCGCCGAGAAGGGTCCAGTTGCGAGGCGACGCCCGAAGGCCGCACGCGAGGCGTACTCCCTGTACGTTGAGCGTGCGGCCGAGGGCGTCAACGAAGCAAATGGGCCCTTGTCGGCGCCCTGGAGCTAGTCTTTGGTGAGGCCGAGAGTCCCCGTACCCAGAAAGCACTGAGCGAGGGTTGCTGCCAGCAAGACCAGCGGGTACTCGAAGCCCGCTACCTCTGCCTTGCCCCGCGCGGCGTCGACGATCACCCCGTGCAGGAAGAAGCCCTCCTGGAAATGGAACAACAGCACGGTCCCGACCATGACCGGCAGATTCGCCATGGCCGCCCACCGCGTGAAGACTCCCAGGATCATCATGGCGCCGCCGACGACGTGGACGAAGAGCACATAGGTGGTGGCGAAGTCGCCGACGGGTATGCCGAGCCGCTTGTTGATCATAGCGGCGAGCGCATCGACGGTGAGCACGTCGTACACGTAGTAGGCATGGGCGATGTACACCACGCCCAGCGTGATCCGGAGGACGGTGGCGCCGAGTGGACTGATAGCGACCCCCAGTCTCGGATTCTACCCCGCCGCCCGCGCGGGCCCTTCAGGAATTCGGGTCGAAGAGGTCGCGGGCCGCCGGGAGTCCCGGCAGGGATGTGGCGCAGAGCACGGCGCGCGCGATGGCTGCCGCGACGGCCTCGGCGGCTGCCTCGCCGAGGGAGGCGAGATCGGTCCGGGCGTCCCCCACGGACAGGCAGAAGAGCGCGTCGCCGTCCATCGGCAGGTGTGGTGGAGAGAGCGCACGCTCGAAGCCCTCGAGACCCAGCCGCGCCACGCGCGCGGCCTCTGCCTTGCCCAAGGCGGCGGTGGTGGCGACGACGCCGATGGTCGTGTTGACGGGGCGGAATCGCGACGGCACGCCGGCCTCGAGGGCGGCGGCGGAGCTCACCAATTGCCTGCCATCGGCCGCGTCGCGTGCTCCGGCCATGAGACGGCCCGTGACGGGGTCGCGCACGTCGCCGATGGCGTTGACGACCATGAGCGCGGCCGTCACGATGCCGTCCCGCTCCACCCGCGACACGCCGAGGCCGCCGCGCATGGCGCGCTCGATACCGAAGAGCTTGCCCACGGTCGCGCCCGTTCCCGCGCCCACGTTGCCTTCCTCTACCGGCCCCGTCCGGGCCGCGACGCACGCTGCGTAGCCCATGGCGCGATCGGGCCGGACGCGGTGGTCGCCCACGTTCAGATCGAAGATGATGGCCCCCGCCACGTGCGGCACCACGCTGCGGGCGACGGGGAGTCCGCGGCCCTGCTCCTCGAGATACTGCATGGCGCCCCAGATGGCCTCGAGGCCGAAGGCGCTCCCTCCCGCGAGCACGATGCCGTCGAGCGTCGGTGCCACGTGGCGCGGGTCGAGGAATTCGATGCCGTGAACGCCCACCGCCCAGCCGGCGATCTCGAGCGCGCCCACCGCCGGCCCTTCCGGCAGGATGACCGTACAGCCGGTAAGCGACTGGAGATCGGTGACGTGGCCGACACGCACGCCGGGAATCACGGCCGCACTGTAGCAAATTCTGGCCGCGCCCGACCCCGTGGTGCTAGTCTCGAAGCGACATGGGCAGGGATCGCTCCCCAGAGGCGGAGCAGGATGCCGGCGCGCTTTTGGACGAGCGCCGGCGGCGGCGCCCCTGGGCCCTCATCGCCGCCTGCCTCGTCCTGGTGGTGCTGACGGCGGTGCTCTGGGTCAAATGGTCCACCGCGCGCCGCGATGCCGCCAGGCTCCAGAAGGAGCTGACGCGCGTCTACAAGGAAGCCGAGGACCTGCGGCTGCAGGCCGCCCTCGCCCAGGAGCGCATCGGCAAGCTCGAGCGGGAGATTCGCGCGCTCAACTCCGAGCGGGACAGACAGGCCAGGTCGGCTGACGACAAGCCGCCGGCGCGCGGTGCCAGGCCGCCGGCGCGTCGATAATGCCGCGCGTAGTGTGGAAGGAGACCGCATGGAATTGATCGGTCGTATCCTCGACGGCTCCATCCCGGGAGACCTCAAGGAAGCGTTACGTCGGGCAGAGCCCTCGGGAAATCGCGTCAGCCACGACGAGAAGATGCGTCACCTCGAAGAGGTCCCGCTGCTCGCCGACTGCACCCAGAAGCAGCTGCGCTCGCTCTCCGACATTTCACGCGTGGTCGAGGTGCCCACGGGCACGTCGCTCACGCGGGCGGGGCAACCCGGCGACGAGTTCTTCGTCATCCTCGACGGCTCGGCGGTGGTGGAGAAGCCGGGCAAGAAGCGGGTCTTCCTCAGGCCCGGCGATTTCTTCGGCGAGATGAGCCTCCTCGACGGGGGCCCGCGATCCGTGACGGTGCGGGCGGCGACGGAGCTCCGCGTGCTGGTGATAGACAGGAAGAACTTCCAGGAGCTGCTGCGCGAGGTGCCCGAGCTGACCCAGCGGCTCCTCGTCACGCTCTCCCGTCGCATCCGCGCGCTCGAGTCCACCGATCGCGGCTGAGCAGCCCGCTAGCGCGCGGAAGTCGTTCGGTCCCAGACCTCGAGCAGGCGATTGTTGTGCTCGCGGGTGCCGACGGAGATCCGGAGATGGCCGGGGAAGCCGACCGCCGCGCCCTCCCGCACCAGGATCCCCGCTTTGAACAGTGCCGCTCTGAGCGCGTCCGCTTGCTCCCCGACGCGCGGGAGGATGAAGTTCGCCTGCGAAGGGGGCGCGGGCGCGCCGCGCCGCGCGACCTCCTCGAGGAGCCGCGGGCGCTCGGTCAGGATGAGCGCGCGCGTCCGCTCGAGATGCTCGGGATCCTCGAGCGCCGCCACCCCCGCGACCTGGGCGAAGCGGTTGACGTTGAAGGGCGCGCGCACGCGGCCCAACCAGTCGATGACCTCCGGCTGCGCCAGCGCGTAGCCCAGCCGCAGCCCGGCCAGCCCCGCGATCTTCGAGAACGTGCGGAGCGCGATCAGTCGCGGGTGCCGCCTCGCGAGGATAGCGCCGTCGGCGGTCTCCGGGTCGTCGCAGAAATCCCGATATGCCTCGTCGAGGACGACGAGCGGCGGGTCATCACCCAGCGCTTCGAGGAAGCGCTCGAGAGGTCCGCGCCTGATGATGGTCGTCGCCGGGTTGTGGGGCGTGCAGAGGAAGACGGCCTTGGTGCGGGCGGTCACGCGCGTCAGCATGTCGCCGAGATCCGTATCGTAGCCCTGGAGCGGGCTGCGCACCGGCGTGGCGCCGGAGATCCTGGTCTCGATGTCGTAGGGCTCGAAGGCCGGGTGCGGCATCAGGATCTCGTCGCCTGGCTCGAAGGCCGCGCGCGCGATGAGCCCGAGGATCTCGTCGCCGCCGTTGCCGGCCATGATCCAGTCGGGAGAAATACCCAGCCGCCGCCCGAGGGCTTCGCGGAGCGCCGTCGAGCCGCCGTCGGGGTAGAGATGGGCGCGCGGCGCTTCTCGCCGCAGCGCCTCGATGACCTTTGGTGACGGACCCAGCGGGCTCTCGTTCGACGAGAGCCTCAGAATGGCGGGCAGCCCCAGCTCCTTCTCGAGCGCTTCCAGCGGCTTGCCTGCCTCGTAGGGAATCACCCCGGACAGCGCCTCGCGCCATATTTTTCTCATGGGAGAGCATTCTATCCCGCCGTCCAAGTCCGCGCCATGTTTGACATACCGGACCCTGCCATGTAGGGTTTTGACATGTCTGCGGACTTGTTCCGCCAACTGCGGCGCGTGGAGGCACAGGCGGAGCGAGGCTTCGAAGGCACGGCCGCCGAAGGTGCGGAGCGCCGGCGCCGGCTGAGGCTCGAGCTCCTCCGCCAGCACCTCGCCCAGAACGTCGACTTTCTCAAGGCCGCCCACTTGGGCGGCGCCTCAGGCCAGCAGTCGGTGCAAGCCTACGCAGCCTTCATGGATGGATTCCTCTCGACCCTCTTCCGGCTCGCCGTGGACGACGCGAAAAAGGAAGGCGTTTCCCCCGGGCCGATCGTGCTGGTGGCCCTGGGCGGCTACGGCCGCGGCGAGCTCGGGCCGCTCTCCGACCTGGATCTCATGGTTATCTACGACGGCGAGGTGGGGCCTTTCGTCCAGCGTGTCACGCAGGGGCTCCTCTATACGCTGTGGGACCTGGGGTTGACCATCGGTCATTCGGTACGGAGCCTGCCTGACTGCGTCGCCATGGCCCGCACGGATTTCGCCTCGCGCACGTCCATGCAGGAAGCGCGCTACGTGATCGGCGACCGGCGGCTCTTCCAGCGTTTCCGCCGCGTGCTCGCCGAGAACGTCTACCGCAAGGACTTCGGCCAGTTCCTGGAGACGGCGCTGGCCGAGCGGGACCAGCGCTACCGGAAGTTCGGCGGCTCGCCCTACATGGGCGAGCCCAACGTCAAGGAGTCGGCGGGTGGCCTGCGCGACCTCCACACCGCGATGTGGCTAGCCTCAACCAAGTTCGGCGCGCGCACCCTGCGCGATCTCCTCGAGAAGAGCCTGATCACGCAGCGCGAGGAACGCCAGACGGACGCGGCCCTGACCTTTCTCTGGCGGGTGCGCAACGAGCTCCATTTCCTCTCTGGCCACAAGAACGACGTGCTCTCGCGCGATATCCAGCCGCAGATCGCCAAGCACTTCGGCTACGAGAGCGACGACGTTTCACTAGACGTCGAGAAGTTCATGCGCGACTACTACCTCCACGCTCGCGTGATCCATCGGGTGTCGAGCCGCCTGATCGCGCGCTGCCAGGAAACGCTCTCGCGCCGAGGGACCGTGCAGCGGCGCCTCCGTCAGGAGGCGCTGGCCGACGGGCTCTTCGTCATGGACGAGCGCATTCACCTCGTCCATCCCGACGGCCGGGATTTCCGCGCCGAGCCCGCGCGGCTGATGAAAGCCTTCTGGCACTCGCACCGGCTGGGACTGGAGCTGGGGGTGGACGTGGAGCGGGCGGTCGAGGACGCGCTCGACCTCGTTGACGACGGCTTCCGCCGCTCCGCGGAAGTCCGAGACCTCTTTCTCGACATCTGCCGCAATTGGGGGCGCGTGGCCCAGACACTCCGCCAGATGCACGAGGTGGGCTTTCTCGGACGCTACCTGCCCGAGTGGGACGCGCTGACCTGCCTCGTCCAGTACGACGTCTATCACAAGTTCACGGCGGACCAGCACTCGCTCATCGCCGTGGAGAATCTCGAGGCGCTCGCGCCGGGCGCCTCCGCCTCCTCCGAGGGGATTGCCCAGGTGCTCAACGAGGTCCAGCGGCCCGACCTTCTGATGCTGGGCATGCTCCTGCACGACATCGGCAAGGGCAAGGGGCACAGTCACGTCGCCAAGGGCATCCCGCTCGCCGAGGAGGTGACGGCGCGCATCGGGCTCGAGGGAGAAGCGGCGGGCGCCGTGGTCTTCCTGGTGGCCCAGCACGTTGCGCTCTCGCACATAGCCCAGCGGCGCGACGTCAACGATCCCAAGACCGTCGAGGCGCTGGCCGCGCTCTGCGGCACGGCTGAACGCCTCCGCAAACTCTACCTCCTGACCTTCGCCGACATGCGGGCCGTCGGCCCCGGCGTCATGACGGGGTGGCAGGCGCACATCCTCTGGGAGCTCTATTGCGGCGCGCTCCAGCGCTTGACGGGCGGACGGCCCGAGCGGCTCACCCGCGAGGACGTGGCAGACCGCGTTCGGACCGAGCTCCGGGACGGCGGCCTCAAGCGCGCGGTACCGGGGCATCTCGGCATGATCTCCGAGCGGTACCTCTCGACGACCCCGGCGGCGAGGATCGCGGAGCACATGAGGCTGATCGAGCGCCTCGAAGAAGAGCCGGTGGCGACGGAGCTGTTCCACCACCGGGACCTGGGCTCCTCGGACCTCGTCATCGTCACGCGAGACGTGCCGGGGCTCTTCTCCCTCATCGCGGGCAGCCTGGCCGCCCACGGCATCAACATCCTCTCCGCCCAGATCCACACTCGCGCCGATGGCATCGCCATCGACACCTTCCAGGTCAACGACCCCTTCGGCGAGGCGGTGACCGAAGAGGCGCGCTGGCGCCGGACGCTCCAGGCGCTGCGCCGCGTGCTGCTGGGTGAGCAGAAGGTGGACGAACTCCTGGCCGCGCGGCGCGGCGGCCGCTCCGGCGATGACGCGGTCCCGGGCCCCGCCAAAGTGTCCGTGGACAACCACCTCTCGGACACGCACACGGTGGTGGAGGTCAAGTGCCCCGACCGCGTGGGCCTTCTCTATCTCATCACGAGGACGCTGGCGGGGTTCGACCTGTCGATCGCGAGCGCGCGCATCGCCACGGACATCGACCACGCCTTCGATACCTTCTACGTCGCGGACCGTCACGGCCACCGCATCGAGGATCCCGACGAGATGGCCCGCGTGCGCGCCGCGCTGGAAGACGCGCTCATGAAGCCGCTCTAGATGCTCGGGCTCTACAAGGCTCCGCTGCACCGCTTCTTCGACCCGGTGGCACGCCTGCTCTTTCGCGCGCGGGTCCGCCCGAATCATCTCACCGTCCTCGGCTTGGGCGTCAGCATCGCCGCCGCCTACGTCTTTTCCGTGGGGCGCCTGCGCTGGGGGGCGGCCCTGCTCGCGGTGGCGGGGCTCTTCGATTTCTTCGACGGCGCGGTGGCGCGCCTCGCGGGATCGGACAGCGACTACGGCGCGTTCCTCGACTCCGTGGTGGACCGCTACTCAGACCTCGCCGTGCTGCTCGGGATCCTGGTCTACTACGAGCAGAGGAGCGACACGCTGGGGGCGGTCCTGACCATGGCCACCCTCGCCGGCACGGTCATGGTCAGCTACACGAAAGCGCGCGCCCAATCGATCGCCGTGAGCTGCGAGATCGGCGTGATGGAGCGTCCCGAGCGGCTCATCGCTCTCATCGCGGGCGCCACGTTCAACCTGCTCACGCCCGTCATGGCGCTGCTCGCAGTGCTGACCAACGTCACCGCGCTCCAGCGCATCCTCTACACGCGGAAGATCGCCCGGGACACCGCCCTGCGGTAGACTCACAGCATGCGGTCCGCTTTCGCGGCCGTCGGGTGCATGCTGCTCCTGCTGTCCAGCGTATCGGCGCGGGCGGCCGGTCCCGCGCCCCCGCGCCTGCCGCCCGAGGTGCGCGATCGCTTTGCCGCCGCGCTCAGCGCGTACCGCGCTCAAGACTGGGCGCAGGCCGCGCGCGAGCTCGCCGAGATCAGCCGCACCGCAGCCCCCATCGCGGAGTACGCGCTGCTCTACCAGGCCGAGTCCCTCGCGCGTCTTGGCGACGTCGCCGGGGCGCGCGCCGCGGCGCAGCAGGCAGTCGATACCGCGCCCGATAGCCGCGCGGCGCCGCCTGCGCTGCTCCTTGCCGCGGAACAGGCGTCGCGGGCCGGCGACGACGCGGGCGCGGCCGGACTCTGGCGTCGCTTCCTCGACCGGTTCCCCGATCACCTCCAGGCGCCGCGGGCGCGGCTCCGCATGGGCCAGTCTCTCGCGGCGTCCGGGCGCGCCGGCGAGGCGGCGGCGACCTACCGTGATCTCTGGCTCACCACCCCCGGCACGCCGCAGGCCGATGCGGCGGCACGCGAGATCCGCGCCCTCGAGGCGCGTGGCATCCCGATCGCCCCCCTCACGCAGACCCTGCGCATCGAGCGCGCGGAGCGGCTGGCGGCCGCCGGGGTCGCCGACCAGGCGCGCGCCGAGGCGGAGGCGGTCCTTGCCGAGGGACCGCCCGCGGACCTGGCACTGAAGGCGCTCCGCGTGGTGTCGGATGGCGCGCGCCGCTCGGGGCGCGACGACCTGGCGCTCGCGGCCGTCAGCCGCGCGCTCGTGCTGGCGTCCGGCGACAAGCGCGCGCCGTGGCTCCTCGAGTCGGCAAGGATCCAGCAGAAGAAGAATCGCGACGGCGCGATCGCCGCGGTGGACCGGCTCGTCGCCGACTATCCCAAGGCGCCGGACGCCGACGACGCGCTGTTGCTCAAGGCCCGCATCCTGGAGGCGGGACCGGATCCGAAGTCTGCCGAGCCCGTCTATCTCAAGCTGGCCCAGAACTACCCGGACACCGACGAGGGGCTGCGCGGGGCGTGGAAGATCGGCTGGTTCTCCTGGCTGCGCGCGGACTACGTAGAGGCGGCCGAGAGGTGGAGTCGCATTCTCACCCTTCGCACGGCCAGCCAGAACTACCGTGACGCCGCCTTGTACTGGACCGCTCGTGCACAGAGCGCCGCGGGCCAGGCCGACAGCGCCGCCAAGTACTTTGCCCAGCTCATCTCCGAGTCGCCGCGGAGCTACTACGGCGTCCTCGCATCACGCCGCGCCCCGCGAGTGCTGCCGGCCCCGGGCCGCAACCCGGCGGCGGCGCAGCTGGCGGCTTCGCTGCCGGGCGATCCCCGCGAGCTGCTCCAGGCTGACCCTCCGTATGCCCGCGTCGAGGCGCTCCATGCCGTCGGCCTCGACGACTTCGCCATCGAGGAGATGGACGAGCTCGTGCGCCGCTCCCTCGGGGATGCGCGCCGTCTCTACGCGCTCTCCACTGCCTATGCGCAGGACGAGCGCTACTTCCTCGCGCTGCGAATTCTGAAGCGACATTTCCTGAGCCTGGCGCGCAGCGCCCCGCCCACCGTGCCGCGGGCCTTCTGGGACGTCTTCTACCCGCTCGGCTGGCGAGCGGAGCTGACCGACGCCGCCTCGCGCGCGTCGGTGGACCCGTTCCTCGTCGCCGCGGTCGTGCGCGAGGAGTCTTCGTTCGATCCGCATGCGCGCTCGCGCGTCGGCGCGCGCGGCCTCATGCAGCTCATGCCCGACACGGCGCGCCAGCTCGTCAGGGGGCGCGGCCTGCCGTCGGGCGATGACATCCTGGTCGACCCCGCCGCCAACCTGGCCCTCGGCAGCGCGTACCTGGCGACGCTCATGAAGGAATTCGGCGAGCCCCGTCTCGCGGTTGCCGCCTACAACGCGGGACCCGCGCGCGTGCGCGAGTGGTGGAAGGGGCGAGCCAGCGACGATGTCGAGGCTTGGGTGGAGCTCATCCCCTTCGATGAGACGCGCTTCTTCGTCCGGCGCGTGATGCTGTCCTGGGAAGAGTACCGCCGCCTCTACGGCACCCCGACCGCGGGCGCCCGGCCGTGACGGAGCGGCTCACCGCCGGCCTCTGGAGCCGGCTGCTCGCCCACGGCCTCGACTGCCTCGTCGGTTTGGCCGCCTGGCTGGTCTGCTCGATGTGGCTTCTGATCGGCCTCTGGGCGCTCGAGAACTCCCCGCGCGATCTCCTCGACCTTGCCGTGCTTCTTCTGGCCATGCTGGCGCTCGGCATGGCTCTTCATATTGCCTATCACGTGGTACTCGTCGGGGGCTGCGGCCAGACGCTCGGCAAGATGGCGCTCGGCATCGCGGTGGTCAGGCGCGACGGCGGCACGGCGGGCTATGGCCGCGCGATGCTCCGGTGTCTCGGCGGCCTCCTGTGCATCGCGAGCTTCGGGCTGGGCTACGCAGCCGTTCTGTTCACGGCGGAGCGGCGGAGCCTGGCGGATTGGCTCGCCGGTACCAGAGTCGTGAGGGTCTCATGGGCGCCGGCAGCGATCGCAGTGCCGGGCCAGGGAGACATGAGCCCGCTCGGCGCCTGAGGCGACAGGCTCAGGGCTCGAGGCCTGGCGTTAGCGCTTGGCGGCGTCAGCCATCGGCACGGGCTCGACAGGCTCGAGCGCGCCCAAACGGTCCCGGAGCGTCGGGCGGGTATCGAGCGCGCCGCCGTCGCCATCCTGGCTCCTGACCGGCGCCGCGTCCACGGCGCGGAGCGCATCAGCCAGGCTTCGGCGCGGTGTCGGATTGCCCATGGCCCGCAAGATCTCCACGGCCCTCTGGTCGGCTTCGAGCTCCTGCTTGCGGGAGAAGGCGCGTGTCACCAGCGGATTGACCACGAAGTCGAGCAGCCCCACACCAGGGACGATGAGGCCGGCGGCGCCGAACGTCCCCACCATGGCCGCGGACATGCGCCGCCGGGTGCCGACATGGTCGAGCACCTCGTGAGCGACCTCGTGGGCGATCGCGGCCTCGAGCACCGGCGTCGACATCTGCGCAAGCCCGTCAGAGATGTAAAACGTCGCGTCCTCGTCCGTGAAGGCCACCGGGTGGCGGGTTTTGATGAGGGCGAAGCTGTAGCGTGCGGGGTCGTCGCCGGCTGCAACCGCCGCCCGGTAGAGCACGTTGGCCACGCGAAGGGTGTTCGGGGCCCCCGGCGTGGGGAAGTAGGCTCCCTCCGGCACTCCGGCACAACCTGAGGCGAGGGCGGCCAGTCCGAGAAGCGACGCGAAGGCCCAGCGTGTCATGGGGCTAGCATCCTAGACCTGGGGTTGCCGGAAGTCCAAGGAAAAGGGATCTTTAGGAGCCTGCACGGGGAGGGGACGCGGGAAGTTCACAGGGGTGTGACACGGCATCCCGTGAACCTGCTAGCATCGAGAGTGCGTCTCATCCACAGGAGGCCATTGGGCATGCTCGTCAAGCGCGACAGCGAGAGGAAGCTCCGGGGAGAAGACATTCCTCACCGGGAGATCACCGACCATGGGGTGTACCTCAACCGCCGGGCCTTCATGACCGGGGCCGCGGCGCTCACCATGGCGCCGTGGGGCCGAGAGGCGTCCGCGCAAGGCAATCTTCAGCCGCTCCAGGCAGCCAAGAATCCTGCCTACCAGGTGCAGGACGCGCTCACGCCGTACAAGAGCGTGACGACCTATAACAACTTCTACGAGTTCGGCACGGACAAGGGCGATCCCGCCGCCCACGGCGCGTCGTTGAAGACCCGCCCATGGACGGTGCAGGTGGACGGGCTCTGCGCCAAGCCCAAGACCTTCGACATCGAGGAGCTGCTCAAGTTCCCGCTCGAAGACCGCGTCTACCGGCTTCGCTGCGTCGAGGCCTGGTCGATGATCATTCCGTGGATCGGCTTCCCGCTTTCCGCCCTGCTCAAGCGGGTCGAGCCCACGGGGCAGGCCAAGTACGTCGAGTTCACCACGCTCGTCAACCCGGAGATGTTTCCCGGGCAGAAGCGCGGGCTCTTCGGATTTTCCCTCGACTGGCCGTACACGGAAGGGCTGCGGCTCGACGAGGCGATGCACCCGCTCACCCTCGTGACGGTTGGGCTGTACGGCCAGGTGCTGCCCAATCCGAACGGCGCGCCGATCCGCGTGATCGTGCCGTGGAAGTACGGCTTCAAGAGCGCGAAGTCTCTGGTGCACATGCGCCTCACCGCCGAGGAGCCCAAGACCTCCTGGAACAAGGCCGCGGCCAACGAATACGGATTCTACTCGAACGTGAACCCTCAGGTGAGCCACCCGCGCTGGAGCCAGTCGACCGAGCGGCGCATCGGCGAGCTACGCCGCCGCGATACGCTCATGTTCAACGGCTACGCCGATCAGGTCGCGTCGCTGTACACAGGAATGGACCTGAAGAAATTCTACTAGCAGGCTGCCGTGAGCTACCGGGTGCGGATCGCGCTCAAAGCCGCCGTCTGGATCGGGAGCCTCTGGCCTCTCGGCGTGCTCGTGCGCGGCTTCATGTCGGACGACCTTGGCGCCAACCCGATCGAGTACGTCACCCGCACGCTCGGCTTGACGGCCCTCGTGCTGATCCTGACGAGCCTCGGCATGACGCCACTCCGGGCGCTCTTCGGCTGGTCCTGGCCCATCCAGCTGCGCCGGCTCCTGGGACTCCTCGCGTTCTTCTACGTGTGCCTCCACTTCGCGGTGTGGATCGGCATCGACCATTTCTTCGCCTGGCGGCGCATGTGGGAGGACGTGCTCAAGCGCCCGTTCATCACCGTCGGCATGCTGGGGCTCCTGCTCCTGATTCCGCTGGCGGCGACCTCGACCTCGGGGATGATCAAGAGGCTCGGCGGAGCCAACTGGCGCCTGCTGCACAAGCTCGTGTACGTCATCGGCACTCTGGGCGTGCTGCACTTCCTGTGGCTCGCCAAGAAGGGGCGCACGACGCCCTTCTACTTCGCGATCGCGCTCGCGGTGCTGCTGGGCGTGCGGGCCTGGGACTGGGGCAGGAAGAAACTCGCGCGGCGCGCCGGCCCCAAAACCGAACCCTCTCCCCCACTGGGGGAGAGGGCAGGGTGAGGGGGTCGGCCGGTAGCGCCTGGGCTACTACTTGTCGGGCGTGTAGTAAGGGTTGGTGCCCGACGCGTGGTCGGTGGAGTCCAGCACTTCCTCGATCTCCGGCAGCTCTTCCTTGATGAGGCGCTCGATGCCGGCCTTCAGCGTCACGTCCGCCGCGCCGCAGCCCTGGCAGCCGCCGCCCATTTGCAGGTACACCTTGTTGTCCTTGACCTCGACGAGCTGGACAAAGCCGCCGTGCCCCGCCACCGCGGGGTTGATGGTCGAGTCGATCAGCTCTTGCACCTTGGTCGCCAGATCCTCGCTCATGGGCCCACCTCCCTGGGGCCCCTAGTCTACACCCGATCGGCACCCGCGCGCCTTGACAGCGGCAGGCCCGGCCCCTAGCATCTCCCGAGAACCCAAGCCGGAGGATTCAGCCATGGACTACGCGGACTACCAGCACCTGACCTTCGACCGCCGCCCGAGCGGCGTCGTGCTCATCACCATCAACCGCCCCGAGGTGATGAACGCGACCAACGCGAGGCTCCACTGGGAGCTGACCCAGGTCTGGCTGACCATCGACGCCGACCCGGCCGCCCGCGTCGCTCTCGTCACCGGCGCCGGGCGCGCTTTCTCGGCGGGCGGCGACCTGTCGCTGGTGGAGGAGATGGCGGGCAATGCCGCCGCCGCCACCCGCACCATGCGCGAGGCCTCCGACCTCGTCTACAACATCATCAACCTCGACAAGCCGGTGGTCTCGGCCATCAACGGCACGGCGGTGGGCGCCGGGCTCGTCGTCGCGCTGCTCGCCGACGTGAGCATCATCGCCGAGACCGCGCGCATCACCGACGGCCACACGCGGCTGGGCGTCGCGGCCGGCGACCACGCCGCCATCATCTGGCCGCTCCTCTGCGGCATGGCCAAGGCCAAGTACTACCTCCTCACGAGCGAGTTTCTCGACGGGCGCGAAGCCGAGCGCATCGGGCTCGTGAGTCGCGCGGTGCCGGCCGAGAAGGTCATGGACGTCGCGTGGACCGTGGCCGAGTCGCTGGCGCGCGGCAGCCAGCCCTCGATCCGCTTCACCAAGCGCGCGCTCAACAACTGGCTGAGACAAGCGGGGCCGATCTTCGACCAGTCGCTCGCGCTCGAGATGCTGACCTTCATGGGCGAGGACGTCCGCGAGGGCATGCGGGCCATCCGCGAGAAGCGCGCTCCGTCCTTCCCGTCGGCGCGGTGACGCGGGCCCTCGCGCTCGCCCTGCTCCTGTTCTGGCCGACCGGGGCGACCGCGCAGTCTCCCGGCTGGGCGGACATCATGGGCGCGGCCGATCGCGCGTGGCAGGGCGGGCAGATCGCCGACGCCGAGCGGCTCTACGCCGCCGCGATCACCAAGGCCGAGAGCTTCGGCGAGTCGGACTCGCGGTTCGCCCAGAGCCTGACTGCTCTCGGTCTCTTCTACCGCGAACAGGGCCGCTACAGTGCCGCGGCGCCGCTCCTGGGTCGCGCGCTGTCCGTGACCGAGAAGGCCGTGCCGCCCGGCGATCCCACCCTCGTCCCGGCCCTCATCAACCTCGGGGACGCGTGGCTCCAGCAGGGACTCGCGTCCGCAGCGGAGCCTCTCTTCCGGCGCGCCATGACCATCTCCGAGAATGCCGCCGGCGCCGACGACCCCGCGACGGCCGGAGCCATGAACGGCCTCGCGCGCTCGTACCAGGCCCGCGCACGCTATGCCGAGGCGGAGCCGCTCTACCGCGGCGCGCTTCGCATCTACGAAAAGGCCTTGGGTCCAGGCTCTCTCGAGGTGGTATCGCCGCTGTCCAACCTGGGCGGGCTCTACAGGGAGCAGGGCCGCTACCGCGAGGCGGAGCCGTTCTACCGGCGTGCGCTGTCCGTCGTCGAGCAGGCGCTCGGCCCGGACCACGGCCGGATGGCCGCGCCGCTGGGAGGTCTGGCCGCGCTCTACCATGCGCAGGGGCGCTCTCGTGACGCCGAGCCGCTCTACCGTCGTACGCTTGCCCTCCAGGAGCGCGCCCTAGGTCCCGATCACCCGGCGCTGGCGAGCACGCTGAATGACCTCGGCGACCTCTACCGCGTGCAGGGGCGCTACCGGGAGGCCGAGCCGCTCTTCCTCCGCGCTATCGCCATCCGTGAGGCGCGGCTGGGCCCGCGGCACGGAGACGTGGGCGCGACGCTCGGTAACCTCGGGCTCCTCTACTTCGACGAGAAGCGCTATGCCGACGCCGAGGCCGCGTACCTGCGCGCGCTCGCCATCCTCGACCCTGGTCCCGGCCGCGAGTCTCCCCAGGTGACCGAGACGCTGAACAACCTGGCCGAGCTCTATCGAGTCCAGGGGCGCTATCGTGAGGCCGAGCCTCTCTACCGCCGCTCGCTGGCGATCCGCGAGCGGACGCTCGGGCCGGACCATCCGAGTGTCGCGACGAGCCTCAACAACCTGGCGGCCTTCTACCATGTGCAGGGTCGCTACGTCGAGGCCGAGCCGCTCTACCGGCGCACGCTGGTCATCCTCGAGAAGTCCGTGGGACCCGAGCATCGGAATGTGGCGAGCACGCTCAACAACCTGGCCGAGGTCTACCGCGCCCAAGGGCGGTGGGAAGACGCGGCTCCGCTCTACCCGCGCGCCATCGCCATCGCAGAGAAAGCGCTGGGGCCGGATCACCCGACGCTCGCTGGCCTCCTCGAGAATTACGCCGTCGTGCTGCGGCGCGCGCATCGTGATGCCGATGCGCTCGAGATGGACGAGCGCGCCCGCGAAATCCGCGCCCGCCACGCGCAGGAGAATCAGCGCCGCTAGTTCGCGGCTGCTAGAGCGACGGTTGACTTTGGGCGTGGGCTGCGGTCAGATCATGGCGAGATGGCGAAGAAGGTCATGGTCATCGTTCCGCGCACGGCCCCGGCGCTCTTCGCCTACCTGAAAGAGAAGTTCGCCGATGACCAGACGATCTCGGTGGTCATGGACCGGCGAATCGCGGAGCGGCGCCGGCGCAGCGACACGCCGAGCACGGAGCGACGGCAGGTGGACCGACGGCAGGCCGGTCGCGACTACGCTATCGTGGTCAGCGAGCCCTGAATCGAGACAACCCCTCACCCTGCCCTCTCCCTCGGAGAGGGAGAGGGATTCATGTTGATCCCTCGCCCCCGGCAAGGGGAGAGGGCAGGGTGAGGGTGGCGTTGTCTCGTGAATGATTCACGCGAACGAATGCGAAATGGCCCGCAACGATGACCCACGTTCATCTCCCCATCCTGTCCCCCGCCGACGCTACGTTCCGCGCGCGTGAGCTGCGCGAGGAAGGCGCCCGCACTCTCCTCGGAGTCTTCGTGGATTTGGCCGGCGTGCTGCGGGCCAAGCAGGTCTCGATCGAGCGGGCGCCGGTCTTCCATTCGCCCGGACTGGGCGCCTCCCCCGTGTGGGTGATCTTCTGTGTCGACGACGCCATTGCCTTCACGCCGAGCTTCGGCGTCGTCGGGGACATGCGGCTGCGCGCGGACCTGGATGCGGCGGTGTTGCTCGCGGACGGATCCGCGTGGGTGCCCACGGAGCTGGCGGATCAGGAGGGCCAGCCGCTCGCCTTCTGCCCCCGCGGCACGCTGCGCCGGCAGCAGGCGGCGGCCGAGGCCGATGGGCTCGAGACCCTCGCGGCCACCGAGATCGAGTTCGCCGCATTCGACGCCACGGGGACACGCGTGGCCGGGCGCGGCGGGCCCGCTTACGGCCTCGCCCCTCTCCTCGAGCATGCAGCCTTCGTGGATGACCTGTACCGAGACTTCGAGCACGCCGGGCTGTCGATCGAGCAGCTCCACGCCGAGTACGGACCGGGGCAGATCGAGCTGTCGGTAGCGCCGGCAGCGCCGCTGCAGGCGGCTGATGCGAATGTACTGGCGCGCGTCCTCCTCTGCCATGCCGGCCGACGCCACGGGCTGCGGCTATCCTTCTCCCCGCGCCCCTTCGCCGCAGGCGTCGGGAACGGCGCGCACGTTCACTGGTCGTTCCGGCGCGCCGGCGCGCCGCTCCTGTCGGGCGGCTCCGGGCCGCACGGTCTGGCGGAGGGTGGCGCCGCCGTCCTGGGCGGCTTCGTGCGATGGCTGCCCGAGGTGATCGGCGCGCTCGCGCCGTCACTGCTCTCCGGCCTGCGGCTCCAGCCCTCGCACTGGTCGGGCGCGTTCGCATGCTGGGGGCTGGAGAACCGCGAGGCCGCGGTGCGCCTGTGTGCGGGCAGGCGCGGCAACCTGCGCGGGGCGAACGTCGAGGTGAAATGCATCGACCCGTCGGCGAATCCGTACGTGGTCAACGCCTTGCTGCTCGGTCTCGCGCGTCGGGCGCTGGAGGAGCACGTCCCGCTCCCCGCGGAGACGACGAGCGATCCCGGGGCCATGACGGACACGCAGCGCGCCCAGGCGGGAATCATCCGGCTCGAGTCGAGCCAGCCGTCGATGCTCGACATGCTTGAGCGCTCCACGGCCGCCAAGGAGATTCTCGGCGGCGCGCTGCTGGAGGCCCTCCTCGCCGTGCGCCGCCACGAAGTGGAGATCGCGCGAAGCTCGTCGATCGAAGAGCTGGTGGAGCGCTTCCGATTCACCTGGTCGGTCTGAGGAGTGAACGGGGCCGATAGAGAGAGGCGCGCGTTCGAGGAGGCCGTCGGCGAGCTCTCGCTGATCGACCACCACGTGCACGGCGCCTTCCGTGGGCCGCTGGATCGGACGACGTTCGAGCGGGCGATCACGGAGTCAGATCGGGCACTCGCGGTAGGCGTGACGCCCTTCGACTCACAGGTGGGATTCGCCATTCTGCGCTGGTGCGCCCCCGCGCTGGGACTCCAACCCCACGCCTCCCCCGAGGAGTATCTGGCGCGCCGGGCCGAGCTCGGACCCGAGGCG
>WNFC01001960.1_pt1 | contig 30979 bp, 25 predicted proteins | sample 5400541 | NCBI WGS metagenome assembly WNFC01 (sample SAMN13153342, study PRJNA577476) | soil metagenome | isolation source: 120 cm saprolite under Douglas fir tree site 2 hole 2 replicate 1 | place: USA:California | collected 2015-04-18
TTCGAAGGACAGGTACGCGGCGTATCTCATCATGGCCAGGAGAGACATCTCCACACAACAGGCCGGATACATTGACGCAGACTTTCTTCATCCACCAACTTTTCCCTTGCATTCAGACGGCGGACCATACATTTCGGCAACTTCGCCCCCGAACTTGCCAATAATCCGACATTGCAGGAGGTTCGGAGTCAACTTTCCGAGGAGCCCGTTATAGGGCGTTGTGAGTGTTGTTTTATAGCTCTCCTCCACCCGACTACTCGTTGCTCAAACCAGTTCGGGGGGCGGCTTGGTGCCACCCATCAATGAACGACATGAGAGGATGTCCCAATGAGAAATTTGGACGGCAAAGTCGCTGTCGTCACCGGTGGAACCTTCGGCGTTGGCCGCGGGATCGCAAGCGCACTCGCTCAATACGGGGCGCGGGTGTTTGTGACCGGTCGGTCAGCACACGATGGTGTAGCCAACGAAGAGCAGATTACGGGTATTCGATGCGACCACCGGGTGGATACAGAGGTGACGGCCGCGTTCGAGCGCGTGGCCCGGGAGGCGGGCAAGATCGAGATTCTCGTCAACAACGTTTGGGGCGGCTACGAACGGATGGTCGAAGACGGGATATTCACATGGACTAAGCCGTTCTGGGAGCAGGGGCTCTGGCGCTGGGACGCCATGTTCAGTGCCGGCGTGCGCGCCCACTACCATGCGAGCCAGCTCGCTGCAAAGTCCATGGTCGCCAGCCAGAGCGGGCTGATCGTCAACATCTCCTTCTGGGCTGCCCAGAAGCACATCGCGAATGTCGCCTATGGCGTATCGAAGGCCGCGACGGACAAGATGACCGCAGATATGGCGGTTGAATTACGGCCACATGGAGTCACGGCGGTATCCTTGTATCCGGGATTGGTGAGAACTGAGAAGGTCATGGAGGCGGCGCCTTGGCTCGACCTCACGAACTCAGAATCCCCGGAGTTCATTGGACGTGCCGTCGCAGCACTTGCGGCAGATCCCGACGTCATGCGATACACCGGAACCGTGCTGGTGGCCGCTAGCGTTGCAGTGGAGTACGGCTTCACAGACATTGATGGCAAGACTCCTCGCCCCCTAACCCTGGCTGATGTCTGAATGTGCGGCGGCCCGGACGTGGAAATCCGCGAATGCAATGGAACCCGAACTTGCCGATAAATGGGATGAGCAGGTCTTTCGGATCGGAGAGACTATTCCCATGAAAAAACCAGCGCATCAGCTCATCGCAGAAGTACCCGTCAGGCGGTCCAAGGTTGAGATGACGATCGGCATCGATCTTGGGGACGTCTGGAGCCATTACTGCACGCTCAACGAAGAAGGAGAAGTAGTTGACCGGGGGCGGTTTCGAACGACACTCTCGGGAGTCGAGAAGTGGTTTACCGATCTACCCAGGGCGCGAGTCGCGATGGAGACGGGAACGCACTCGATATGGATCAGCGAACAGCTCCGGGAGCTGGGCCACGAAGTAATCGTGGCGAACGTGCGCGAGTTGCGGGCGATCTGATCGTTCGTCTGCGGACGGCGGCGGTGAACTCGGTGCGCGGACTTGCCAAGCCCTGCGGCTACCGGCTTCCGACCTCATCGACACTGTGCTTCGCCAAGCGGTGTATGGCCGTGCTGCCGCCAGGTCTGGCTCTCGCACTCGGCCCAGTGCTCGAACAGATCGCCACCATGACGGTAAAGATCAAGCACTATGACCGTCTGATCCAGCAGCTGACGGAGACGGAGTACCCGGAGACGCAGGCGCTGATCAAAGTCTATGGTGTCGGCCAACTCACGGCACTGACGTATGTCCTGACACTGGGCAGCAAGAAACGCTTCGAGCGAAGTCGCGATGTGGGCTGTTATCTCGGCCTGCGGCCGAGACGCAGCCAGTCCGGGGACCACGACCCGCAACTCGGCATCACCAAGGCTGGCAATATCTACCTCAGGTCTCTGCTGGTCGAGTGCGCCAATCATGTCCTCGGGCCGCAAGGAAGAGACTCGACCTTACGTCAGTGGGGCCTGCATCTCGCTTCGCGCGGAGGCAAACAGTCCCGTAATCGTGCCATCGTCGCCGTCGCCCGCAAGTTGGCAGTACTGCTTCATCGCATCTGGGTCACGCAAGAGCCATACATCCCGTTCTATGCAGTAGCTGCCTGAGGATCCAATCATGCTCACCGTTGCTCAACCCCGCGTCCCGATGACTGCGTGTCGCGTTGGGCCTTCACAAGGCCGGCCGAAAACTGGCAGCATCGACTTCTCCTTCTGACCCCAACCCGACACAGAGCCACGAACGGCTCACTCAAAGTGCGAATAGAAACACGGTGGAGAACAACAACGCGGAACAACCACTACAAACAACAGCAAAGGCCAAGACGCTATGAAGGAAAAAACAAAAACCACTTGACGCTAGTGACCTGCTCATAGAAACGCGACTTTGCGGGCACAAGGGGCTAGTTAGCTGAAGCGGTCAATGAGTGACTCGGCGATTTATCAACAAATGAGGAAGGACGAAGCACTAGCTCCCAGTTTGTCGACCGTGTGGGTCTAGCATTTTGAGTGAGCAGTACAAAGAGGGTGCTGACGTGCGCGGTTCTCTCCGTAGTGGCATCTCTTGATAAGCTGTTGGCAATGACCACAACCCAATGTCCCGGCTACTTCGAACGGGACGTGCAAGAGATTATCGAGAAGAACGGGCCAACCTTCTGTGATTGTTATTGCGCTCTATGCGGACAACGGGTGAAACCAACATTCAAGGACGGTGGATGGGTTCCCAAAAACCATAATTTTGCGCCTCAAGATAAAGCCCAGAAAACAATTCTAACCACCGCCTCGGACACTAACTCAAACTGAGACACTACCCAACCGCTAGTTGCTTCACATCGTCGATCTCCGGAAACAACGACTTGGCTGCGGATCTGGTTTCTAGATGCTGGCATAGACGAACTCATCTTCTCAAGATAGGTTCGGGAAATATGCGTCGACGCTCCGGTCGTACCCCGCGAGCTTCCGTCGCCGCTATGGAAGACCAACTTTGGAAAGTCCTTGATTTGGAGTTCTTAGGCAACAAAAAGACGGACGCCCGCGAAGGAGCGTCCGTCGTCGGTTGACCCCGGCCTTTGCGGACGGGTTACTTGAGTTGGACCGCCGGAAGAACGCTCGTTCCCTCAGCGCGAACGGCATCGAGGGCCCAAGGATTGAGGCCCAAGGCTTTGAGGATGGTAGGCGCTACCTGGACGGTGCCCACTGCGGCGCGGACCGTGCTGGGTTCGAAAGACGAATGGGACAACAGCAGGATGACATTCGTGTCGTCATGGGCGAACCCGCCGTGCTCGGACTGCTTCGAGGTGCTGCCGGTGTAAGTAACGCCGACGTTCGCGGTCACGATGATGTCGGGCGTGCGCGGATCTTTGGTTGGGTCGTTGTAGTTGATTGCAAGGGATGGGCCGTAGAAGATCTGCCCAAGGGCGATTCCAGTGGTGGCGGAGGCATTCGCTTCGAGGATTTTGACGCTGGCGTCGGTTTCGGAGGAGCTCTTCAGCCAGAGCAGCGAGACGTCGTCTTCCGTCGGCCCGATGCCGTTGGGATTGTTGGTCGACTCAGAGTCCGGAATGAAGCCTGCATCGGAGAGCAGGGTGGCGGGGGAGGTGCCGACCTTGGTTTGAGGGACGTAACGGGTGGGATCGATGGGCGACTGGCCGTGCTTGGCAGTGATCACGATCAGGGTAGAATCGTAAAGACCCTTGTCCTTCAGCTCATCGACGAATGCCCCAATCGAGGCGTCGACGAACTTGAATTCATCCAGCAGCGCCGGGCTGGGCGTGCCCGTGGCATCCAGATATCCGCCCGTCACGCCGTTGCTCTTCTCATTGAGCTTTTGGCCCACGCTGACGGCCTGGAAGTTCATGCCGAAGATGTTGGGAACCTGCGTCTTCTTGGTGCCGAGGTGGTTCTTCCCATCGATCTCGTTGAGGATTGCGTTGACCTTCAAGGTGTCGTAGCACTGAATGCTCTGGAAACTGTTGGTCCAGGCGGTCAGGTCCGAGCCTGGATCGAGGATTGTCGAGCAGGGTACGCCGGTGGGCGTTTTAACGCCGGGGAGGCCGATCACGTTCGAGTTGATCTCAGGCGCGTAAAAGTCGTCGAGGGCACTCGGGCCAATACCCGAGGCGACCGACGAGTACGCAGGATGCTTGTCAGACCAGGCCGCGTATCCGCCCGCCTGGTGAATGACGCTGAAGATGCTGTTGGCGCGGACGAACTCCCACGGGAAAACGGGAGCGCAGCCTTTACTTGGGTCACGGACTAGTCGCTGGGGATCGATGGAGGCGAGGCCGCCGTCGGTCAGCGCTGCACTGGGCGCGCCGCCGTTCACCTTGCTCTGGTCGATGTCGATGCCTTCCTCATACTCGGTTGTGGTACCGGTTGGCTTCGTGTTGGGGGTGCAGGGGCCTGCCGCGACGCCGTTCCCGGTGGCTTTCGCGGGGGCATCGTAGTTCCGGGAATAGGCGACGTCGTAGTAGACGCCGGTCAGGGCCGGGCTTCCGCCGGTGATGATCGCGGTCAGGCCGGGGAAGGAATCGGAGGGTTTTGAGGTGCTGGCGGCGACATAGTTGATGCCGGTCTTGCTAAGGGCAGCAAGTGCTGGGCAATAGGGTTGGCCATTGTTGACGGTGCTGATGCCGTTCGCGCAGTTTGCGAAATCGACAGCGTGCATGCCGTCGACACTGATCAGGAGAACGCGTTTAATGTGGCCCTGACCGAAGTCATTGTCTTGCGCGGTCGCGGAAACTGCTGAACAAGCGGCTGCGAGGGAGAGTATGGCAACTGTTTTTTTCATTGTTACCTCCGGGAACAATACTTAATAGAGTCTCAGCAGTGCTTGCGTTGCTGGCACATAAAAATTGGATAAACAAAACTTGATGGTCGAATGGAGGGGGCTATCCAAGGATGCTTTCGAGACCTGAACCACTTACCACGTCGCCATGAGGCACTATGCATTCTCAATTGGCGATAACAAGGCCAATGCGCTCATTGAGAAGGTCCAGGGTGCGTCTATCAGAGAACCGGCTAACTCCCGGATGGTCGGCAAACAGGAATGTATGGTCCGCCGCTTTGTCGCAAGCGAAAAATGAGGGTGACAGGTTGGTCTGCGCCAATGTATACGGCCTTGGATGGAGGACAAAGCTCCTGGCCTTGATGGAATGCGCTGCGCCCTCGTCCTATTTAGTTAGGCAGTCTTGAAAGACTTTTCCTGTTTACAGGTTTCGGGAGCGCCGGGTTCGACCGTTGTGCCATCTCATGATTCGCCAGCAGACCTGGCAGAAAAGGATCAGTTCCTGATAAGGAGCCGCTGGTCTGCAGATGTGGGAATCGCGAATGCGATTTCCAAGCCTGGCTCAGTCAGGCGTCATCTGCAGGCCAATCAGGTTGTAGCTGCATCTGCCAACATCGGAGGCCGATAGGGTTCATTCCTGGCGAGCACGGCCCAGGCCATGCGTGCCAGCTTATTGGCTAAGGCCACGGCAGCCACGTTGCGGTGGGTGCGTGCTGTGAGTTGGGCCAGCCACGCATTCAGACCGGAAGACTGCTTTGCGCTCTGTTGCAGGACGGCACGAGCTCCATGCACGAAGAGTTTTCGCAAATAGGAGTTCCCGCGTTTGCTAATCCCGAGCAGTTTTTGCTTACCCCCGGTGGTATGTTCTCCCGGGACCACCCCGAGCCAGGCGGCGAACTCTCGCCCCTTGTGGAAGGCCGCTCCGTTGCCGATCGCCGCGATGACTGCGGTTGCCGTCACCGGTCCGATGCCAGGAATTGCAACCAGCCGTTGGCATGCTTCGTTCTCGCCCGCCGTCGTCTTGATCACCGCATCGGCTTGGTCGATTCGCATTTCCAGATGATCCAGCTCCAGCTTCAGTTGAGCCAGCAGCACGCGCAATGCACCCGATAGCTTGGCGTCGGCGTCTTCCAGTATCCCCGGCAATGCCGCATCGACATGGCACCGTCCCTTGCGCAGAGTGATGCCACGTTCGAGCAGCAAGCCACGAACCTGGTTGATGACCGCGGTGCGGCGCATCACCCAACGCTCCCGTACCCGATGCAGGGACTGTAGATCCAGTTGGTCATCGGTCTTGATCGGCACGAAACGCATCCTCGGCCGCCCCACCGCCTCAGCGATCGCCTCGGCGTCAATGTAGTCGCTTTTGTTGGTCTTCACGTACGGCTTCACATACTGCGCCGGGATCAGCCGTACCTCATGACCCTGTTCTCGCAATGCCCGTCCTAGAAAATGTGCCCCTCCACAGGCTTCCATGCCAATCAGTTCTACCTTCAGGTTCGCCGTGAACTGCAGCAGTTGCTTGCGTGAACACTTCTTGCGCACTACAACCTCGCCGCGCAAGTTGAGCCCAACCAGATGGAAGACCGTCTTGCCAAGATCAATGCCGATTGTGTGTAGTTCCATGGGATGCCTCCTGTCTTCACCGTTATACCCCCACTGCTGGCGGGCTAAGGCAGCGGACCATTCCATTAGTTAGCCGCTTGAGCGAGCTCGAAATCGGGCGTGAAAAGTAAATTGATCGGGAGATAGTTGGGCCCACTCGATCGTTGGGACTCGAATGGGCCCCGGATTCAGGATTTCACTTTATGGGGTCACAGTTTCAACTTATGGTGCAAACCACAAAAATGTGCGATGCACCATAAGGTGACTTCTCCCCCACAGTTTTTTCAATGACTTGTCAGCTTACATACTCCATAAACTGACACGCCGAGCGGCCAAAAGGCGACCTCGCCTTCCCGGCATGCACTCATAAGGTGACTTTTCCTTCTGCAGGGTGCCCTGCGACCAAAAAGAGCCTGGCGCTGCCCATCCTAATAATCGAGGGGCTACGCGCTCTGCGTGGTGAGAGCTGCGGCTGCTGCTGAATCCGCGATAGTAAATATTGAACTCTAGGACTTGGCAGCCACTATCGAGTCCACCGTAACTGTCTTGCCATCTACTTTTCCTTTGATGGTAACGTTTTGTCCAGCAAACTTATCCAACTGTGTCTTGCCTCCTTTCAACGTGTACACCTTGTCTCCACTAACAAGGGCATAATCAGACCCTCGCTTGACGCATTCGCGGGTACACTGCGCAGCACTTGCACCCTGCATCATGTGATGCGCGCCACACATGGCATCGCTCACGGTCCCAGTGAGAGTCTGGCTCGATTGAGCGGAGGCCATTAGCGTTGAGAGAACGAGAGAAAAGAACAAAGCCGAGATTCGTAGACGCATTAGAGTCCTCCTTGAATTGAAGGTTGACTGTGATTGCCGATTTGATTCTGCGCGTGGAGATGACCTTTGCGCAATGCCCGCTCCTTCATCATGACGAAGAATACGGGCACGAGGATAAGGACGTGAATGGTCGAGGTAATCATGCCGCCAACAATTGGAGCTGTCGCTCGCCAAAATAGTGATCTGCTGTTAAATCAATCAGATGAATTGTGTGCTTTGCGTTGCCGGTCTCCATGCGAGACTGGCTCATGCTGCGTCTGCTGAGGCTTCTCCCTGTTCTGTCTATCCGACTCTTTCGCTCTCGCCGCGAGTTGCTCCTGGAGAATCTCGCTCTCCGGCAACAACTAACTGTTTTGAAACAGAGGCACCCACAGCCTCGGTTTGCTATCCCTGACAAATTGTTCTGGGTGATGTTGCAGCGGCTTTGGTATGGATGGAAATGTGCGTTGGTTCTCGTGCGGCCGGAGACGGTTGTCCGTTGGCATCGGACCGGATTCAAGTTGTACTGGAAGTGGCTCTCGCGGCATCGCGCTGGTGCAGGCAGGAGATGCGTGAGCAGGGAACTGCGCGAACTCATCTTCCGCATGGTGGCTGAAAATCCAACCTGGGGCGCTCCGCATATTCATGGCGAGTTGAAGATGCTCAGCTTCGACATCTCGGAGAGAACGGTCTTGCGCTGGATGCGGAAGGTCCCGAGGAGTCCTGTGTCGGCAAAGCGCTGGGCGGCCTTCCTGAACAACCACCGTGAAGTGATCGCTGCGATGGACTTCTTTACCGTGCCCACACTGACCTTTGGTGTCCTGCACTGTTTCTTCGTGATTGCCCATGACCGGCGTCGGATCATTCACTGCAACGTCACCAGGCATCCGAGCAGTGCTTGGATCTCGCAGCAGTTGAGAGAAGCATTCCCTTACGACTCGACACCAAGCTATTTGATCTTCGACCGTGCTGCGAATGTTAATAAGGAAGTCATCAGCACGGTGAAGAGTTTCGGCATCCAGCCAAAGCGGAGCAGCTTCCGAAGCCCGTGGCAGAACGGCGTAGCAGAACGCTGGGTTGGAAACTGCAGGAGAGATTTGCTCAATTATGTCATCGTATTCAACGAACGCCATTTGAACCGACTGATGAATGAATACGTCCGTTACTACCACGATGACCGGACTCATCTTGCACTGGAGAAGGGAACGCCTGCAGGCCGGACGGCAGCAAAGGGCTCAGGTGCAGGTAGTCGAGTTATTGCCATGCCGAGGCTCGGGGGCTTGCATCATCGTTACGATTTGGCCGCCTGAGCTTCGATCAGGCCACTACGACATTGAGGATAAACAGGCAGGAGACGTGTACCTGCCGTCAAGCTGCGGAGCGTTCAACCGTGGGTTCTATCACTCCGTATAATCGAAAAATATCTCGACCCAGTCGAAGAACCCTTGCAGAACTGCCTCGAGTTCGAAAATCGCGGCCATTTCGCGCCCGGATGGAATTTGGCGAGGCACAGGTGCAAGCCTTAGCGGGCCCCGACAATCCCAGCATCCCTCAGGGCGCGCCTTTCCGCTTCGAGTGCGGCGATGTTCAGTTCCTCGACGTGGTGCATTGCGGCTTCGGCTTCCGCTGGCCTGCCGCTGGCGCGCAGCACTCTGGCGAGCAGGTAGTATGTGCCGGAGTCGTCAGGGTTCATCTCCGCGGCCTGGCGCAGCAGACTGAGCGCGGCAGCGTCCTCGTTCATCTGCAGCTTCGCCTTGCCAAGGTAGAAGTAGATGGCCCAGGAATCAGGCATCGTGCGTTGCGCGCGCTGAAGGTATGGCAGTCCTTCCTGGTAGTGGCCCGATTGCACATAGAAAGCTCCCAGGAAATAAGCAGCGCTCGCATCCTGCGGGTCTTGCTGTAGCGCCAGCAGCAGTTCCTTCTCAGCCTCAGCTTTTCTTTGCGTGCTGATATAGACTTTCCCCAGTTCGCGGTGTGCGCCCGGGAAGGAATTGTCGGCGTGTAGCACGTCTTCAAATGCACGCTCCGCTTCGTCAAAGTGCGCTGCATCGTAATAGGCTTTGCCCAGCAGAAAGTTCGATTGGGCGGGTGAGGCGTCGCTTGACAACAGCCGGGCGAATGCCTCGTGCGCAGCCTGCATCTGTCCGGAGCGGGCATACGCGACTCCAAGCAAATAGAGAGCATCCGCGCCTGAGGTGTCTTCGGTCAGCGGCTTCAGAATCTCGATGGCTTTCTCGGGTTGGCCACCGAAGACCATGCAGGTAGCCAGTAAAGTCGCCGCTTGGCGATCTTCCGGATAGCGAGTGTTGAGCTGCTCGAAGTAGGGAAGAGCGTGATGGTAGTCTTCCTGCTTCAGGTAAACGAGGCCCAGGTTTAGTTCAACGCCCCGCTCTTGCGGACTCACACGCAATGCTCTTTGGTAGACCTCGATTGCTTTGGCGTAGCGGCGCGTGCGCGAATAGACCACGCCCAAATTCGCCAGTGCGCCCAGGTTCCGCGGATCGGTTGCGAGAACTTTGCGGAAGCCCGCCTCTGCATCCTCATAGTTGCCAGACTGCAACGCGCGTGTGGCTGCTTCAAAGGCTTGCCGGCTTGTGTCGGCAGCTCTGGCCGTGTTTCCCCAGGCGAGGCTCAGCAGCAGAAGGGCTATGGCAAAGATAGTGGGTCTCATGAAACACCGTTCTGCAGAGTCTATTAGAAACAAAAAGGCCGCGCTCACCGAACGCGGCCTTGGGAGGCACATCAGTTTTAGAAGTAGAACTTGCCTCCGAGCTGCAAGATGCGCGGATCTCGTGTGCTGGTGATCTGTCCGGAACCGCCCGCGTTTGGCCCTCCAAAGCTTTGACCCGCAGTTGGCGCAGACAGATTTCTGTTTACGTTCGCCCATTGTGTATGGTTAAAGACGTTGAAGAATTCGAAACGGAGTTGCAATCGGGCGCTCTCCGTAAAGTTAAAGTTCTTGAACAGCGACATATCCCAGTTGTTGATCCCCGGCCCCCGGAGGAAGTTGCGGCGAACTGTGCCAAAACTCCCATCCGCAGGGCGCGCGAAGATACCCGGATTGAACCACGTAGGATTCTGGCCTGCAGGAACGCTATGCGTCTGGTTTGTGTATGTCGAGCTTCCGCCAATAAAGTCCGGCCGAATATTGCCACCGGTCCCGTTGCCCAGATTGCCGTTAGATCTAACGTCTATAGGATTTCCACTCCAGAAGCGGGTAATACCCGTCCATTCCCAGCCGCCAGCCAGATAGCGAACGAATGTGTTGTGACCGCGGAAGTCGGGAAAGTTGTAGACGTATGCTGCGTTGAAAACATTCCGACGGTCGTACCCTGCTGGTCCGTAAAAATGCTTTAACTGCGCATTATCAGGAATGCTGTTGAAGTTATTGTCCGCGTCGTCGAGGTTAATCGCCTTGGACCAAGTGTAGTCAAGATTCAGCGTTAGATCGTTATGGAATCGGCGAACGAGGCGCGTTTGCAGCGCGTTATAACTGCTGTTTGCGCCAAATACCGTCCAGTTGATCGAGTTATAGCCTTTATAGGGAAGAATCGCCGCCACCACATTGTTGGCATTGGAAAGAACAGGAGTTTTGATGGTAGTACCTAGCGGCAACTGTTCGAGTTGCTCCGCGAACATTTGATGACGGCCGGTATTGCCTACATACGCGATCTCCATCCCGATTGCGTATGGCAGCTCCTGCTGTACTCCAAGACTCCATCCATAAGTAGTAGGAATTTGAGCCTTCCTGTCGAATGCATTAATTCCTACGGGTGTGAGTGGAGCACCATTCACCAGAGCGGGCGAAATGTGGTCGATGTTGCCGCTGTAAATCGTCGGCGTGTACACCAACGGCGGATTTCCGAGAGCATCGAAACTATTATTATTCTGGCGGATACGTTCGTAGAAGACGCCTGCGCCGCCTCTTATTGCTGTCTTGCCATCGCCAAACATGTCATACGCAAAACCCAGGCGAGGTCCAAAGTTATTCCAGCGGTGGTCAGCACCGCCTTTAGGCAAGCCATTCGTTCCCTCTCGAATTATGCCATTGTACGGGTTACCCGATCCAGGAATGATCGTGCCTTGACTTGGAACTTGTCCAGGCGTATTGCGCGCAATGTTGATTTGCACTGCCTGGCTAGGATTATACAAGCCGGGATCAAAGTAATTTTCGTAGTACGGACTTACGGTATACGTAGGCCCGGGATACACCCAGCGAAGCCCATAGTCGAGGGTCAACTTCCGCGTAGCCTTCCAGGTGTCCTGCGCGTAGGCCTCATATTGCTGGAAGTGGAAGTGGCCAAAGGCATAAATATTGGTCTGGGTGACATTGGTGTAGTTCCCAAGAAGCGTATTTGCCAGACCGGAGTTGGTGTTCATAGTGTTGTTGGAGCTGGCGCCGAAAATAAGGCTTGGGTTCTCCTGCCAGGTTGGCTGTTGTCCATTAAGATTCTCATCGGCGAAGATACCGAACTTGTAGACGTGAGAGCCGTGAACCTTTGTGATGTTATCGGTAAAGTCAAGCGTAGTTCCTGTGCTGGTCCATCCGGGTGAGAACACGCCTATGTTTAAATAATCGCCGGTATTAATAAAAGGAAATAGGGCGTGAGTATTTGTCGCCGGGTAGATGTCCGAGAAGTTGAAACCCAGCGAAGACTTATCGTAAGTACTCTTAGGTGTGCTTTGAACAATGTCCACGACTTGGCTGAGGTGGTTCCAACCGAAGATCGCTTCATTCGTCAACGTCGGTGAAATCACGTTCACCAGACTCCATGCCCAGCTCTTACCTGGCTTCTTGCGATATTCGGGCAGCACTGGAAAGGTAGGCCCTGAGAAGATGCCAAAGCCCTGGCTTTCCTGTTGCCTGTCATCCACGTAGCGGAAGAAAAAGTTGACCTTAGGGCTGATGTTGTAGTCGACACGAAGAACATACTGATTTTTATAAAAGACATAGGTGTCCTGGAAAGGAATGCGCACCTGATCGTTGAATCCGTTTGGCTCAAAACTGTGGTTAAAGCTCCCTTGATATCCAGGGGTAATCAGCTTAATCATTGCGGCGTAGTTGGCACTAAATTGCGAAGCAGGAATGATGTTTCCCGCGTATGGAGTGCCAGTCTTCACTTCCCCCTGTGGGTTATACTGCACGGTTCCCGGGACAAAGACCTGTCCATTTCTCACCGAATTTCCGTTTGTATCGACTATTGGCGTGCAGGTAGATGTGCTATTAAAGTCGCACATATTGCCGGCGCGATAGACCGGCGAGAGATCGGCCTGACCATTGGGCGTGCCAATACCCAGCATCACAGGGTTCGGCATATCATAGAACGTGCCGCCATTTGGCCTGTCGGCGCGCGTTCCTTCATAGTTGAAGAAAAAGAAGAGTTTTTTGTCGTCGCGCGGAGAGATTTTAGGGACTGGGACATAGCCGCCTATATTCGCGCCAAACTGGTTGAAGCGCAGAATAGCTCTAGGTCGTCCCTGGTGGTTACTGAACCAGTCGTTCGCATCGAACGCGGTATTACGATCGAACTCGTAAAGAGTCCCGTGAAAATCCCGCCCGCCCCTCTTGGTATTCATGGCAATCATAACGCCGGGATTGCGACCGTATTCCGCGGCAAAGTTGCTGGTTTGCAGTTTGAATTCGTTGACTGCGTCCAGGCTTAGCTGCGTATATTGGCCGTCGTTTGCGCCTACGTCTGTATTGATCGCGCCATCCAGGAAGACGTTGTTCGCGCTGCCGCGCAGACCGTTTACGTGAAAGGAGTCTGTGTTGTTGAATGCCAGGCGGAAGTCGGAGGTGTCATTGGAGACCACGCCCGGCAGCGTCCGGATCAACGACTGGAAATCGCGGCCATTCAAGCTTAGCTCCGTAACTTCCTTACTGTCGATAACCGCAGAGTGGTCGGATGTTGCAATTTCAACTAGCGGAGACTGGCTTGTAACTGTCACGGATTCGGTCGTGCTCCCGATAGTCATAGAGATCTGTCCCAGGCCGAGGGTTTGGATTGAATCAAGCACGATCCCTGTTCTGATCAACTCCTTCATCGCGGAGGCATTCATCTTGATCGTGTATGTTGACGGCCCTAGCGGTAGCAAGCGGAAGGTGCCGTTGGAATCCGTTGTTGTCTGGCGAACAACATTTCCCTGTGCCTGGTCGATTGCTTGAACAGTTGCTCCCGCGATGACTGCGCCAGTAGGATCGACCAGAGTTCCTACAATGGCGCCAGTGATTTGGGCAGCAACGGGCATAGCAGAACAGAGAGCCGTTATGAGTAGAGCTAAGGTGAGTCCTTTGGGAACGTCGTATCGTTTTGCCCACCGGTTGAAGTTCTCAAGACAGGCAAAGAGCTTATAGGCTGTCGGATAGATTAGGCTGGTTTCTCTGCGTCGCATTTTGATCCTCCTGGATAAAAGCAACCGTCGTGCAGTAAGTAAGCAGAGCCACTCGCAACGGATCTGATTGTCAGTTGCAAAACATCCAAATCACGACGGCAGCAAAAACAAGCGCGGTCGATTCCTTGAGCTATGGTTGCGCAACGGAGAGTAGAAAACTTAACAGGTAAAAAGCAATTGAATTTTTTGGAAGCCCTCTTTACCAACGGTGAATTTCTTTATTGCGCCCATTATGTACCCTCTAAACAGGATGGATACCCATGCAGTGCTTTATTCGGTGTTTGGGGATGGCTTTCTTGCTCCTGCTCTGCCGCAGCGCTCCGGCCCAGCAGCCCCTGGTAGAGACGCAGCCAACGCCTCAAACATATCGCAGATATGCCGCCGAAGTGGATGCTGCGCTGCGCGAAGATGTGCTCAATGTCTGGTTTCCGCGCTCGGTCGATAGTGAGCATGGCGGGTTTCACTCCCACTTCACAGAGGGCTGGGAGAAGGCGCCGAGCGACGGGAAATTCTCGGTGTTTCAGGGACGCATGACATGGATCGCCGCGCAGATCGCGATGCGGCGGCCCGAGTGGAAGGACAAGTATCTGCCCATCGTGCATCACGGCGTCGAGTACCTCAACGGCGTGATGTGGGACAAACAGGATGGCGGCTTTTACTGGGGTCTGGACGACAGCGGCAGCGTGACCCCGAAGTTCACGGACGGCAAAGAGCTCTATGGCATCGGCTTCTGCATCTATGGCGCGGCGGCGGCCTACCAGGCCACGCACGATCCTGAAGCACTGCAGCTAGCTCAGAAGGGCTTCCGGTGGGCAGACGAGCATGCGCACGACCGCGTGAATGGCGGCTACTATGAGTGGCTCACCCGCGCCGGCAAGCCGGTTGTGCCCAACGTGCCCAGCGGTCAAATCGCCGAAGTTCCGCTGGGTGGATTTCCCATTGGGTACAAGTCCATGAACACGCACATCCATCTGCTCGAAGCATTTACCGAGCTGTATCGCGTCTGGCCAGACGAGACGCTGCGCGTCCGCGTGGAAGAACTGCTCGCCCTGGTGCGCGACAAGATCTCTGTAACGCCGGGAGCGATGAATCTCTATTTCACCAATAGCTGGCAGGCCATCCCCGATCACGACTCCTATGGCCACGATGTGGAAGCTGCCTATCTCATGCTTGAAACCGATGAAGTCCTGCACCAGCAAGCCAGCGCCAGCACCGAGAAGATGGCGAAGATGTTGGTAGACCATGCGCTCGCCTATGGGTGGGACAAGCAGCACGGCGGCTTCTACCGCGATGGCACCACCTTCGGCAAACCGGAAGACAAGCTGAAGGAGTGGTGGGTGCAGGTGGAAGGGCTGAATGCTTTGCTGCTGATGCACGAAAAGTATGGTTCACAGAACGGAGCATACTTCCGCGCATTCGAGCAGCAGTGGCAGTTCATCCGCGAGCACCAGATCGACCGGCAGAACCACGGCCTCTACGAGCTTACCCGCGATGATGGCACTCCCGTGACGAAGGACAAGGGGCGCATCTGGAAGGGCGCCTACCACGATGGCCGTGCATTCCTCAACGTGAGCGAACGGTTGCAGAAGCTGGCAGCCGCCCACTGACCGGTCAGGCTGCTTCGCGTGCTGCTCTTTGCCGGCGGCCGGTTGCCGCTCTTTATCCCCCGAACACACTGGCCGCGCGAAGGAGACTTCACTGAAGGCAAACCAGCGTTCACGTCTTTTCAATGGAGAAAGATGCGCCGGCGTGCTACTGTGGCCGCCGATATGAAATCAGCCGTGTGGACGCTCGCTCTCTGCTTCAGTCTTTTTGGCTCGCTGCCGTTGGCGCTGACCGCGCAGGATGCAGCTTCCCCGAAGGCAGATGTCTATGTCGTACCCTTCTCGCATCTCGATCTCTTCTGGGGTGGAACTGAAGAAGAGGACCTCAGCCGGGGAAACCGCATCATCGCCAGAGCGATGCAACTGGCTCAGGAACATCCTGAATTCCGCTATCAGCTCGAGGATAACGTTTTTGTTGCGAACTACATGGACAGCCATCGCGGGACGCCGGAAGCGGAAGCATTTACGAGGCTGGTGAAAGACGGCCGCATCGAGATCGCTCCGAAGTGGGCCGGCATCTACCAGAATCTGCCTCGCGGCGAGGCTCAGATACGCAACCTCGTCTATGGCAAGCGCTACGCCCGCGATACCTTCGGAGTCGACCCTCTCGTCGCTCACGACGGAGACATTCCCGGGTTTACGCGGCAGTATCCGCAGCTACTACGCGGCGCCGGGATTCCCTACATGGTCATGACCCGCATGGGCCCGGTCGATACTCCATTCTTTCAATGGAAGTCGCCCGACGGTTCCACCGCACTGGTATGGGATACGGTCCAGGGGTATAGCTGGGGAGTGAGCCTGGGTCTGCATCGGGACTTAACCGACGCAGCGCTCGATCGCATTCGGGGCGAGGTTGGTGCGGTTCAGTCACTTACAAAGGCGCCCGTCTACCTGGGATGGGGAACCGATCTTTTCGCTCCGAATGAAGAGTTGGTCAGCAATCTGAGCGTCCTGAACCAAAAGCTCGCGCCGATGCACTTCCAGTTCGCAACGCCGATCGAGTACTTCCTCGCTGCGGTCAAAACGCAGACTCCCCCGGTTCTCTCGGGAGAGATCACAGGCTCCTGGGCCAATGTGGACAGTTCGGCAACTCCAATCTGGCCGCCCGTGATCACAGCCGCGGATGTCCTGGTCAACGCGGAGAAGTTCGCCGCCATTAATTACGCCCTGGGCTACGCACCGTATCCACAGCAGCAGTTCGACCTTCTCTGGAAGAAGGCGCTGGAGGCAATGGACCACAACTTCTATGGCCAGGGCGGCGATATCGGCGATGCCCGCAAGTTGGGATACTCGGAGGCCGCTCTGTTGCAGGGCGGACAGATTCTTCGCGAGTCGCTCCGCAATATCGCTGAGCGGGTAGGCCACCCGGATACAAAAGCAACCGCGATCGTCGTCTTCAACCCGTTGAGTTGGACGCGCGATGATATCGTCCGCGCCCATGTAACTCTCTTTGGGGATGTGGGCCCCGGAGAGATTCAGGACTACCGCAACGGAATGCGCCTCGTCGACAGCCAGGGAAACTCAATCCCGTTCGATGTGGAGGCGTATTCGGAAAATATATCGCGTGCGCTCACGCTCGTCTTCGCCGCCCAGCAGGTTCCGTCCGTTGGCTACAAGACGTACTATTTCGAACCGGCGGTTTCGGCCCCACCTTCGGCGGCTTCCATCGTAAAGATGGACGATGACAACGATACAAAGAATCCATTTCGGGTCCCAGGCTCAGATGTCGCAGAAAACCAGTTCTATCGCGTCACCATCGATCGGGCCACAGGCCGCATAGAAGTCTTCGACAAGGCGCTGAACCGGGTTGTTTCCAAGGATATCGAGATTCTTGCTCAGGAACAACGCGGCGGCAACGCGATCAGCATATTTCCGAGCACCGGGCGCACGATCAACAACCTCATCCGCTCGGTGAAACTCGTCCGCAACGGCTCGGCAGAGACGGTGTTCCAGATAGCGGGCGATGTGGGCGGCGAGCCGATCAGCCAAAAGCTCACCCTCTACCGCGACCTTCCCCGGATCGACCTTGAGGATACAATCCATTGGACGCCTGGACGCTCCATGGAGATCCAGCAGGTCTTTCCCGTGGATATAACAGACGCTGAGGTGCGCAACGGCGTTCCCTTCGGCTCGGCCTCTGAAGCGGATATGATGCCCGGCGCCAGCACGCGTTCTAACGATGAGGTACCCGTAGAAGTCTGGAGGGGATGGCGCCAGATCCAGAACTGGATCTCATCGAGCACGCCGGAGTGGAATCTGACCATCAGCGCCGACCACCAATTGTTCACCGTCGACCACGGCGCAATCCGCGGAGATATGATTCGCGGCACAAGCTTCAATCAATTGAGAACGTATCAGGATGGCAAGCCTGCGCCGCTGCAGCAGCCCACGGCCGGGGACTATGTCTTCCGCTATTCACTCTCTTCAGGCAAAGGGAATTGGACCTCGGCTAAGGCGTGGCGGCAGGGCATGGGATTCAACAATGCGCTCCTCGGAGTTGTCTCTGAGGACGAACTATCGCCAAAGTCCCTCCCGCCAGAACAATCTTTCCTTTCTGTTAATGGGGACACGCTCGTCGTGAGCGCGATCAAGAAGGCCGACAGAGGCGACGGCATCGTCATACGGTTGTTTGAAGAAGCGGGAGAGCATCCCGATACCGGCATTCGCTTTCTCGATCAGGACCGTAGCTTTGAAAACGTCAACCTTCTGGAGGAAAGCGGAGCTCACACTGTCGAGAAGACGCTTCACGTTGAGCCTTATAAGATAGACACAATCGAGCTGCCGGTTCCAGGACGATGAGCTGGGAGGCCCTGCACTACCGACGAGATGACGCAGGTCCCGAGCTTGCAGGATTATCAGAGAGTATGACGAAACGAAGGCTTGTTCACCCTCGGTGAATTATGTTAGTTTCGTTAGCTGTGGAACTGAAAGAGTTGCGCAGCCTCGTTGCACTCTCTCAGCTCGGGAGCATCTCTCTGGTGGCCGAGCGGCTGCACCTCAGCCCTCCGGCCATCCACAAGCAACTCAAGACGTTGGAAGACGAACTTGGGGTGATGCTTTACGAAAGAGTTGGCAAGCAGCTCAAACTGACGCAGGCCGCTTCCGTCCTGCTGCCGCACCTGAAAGAGATTCTCACGCAGTATGATTCTGCGTTTTCCGCTCTGGAGGAGTGGAAAGGGCTCAAACGCGGTCTGGTTCGCATCGGGACTGGCTCGACCGGCTATCTTCTGCCGGCAATTCTCAGGCAGTTTGAGCAGGCTTACTCTGGGGTTGAGGTGCAGGTAGAGACGGGGAATACGGGCGTGCTGGTCGAGGATCTGCAAAAGGGATTGTTGGATCTCGCGTTGATCGTCTCGTCCGATCTCAAAGAACGCCAGGATTTTCAGATTGAGGCGGTCTGGGCCTTCGAGCTCGTTCTTGTGTCCAATCGGGAGGAGCCCGTCTCACGGCCGCGACTTGCTGATTTGAATGACCGACGCTTCATTCTCTTCCGCCAGGGATCTCGTCTGCAAGAGCCCCTTGACCGGTACTTTTCCAGCCAGCAATTTGAACCGAAGGTGGTCATGCGTTTCGACAACGCAAACTTCATTCGAGACATGGTTCACTCGGGTCTCGGGATTGCTTTTTTGCCGCCTTGGGTCGTCGAACGAGACTTGAAGGAAGGGACTCTAGGTATGATTCAGCTTGCCGGTGCTTCGCCTGTCTCGAAGCTGGCGCTGATCCGCCGCAAATCCAGCTATGTTCCGCGTCCGGTCCAAGGCTTTATCAAAATTGCGGTCAGCCTTGATTTGAGCGAACTTCCTCTGCTGTCTATACCGAAATCTTTTTGCACACTCGATGCAACGTAGTAAAAGGCGGCCCATCCTCGGCAAAGCGTCCTGCGTATCGTCCTCTTTGCAAGGGTCGCTTTTCATCATGCCGAGCAAGGTGACACAAGCCTAGCAATCATTTTCATTCAGTGACGAGATTGCGCACTTCCTTGAGTTCCATGACAAGCGAAAGTATCACGATTCACCATTGGTTAACAATGATTCGCTGATTTTCCATCGCTACTATCCTGGCAAATTGGTAGATTTGGTTTGCGTTCAGCCGGGATCATCCCGCGCTCTTTGCGTCAGCCCAAACGCAAGCACACGCGGAGGAGTTATCGATTACTTCCTATACGCCGGAACATACACGGAGGAGGCGAGCGATGGCATTTACGTTGCACGGTTCTCGGCCACGACCGGAGAGTTGGGATCGGCAACACTGGCAGCCGAGATAGAAAACCCTTCGTTTCTCTGCGTTCATCCCAACAATCGCTTTCTTTATGCCGTGAGCGAAGTCCCGCGCAGCGGGGGACTGGGAACGGGCTGTCTCTGCTCATGGGCAATTGACCCGTCCACGGGAAAATTGCGGCCCATTGGCCGTGTTGAGTCATTCGGAAAGGGACCATGTCATGGTTCACTCGACAGGACCGGCGCATTGATCTTTGTGTCCAATTATGGCGATGGCAGCATCGCGGCGTTTCGCGCGCTTCCGGATGGAGGACTTGGAGAGAGGACTGCGTTTCAACCGAATTCGGGAAGCAGTATCCATCTGCCGCGCCAGGCGCGGGCTCACCCTCATGGGGTCTTCCCCTGTCCACAGAACTGCTGCGCGGTTGTTCCGGATCTGGGAGCGGATGCTATCTTCCTCTACCGTCTGGACGCGAGCGCTGGTTCATTCACGCCCGCCGACCCACCACTGATTCGAACGGCTGCCGGATTCGGTCCCCGCCGCTTTGTGTTTCATCCTGACGGCCGGTTCGGGTATGCGCTTGGCGAGTTGCAATCGATGATTGTGGGATATGAATGGCAGCCGCGCACTTGCAGTCTCAAGGCGACGAATCGGCGGTCAACGATTGAGCAATGCTTTACGGGAGTCAATCTCGCGGCGGAGATCGCCATTGACCGGGATGGACGGTTTCTTTACTGCTCCAACCGCGGAGCGGACGATCTCGCGGTGTTCGCTATCAGGTCTGATTATGAACTGGACCTCGTGCAGAGGATTGAGACGGCGGGGAAGACTCCGCGGCACTTTGCGCTCGATCCAACCGAAAATTTCCTGATCGTTGCAAACCAGGAGTCGGACGAGGCCGTAGTATTTGCTCGGGATCGCAACACGGGCTTGCTCAAACTTACGCACGCGCGCGAGACGATCCCAAGTCCAGCCTGTATCGCATTCGCGCGCTCCCACCGCGCACCCGGCCTCTCTACCGAGAAGACCGTGTCAAGGGAAGGGAAATGGAGATGCTCCCAATGAGCCGTCGAACGGTCATTCATACAACCCCTGCAACGTCAGCCCTCGTTGCGGCATTGCCAGCTTCCAGCGAATCAACCACCCCAATGCGTGAACCACGGATGCCGGGAAAACCTTGCATTCAGATTGCCGAGTTATTCCTGTTAGGAGAAGACCACAAAGTCCGGGTGGCACGGCAGATCGGAATCACTCACGCGATTGTCTCAGTGATGTCTCTAACCCGGGGACTGAGCCGCGTCCAGTATGCACACGCCCTCGCAAAAGTGAAGGCTGATTTCAATGCTGCGGGAATGACCTTTGCCGGTGTTGAAAGCCACCCCGTGCCGGCGGAGTTGATCAAGCTTGGGCTGCCTGGCCGCGATGAGGAGATCGAGAACTATATGGAGGCGATCCGGGTTCTGGCACGGCTGGGAGTGCCCATGGTTTGCTACAACTGGATGGCGGGACTAAGTTGGTATCGCACGAGATACGATGTCCCGGCGCGCGGCGGTGCATTAGTGAGCGAGTTCGATAGCGATGATGCGGAAAAGCTTGGCCCGACTCAGTGGGGGGCAGTTAGCGAGCAAACGATCTGGCAAAACCTGGACTACTTCCTCAAGGCAGTAATGCCCGTGGCCGATGAGGTTGGGATGAAGATGGCGCTGCATCCCGATGATCCGCCGCTTTCGCCATTGCGTGGGATTGGCCGCATCCTGACAAGCGCTGGCGCATTCCGCCGCGTGCTCGCAATGTACCCGAGCCCCAATAACGGCATTACTTTCTGTCAGGCAAATTTTCGTCTGATGGGAGAGGATATCGCCGCGCTCATACGCGAGTGGTGTTCGCAAAAGAAGATTTTCTTCGTGCACTTACGCGACGTGCTGGGAACCACTCGCCACTTCCGCGAAACGTTTCATGACGACTGCCCGGTCGACCTGGCGCACATGCTCCGCATTTACCACGACAGCGGCTTTGTGGGACCGATGCGACCCGATCACGCGCCTACTTTGGACGGCGAGCCCAACGATAAACCGGGATATGCGATAGGAGGCAAGGTGTTTGCCGTTGGATATATGAAGGGCGCGATGGATGCACTCTCCATCCCCTACGAGTAAAGGGCGCATTGATTCACCGCTGGCGAAGACGGCTTCCAAACAATTCAATTGACCCTTGCCTGTTAAGTTTTTTAATCTTCGTCGTGCAGCCTCACTTACATGCGTGTTAGAGGTCCGGCGATTGTCGGGTCGAATTCAACGAAGATGAAGCCTATTTACAATCGAGTCACTTATTTCAACTGATACAGAGTCGCAGTGCAGCTTCGTTGCCCGTTGGACCTGTGAAGAAGTACAGGAATGTCAGGTTGGCGCCAAGCTGTAAGGCAGTTTGCAGTAATAAGAGAGAGAGAGAGAGAGAGAGAGAGAGAGAGAGAGAGAGAGAGAGAGAGAGAGAGAGAGAGAGAGCACTGTGTTCCTGAAGCCAGGCTTCCAAATCGGCGGTAGTTATCGTGGAACCAGGTGGTTGATTACCGCGTGGCTCACGCTATCGACGATTCTCAATCTTATTGACAGGCAGACGCTCTCGATCCTGGCGCCGTTTCTGCGCAACAGGTTTCAGATCAGCGTGCAAGAATATTCGCATATCGTTGCTGCGTTCATGTTGGCCTACAGCGTGATGTACACCTTCGGCGGACGCTTCGTGGATTGGGCCGGTGAGCGGATCGGGATGGCGGCCTGTATCTTCTGGTGGTCGATCTGCACCATGCTGACGGCCCTGACGAATGGAGCATGGAGTCTAGGTATCGTACGGTTCCTCCTTGGTTTGGGAGAACCAGGTAACTATCCTGCCGCGCTGCGCGCTACTACACGGTGGTTCCCAAGGGAGGAGCGAGGTCTGCCCATTGCGTTGTTTTCGTCGGGGAGCGCGGTTGGCAATATGATAGCGGCTCCCCTGATCGCGCTTGTGACGCTGCGGTTTGGATGGAGAGCAGCTTTTATTCTCCCCGGTTTTCTTGGATTGATTTGGCTCGTCGGGTGGCTGGCTATCTATCGCAATCCAGCGGAAGATCCGGGCGTCACACGCGAAGAACTGGCCAGGCTGAGAGGAGATGAAGAGCAGGTTGCGGCAGATGCTCCACTGCCGTCGTGGGGAACGCTTCTCAAGAATCGCAACGTTCTGGCGCTCATCCTTTCGCGGTTTATATCAGATCCTGTGTCGTATTTTTATGCCTTCTGGATACCGGAGTACCTCATGCGCAAACGCGGCTTTAGTTTGGCGGACATCGGCCTGTACGCCTGGATACCTTTTGTGGCAGGTGCAATCGGCGGGATGGTGGGCGGCCGCGCGTCCGACCTGCTTATCCAAAGAGGTATTCCCGCGGCCAAGGCCAGACGACTCATCCTGTATGCTTCCGCGGCCATTGCGCCACTCGGAATATTCACGAGTCAGGTCCGATCCGCAGCAACGGCCATTTTTCTGATGTCGGTTATGTCCTTTGTCGTTTACTGCTGGTTCATCAACACGGCAGCGATCATTCCCGATGTAGTCTCGGATCGAGCCGTTGGATCTGTTCTGGGAGTGATTGGAACAGCAGGAAGCGCAAGTGGGGTGCTCTTTACGCTGCTTGTGGGGCTTTTGGTTTCACGCTATTCGTCATACCGGGCAGTGTTTGCAATTGCAGGTTCCATGCACCTGGTTGCAGCCGCTATTCTCTGGTCTCTAAGCAGAGATCAGGTGGCGCATACGGCAAGTTTGCAGGAGTGCCATGAGGCTTGAGCAAAAAGTTGCGATCGTGACGGGAGCCGGACGAGGCATCGGACGCGCCATTGCGCTTGCCTACGCTCGCGAAGGCGCTGGAGTACTTGTCAATTACGCCCACTCCGAAGAGGACGCAGGGGCTGTAGTACAGGAGATCCTCCATGCTGGCGGCAGAGCTATTGCAGTGCATGCAGATATAGGCAATGTGGACCAGCATGACGCCCTTATAGATGCAGCGCTTCAGAAATTCGGAAGGCTGGACATCTTAGTAAACAATGCAGGCATTGAAGTGCATGAGCGGGTTCTTGAGCCCAAGCTGGAGACATGGGAACGGACGATCGGAGTCAATCTGAAAGGAGCCTACTTTTTAAGCTGCAGGGCCGCGGCCGTGATGCGGAAGACTGGCGGCGGAAAGATTATCAACATTTCGAGCGTGCATGACGTTGAGCCGCTACGGGATCGAGCGATCTATTCGATCAGCAAGGCCGGCATGTTGATGATGGTCAAGTCTCTTGCGCTGGAGTTGGCGGAGTTCAACATCAATGTGAACGCCATATCGCCGGGCGCGATCCTGACGGACATGAACCGGCAGCATCTCAATGATCCTGCCAGGAGGGCCCGTCTTCTTGGCAAAATCCCAGCCAACAGGATTGGAGAGCCGCAAGACATTAGCGGCGCTGCCATTTTGCTTGCATCCGCAGAATCCGACTACATCACAGGAACGACCATTTATGTCGATGGTGGCCTCCTTCTACTTTAATGCAATAAAACCAGCGAGGTGCTAATGGAACCGACACAGTCAGTTGACGGATCGGCTGAAATTTATAACGTGCAGGAAGTTTGCGATCGATACAAACAGCTCTACGCCGGCGCAGTCTTCGACGTACTGGAGGGGATGGGGTATCCCAATCAGGCGCTCTCCCATGAGCTGGTTGCCCTTGCTCCCGGCATGAAACTCGCCGGCCCCGCCTTCACAGTCAAAGGAACGGTGACCGCGGAACGAGACACGACGGGACGCAGCCAGCGCATGAAGATGGTTTGCAGCATGACCTACCCATGCGTTGAAGTGCGCGATCGTGGTACGCCCTTCAATGTAGCGATCTACGGCGAGCTTAGCGCGACCACGGCAAGAGCGCATGGAGCCGTGGGAGCCGTTATCGATGGGGGAACGCGCGACTGCAGTCACCTCATCTCGATGGCCTTCCCGGTTTTTGCGCGCTATCGTTCGCCCGTGGAGGCCTTTGGCCGCTACACTCTGTTAAAATTTCAAGTCCCAGTTCGCATTTCGGGAGAGTTGGAAGAAACGGTCCTGGTCAACCCCGGAGACTTTATCTTCGGCGAAGAGGATGGAGTGATTGTGATACCAAAGCACATAACGTTTAAGGTCCTCGAAGAATGCGAGCGGATCAAAGGGCTGGAAGACCAGGCTCGCCATGACTTTGCGCGCGGCGACGATCCAGTGGAAGTGTTTCAACGTTATCGACGCTTCTAAATGGGACCTATGGATCGTTTTCGATTGGATGGGAAGGTTGCGATTGTTACCGGTGCGGGCAAGGGAATCGGACAGGCTGCCGCGATCGGCCTGGCGGAGGCCGGCGCAAGCGTCGCTGTGCTTGGTCATAGCCAGATGCCCGAAGAAACTCAACATCAAATTGCTGCTCTTGGACGCGAGTCCCTCGGATTTCAGGGTGACCTAAGCGATGATAGATTTCGCAATCATGCCGTTGACGCGGTTCTTGAGCATTGGGGCCATGTTGACATTCTTGTGAACAGTGCAGGAATGACAGTGCGCGCACCGGCCGTGGACTTTGCTGAAGGGGACTGGGACCGTGTAATCGACCTCAATCTGACGACGGTCTTTCGCATGTGCCAGCGGGTCGGACGCGAAATGCTCAACCAGAAGAGCGGAAAGATCGTCAACATTGCTTCGGTGCAGAGTTTCACTGGCGGCCTGAACATCCCCGCATATGCAGCAAGCAAGGGCGGAATTGCGCAGATCACCAAAGCTCTCGCTAACGAATGGGCACGCTTCAATGTGAACGTCAACGCAATCGCGCCAGGATATATTCTCACCGAACTGACTCGACCTCTCTTTGACGATCCGGTTCGATCGAAGGAGATTATGGAAAGAATTCCGGTGCAACGTTGGGGCACGGCTGAGGACATGAAGGGTACGGTTATTTATCTCGCATCTTCCGCTTCTGATTTCGTACATGGGCACATTCTTTTGGTGGATGGCGGCTGGATGGCTCGCTGAGCTAGCGATTGGAGGGCAATGATGCAGGCAGCAGTCTATTACGGAAGAGACGACATCCGGGTCAAGGAATGGCCGGCTCCGAATTGTGGCGCAGAGGATGTTCTTGTGCGTGTGTGTGCAACGGGCATCTGCGGATCGGACATGCAGATATATGCAGGCACACATCCTCGTGCGCAGCCGCCACTGGTTCCTGGACATGAAATTTTTGGACGCATCGAAGCCGTGGGAGCCAAGTCAGAGGATGATTGGAAAAAGGGAGCCAGAGTCGTCGTCTATCCTCTCATCTCCTGCGGTGCATGTGAGCCGTGCCTTAGCGGCAACGCTCATGTATGCGAGAAGCTGGGTGTGGTCGGAATCGATCGGGATGGCGGTTTCGCTGAGTTTGTTAAAGTTCGCCCTGAACAACTCGTCCCAGTTCCGGATACAGTCACCGATGAGCAGGCTCCTATTATCGAACCGCTGGCTGTTGCCGTTCATGCCGTTCACGATTCAGGATTCCGCTTTGGGGACACCGTTTTTGTGACTGGAGGCGGCCCAATCGGGAACCTGCTGGCGCAAACGCTTCGGGCCGCGGGGGCCAGACAAGTAATCGTCTCGGAAGTAAGCGGCTTCAGGCGGAAGCTCGCGTTCGATATGGGATTCCCCGTGTTCAACCCATCGGAAGAGGCTGCTGCTCAGGCACTGAATCGCATCCTCGGCAAACCATCTGTCGATTGCGTCTTTGAGGCGACTGGCCATGTCACCGCTTACCGTGACGCGGTGTCTTGCTGCGCGGTTCGCGGACACATCAGCTTCGTAGGCATTCCGAAGGCACCTCCGGAGATAGACGTTCTGCGCATCGTGTACAAGGAGCTTCGTACAAGCAGCTCGCGTGTCTACCAGTTGCGTGATTACGCCGCTGCAATTGCTTTACTGGCCCGAGGCGCTGTCGATACGCTCCCGCTCATCACCGACCGCATCCCGCTGAAGGATGCGCCGCGTGCCTACGAGCAAATGAAGTGCGCGGACTGCAGCGCGAAGATCGTGATCATACCCAGTACCTAATTCCAAAGGAAAGATTCTGCCTATGTCCAGCAAGCCTCTTCAACTCATCCTTGTAGTCCTTTGCCTCGTCTCTGTGCCTGCCTTCTCACAAGCGCCTCAGCCGGACACGCCACAACTCGAAAAGAACGTCGATGAATTACTGTCGAAGCTTAGCCTAGAGCAGAAAATTGGCTTGCTGACCGGGACAGATGACATGTTCATCCATAACATTCCTGAGATTGGGATGCCAGCCATCAAGATGTCCGATGGGCCCGTTGGCGTTCGACGATGGGGGCCGAGTACAGCTTATCCATCGGGCATTGCAATGGCTGCATCATGGGATCGAGCGTTAGCCAATACTCCTGCGCAATAAGTGCCCAGTAAGAGGCCGGAGGCCAGAACAGAAGCGGGTTTAAAACATTTCATACAAACCTCTGATTCCTTTTCCAATCGATTCGGTACCGTTCATTTTGATAAGCCCCGCTGAAATGCGGCTCGGTGCTTGATAATGCGGACGGCACCGAGGGCTGTACTGCCAAAACAAATGATTAGGCCGACGACAACCCAGTCCTCTCCGAACCGAGGAAGGTGCAAGCCTTCTCCGATCCAAAACACGCCGAAAGCAGACAAGAGGACGCCGACGGAGAACTTCAAGGTGTTCTCGGGTATCCTGGCCAACGGCTTATGAAGGACGAGTCCAAGAAGGACCACCAAGAGGCCAGCTGCCAGTGCGCCAAGGCTGGCTGGCAGTAGCATGTGTCCTGTGGCACCGACCGCAATCACGATAAACACGACCTCCGTTCCCTCGATCACAACAGCCTTGAAGCTGGTAATGAATCCCACACCATCGATTGCTATGTTTCGGAATTCTCCAGACAATCGCAGGGCTTCTGTTTGACGAGCAAAGATCTTGGTCTCATCGTGTAGGCCCAATACTCCACTGGCGCGGAGAATCGCCTTCGACAGCCAACGCATGCCGAAGACCAGCAGCAGAAGCCCGACGAAAAATTGCAACTCTCTTATAGGAACGAGTTGCAGACTGGTCCCGAATATCGCAACGAGAACAGTTAGCAGGGCAGCACCCAGGAGTGCTCCTGCTATGGCCGAACGCCATCCTCTGGTCACACCCACGGCAAGCACAATTGTCAAAGCCTCTACGAATTCCACCAAAGAGGCTAAGAACGATGCTAAGACGGCTGATGCACTATGTGTCCATCCCATGCGGATTCCTCAGTTTCATTTGTCACGCCATTTCGTGTGGGTACGGCGGTTATGAACATGTCAGCGCTCCGACAACTCGATTTCAAGCCGTGTATTTTTCGGGAAAGAGACCTCATGACCTTTTGCGATCCAGCGTTTGTAGATGGATTTGCTCAGCGCGAAATAGGCAAAACCTTGCGCCAAGCCGCGGTTTGAGGCGGCCATAGTAATAACGCGAGCGACCAACCCAAAGCCGTTGCTGACCACACCATTCTTGAATACGTCGCTGGCTTCATCTCCGTCCATTGAGGACGCAGCCAGCACGCCCAGAACCAGCGGAGCCAGATACTTGTTCTTGTCTGAGCCAGCTTTTGCACCACCCTCCGAGTCAACGGAAACGCCCTGTCCTGGACCAGCCTCGGCGGCGGTCATTAGACCGTGCACGGTGTGCTCCATTGCCTGTTGCTCTGACCCTGCTGGCAACTCAATGCTGCGGAAGGTGAAACGCAGTTTGCCATTTCGGGCAAACCAGCGCGCAGGTTTTGCCTGGAGTATTGAGCCAGTCAGGTGCGTGCCTTCTGGCAGCACTACCTCTTTCTGCGTGGGATCGAGCAGCGGTTTGGTCAGAACGGCATTCACCGAAGCGCCCTGCTTCACGGTCGCCGAACCTAGATCTTGGGTCAGCCGGGCCTCAATCAGGCCCGTGGGCGGTCCATCTCCCAGCGGCTGAAGAGGCAGGGGCATAGGAGCATTTTGTTGTGGGATTGGGAGTGGCTGTGTCAGTTCGGCATCGTACTGGGTACCCGACCAAATGACTTGCGGATGATAAGGAAGCTGCGCATAGAGGAATCTGCGCACGCGGTCTGCTTTGCCTGGTTTTGTAACAGTATCGAGTGCATCCTGCTTGCGCTGCTTGATCTGTTCCGTTACTTGATCCTTGATTGAGGGCCGCTTGCCCGGAGACCGCATGCGCACCACGGACGCGTCGCGTTGCACAGCATGTGTGGCGATCTCGGCGATATCGCCATTAGGCAAAGTCAGATGGTCGAATTGCACCTCCGGAGTGGCCAGTGGGGTAAAGTCTCCATTCAAGAGGGCATTAGTTCGCGCGCCCTTGTCTACATGATGCGTCGCGACGATAAGGCCCGAGACTGGGGTGTTCACAGGCAGAACCTGATGATCGATGAGGTAGACCGGCGCTATAAGATGTCCTTCCAGACGTTCGCCAACTTTCATCGGATAGCGATGATCAATCTCCACGCGGAGTGGCACTCCTGCCGGGATAGTGGCTACCTGCGCGGCCGCTATCGAGGAGACGCTCAGGATTATCATAGAGGAGCTAAACAGAACTGCTCGATGTTGGTATCGATTCGAAACGCGGTGAAAAGTGCTTCGTTTCATATGTAACCTCAAATTTCTGGATTCCCTTTACTACTTACGGCGAGGTCGATGATGGTCTAAGACTCGAAAGGCGGCGAGCTGGACTCCACCGTTGTCAACGGTTGCTCAATTCTTCCCATTGGCGTAGCTAGGTACGGACGGCGTAAACCCGCGGAGCAGGAACTCCCGGACCACGTTTCCTACCGCGTCCACTCCGGCCGAAATGAGGGTGCTTTCGAACGTGAGTGCGACGCCGCGGTCCTCATCGGGTCGGTACAGGTTGGAGATGCCACCCGCCGCAAGATTTCCTAGCAAATGTGAGTAATTCGGCTGCTTTTGGCCATTGTCTCCACGGGTGATTATTGCTGAGGACATCGCATACAGCACACGTGAGGGGATGCTTCCTGTACCTCGATAAAAGTAGCGGGGGTCCTGGTGTAACAATGAAGGCAGAATGACACTGCCAATCAAGCGGCTGGAAAATGCATCCGCATATCTCGTACCAAAACGTTTTGCATATCCTTCTGCCCCGCCGCCATATCCTGGAAACGTGTTGCTGATTTGTTCTCCACCGGCTACTCCGGCCACCGTCAGAAAGGTGATCGGATCGGTGGTCGCTCGAATCGCCAGCTTGAACTTCTGTTTCGAAGTCATGGGCGCAGCTTTCCAGATATAGCTTGTATAGAAATTTGGGAAAACACCTAAAACCCTCTGCTTCTCCTGTTCCTTTATCTGCTCGGTGGCTACCTGCTCCGGCGTCGCCACGACGTTAACCTCTGTCTGGGTCCCGCCGATCCGCAACAGGAGCTTTTGAAGGTCGTAAGCTTCTCCCGCATGCAGGGTGATTTGCGCTGAGAGGTAGGGTTCGAGTCCCCGCAATGCGATGCTTACCCGATACGTGCCTGCTGGAAGACCGGCTATTGAGAAAGCACCATCTTCTCCTGCAGTAGTCTCTGCGGTGATTGGGCCACCTTCGACCCTTATCGTCACCAGCGCTCCGGACAGTGGGGTGCCGTTCTCAGCAAGTGCTATACCCGCGACACTTCCCATAGCCAGACCGCCTTGTTGCACTGCTGTCGCGCGAGTGACAGTCTCATCCGGTGAGTGGGGTTTAGGCTCATTGGGTAGCGATGTGTTCCCTCGATCTACCGTCGGCTGTGCGGTCGGCACCTGGGAGACTGCCAAAAGGCCCGGAACAAAGGTGAGGGCGCAAATTATGGTTACGCGGAGTAAGGACAGCCGGAATTCAAAGCCGTGATGAGTGTAGGAGAACATGGGAACCTCGAAGGAATCGGTAATGAGATGGTGCGCCCTGGTAGGCATCGAAATGTTGTAAGCACTTACCTGATCGCCTGTCAGAATTCGTAGTCAAGCGAGAACTGAATTCTTCTCGCGGTTGAAGCGCCGACCGTTTGTCCAAAACCGGATTGTGCGGCAGCACCCGATCCAAAAGCAGTGTTGAGCAGGGCGATGTTGGGGTGATTGAGCAGGTTGAAGGATTCCGCGACGATATCCAGATGGCCAGTTCGGATGGGGACCATCTTCAGGACACGAAGATCGAGGTTGATGTTCGGGGACGTGGAGAGGGCATTGCGTCCGTAGCCTTGTGGGCGGGCGGCAAAGGGGTAGACATGTTCCCGGTTACTGTCGAGCCCGGTAAGCGGGTTTGCTCTGAAGCCGCTCGTGACACTGAAAATGGGCGCAAACTCCAGGCCTGTAAGCAGGCGCATCAGCGTCCCCGGATTTGCACTTGCGGCTGCGTCTTGTGGGTCGTTGAGGTCGGGGCCTATCAGCCACAAGCCGCTCAGCGTGAGTCGATGCCTCTGATCCTGAAGAGATAGTGCTCTTTCGTCTC
>WNFC01000848.1_pt1 | contig 30974 bp, 35 predicted proteins | sample 5400541 | NCBI WGS metagenome assembly WNFC01 (sample SAMN13153342, study PRJNA577476) | soil metagenome | isolation source: 120 cm saprolite under Douglas fir tree site 2 hole 2 replicate 1 | place: USA:California | collected 2015-04-18
TCGACAAGCTCGCACGGAAGGAATTCCGTCGCCTCAGCCGTGCCGTGCGCGCTCTCGGCAAGCGCCCGTCGGACGAAGCGCTGCACGAGGTGCGAAAGCGCGGGAAGCGGGCCCGATACTCCGCCGAACTGGCGGGCGGCAAGCAGAGGAAGAAGTTCGCGGAGGCTGCGAAGGCGTTTCAGGACGTCGTCGGCGACCACCAGGACGCGGTCGTCGCCGAGGAACGTCTCACGGCTCTGGTTCCGCGCGCGAAGAGCGCGGAGGCCGTTTTCGCGGCGGGTCGTTTGCTCGAGCGGCAGCAGACCAGCCGGCGGCACGCGAGGAAGTCTCTGCCGAAGGCGTGGAGGAAGCTCGAGCGAAAGGGGCGCAAGGCCTGGTCCTGAGACGCACGGTGCAGGCAGCGGGCGGCGTGCCGATTCGCCGCCGCGACGACGGAGCTTTCGAAGTGCTGGTCGTACACCGGCCCCGATACCTGGACTGGACGTTCCCCAAAGGGAAGGTCCAGGACGGCGAGCGAGAAGAGGACGCGGCGCGACGGGAGCTCCGCGAGGAGACCGGGCTCGTGTGCGAGCTCGGCCGCGAGCTGGCGGCGACGCAGTACACCGACTCGAAGCTCCGCGACAAGACCGTTCGCTACTGGGCGATGGAGAACTGCTCCGGCCGATTCGAGCCGAATGACGAGGTCGATCGCATCGAATGGCTCACGCCGGCCGACGCAGCCGGCCGCCTGACGTACGATCGCGACCTCGATGTGCTCGAGTCGCTCGAGTTGACCGGATGACGCTGCTCATTCGCCATGCCCGCGCGGGCAAGCCCGACGAATGGTCAGGCGACGATCGGCGCCGGCCGGTCGACGAACGCGGCCGGAAGCAGGCGGCCGATCTGGTCAAGGCGCTCTCCGACTATCCGCTGACCCGCATCCTGTCGAGCCCTTACGACCGCTGCGTCCAGACCGTCGAGCCACTCGCGCGGGCCCGCGGTCTCGAGATCGAGATTCGCGACGAGCTCGGAGAGGAACGGCAGCTCGCCGATGGCGTGGAGCTCGTTCGCTCGCTGCTCGATCAGGATGTTGCGCTATGCGGCCACGGCGGATTGAGTGACGTACTGGCCGGCACGAGTCAGAAGAAGGGTGAGACGCTCGTGCTCGACGACCACGGACGCGTCGTCGAGCGCATCCGCCCTTAGCCGGTCGCTTCCGCGAGCTCCTCGAGCGCGAGCAGGGCCGCGCCCTCACGGATGCCGCCACGCCCGACCTGCAGTGCGATTCCGAGCCGGCGCTGCACCTCGACGAGGATCAACGTGCCCGCGAGGAGCGTGCGCGCACGAGCCCGGTCGACACCGTAGTCATTTGCGATCGCCCGATCGGAGCGCTTGGCCAGCTTGCGCGCGGCGCTTGCGAGCATCTCCGGCTCCAGTGTTGCTCCGACGACGCGTCGGAGCGCGCGAGCCGTTCCACCGGTTGCGATCCCCGCAAGCGCGAGCGGCGGGGCGAGATCGACGAAAGCCGCCTCGACCTGCGCCCGCGCAGCATCCAGGTCGTTCTGCGGAGGCGGTGCGGTGGTGAGTGTCCTGCGCGTCAGCCTCAGCGAACCGAGATCGACCGAGCGCACCCACGCCGGCCCGCCCGAGACCGTGCCGACGACGAGCTGTGTCGAGCCTCCGCCGACATCGCAAACTGCGACGGAATCGGGTGGATAGTCCGCCGTCGCAACCGCGCCGTACCAGGCGAGCTCGCCTTCCTCCTCCGGCCTGAGGACTTTCGTCGCGGCGCCCGTGGCGTCCCGCAGGATCGAGGCCAGCTCGTCGCCGTTCCGCGCCTGGCGTCCCGGTGACGTGACCAGCACGTCGATACGGTCGCAGCCGAGCTTGCGCGCCCGGCGGACGTGCGCCCGTGCTACGGCGGCCGCCTCGGCGAGCTTCTCCTCGCCGACCGCGCCGGAACGCTCGATTTCTTCACCGAGCCCAAGCTGGACCCGCTGTTCGCGCAGCGGGACGAGGCGCCCGTTTTCTCGAGCAGCCACCAGCAAACGGAGCGTGTTCGCTCCCACATCGACGATCCCGACCCGCACGGCGCCGATTCTGACCATCCAGCCGGTCGTCACCCTCTGCGGGTGCAATAAACGGCCGAGGTGCAAGCTCAGCGCGATCCGGAAGCGGCTCGGCGGCGCGCCCGGGCCCGGGCGCTCCGCATGAACACCAGCTGGGCCTGGCGCCCCCGATCACCCTTCTTCGGCCGGAGTCTCATCCAGCGCCCCTCAGAGCTCATCTCCCACGCCGACGCGTTGTCGGCGAGGAGCACATCGAAGGCTCTCAGGAGATCCTGTTGAGCTCGGCCGTCCTCGACCGGCGCCAGCAACTCGATGCGATGGTCGAGATTCCGCGGCATCAGATCCGCGCTGCCGAGCAGGAACGTGCGCTTGCTTCCTGCGTCGAAGATGAAGAAGCGGCTGTGCTCGAGGAAGCGGCCGAGAATGCTGCGGACTCGGATCGTTTCGCTCAGACCCGGCACTCCCGGTCGAAGCGTGCAGATGCTGCGCGCGACGATGTCGATCTTGGTTCCCTCCTGCGAGGCGCGATACAGCTCCTCGATGATCTCCTCGTCGGTCAGGTTGTTGACCTTGATGCGGATCCGCGCCTCCTCACCGTCGGCGGCGGCGCGCCTCACCTCGCGGATTCGATCCAGCAGACCCTCCCGCAACCCCCACGGGGCGACCAGGAGCTTGCGGAACGTCTGCGGACGTCCGAACCCCGTCAGCTGATTGAAGAGATCCGCGACGTCGGCTCCGATCTCGGGGTCGGCGGTGAAGAGGCCGTAGTCCTCGTAGGTGCGGGCTGTGAGGATGTTGTAGTTCCCTGTGCCGAGGTGGACGTACCGGCGGAGCTCGTCTCCCTCGCGGCGCACGACCAGCGTCGCCTTGGCGTGAATCTTGAGATTCGGGAAACCGTATACGACGTGGACGCCCGCCTGCTCGAGCGACCGTGACCAGCCGATGTTTCGCGACTCGTCGAAGCGTGCTTTCAACTCGATCAGCGACACGCTCTGCTTCCCGCGCTCGGCCGCCTCGACAAGGGCCGGAACGACGGGCGAGTCCTCGCTCGTGCGATAGAGCGCGGTCTTGAGCGCGACGACTGCGGGATCGCGCGACGCGGCGAGCAGAAACGCCTCGAAGCTCGAAGCGAACGAGTCGAACGGATGGTGGACAAGGATGTCGTTCCGCCCGATCTCGGCAAACAGCTCGTCTGCGTCCGCCGGCGCGGCGAAGCGCGGGTGCACGACCGGATACCACGCTTCGTCCTTGAGGTCGGGCCGGTCGAGGCGGACAAGCTCCTGCAGCTCGGCGAGGTCGAGTAGCCCCTGGATGAGGTAGATCTGATCCCTGCTCGCGTGCAAACCGCGCTCGAGTCGCTCGAGCATCCGGCTCGAGACGGAGCCGGAGACCTCGACGCGGACGACGTCTCCGAAGCGCCGGCGCCGCAGTTCGTCCTGCACGGCCTCGAGCAGGTCGTCGGCCTCGTCGGAGACTTCGAAGTCCGCATCGCGTGTGACTCGGAACGTGCAGCATTCGACGATTTCCATGCCCGGGAAGAGACGCGGCAGGAAATGCCTGATCACGCGTTCGAGCGGCAGAAAGAGCCCGCGCTCGCCGATCGCGAGAAACCGCGGCAGCAGCTCGGGCACCTTCACCCGCGCGAAGCGCTCCTCGCCGGTCTCCCCGTCGCGGACGAAGATTCCGAGGCTGAGTGAGAGAGGCGAGATGTACGGGAACGGCTGGCCGGGGCCAACGGCGAGCGGAGTCAGGATGGGAAAGATGTCCCGGTCGAAACGCTGCTCGAGCTCGTCGAGTTCCTTGCGGTTGCCGTCCTCGACGTCGCCGACGACGACCCCCGCTTCTGCGAGCGCCGGGCGCAGGTCCCGCTTCCAGAGCTTCGCCTGGGTAGACGTCAGCTCGAGCGTACGCTCCCGAACCTCCGCGAGCGTCTGCTGCGCGGTCCGCCCGTCCGGAGAGCGGACGAGGAGGCCGGCCTCCTCCTGGCCCATCAGGCCGGCGACGCGCACCTGGAAGAACTCGTCGAGATTCGACGAGAAGTACGCGCAATTACGCGACCGCTCGAGCAGCGGGAGCGCCGGGTCCGCCGCACGGGCGAGAACCCGAGCGTTGTAGTCGAGCCAGGACAGCTCCCGGTTGAGCAGTCGCGCGTCGTCCGTCTCGAGAGCCGTTTCGGCGCGAGCCACGAGCGTATCTTGTCTCAAATTGGCCCGGCGATGGGGTTACATACTTGTTACGGTCCCCCGGCTCAAGCCGCGATCGGCAGCCCGAGCCCCCGTTCGAGGGCGAAGGGGGTGAGGAAGACCCGGCCGCGGGAGCGGAGGTGGGCGATCACCGCCGCCGGCTCCCGGTCACAGGGAAGGAGCGTCTTCCACGAGGCAAGATGGTCGCTCCGGTGAGCGTCGCCGGTGGCCACCGGGGGTAACTCCTCGGCTGCGATCCAGGCGAAGACCTCGTTGCGGTTGAACAGCTCGTAGCGATGAATCAGGTCGCGGAAGATCTCGCGCTCGCGCCAGATTCTCCGGGTTGCCCGTAGCGGAGTCGAGTCGGCGCCTGAGTACGGATGGGCCGCGACGAGCGCTGCGCCCCTGCGGTTCGCTGCCTCGAGCGCCGGCACGATGCCCGCGTCGACTGAGACGTACTGGTCGAGCCCCAGCGCGAGTACGTGCGCGGACAGATCCGGATCCTCGTGGTTGTCCGAGAGCTCGAGCCCCTGGATGAGGTGCAGGTCGTACTCGGCGAGGGCCCGCTCCGCTTCAGCCCGGACTGCGACGGTGTAGGCCGGCCAGGTCCAGAAGTCGACCGCTTTCGGAGCAGGATCGTCGAGGCGGACCGCGTGATCGGTCACACAGAGCACGTCGAATCTCGACCGTCCGTAGAGATCGACCAGCTCCGGCAGCGTCAGCTCCCCGTCGCTCCACGTCGTGTGCGCGTGCAGCTCGCAGAGGAGCAGACCGTCGCGCATTGCGACTCAGTGTTGCCTACGCGGACAGGACCGGGGCGGCGATGCTGACGCGATCGGGAGTCGAAGTGGTGACGGGCGCGAGGAACGGCGTCTTCGGGAGACGTGGACCGGTCTGGCGCGTCCTTCGCGCTTCTCTCTTCGCTGCGGCACCAACTTCGCAGCACTGTTGCTGCCCGTGGCGATTCGCTGGCCGCTTCTGGCCCCTGCCGGCGACCGCGGTCACTCCGCTGGTCATCTCGGTGCTTGCTCTCGCGCTCACGATGGAGCTGTGGCAGCTCGTCCAGCGGCTGCCTCGCCTCGCCCGCGTCGTGTTGCTCCCGGGTCTCGGGCTGCAGCGGTTGACGACCCGGGAGCCGGAGCTCGCAGAGACCCGCGTAGCCTTGACGGCGCTCGCCGCGGTGCTCCGAAGAGAACTCGCGCACGGGTAGCCTGCGGGGCTTGGAGCCCCCGCGCGAGAACAGCATCGAGGCCCATGGGCTCGTCCGCGAGTTCAAGAAGGGGCCGCGCGCCGTCGACGGCATCGACCTGCGTGTCGACCCCGGTGAGATCTACGGATTTCTCGGGCCGAACGGAGCCGGGAAGTCGACGACCGTCCATATGCTCACGACGTTGCTGCCGCCCACAGCGGGTACGGCGGCGGTGGCGGGCTACGACGTCGTCAAGGAGGGACCGAGCGTGCGGAAGGCGATCGGCGCTGCGTTGCAGGAGGCCGCGCTCGATCCCTTTCTGACCGGCCGCGAGCATCTCAGGCTGCAGACCACCATGCACGGGATCACAGGCGAGGAGCGGCGCGAGCGGACCGACGAGCTGCTCACCCGCGTCGGGCTGACCGAAGCGGCTGACCGCAAGGTGAAGGGCTATTCCGGGGGAATGAAGCGCCGCCTCGACCTGGCGCTGGCACTCGTGCACCGGCCGCGCATCCTCTTTCTCGACGAGCCGACCACCGGGCTCGACATCCAGAGCCGCACGGCGCTCTGGGTCGAAGTGGGCCGGCTCGCGAAAGAGGAGGGCGTCACCGTTTTCCTGACCACCCAGTACCTCGAAGAGGCAGACGTGCTCGCGGACCGCGTCGGAATCATCGACCACGGGCGGATCGTTGCCGAGGGAACTCCCGAGCAGCTGAAGGCGGAGATCGCCTGCTCCACGGTCGAGGCGGTGCCGGCCAATCCCGACCAGCGGGGCGCGCTGGTATCGGTGCTCGAGCGCTTCGGTGAGCAGACCACAGGCTACGGGCCGGGCAGCATCGCCGTTCAGTTGACGTCGTCGGACGGCAATCTCGCCGAGATCGTCCGTGCGCTCGACGCCGAAGGGGTCGTCCTCTCCCACTTGCAGATCCACGAGCCGACGCTGGACGACGTGTTTCTCGCGAAGACCGGACGGCACCTCGAAGGAGCCGGGGACGAGGAAGAGCAGGACTCCGAGCAGAACCTCGAGCCCGCACGCGCTTGACCGCGTCGCTCGCCTTCGGCTCGCTCCCATGAGGGAAACCATGTTTCCCTCACGAGCTCCCTTCTTTAGGAATCGCCTCGGCCCCAGCGCCGCTGAGATCGCCGCGTGGGCCGAGGAGAGAGAAAGGGGAAACCGCACGGTTTCCCCTTTCCTCGCTCATTGGGCAGAGGCGGCCCAATGAGCGCCACCGCTCTCGTCCAAACTGCGGCGCTGGGCAAGCGCGCCGTCGTCCGGACCGCACGGCAGCCCGCGAACGTGATCTTTCCGCTGATCTTTCCGATGCTCCTGTTCGCGGTGAACGCGGGCGGCCTGAAGGCGGAGACGCGACTTCCCGGCTTTCCCACCGACTCGTTCGTCGCATTCGCACTCGCCGTGCCGTTCGTCCAGGGCGCGCTACTCGCGACGATCAACGCGAACGTCGAGTTCGCCCGTGACATCCAGACGGGTTTCTTGAACCGGCTCGCGTTGACGCCGGTTCGAGGAATCGTTCTCCTCGTCGGACAGCTCGGCGGCCTGGTGACGATCGCCGTCGTTCAGGCGGTCTTCTATCTCGCCGTCGGCCTCGCATTCGGTGTGCGTTTACAGAGCGGGATCGGGGGCGCGGCGATGCTGCTGCTACTGGAGACCTGCATCGCGCTCGCCTTCGCGTCGCTCGGCAGCTGGGCCGCGCTGCGGACGGGCTCGACGGAGGCCGTGCAAGGCCTGTTCCCCGTCTTCTTCGTGTTTCTCTTCCTCTCGTCGATGAACATTCCGCGCAACTTGATCGAAGCGGACTGGTTTCGGTGGGTCGCGACGGTCAACCCGGTCTCGTACCTGATCGAAGCGGTCCGCGCGCTCGTGATCACGGGCTGGGACTGGCAGACCATCGGCCTGGGCTTCGCAGTCGCCGCGGGGCTCAGCGTCGTCGGGTTCGCCCTCGCGACGCGCGCGCTCTGGAACCGTTTGGAGCGGACGTGACCGACGCGATCTCGGTTGCGCGCGGCGTGTCGTGGCGCGTGCTCCACACCTTCTTCACGAACAAGGCATTCCTCTTGCCCTCGGTCGCGTTTCCACTCTTCTTCTTCACGGCTTTCGTCGGTGGGCTCTCACGTATCACCCAGGTGCCGGGGTTCGATTTTCCCACCGGCTATACCTCCTTCCAGTTCGTGTTCGTGCTCCTGCAGTCCGCCGCGTTCGCAGGCGTTTTCACGGGGTTCGGAATCGCACGCGACTTCGAGAGCGGCTTCATGCGGCGGCTGATGCTCGCGGCTCCGAACCGCAGCGGCATCCTGCTCGGGTACGTTTTCTCCGCACTCGTTCGCTGGGCGACCGTCGCGGTCGTCGTGACGATCGTGGCGCTGCTCGCGCAGATGAAGATCGGCGGCGACGGCGTCGACCTGTTCGGTCTCTACGCCCTCGCGCTGCTTCTCAATCTCGCCGGCACGCTCTGGGCCACCGGCGTGGCGATGCGCCTGCGCACGCAGCAAGCTGCACCGGTCATGCAGATGCCCGTGTTCTTGCTGCTCTTCTTTGCTCCGGTGTACGTCCCGCTCAATCTGCTTCAGGGCTGGATCCACGGGGTCGCGTCCGTCAATCCGATCACGGCCCTGCTCGAGGCCGGCCGGGGCTTCATCTCGGGCAGCCCCGAGCTGACCGTGGCGGCCTTCGCCATCGCGGCCGGTCTGATTATCGGCTTCGCCGCCTGGGCCGTTCGCGGTCTCAGGCGCGCAGAAGCCGCGGGCTGACGCGCGCCGCCTAGTAGGAGGCCGTCGTTGAACGCATAATGTCCTGCTAATGGAGCCTGAAGCCTGGCCCAGTCCCCAGACGCCCGCTCGCGAGGCGCTTCCGCGCGTCGAGGATCTGCCCGTGGCCGAGCAGGGCTACGAGCAGGAGAGCGTCAAGGCCGCCTTCGATTCGTTCTACCGCCATGCCGCTCAGCTCGATACGGCCCTGCGCACGCTCGAAGCGGTCGATTCGTTTCACCGGCAAGCCGCGTCCCTGCGCGCCGACCTGCGCGCTCTGCGCACGGCCGGGTGGACGCAGCAGTCGTGGACGCAGCCTCCGTCGTACGGTTACGGCATGCGCGCGCCTCGCGAGGGCGTGCCGCCGGCGGTGTGGCGTATCGGCGGCGAGGTTGCGTTCCTCGTGGCGGTGGCGGTGGCACTGGGCGTGGCGAAGCTCTCGTGGTGGGTCATCCTCGCCGGCATGGCGGGCGCATTCGTGATCGCCTGCGTGATCGAGTGGCTCGCCGGGCGGGAGCAGATGTCGTTGGCGCGCCCTGCCGCTCCGGCAGGGCACCCCGTCGTGGACGCCCAACGGGCGGAAAACACGGACGAGGTCGACTCCTTCGGCTGGGCGGCCTTCGAGGAGGCGCAGGAGCCATCGGATGCCATGACGATCATCGGCACTCCGGTGAAGGAGGAGGACGCGGCTGCCGAGGACGAGCCCGAGCCTGACCCCGAGCCCGAGGAGCCGGAGCTGCCGCCCGCTGCGGAGGCGCCGCCCCGACACGTTCGCGTGCTTCCTGCCGCGGACAACCGGGTGCGACCCGACCCCTGGGAGGAGGGCTTCGATGCCTCGGAGACCCTCGACGAAACGGACGGGGCCGCCCTCGCCCAGGAGGACGCTCCGCGCCGCTTCCGACGTCGCTAGACCGGGGCCTTTGGCCCTGCGGCTTTCCTGCCGATAGGACTCCAATGCGGAAACGACCTATCGGCCAGATTCTGGTCGAGAAGAACGAGATCACGGAGGCCGAGCTCGCTGCTGCCCTCGCCGAACAGGAGCGGACCGGGCTCCGCCTGGGCCAGATTCTGATCGAGACCGGGCGGATCTCCTGGCTTGCGCTCGCTCGCGCGATCGCCGAGCAGGTGCTCGACATCCAGGACGTCGAGCATGCGCCTGCGGCTCCACCGGCCGTGGCGGCCCCGCCGCCTGTCGTCCAGCCGCCGGCTCAGGTTCCCGCCTTCACAGCCGCGCCGACACCCCACGTCGCCTACGCTCCGGAGCCGGTCCCTGCCCCCGTGGCACCGGCGCCCATGCCCGTGGCACCGGCGCCCATGCCCGTGGCACCGGCCGCCGCGCCCGTGGCACCCCAGCTGATTCACGACCCGGAGATCAAGCTACACAGTGTCGAGGCGCTCCTGAAGGAACGCCAGCGTGCCTTCATCGAGCTCGTCACGACCACGGAGACGCTGCGCATGAAGGTCGCCCACCTCGAAGAGATCATCGAGGAGCGCGACCGCGAGTTGACGAAGTTGCGCGTCGCGCGCGCGAGCTGATCAACCTAGGGTTGCGCCGCAACCGCTTCTGACGTCCCGAGCACCTTGCCGTCGCGGCCGAGTGCCTTCACGGCATAGAAGGCCGTCGACTTCGTCAGGCGGATCGGGGTCTCGAAGCCGTTCTTCGTGACGGTCTGCCCCGGCCTCAGCTGATTGGCGGCCGAGCCCGGAGCACCTGCCACCGGACAACCTCCGTGGCGCCGTTCCAGCTCGAGTAGGCGGTGTTGCCGGCGACTACGACCACCGGCCGATCTCTGGGTTGCCCGTGCCAGGGGAAGCGATACGCCCGGTACGTGTCGACGTCCTTGCCCGGTGGCTGGCCTTGTCCGAAGTACGCGTCGAAGAGGAGGGCGCCCCCGCGTGCGAACTCGCTCACGTACGGCTGCGCTCCCCAGCCGACGAAGATGTCGCCGTTCGGGAGCAGCTGCGCGTTGCCCTCGAAGGAAGCCAGTAGTCGCTTCGGATGGTGGTAGCTGCGCACGAGCGTCGCCTTCATCCGGGCGGTGTCGACTCGGAGGACCAACACACGCGAGAACTTCTCGACCGGCGGAGTTGCCCCGTTGTCGAACAAAGTGATCGTTCCGTCGGCCTGGCGCCGTACGTCGTGCTGCCAGGCGAATCTCGTCCCGGGGCCCAGCTTGAAGGTGCTCTTCTTGCCGCCGAGCCGCCAGATCACTGTCCCCGTCTTGCGGTCGATCTCATAGATCGTGCCCGTGTTTCGTGCCGACACCAGGAGGTTGCCCGTCGGCTCGACGTCGATCGAGTTGACATGGAAGTAGTCGTAAGGCGCTGTCTTCACGCCGGCCTTCGCCTTGGGCGGGGGGGCATACGACTCTCCGATCGCAACCTCGGGATAGCTGTGCCACTCGAACAGCACCCGCCCCGTGGCGATGTCGACCTCCTGCACGATCCCCTCCCAGATGCTGCCCTCTTTCGGCCCGCCGACCGGCGAGAGATCGACCGGTACGCGGTGGTACACCGTGAAGAGGGCGGTGTCGTTCTTCGTGATCAGGAACTCGTGCACGTCGCCGACGAGCCCGTTCCCGGGCCTGACCTCGGCAACGGGGCGATACGAGGTGTCGTAGATCACGTACCAACCGTCACCGATGCCGGCATTCGACACGTGTCCCCGCCACTACGTGAGCACCGGCTTGCCGCGGTAGTGCTGGACACGAAAGTCCGTCACGCCGCGCGTGTTCAGCGGCTTGAACCAGATCACCTCGCCGCGGTTGTCCATGATCATCGGCCCGGCCTGCGCCACGACCATCTTCGGCGCCATGAAGATGTAGCCGGGGGCAAGCCGACGATCACCGCGAGTGCCGACCCGGTGCGTGTTGCGAGAGCGGTGAGGGCGCGCCCGCCCGCGCCGAGGGCGAACCCGGCCGTCATGACGGGTTTGCGTCCGACGCGGTCCATCAGACGTCCGGCCGGCACCGCGGTCAAACCGGACGACGTGAGGAAGATCGCCGGCCCGAGCCCGAGCAGGCCCCTCACACCGGTCACGAGGACGAACGTCAGCGACGAGACGGCGGCTGTCAGCTGGAGCACGGCGGAGTTGACCGCCATCGTGGCCGAGAGGATCACCGTGTTGCGCCGAATCGGCAGGCTCGGCGGTGATCCGATCGCCACTTTTTCATTCAATCAGGCACCGATCACGGTGCGATTGCTTCAATGACGCTCGTGCCGGACCTGCGCCCGAGCGTCGTCGCCGGATGCCTCTCGATGGTCCTGGGAGCCGCGGTCGCTGCTTCGCCTGGTGCAGCCAGCGCTGCCTGCAACGGATTCGGCCTCACGCCCGGGCAGATCGGTGGGACGCACTTCAAGTCGTCGCCCGCGCGCCACTCGGTCCTGGTGGCGGGGACGCAGGGCACGCGCATCATGCTCAGCGGCTACGTGCTGACAAGTGGGTGTCGTGCGATCCGCGGCGCACGCATCGACTTCTGGCAGGCGAACGCGAACGGAGTGTACGACGACACCGGCGTCCGCTTGCGGAGCCACCAGTTCACGGATGCCCGAGGGCATTACTGGTTGCAGACGATCCTGCCCGGGCCGTATGCGAATCGCACGCGGCACCTGCACGTGACGGTGCGCGCACGCGGGGAGGCGACCGTCACGACGATGCTCTACTTCCCCGGCGTCGCATTGAACGCGCACGACCCGTTCTTCGACCGGCGGCTCCTCGTGCGGCTTCGAGTCGTGAAGCGCCGCTTTCAGGCTCGGTTCGACTTCGTACTGGGCCGATGAAGCTCGTCGGCGCATTGGTCGGCCTGGTCTTGCTGCTCGCAGGGTGCGGCTCGTCGGGCACGTCCCAACTGACCATCGTCGCCGCCCGGACGTTCAGGCTCGCGGGCTTCGCCCCCATCAGGTTCGCCGCGGGAAAACCGGAGCAGCTCTCCTTCACCATCGACCAGCCGTCGGGGAAGCCGCTCACGAACTATCGGACGGGGAGCGGGCCCCACACCGGAGTTCACCTCATCATCGTCCGCGGCGACCTCGGCGCGCTGATTCATCAGCATCCGCCGATCGGCGCGGATGGTCGCATCAGCGAGACCATCACGCTGCCGACGCCGGGGAAGTATCGCGTGGTCGTCGACGCGTATCCGAACCTCCAGGGCCCGCTCCGCAACTTCCAGCTGTTCGCCGTCATCACTGCGCCGGGAACCGCCCCGAGGACGCCGCTCGGCGCGTTTCACCGCACGGCGGTTGTCTCCGGCTATCGCTTCACGTTGAAGAATCGCCCGCGACTGAGGGCGATCAGCCCTGCCTTTCTGACGCTCGACGTCACGCGGCCGGACGGCACCCCGGCGACGTTCACGCCGTGGTTCGGCGCACTGGCCCACGCGATCTTCTTTCGGGCGGGATCGTTGGACTACTTCCACACACATGTGTGCTCCGCAGGAATGACCGGCTGCACGAGCGTCCTCGGCTCGACGCGCATCACCGGCACGGCGACGAAGCCCGGCGAATTGCGTGTCGGTGTACTGCTACCCGTTCCCGGCACCTGGCGGCTCTTCCTGCAGTGCAAGGTGGACGGGCGCGTGCTCACCGCTCCGTTTACTCTGGTAGTCAAGTGAAGTCGTTCGCCTGCGGCTCCCTCGCGTGGGGGAAACCATGTTTCCCCCACGAGCCCCCTTCTTTAGAAGTCGCCTCAGGGGCCCCGGCGATGCGACCGCCGCCGGCACCCCTGAGGAGAAAGTAAGGAGAAACCTCCCGGTTTCCCCTTACGCCCCTTCCACCTCTCATAGGCCACAGGTCGGCCTATGAGAGCGCTCTCCAGGATTCTCGCGGCGGCGCTCGTCGTCCTCCTGGCCCGCAGCATCCCGTACGCGCTCACGCCGAGCCCGGCAGCACGCGTGCTCGATCAGCGTGCCGGCGGCCCGGCCCTGCCGGTCCGGCCCTGAGTCGTCGGACACGCCGTCGCCGACGATCGAGGCGAAGTCATCCCTCGGCGGAGGTGGCAGCAACACGCTAGGGATCGTCGCCGTCGCGCTCGCGGTGCTCGCGCTGGTCGTGGCGGTGGCCGGTCTCGTCGGCAAGTCGGGGCGCCGCACGCTGGCGTGACCCGGCGCGCGCGCATCGGGTTGCTCGTCGTCGTGGCCGCGGGGGCGCTCGCGCTTCCCGCGGCCGCCCTGGGCACATGCGGTGCTCGTGCGCACGTCGCCGCTCCCCAGCTCGGTCGTCAATCGGCCGCCGCCGGTGGTCCTCCTGACGTACTCGGAGGCCGTCGAGCCGCGTTTTGCGATCGTCTCCGTCACCGACGCCGCCGGTCACCAGCAGATCGCCGGGCCGCCGCGTCGATCCGCAACGGATCCCAACACCCTCGTCGTCCCGGTCCACCGCGTCGCGCAGGGGTGGTACCTCGTCTACTGGCGCGTCATCTCCGTCGACGGCCATCCCGTTCGGGGTGCATTCACTTTCGCGGTCGGCCCCAATCCGGGACCTGGCCGCAGTTTCCGGTGCCCTCGATCTCGGAGACCGCCGCCACGCCGAGCCTCGTCACGGCACGAGCGATCGTCTTTCTGTCCATCATGGCGGCGATCGGCCTCTTCGTCCTGCGCATCGCGACCGCGCGCCCGGTCGTGCGGCGTCTCCCGGAGACACGCCTGCGGGCGCTCTCGATCGCCTTCGGGATTTCTGCTGCGATCGCGTTGATCGCGATTCCCGTGTACGTCGTCATGGCGACGGCGCAGTTCGCGCTTCGCTCCGCCTTCGACTTCGCGAACGTCCTGCCCTTCTGCGTGACTCGGCGTTCGGTCGCGGCTATCTCGATCTCGAGTTCACCTTTGCACTCTTCGTACTCGCTGGTGCGGTCTCGCTCTGGGTCGATCGGCCCGAGCGCCCGCAGCGATCGATTGCCGAGCTCATGTCGACCGCGGGTGCGCTGCTCGCAGCCGCGGCGACGCTCCTCGTCCCAGGGTTGGCCGGACACGCAGCGCAGACGGCTCCCAGAGGCTTGTCGGTGGCGCTCGACGGGCTTCACCTGGCGGCCGGCTCTGTCTGGATCGGCGGTCTGATCGGCTTGCTCGTTCTCTGGCGGAGCCTTCCGGTCGCGCGCCGCGTCGGCGGTCTGTCGGTGTGCGTCCCACGGTTCTCCAACACGGCGTTCGTGTCGGTGCTCGCGCTCATCGGGTCCGGCGTCGGGGCTTCGATCATTCACCTCCCGACGTTCTCGTCTCTCTGGCAAACGTCCTACGGTCAGGCCTTGCTCGTCAAGATCGGGCTGCTCGGCGTGGCCTTTGCTGCTCGCTTCGGTCAACCTGCTGCGGACGAAACCTCGGCTTGCGGCGTACCGCGATCGTCCCGACCTCGGGCGGGAGCGGCGGTGCCGCTGCGCCGGCTCGTATCGGGAGAGACCCTGCTCGTCTCCGCGGCGGTTGTCGCAGCCGCTGTCCTGTCCAGTCTCCCGCCCCCCGCGAAGGCGCTCGCCGAGGCGGGAAGCGCAATCGCCCGCGTCGGGCCGGGGCCCGTCACGGAAGTCGTCAACAAGAACGGCTACCGGATCGAGATCCGCGTCACGCCGAACCGCGCAGCGGCTCCCAATACGTTCTCGATCCAGCTGAACAAGGGCGGCAAGCCCGTGCGCCATGCGAGCGTGATCGCCGGGTTCGCCATGCTCGACATGGAGATGGGGCGGCAGAGCGACCTTCTACCGGAGCACGCTCCGGGCATCTACGAGCGCTCCGCCCCGGCGCTCGTGATGGTGGGACACTGGGGGCTCTCGTTCGAGATCACCGCGCCCAGGCAGCAACCGTTCACGATCACACTCGTCGACCGCACAACCGGATGAAGAGCGTTCCCGTTCTGCTCATCGTCTCCCTGCTCGCGCTCGCCGCGGGAATGGGCGCAGGCGTGGTCGTCATCCTTCTGGCGGTCGACACGCTTGGCTAGGAGGCGATTCACGCTTCTCGTCGTCGCGGCAGCCTGTCTCTGGGCACCTTCGACCGGCCAGGCGAACGGGGATCCAGCGAGTGACTACCTGCTGACGCAGAGGGTCTTCCTGCCGTTCACGGCGAAGATCGACCAGAACGAGGTGGCGCGGCTGAACGCGTTGCTGCGTGCGGCGGACCAGAAGCGCTACCGGATCAGAGTTGCTCTGATCCTGAGCCGGTCCGACCTCGGGACGGCGTTCTCGCTCTTCGGAAAGCCGGGGAAATACGCGCAGTTTCTCGGGCTCGAGCTGGCGTTCGTGTATCGCGGGCGTCTGTTGGTCGTGATGCCGAACGGCTACGGCTATGCCGTCAACGGCGATCCCGATCCGAAGGCGACCGCAGTGCTGAAGAAGCTCCCGGCGCCGGGACGAAACGCGACGAAGGAGGTCCAGGCGGCGATCGTCGCGGTGCAGCGGCTGGCTGCGGGCGAGGGCCACCACCTGGTGGTGCCGAAAGTCGGTGGCTCTACGGGGCGGGATCGACTCACGATCGCGGCTGCAGCGACGGCGGGAATCGCCCTGATCGCCGCGATCATGCTCTATCGCCGCCGTGCCAGGCCGGTCGGCGACTAGACCGCCTGCGGGTTCGTCCGTACGCTTTGCCGATGACGATCTGTCCGAGCTGCGGCCAGGAGAACCCGCCGATCGCGAAGTTCTGCCTTGCTTGTGCCCAGCCTCTTTCCGAGCAGTCGCCCGGCCTCGACGAGGAGCGCAAGGTCGTCACCGTGTTGTTCGCGGACCTGGTCGGCTTCACCGCTCGGGCAGAACGGCTCGACCCCGAGGACGTGCGGGCGATCCTGACGCCCTACTTCGCGCGGATCCGCTCGGAGCTCGAGACATTCGGCGGCACCGTCGAAAAGTTCATCGGCGATGCGGTGATGGCTGTCTTCGGAGCGCCGGTGGCGCACGGGGACGATCCGGAGCGCGCGGTCAGAGCTGCGCTCGCGATGTGCGCTGCCGTCGACGAGCTGAATCGCGACGATCCGGAGCTCGAGTTGAGGATCCGGATCGCTGTCAACACCGGTGAAGCTCTCGTTTCGCTCGGTGCGAGCGCTGCGCAGGGGGAAGGTGTCGTTGCCGGCGATGTCGTCAACACGGCCTCGCGTCTGCAGGAAGCCGCTCCGGTCAACGGGATTCTTGTCGGTGAAGAGACATATCGAGCGACTCGTGCAGTCATTCGCTACCAGGACGCCGAGCCGGTTGTCGCCAAAGGCAAGCAGGAGCCTGTGCTGGTGTGGCGCGCTCTTGCAGCTTCGGCCGGTCCGGGAGAGCGTGCCGCTGCCCGCGTCCCGATGTTGGGACGCGTGTCGGAGCTCGCGGCGCTGCAGCGGATCTGGGACAACGTCCTTGCAGAACGTCGGCCGCAACTCGTCACGCTCTTCGGCCCCGCAGGCATCGGCAAGACGCGACTGGCAACCGAGTTCGCGGAGCTTGCGGACGGCGGAGGTGCTCGCGTGATCAAAGGGAGATCTCTTCCCTACGGGGAGGTGCTCCCGTACGGGGCCTTCGCGGCCCAGGTGAAGCAGGTCGCGAGGATCTTCGATACGGACGAGGCGGGTGCTGCCTGCAAGAAGCTCGACCGAGCGGTCGCTGAGCTGCTCGACGACGAGGCACAAGAGACGAGCGCGCACATCGCGATGCTGATCGGCATTGGGAGGGGAGGCGACGTCGCCAACCGTCAGACGCTCTTCTTCTCTGCCCGTCGACTGGTCGAGGCGCTGGCGACCGAGCGACCGACGGTGCTCGTCTTCGAGGACATTCACTGGGCAGATGCCGGCATGCTCGACCTCCTCGAGGTGCTCGCCTCGCGTGTCCGTGACGTTCCGCTCCTCTTGCTCACGCTCGCCCGTCCGGACCTGCTCGAGCGGAGCCCCGGCTGGGGAGGCGGGTTGCCTGGTTTCACCGCCCTGCCTGTCGAGCCACTCGGCGAGGAGCATGCGAAGGAGCTGGCAGCCCTGGTCTTGCTCCACATGCACAAGGGCAGGCCCGAATCCGCCGAGATCGGCCTGATCGGCGAAGGCAATCCCCTGTTCATCGAGGAGCTGGCGGCCTCGCTTGCCGAGGACGCGACCTCGTCGACCTCAGAGCTGCCGACGACGATCCGCGGCATCGTGTCGGCACGCCTCGACGCGCTCCCGCCGGGTGAACGCGCGGTCTTGCTCGATGCAGCGGTTGTCGGAAAGGTTTTCTGGACGGGTGCGCTCGAGCGGATGTCCTCAGGCGACCTCGACCTGGCCGAGCTACTCGACTCGCTCGAAGGGCGGGACCTCGTCCGGCGAGAGTCCGTCTCCAGGCTGCGCGGCGACCAGCAGTTCAGCTTCAAGCACGACCTGATTCGCGACGCCGCGTATGCGACGCTCCCGCGACCGCAGCGACGCAAGCGACACGCTCAGGTCGCGGCGTTTCTGGAAGAGACCACGTCGGAGATCCCTGCAGCTGCGTCGGCCATGGCACAGCACTGGCGGGAAGCAGGTGAGAATCGCCGGGCGGGCGAGTATTTCGTCATTGCGGGCGACCAGGCCGGTCGCGGCTGGGCGAAGGAGGAGGCGGTCGCCTTCTATCAGCAGGCGCTGGATCTCATCGGTGACGGGGATCCGGAGCTCCGACGGAAGGTCACTCAGCGTCAGGCCGTCGCCGTGCTCATGGTGGCCCACGTCGCCGATGCAGAGCTACTGGGACGCAAAAGCCCCCAGCTGGCCGAGGAGCACTAGTCCAGCGGGAAGTCGTCCGGTGTGACGTCGCCCGCGACCTCGTAGACCCCTTCGACATCGTGGAGGCCAAGCTCGTCCGCATGAGCGCGAACGATCGCCTCGGTCGGCGCTTCGTAGATGCAGTAGGTCTTCACAGTGCCAGCGCTGTCGACGACTACGTGGCTGTGGAGCCAAGTGATCTCGGGATAGCTGTCGATCGCGATCCGCTTCGAGCGTCGGCTCACCTCGGGCATGTCGGCCTCGCCGACGTGGAACTTGCGCTCAATCAGAAACTTGGTCATGGGCAGAGGGTATGCGCTCGGCGCCGGTCCTGTCTATGGGAGGCGCCCTAGGCTCTCAGGAGAAACTTAAGTTCTCCTGCTCTCGTGTATGACTCTGTGAAGCGAAGGAGGGAGAGGACGTGACCGAGCAACGCACCGACCTGCCCGTGCCCTCGCCGGCGGAGGCCAAGGATCGGCTCGAGCAGGCGCTCTTCGAGATCCGGCGGGTGATCGCAGGTCAGGACGACATGCTCGAGCGTGTCCTCGTGTGTCTGCTGGCCCAGGGCCACCTTCTGATCGAGGGCGTGCCCGGGCTCGCCAAGACCCTCACGATCAAGACGACGGCGGGAGTCCTCGGAGGCTCGTTCTCGCGGGTCCAGTTCACGCCCGACCTCGTGCCTTCGGATCTCGTCGGCACGCGCATCTACCGGCCCGGCGAGGGCGCCTTCGAGACGGAGCTCGGGCCCGTGTTCTGCAACTTCCTGCTGGCCGACGAGATCAACCGGGCGCCGGCGAAGGTGCAGTCCGCGCTGCTCGAGGTGATGCAGGAGCGTCAGGTCACGATTGGGCACACGAGCTATCCCGTTCCCGACCCGTTTCTGGTGATGGCGACGCAGAACCCGATCGAGTCCGAGGGGACCTATCCGCTGCCCGAGGCGCAGATCGACCGCTTCATGCTCAAGGTGCTGATCGACTACCCGGAGCACGACGAGGAGCTCACGATCGTGCAGCGGCAGCTGGTCACAGCGCCCGAGCTGCGTCGCGCCCTCTCGCTGGAGGATCTGCAATCGTTACAGCAGGCGGTGTTCGACATCTACGTCGACCCGGCGCTCGTCAGCTACGCCGTCGGCATTGCGACGGTAACGCGGGAGCCTGCAGCCCACGGTGTGGCGGAACTGAAGGAGTTCATCGCTTTCGGAGCGAGCCCGCGCGGGCCCATCAGCCTCGTGCAGGCCTCCCGTGCGCTCGCGCTCGTGCGAGGCCGGGACTACGTGCTCGCGGAGGACCTGCAGGCACTGGCGAAGGACGCCTTGCGCCACCGTCTGGTCCTCACCTACCAGGCGCTCGCCGAGGAGGTCACGCCGGACGCGATCCTCGAGAAGGTGCTGGCCGCCGTTCCCGTTCCGAAAACGGACATCGCCTCTTTCGGCGCTGCGTGAGGTCGCTCGCCTTCGGTTCCGAGCCGACACCCGCGCGGCCGGGGCCGGGGCCGCTGCCGGACGCGCTGCTGCGCGCGCTCGACGTCAGCATCGGGCGGAAGATGCAGGGGTTGCTCGCGGGTGACTATCGCTCCGCGCTCCTCGGCGACGGAACCGAGCTCGCGCAGGTGCGTCCCTATGTTCCGGATGACGACGACGTGCGGCGGATCGACTGGAACGTCACTGCGCGCACGAACGTCCCACACGTTCGTGTGCATCTTGCGGAACGCGTGCTCGTGACGTGGCTCGTGCTGGACACGTCCGCGTCGATGCACTTCGGCACCGCCGATCGCCGGAAGGCAGACGTCGCCGAGGGCGTCGCGATCGCGGTCGGCCACGTGGCGACGAGACGCGGCAACCGGCTCGGGCTCGTGACGTTCGGCGACGACCGGCCACGCACGATGCCGCCCAGGCAAGGACGGGTGGGGTTGCTCGGGCTCCTGTCGACGCTGCGGAACCGGCAGGGCTCGGACAACGGCGGCGCGACGTTGCTCGGAGAAGCGCTCCATCGGACTGCGTCGCTCGCCAGGCAGCGCTCGGCCGTGGTCGTCGTCAGCGACTTTCGCGGCCCGCTCGACTGGCGCCGCCCGCTCCTCGAGCTCTCGGGCAAGCACGACGTGATCGCGGTCGAGATCCGGGACCCGCGCGAGCAGGAGCTGCCGAACGCAGGAGTTCTGTGGCTCGTGGATCCTGAGACGGGGAGGCAGTTGCGCGCCGACACCCGCAATGAGCGCCTGCGCGCTCGCTTTGCAGCCGCGGCTGAGGCAGAGCGTGCCGAGCTCGCGCGTGCGCTTGCGGCCGCAGGAGCGCGTCACGTCGTCCTGAGCACGGCCGGCGACTGGCTCCGCTCGTTTGCCGTGTTCTTGCGCCGGGGCGCGCGCCGATGAGCTTTCAGTCTCCGCTGGCACTGATCGGTCTCGTCCTCGTGCCCGTGCTCGCGGGGTTGTACGTCCTGCGCGAGCGTCGCAGGCAGAGCTACGCATCCCGTTTTACCGCGCCGGCTCTGCTGCCGAACCTCGTCGAGGCGGCTCCGGGCTGGCGCCGGCATCTGCCGCTCGCCCTCTTTCTCGTCGCGCTCGCTGCAATGGTCGTCGGTGTCGCCCGTCCGCACGCGAGCGTGAGCGTCCAGCGCGAAGAGGCGACCGTGCTGATCGCGATCGACTCGTCTCTGTCGATGAGCTCGCACGACGTCCGCCCGTCCAGACTCGCCGCCGCGAAGAGTGCAGCGCTGGCTTTCGTCGCCGGCATGCCGAAGAAATTCCGAGTCGGCGTGATCGGGTTCGCGGGACGCGCCTACGTTGCCGTGCCGCCGACGGAGGATCGCGGGCTGGTCCAGAGTGCGCTGAACTCGCTCAAAGCGGGACAGGGAACGGCGCTCGGCGATGCAGTGGCGCTCGGGACCCGGCTTGCGCGGGCCGAGCGAACCAGCGACGGTCGGATTCCTCCGACCGCCATGCTCGTCATCTCCGACGGGGCCCAGATGAGCGGCCGGACGACGCCCGACGTCGCAGCTGCGCAGGCGCGGTCTCTACACATCCCCGTCTACACGGTCGTCGTCGGCACGCCCGACGGTGTCGTGAACGTCCCAGTCGCCGGCGGCTACCAGGCCCAGCTGCGGGTGCCGCCGAGCCCGGACACTCTTCGCACGGTCGCGAGTGTCACCGGCGGGCAGTTCTTCACCGCGCCGGATGCAACGCGTTTGCGGCAGATCTACGAGAAGCTCGGCTCGCGCCTCGGTCATCGTCGCGAGAAGCGGGAGATCACCGATCTGTTCGCCGGAGGTTCCGCGGCGTTCCTGCTGTTCGGGGGAGCCTTGTCGACGCTGTGGTTCAGGAGGGTGCCGTGAAGCGATTCGTCGTTGCGGCAGCCTTCCTCGCGGGGGTCGCCGGATTGGGTGCGACACCGGCCGGCGCGACCAACGAGTGCCGCGGCCTCCAGGTATGCGTTCGCATCGCCGGGCCCTGGGTCGTCGTGCCGGCGACGCTGACCAGTCCGCGACCGCGCGTCGACTTCCAGCTCTCCTGTCCTCGCGGCTACGTGATCGGCGGACTGGATGCGGAGCTGACAGACCGTGCGATCGACGTCAACTTCCTCGGCAAGCTCGGCAGCCCCGTCAACCCCGGCGTGACGACGGCACGTTCGGCGTTGTTCCGCGCCACCTACACGGGGAACACGCCCCAGGGGCCGAGCTTCCGTCCCCATCTCGGTTGCCTGCCGTCGGCAGGGGGTGGCTCGGGACCGGTTCCGCGCCGGTTGCTGGCGGCGTTCCAGCCGGGAGAGCCGACGATCAGCCGGGTCCGCACCGTTCTCCTCCGCCCGGGGCTCGTCCGAGCCGTCGTCGCGTGCGCGAGCAGTGAGCACCTGATCTCGGCCTGGCACGCTGTCGGCTTCTACACGCAGTCGGCACCGTCGCCGGCGCTGATCCAGGGCGTGAGCGCAACGCACAGCGTGCAGGGACGGCGCGTCCGGGCGAGCGTGCGTTCGACCGCGGCTCTGCAAGGGATCCGGGCCGTCGTCCAGGTCGGCGCGGTCTGCGGCGGTGGCTCGTGACGTTCGAACGCCCTCTCCTCCTCTTGACGCTGCTCGTCGTACCGCTAGCGCTTGCGCTGTACGTGCTCGCCGAACGTAGGCGGATGCGGTACGCGATCCGCTTCACGAATCTCGATGTGCTCGCCGGCGTGGTCGGCGGTGGCTATCGGCGGCGGTTCGTGCCGCTTGCGCTCTTCCTTCTCGCACTGACCGCGCTCTGCATCGGCATGGCTCGGCCCCAGCACACCACTCTCGTGCCGCGTGACCGCGCCACCGTGATCCTCGTCATCGACGTGTCACGTTCGATGGAGGCGAAGGACGTGAAGCCGAGTCGGATCGGCGCGGCGACCGCGGCCGTGCGCACGTTCCTCGACCGTGTGCCCGGCCGGCTTCAGGTTGGACTGATCGCCTTTGCGGGTGATCCGGCCGTGGCGACACCGCCGACGAGGAACCATGATCTCGTTCGAAAGTCACTGGACACGATCGAATGGTTTCCCAGCTTCGGCGGCACGGCGATCGGCGACGCGCTCGCCGCCGCCGTCAAGCTCGGCCAACAGGCGGTGACCGGGAACAGTGGCAGCCTCGCCTCCGCGTCGACCGCCGCGACTCACGGGCTCGTCTCGATCCTGTTGCTCTCCGACGGCGCGCAGACACGCGGCGAGCTCGAGCCCAGCCAGGGGGCCGATCTCGCCAAGGCGGCGGGGATTCCCGTCTACACCGTCGCGCTCGGTACTCCGAACGGCTCGCTCGACCTCAACGGCGGCGGATTTTCAGGCCCGTTCGGTGGCGGTCGGATCCCCGTCCCGCCGGACCCCGAGACGCTCAAGGCGATTGCGGTCCGCACAGGAGGACAGTTCTTCGCAGCGCAAAGCGCGAAATCGTTGCAGTCGGCGTACTCGAAGCTCGGTTCCCATCTTGGGCGCAAGCCGGGCCGGAGCGAGATCACCTACGGCTTCCTGGCGGCGTCGGCGATGCTGCTCGTGGGGGCCGGCGTCCTCTCCGCTCTCTGGTCGCCGCGCCTGCCGTAGGGACTGCTCAAAAGAGTCGTGTCAGCTTCCGACGCGTACCGGTGCCAGGCACGGGTACGAAACGATCACGGAAGCGTGACGAAACACACGTTTCCGCCGCTCGCAGCGCGAACGTTCCGGTGCCAGGCACGGGTACGCAACCGTGACACGTCTGTCACGCGACGAGCGCGTCAGCGGCCGGCGCTGCGGCGAATGCGTGCGCGCCGGGGCGAAGCGTCATCCGGAAAGACGACGTCCTGCGCTCTCGCCGCATCGCCGTCACCGAAAACGTGAAATGTGACGGGCATGCCGGCGACCCGTCCCTCCGGAGGCCCGTTCCTGAAGTCGGGCCCCTCGACGCGCAGGCGATCTCCGGCCTCGGTCTCGATGAAGCCGTGGCCCTTTTCGTTGTTGAACCACAGCATGTCGCCGTTGTTACGCGCGCCTTCGGCGCGCGGTATCGATCGAGCGTCTGCCGTCATGAAAAACCAACCTCCTCAAACGGGGCGCGCGCAGATGCTCGCTCCTGTGACATCACAGGATAGCGCCGAAATCGACGGTGCCGGTGTTTCGCGCCGATACCCTCGTCGAATGCCGCTTCGCGAGGACATTCGGGATCTTGCGATCGTCGCTCACGTGGATCACGGAAAGACGACGCTGGTGGACGCCATGCTCTGGCAGTCCGGTTCCTTTCGCGCGAATCAGGAGGTCGCGGAACGCGTCCTCGACTCGATGGACCTCGAGCGCGAGAAGGGGATCACGATCCTCGCGAAAAACACGGCTGTCCGGCGCGACGGAGTCAAGATCAACATCGTCGACACGCCGGGCCACGCCGATTTCGGGGGTGAGGTCGAACGCGCGCTGACGATGGTCGACGGCGTGCTGCTGCTCGTCGACGCGAGCGAAGGACCGCTGCCGCAGACGCGGTTCGTGCTGCGGAAGGCACTCGAGTCGCGGCTGCCCGTCATTCTCGTCGTCAACAAGGTCGACCGGCCGGATGCGCGGATCGAGGAGGTCGTCAACGAGGTGTACGAGCTCTTTCTGGACCTTGACGCCGATGAGAGCCAGATCGAGTTTCCGATCGTCTACGCCAACGCGCGGGCGGGCCGTGCGGGGCTCGAGCCGGACGACCTCGCCGACAACCTCGACCCACTCTTCGAGGTGCTGCTGGAACGAATTCCCGCGCCGTCCTACGAGGAAGGGCATCCCTTGCAGGCGCACGTCACCAATCTCGACGCCTCCCCTTACCTTGGCCGGCTTGCGCTCTGCCGCATCCGCGAAGGGACGATCCGCAAGGGTCAGCAGGTCGCGTGGTGCCGCGCGGATGGAGAGATCACCCGCGTCAAGGTAACGGAGCTGTTCGTGACGGAAGCCCTCGACCGCGTCGAGGCCGAGGAAGCGGGTCCCGGGGAGCTGATCGCGGTCGCAGGCATCCCGGAGGTCACGATCGGCGAGACGCTCGCCGATCCGGACGATCCGCGCCCGCTGCCCGTGATCGGAGTCGACGAGCCGAGCCTCGCGATGACGATCGGCGTCAACACCTCGCCGCTCGCGGGCCAGGACGGGACTCGACTCACAGCCAGCATGGTTCTCGCACGACTCGAGCAGGAGCTCGTCGGGAACGTCTCGCTTCGCGTGCTCCCGACCGAGCGACCGGATGCCTGGGAGGTGCAAGGGCGGGGCGAGCTGCAGCTGGCGATCCTTGTCGAGCTGATGCGCCGCGAAGGCTTCGAGCTCACGGTCGGCAAGCCCCAGGTCGTCACTCGAGAGGTGGACGGAAAGCTGTACGAGCCGATGGAACGGCTCGCGATCGACGCCCCGGAGGACTACGTGGGCGTGATCACACAGCTGCTCGCGCTTCGAAAGGGACGTCTCGAGCAGATGGTCAACCACGGCACGGGTTGGGTGCGGATGGAGTACGTCGTTCCTGCGCGAGGGCTGATCGGCTTTCGGACGGAGTTCGTGACCGAGACGCGCGGCACCGGCATCCTCCACCACGTCTTCCACGCCTACGAGCCGTGGCACGGGGAGCTGCGCATGCGCCCCACGGGCAGTCTGGTCGCGGATCGGCGCGGTCCCGCGACGGCGTTCGCGCTCCTCAACCTGCAGGAGCGTGGACAGCTGTTCATCGCGCCGGGCACCGAGGTCTACGAAGGCATGGTCGTCGGAGAGAACGCTCGCGCCGAAGATCTCGACGTGAACGCGACCAAAGAGAAGAAGCTCACCAACATGCGCTCGTCCACGGCGGACGAGCTCGTCAGGCTGATCCCGCCGCGCCTACTCTCGTTGGAGCAGTCACTGGAGTTCCTCGGCGACGACGAGTGCGTAGAGGTGACTCCGGCCAACGTGCGCCTGCGGAAGGTGGAGTTGTCGGCCCAGAAGCGCCAGACGGCCACCTCACGCAGAGCGCGCGGGCTCGCAAAGGTCTAGGTCTAACGACCTACCACTTCGAGCGCCGGCCGCGGCGGCTCGTGTACATGAGCTTCGCGCGTGCCGACTGCAGGCCCGCCTCTTCGAACTGGGCCCGATGTCCAAGCCGGCGTGCAACGTGGCTCGTCTCGGCCTGCTGCTCCGGCAGGACGAACGTGATCGCCTTGCCGCTGCGCCCCGCGCGGCCGGTGCGCCCGGTGCGGTGCACGTAGTCCTTGTCCTCGCCAGGCGGATCGAAGTTGATCACGTGCGTGATGTCGTCGAGGTCAAGGCCGCGCGCCGCCACGTCGGTGGCCACGAGCGTCGTCACCTTCCCGCTCTCGAAGCGGGAGAGCGCGCGCTCGCGTGCTCCCTGCGACATGTCGCCGTGCATGGCGACGGCACGCACGTCGTGTCGAGCGAGTTTCTGCACGAGCCTGTCCGCACCGCGCTTCGTCCGCACGAAGACCAGGGTCAGCCCAGCGGACGAGTTGATGTGCTGCACGAGAGTCTCGACCTTCGTGTCGGCGGTGACGGGAACGAAGTGGTGCTCGATCTCGCCGGGCTCCTGCTCCTCCGCGAGCGCCGCCTCGAAGCGGGACGGACTGTTCGTGTAGTTCCGCGCCAGCTCGCCGACCGGGCCGTCCAGCGTCGCCGAGAAGAACATGGTCTGGCGATTGCGGGGCAGTCGCCGGACGATGCGGTCGACCTGAGGCTGAAAGCCCATGTCGAGCATTCGGTCGGCTTCGTCCAGGACGAGCACGCGGACGTGCGAAAGGTCGACGAGCCGACGCTCGACAAGATCCTGTAGGCGCCCGGGCGTGGCGACGAGCACGTGCGCGCTTGCCGCTCGCTTCGCCTGGGCGCTGAGCGGCACGCCGCCGTAGACGGCTGCCACCTTCAGGCCCTTCGCCGGCACGAGCGACTCGAGCTCCGCGCTCACCTGCGCGGCGAGCTCGCGCGTGGGAACGAGGATGAGTGCGGACGGACGGGCATCGGCGGTTGTCGTGCGCTCGACGATCGGCACGGCGAACGCCAGCGTCTTCCCGGATCCGGTTGGTGATTTTGCGAGTACATCGAGGCCCGCGAGGGCGTCCGGCAGGACGAGTGCCTGGATCCGGAACGGCTCGTGGATCGAGCGAGCGGCGAGCGCGTCGACGACAGCCGACGACACGCCGAGCTCGCGAAATGAGTGCTGCATGAGTTGTTCGACTCCTTTGCTGGGTTCGAGACTTGCCTGCCTCGAAACACCCGAAGGAGGAACGAGAAGCGCATCTCACCGAGTGGCCGAATGCCACTCGTAGAATCAAGGTAGCAGTTATCTGTGTGCTGGGGCAGCTACGCTCCGGCTGATGACGAGCGACAAGTCCGACGCACTGACTGCTGCTCAGAAGGCGCAGCTCGAGGCCGAGCTCGCCGAGCTCGAGGGCCCGCGACGAGCCGAAGCGGTCCAGGCGATCGCAACCGCTCGGAGCTTCGGCGACCTCTCGGAGAATTTCGAGTACCACGCGGCGAAGAACGAACAGGGCCTCCTCGAGCGGCGCATCACGATGCTGCGCGACCGCCTCGAGCGCTCGGTGATCATCGATGAGGACGACGTCGACGGCGACACGGTCGGCGTCGGTACGAAGGTCGAGATCGAAGACGAGCACGGCGAACGGATGCAAGTCGAAATCTCGAGCGTCGGCGGCGTGTCGCCGGATTCACCCGTCGGGCGCGCGCTGATGGGGCGCAAGGTGAGCGACGAGGTCGAGATCCAGGCGCCGAGCGGCGCGTGGCGCGCACGAATTCTTTCCGTCGGTCGCTAGTCGTGCGCCGGCAGAACGTGGATCTCTGATCCTCGTTCTATATTGAGTCGGAATGACCACCTTGCGTTCCTTTGCGACCTGCGCGCTCGGCGCGCTCGTGCTCGCGTCGACTCTCGTTGCGGGGTCCTCGGCGGCCGCGCCTGCGCTGCCGGCCTCGTATCCGGCTGCGGGCGACCTCGTCGCCACGCGTGTCGCCGTGCGGACGAGCCCCGACCGGAGCGCGAAGGTGATCCGTCTACTGCAGCAATTCCGGTCGGACTACAGGCTCCAGGTCGTGCTTGCAGTCGGGCAGGCGACCGGGTCGGACGGGACCGCCTGGTTCAAGCTCAACCTGCCGATGCGACCGAACGGGACGGTCGGCTGGATCCCCGCCGCGGCGGCGGCGCTGAAGCCGACGCAGAGTCGCATCGTCGTCCATCGCGGGCTCAGGCGGATCGAGCTGTTCCGGGACGGCAAGCGATTGCTTTACGCCAAGGTGGCCGTCGGGGCCCCCGGCCGTGAGACTCCGCTCGGGGAGTTCTACGTCACGGCACGCTTCGTGCCGGACGACCCGTTTCTCGGAGCCTTCGCGCTCGAAACGAGTGCGTATTCGAGATTGACCGAATGGCCGGGCGGCGGAAAGGTCGGCATCCACGGAACGAGCAAGCCGTGGCTGCTCGGCCAGGCCGTGTCCCACGGCTGCGTTCGGGTGTCCAACCAGACCGCGCTCGCGCTCGAGCGTCTGGTACCGGTCGGGACGCCCATCTCGATCGTCGCGCGCTAGCGGGACTAGAGGGCTCCTGCGAGAAACGTCGCCGCGCCGAGGCTCCTGATGCGGTAGCCGTGATTCTGAAAGGTGTAGTGGCTCCTGAGCCGCTGCCAGCCGCCGCCGGGACGGGTGGCGACGCTGACCGAGCCGAACCTGTAGCTGAAGCGATTGCACACGAACGAACCCGCTCCCCAGGTCTCGGTCGTGGCCAGCGGGCGCCAGGCACCATGGCTGCCTGGGAGGTAGACGAGGTCGCCGACCGCGTGATCGTCTACGACCACACTCCACCAGCTCCGCCGGTCGCGGAGCTCGACGACCGCGACCTTGCGCATCGATCCGGCCGGGAGGCCGGCAGCGACCTCGTGGTACTGAGGCGCCTGGTGAGGTAGAGCGACCTCGTAGTACAAGCTCGTCGAGCCTCCCGGGAACGCGCTGAAGCCGACCTGAATCCACTCGTCGGTTCCGTTGGGGCCGGCGCCGGGTCCTCCGACCCCGACCCAGCCGGCGACGTGTCCGCTGAGCACCTCGGGAGTCGCGACCGACTGGAGCCACGTTGCCACGCCGTACGCACGATGGCTTGCGCCGAGACCCGCATAGGCATAGCCGCTCGAGCCGCAGGCAGCCTGCGCCCGGCCGGGAGCGGCAAAGCTGATCGAGACGAGAGCGAGCGCTGCTGCGAGCGCTCGGAGAAGCAGCCTGGGCAAGCAAACCTCCGACTGAGCGGTCTGCGACGAAGATCCGTCGCTTGTTCAATCGGACGCCCCGGCCCCCGCTGGCGTACCTCGTTCGAGTGATCGGCCCCGCTTGCCACCGTGGCCGAGCAGGCGGTTTTCGGCCAAAGGGCTAGATCAACTAGCCCTCTCGCCAGTCCCTCGAGCTCGTAAAGCGGGCTATCACCCGTCTGGGGAGATTGCGCCTCTAGGCGCGCTGGCCGTCGGTGCAATCAAAGACGAGGGGGAAGCTCGAGTGAGAGGCAAGCAGAGAACCGGTCAAACGGGGTCGAACGCCGTTCGTGCGAAGTGGGGACTTTCGATCGTCGCCGTGGTCGTTCTGATGGCGATCACCGCAGGCTCGTCGGCGGCCATGCGCTACGTGCAGAGCGCGCCGAGGCATTTCACCGCGTCGCCTGTGATCACGGCGAAGCAGCACGAGGGTCAAAGCAGCGACGGCACCTACACGTCGGGGAACATCACGCAATACAAGGAAGGCGACACGATCAAGTTCCGCTTCGATCTCACCGCGTCGGACACTTCCTCCGGTCAGTTGCAGGTGCGTTTCACCGAGAACGACGGAACGTGTCTCTTCTTCGACAACTACTTCGTCCTCGGATCGGTCGACAACGTCAGCGGGGTCTCGCCGACGGTCGGAGTCGCGTCAGGTCCCACGGCGGACTCGGGCGAGTGGGTCGTGACGCTCAACATCGATTTCTCCGCAGCGGGCGAGGCGATCGTCAACTACCAGCTCAAGCTCTCGAACCAGGCCGGCGACTGCAACGGATCGTCTCAGCACAGCCGGCTCAATCCGGGTGACGGCGTCTCTCAGACGGGTCAGCAGAACGTCCCGGTCCCTGCGAACCAGATCATCGAGCTCCCGAACATCACGGTCGCGAAGCTCGTCGATCGCGCTGATGGAGCCGGGTTCGTCCCCGCCAGTGCGGGTGAGTACTGCTTCACGCTCGACTCCGGCACCTGCACGCCGGTCGACTCGAGCGGGCAGGTCGTCTTCACCAACGTGGCCGATGGAGCGCACACGATCACCGAGAGCGCCAATCTCTCGCACTCCGGCTACACGTTCGACTCGGGTACGGGGACGAACTGCGTGTTCAACGGCAGCACGGCGACCGCGACCGTTGCGCAGGGCACGACGGCGACGAACGCGACGTGCACGTTCAAGAACAAGCTCACAGCACCGCCCAAGGTCACGGTGACGAAGACATGCTCACCGGGGCCGGCCGACGCAGACGACCGCTTCCAGGTGCAGCTGAACGGCTCGAACGCCGGCGCGGCTCTGACTTGTGGGGGCACGCTCGACGTCAACCCGACGCCGGGGCAGGCCTACTCGATCACGGAGGTGGCCGGGAACGGGACCACCAACCTCAACGACTACACCAGCGGGCTGAGTGCGGGCTGCTCGGGAACGCTCAACTTCGGCGGCACCGACACGTGCACGATCACGAACACGCTCAAGGCGCTGCCGACGGTGACCGTGACGAAGGACTGCGTTCCGAACGCCGGTGCCGACGCCGACGACCGCTTCCAGTTCACGAACAACGGGAGCAACACCGGTGACCCCGTCGCGTGCGAAGGATCGCGCACGATCACGCTACAGCCGGGGGCGGCATTCAACTTCGACGAAGTGGCGGGCAACGGCACGACCACCCTGGCCGATTACACGGAGACCCGCTCTGCAGGCTGCACAGACGCGAACGGTCTCCAGCGGGGCGAGACCGGGACATGCACGATCACGAACACGCTGAAGGCGGCCCCGACGGTGACTGTGACCAAGAACTGCACACCCGACGCCGGGGCCGATGCGAACGACCGCTTCCAGTTCACGAACAACGGGAACAACACCGGCGATCCGGTCGCTTGCGAAGGGTCCGTTGTCCTGACCCTGGTGCGAGGCGCCGCGTTCGACATCAACGAGGTGGCGGGCAACGGCACCACCGATCTCGCCAATTACACCGAGACCCGCTCCGCGGGCTGCGTGAACGCTGACGGACTCCAGCGGGGCGAGACCGGGAACTGCACGATCACGAACACGCTCAAGGCCGCACCCACGGTGACCGTGACCAAGGTCTGTCCTGGGGGCAAAGCGAGCTCCGGCGACCGTTTCCAGGTGAAGCTGAACGGCTCGAACACGGGCGACCCGCTCGACTGCGGCGGCAGCCTCGACGTAACCGTCACCGCGGGTGCCGCGTATGCGATCACGGAGGGCGCGGCAGGGACGACCGACCTCGCGAACTACACCTCGAGCCTGAGTGACGACTGCTCCGGCACGCTCGCAAACTTCGGTGACACCGCGACCTGCACGATCACGAATACGCTGAAGGCGGCGCCGAAGGTGACCGTGACGAAGTCCTGCCCGAACGGGAAGGCCAATGCCGGCGACCGCTTCCAGGTGAAGCGCAACGACACGAACGTCGGCGCGCCGCTC
>WNFC01000851.1_pt1 | contig 30893 bp, 31 predicted proteins | sample 5400541 | NCBI WGS metagenome assembly WNFC01 (sample SAMN13153342, study PRJNA577476) | soil metagenome | isolation source: 120 cm saprolite under Douglas fir tree site 2 hole 2 replicate 1 | place: USA:California | collected 2015-04-18
GCTCCCGGTACTCATCGAGCGTGGTGGCGCCGACCATGCGCAGCTCGCCGCGGGCCAGCATCGGCTTGAGCATGTTGCCCGCGTCCATCGCGCCCTCGGCGGCGCCCGCGCCGACCACGGTGTGCAGCTCGTCGATGAACGTGATCACCTGGCCTTCGCTCTGCCTGATCTCGTTCAGCACGGCCTTGAGGCGCTCCTCGAACTCGCCGCGGTACTTGGCCCCGGCCACCATAGCGCTGAGGTCAAGCGCGATCAGGCGCTTGCCGCGCAGCGACTCGGGGACGTCGCCAGCCACGATCCGCTGAGCCAGGCCCTCGACCACCGCGGTCTTGCCCACGCCGGGCTCGCCGATCAGCACCGGGTTGTTCTTGGTGCGGCGGGAGAGCACCTGGATCACGCGCCTGATCTCGGCGTCCCGGCCGATGACCGGGTCCAGCCCGCCCTCCCTGGCCTGCTTGGTCAGGTCGATGCCGTACTTCTCCAGCGCCTGGTAGGTGCCTTCCGGGTCCTGGCTGGTGACCCGCGCGCTGCCGCGAATCTGGCTGAATGCCTCGAGCAGCGCCTCAGGCGTGGTGCCCGCCGCGGCCAGGACGGCCTTCGCCTCGCCGCCATCGGCGGCCAGGCCGACGAGCAGGTGCTCGGTCGAGATGTACTCGTCACCGAGCTGCTTGGCGCGGGCCGAGGCGGTGGCGATCGCCGACTGCAGCGGCCGGGATATGTCCGGGGCGCTGAGCGTGGCGCCGCGGGCGCGCGGCAGCCGGGCCAGGCGCTCCTCGGCCTGCTTGGCGACCAGCGCCGGGTCGGCGCCGACCGCCCGGAGCAGCGGGGCGGTCGTGCCGTCCGCCTGCTCGACCAGCGCCAGGAGCAGGTGCAGGGGGTCGACCTGCGGGCTGCCGTCCGCCGCGGCCGCGCGTATCGCGGTGGACAGCGCGTCCTGGCTCTTGTGGGTTAGCTTGTCATCCATTATTTATCTCCTCTGGGCTGTCCAGTCCGCTGGACTGCCCAGTCATCGGTTCCCAGATCGCGACCCGGGCGCTGCGTACCGGTACGAGCCCGGATCGGGTGTCGCTGCCGCTGCGGCGCAGTTCGGCCAGCCGGGCCGCCACGGCGCGGGTGGATTCAAGCTCCACCCGCAGCTGGGCCAGCTCGGCGTGCAGCTCGGCGATGAGCCTGCGTGCCTGCTCGAGCTCTCGGTGCTGGTCCAGGATCAGCTTGATGCCAGAGAGGTTGACGCCCTCTTCCTGCGATAGCCGCTGGATCTCGCGCAGCGCCAGGATGTCCCGCATCGAGTAGCGCCGTCCCCGGCCCGCGCTGCGGCCCGGTGATACCAGGCCGAGCCGGTCGTAGGCGCGGAGCGTCTGCGGGTGCATGCCGGAGAGCTGGGCGGCCACGGAGATGACGTAGACGGGCAGGTCATCAGAGAGCTCATACGGACTGCTCATGTCATCTCCTCCTCTCAGGCTTCTTTCGCCCGCTCGAGGAGTTCCTCTCGCGGGTCCTGGCCTGCCGTGGCCTCGCGCAGGTCCTCGATGGCACTACGGGCCTTGCCGTTCAGGTTCTGCGGCACCATCACCTCGACGGTGACGAGCAGGTTGCCGGTGGTCCCGTCCTTGCGGCGCACGCCCTTGCCGCGGACCAGGAACGTCCGCCCGTTCGGGGTGCCCGGCGGGATCCGCACGGTGACCGGGGCGCCGCGGTGCGAGGGCACCTTGACCTCCGCGCCGAGGGTCAGCTCGGCGAACGTAGCCGGCACGGTCACCGTCAGGTTGGCACCGGACCGCCCGAACACCGGGTGCGGCTTCACGTGCACCCGGACGTACAGGTCGCCGGCTGGGCCGCCGCGCTCGCCGGGAGCGCCCTTGCCCGCGATCTTGATCCGCTGGCCGTCCGCGACCCCGGCCGGGATCCGCGTCTGGATGGTGCGCGAGCTCATCGCCCGGCCGCTGCCCGAACATTCCGGGCACGGGTCGTCCACCACCAGGCCGCGGCCGTGGCACTCCTTGCACGGCTCGGAGATCCCGAACGAGCCGAGGTTCCGGCTCGACTGGCCGGTTCCGTTGCACGTCGGGCAGACCCGCGGCATGGTGCCGGACTTGGCGCCCGTCCCGTGGCAGATGGGGCACGGCCCCTCACCGGTAAGCCGCAGCGCCACCGTGGCGCCATCGACCGCGTCGCCGAAGCTCAGCGTGGTCTCGGTCTCGACGTCGGCGCCGCGGCGCGGCCGGTTCTGCGCGGTGGTCCGGCCGCCGCCGAACACGCCGCCGAACAGGTCGCCAAGGCGGCCACCCGCGTCCCCGGCGCCGCTGAAGATGTCGCCGAGGTCGAAGCCGAAACCGCCCTGCGCGGGCCGCTGCCCGGTGGGCACCCGGAAGCCGCCGCCGAACAGCGAGCGCGCCTCGTCATACTCCTTGCGTCGCTTCTCGTCGGACAGCACCGAGTACGCCTCGGAGATCTCCTTGAAGCGCTCCTCGGCCGAGGCGTCGCCCTTGTTGGCGTCCGGATGGTACTTGCGGGCCAGCTTGCGGTATGCCACCTTGATCTCGGCCGGCTTAGCGGTCTTGGCGACCCCCAGGGCCTTGTAGTAATCCTTCTCGAGGAAGTCCTTTGTGCTCATTTTCAGTCTCCGCTCGCCTATCTTCCCGCTCGCCTCCGGGGCGCTTTCAAGGTGCCGCCTTCCCTCGTCGCTCGTTCCTCGCTCCTCGGTCCAGGCGGCACCGCGCCCCTTTGGCTCGCGGGGGCGATCCCGACGGCACCCACCGCGAAAGCTGGGCTTAGTTATCTTCCTCGGCGGCGTCCCAGTCGGGCTCGTTGCTGGTGCCGTCAGGGCCGGTCGCCGGTTCCGCGACGGCGACCCTGGCGGGCCGCAGGATCCTGTCCCCGACCTTGTAGCCGGGCTGCAGGATCTCGACGCACGTGTCCTCGGCGACGTCGGATGAATACGAATGGGTCAGTGCCTCGTGGATCTTGGGGTCGAACGGGTCGCCCTTGTCTCCGTAGGTCACCAGGCCAAGCCGGCCGAGCGCCGACTGCAGGGAGTCGGCGACCGACTTGAAACCTCCGGATAGCTCCCCGTGGTCCCGCGCCTGGTCGATGGCGTCGAGCACGGGCAGCAGCCCGGCCAGCGCGGCGGCCACGGCCTGCTCGCGCACGGCGGCCCGGTCCCGGTCGACGCGCTTGCGGTAGTTCGCGTACTCGGCCTGCAGCCGCTGCAGGTCGGCGGTCCGCTCGGCGAGCTGCGCTTCGAGGTCCGCGGCCTGCTTGCCGTCCTTCAGTGCTTGCGCTGTAACCATCTCTGCGGCCTCTTCGGGGGACTCCTGCGTTTCCTCGGAGTCCTGGTCGTCACGGGATCCGGTGGGTTCGGACGACTCGGCGGGCTCGGCGGGCTCGGCGGCCTCGACCCCCTGGGCCGGCCGGCCGGCACCTGTGGTGCCGGCCGGCTTTGCCGCCACGTGCTTCCCCCGAACCTGACCCGTTACCGGGTCGATGCGCCGGTGGTCATGGATGACCGGACCGGAGCCCGTCTCCTCGGATGCTGGCATCAGGCCGCTCCGCCCTCGCGGGTGTCCTCGTCGACGATCTCGGCCTCGACGACCTCGTCGTCCGCGGGCGTGCCCGCGCTGTCGTCAGCCGAGCTCGGCTGCGCGCTGGCCTGCTGCGCCTGGGCCTGCTGGTAGATGGCAGTGCCCATCTTCTGGCTGACCTGCGCGGCCCTCTCGCTGGCCGACTTGATGGCGTCGGTGTCGTTGCTCTCCAGCGCCTTCTTGACCTCAGCGAGCGCCTCGCGCACCTCGGACTTGATGTCCTCGGGCACCTTGTCCTCGTTCTCGCCGAGGAACTTCTCGGTGCTGTAGACCAGCGTGTCGGCCTGGTTGCGGACCTCGGCCTCCTCGCGCCGCTTGCGGTCCTCCTCGGCGTACTGCTCGGCGTCCCTGACCATCTTCTCGATGTCGTCCTTGGGCAGTGCGGACCCGCCGGTGATCTGCACCGACTGCTGCTTGCCCGTGCCCAGGTCCTTGGCGGACACGTTCACGATGCCGTTGGCGTCGATGTCGAAGGTGACCTCGATCTGCGGCACGCCGCGGGGCGCGGGCGCGAGGCCGGCCAGCTCGAACATGCCGAGCTTCTTGTTGTACGCGGCGATCTCGCGCTCGCCCTGGAAGACCTGGATCTGCACCGACGGCTGGTTGTCCTCGGCGGTGGTGAAGATCTCCGAGCGCTTGGTCGGGATCGTCGTGTTCCGCTCGATCAGCTTGGTGAAGATGCCGCCCTTGGTCTCGATGCCCAGCGACAGCGGGGTCACGTCGAGCAGCAGGACGTCCTTGACCTCGCCCTTGAGCACGCCGGCCTGCAGGCAGGCGCCAACCGCGACGACCTCGTCCGGGTTCACGCCCTTGTTCGGCTCCTTGCCGCCGGTCAGCGACTTGACCAGGTCGACCACCGCGGGCATCCGGGTGGACCCGCCGACGAGCACCACGTGGTGCAGGTCGTCGAGCTTGATCCCGGCGTCCTTGATGACCTGCTGGAACGGGGCCTTGCAGCGGTCGAGCAGGTCGGAGGTCATCCGCTGGAACTCAGCCCTGGTCAGCTTGGCGTCCAGGTGCAGCGGGCCGTCGGAGGAGTGGGAGATGTAGGGCAGGTTGATCTGCGACTCCATCGACTGCGACAGCTCGATCTTGGCCTTCTCCGCGGCCTCACGCAGCCGCTGCAGCGCCATCTTGTCCTTGGACAGGTCGATCCCGTAGCCGTTCTTGAAGTCCTTGACCAGCCAGTCGACGATGCGCTGGTCCCAGTCGTCACCACCGAGGTGGTTGTCGCCGTTGGTCGCCTTGACCTCCACGACGCCCTCGCCGACCTCCAGCAGGGACACGTCGAACGTGCCGCCGCCCAGGTCGAAGACCAGGATGGTAGCCTCGCCCTCCTTCTCCAGGTGGTAGGCCAGCGCGGCAGCAGTGGGCTCGTTGATGATGCGGAGCACGTTCAGCCCCGCGATCTGGCCGGCCTCCTTGGTCGCCTGGCGCTGCGCGTCGTTGAAGTACGCCGGAGTCGTGATCACCGCGTCGGTGATCTTCTCGCCGAGGTAGGCCTCAGCGTCCCTCTTCAGCTTCTGCAGGACGAACGCGCTGATCTGCTGGGGAGAGAACTTCTTGCCGTCGATGTTGACGGACCAGTCGGTACCCATGTGCCGCTTGACCGAACGGATCGTCCGGTCCACGTTGGTGACGGCCTGCCGCTTGGCGACCTCACCCACGAGTACCTCTGCGTTCTTGGCGAAGGCCACGACCGAGGGAGTCGTCCGTGAGCCTTCGGCGTTGGCGATGACCGTAGGCTCTCCGCCCTCAAGGATGGCGACGACTGAGTTGGTCGTCCCCAGGTCAATCCCTACCGCACGTGCCATGAGCAGTCCTTGTGTGTGTGAAGTTGAGTAGTTCAGGCCCAAGCTTGCCAGCGGGGGCTACCGCCGTCAAATGACTTGAGTCATATAGGCTCAACTTCGCCGCGTCCGGGATGATTCCCATCCGGGAGAAGAAACCCCCGCCGCGCGTCCCGCCCACGATTGCGGGCCATTGCCTTCCCTACGAGGGTAGTGGCGGTCCAGGATCATTAGGTGCCGGCCACAGGCTCCGCCGGCGGGGTGAGTGGTACCGGGTCCGTTCGGGAAAAGGGTTTAATAAGTTATACATTAGAGTAAGATAATCAAACCTGCGGAAGCGGGCTCGGCGCGGCACGGCTCGGGACGCGGCACGGCTCGGGACGCGGCACGGCTCGGGACGCGGCACGGCTCGGGACGCGGCACGGCTCGGGACGCGGCACGCTTGCGCGCACGTGATCATGTTGCGGCGGGCCCGCGCCGCTACGCTTGAGCTCCGGCTATTTGAGGAGGTTCGCGTGGTCCTGCGGATGACCGTCGGCTTGGTCCTGACCGTTATCGCGTTCGCGATCGCCGGGCGCCGGCTGTGGTGGCTGAGGCGGCTGGCGCTGAGCGGGCAGCCGGCCCCAGAGCGGATCGAGGCCGTGCGCGGGCATCTCGGTACTGACGTCAAGACGGAGGCTGTCGAGGTGCTCGGGCAGCGCAAGCTGCTCAAGTGGTCGGTGCCGGGCGTGGCGCACGCCCTGACATTCTGGGGCTTTACCATCTTGCTGCTGACGATCATCGAATCGTACGGCGACTTGTTCAGCCGGACGTTCGCGATTCCCGGCATCGGGCACTGGGCGGCCATCGGCTTCCTGGAAGACCTGTTCGCCGTCGGGGTGCTGGCCGGGCTGGTCACCTTCACCGTGATCAGGCTGCGGAACGACCCGCACCGCGAGGGACGCGCCTCGCGGTTCTTCGGCTCGCACACGCGGGCCGCGTGGCTGGTGCTAGGCATGATCTTCGGTGTCATCGCGACGCTGCTGCTGTACCGGGGCGCGCAGATCAACACCGGGGTGTTCCCCTACCATCACGGCGCGTTCGCCTCGCAGGTCGTCGGGCACTGGCTGGCGCCGCTGGGCCGCGGGGTGAACAGCGTGCTCGAGGTGGTGTTCCTGCTCGGGCAGCTCGGGGTCGTCGTGGTGTTCCTGGTCATCGTGGTGTACTCCAAGCACCTGCACATCTTCCTGGCCCCGCTGAACGTGCTGTTCTCGCGGCGGCCGGACGCGCTGGGGGCGCTGGAGCCGATGCGGTCCGGCGGCAAGGTCCTGGATTTTGAGGAGGCCGACCCGGATGCCGACGTGTTCGGCCTGGGCAAGATCGAGGACTTCAGCTGGAAGGGCCTGCTGGACATGGCCACCTGCACGGAGTGCGGGCGGTGCCAGTCGCAGTGCCCGGCCTGGGCCACCGGCAAGCCGCTGTCGCCCAAGCAGGTCATCTTGGACCTGCGTGATCACGCGTTCGCCAAGGCGCCGTACCTGCTGGCCGCCTCGGACGAGGAGCGGGAGAAGCTGCCGGACGCGGTCAAGGCCGAGGCACAGCGGCCGCTGGTGGGCACCGCCGACGTCAACGGGGTCATCGACCCGGACGTGCTGTGGTCCTGCACGAACTGCGGGGCGTGCGTGGAGGAGTGCCCGGTGGACATCGAGCACATCGACCACATCGACGGGATGCGGCGACACCAGGTGCTGATCGAGTCCGCGTTCCCGGTCGAGGCCGCGGGGATGCTGAAGAACCTGGAGAACAAGGGCGACCCGTGGGGCATGGGCGCGGGCAGGCGCGGCGACTGGATCGGCGAGCTCGACTTCGAGGTGCCGGTCGTGGACGGCAAGATCGATGACGACATCGAGTACCTGTTCTGGGTCGGCTGCGCGGGCGCGCTGGAGGACCGGGCCCGCAAGACGACCAAGGCGATCGCGTCGCTGCTGCACACCGCCGGAGTCAAGTTCGCGGTGCTCGGCCCGGCCGAGACCTGCACCGGCGACCCGGCCCGGCGGATCGGCAACGAGTTCGTGTTCTCGATGCTGGCCCAGCAGAACATCGAGACGCTGAACGAGGCGGCCCCGCGCACGATCGTGGCCAGCTGCCCGCACTGCTTCAACACCATCGCGAACGAGTATCCGCAGCTCGGCGGCAATTACGAGGTCGTCCACCACACCCAGCTGCTGGCCCGCCTGGTGGCCGAGGGGCGGCTGACCTCGGCCGCGCCCTCCGGGGCGCCCGCGGCGGAGAAGGTCACCTACCACGACCCGTGCTTCCTGGGCCGGCATAACAAGGTGTACACGCCGCCGCGCGAGATCCTCGAGCACGTCCCGGGGGTCGAGGCCGTCGAGATGCACCGGTGCAAGGAACGCGGTTTTTGCTGCGGCGCCGGCGGCGCCCGGATGTGGATGGAGGAGCGGATCGGCAAGCGGATCAACACCGAGCGGATCGAGGAGGCCCTGGCGCTGTCCCCGGACACGATCTCCACGGCCTGCCCGTACTGCCTGGTGATGCTCGGCGACGCGGTCAGCGCGAAGAAGAGCTCGGGGGAGGCCAGGGAAACCCTCGAAGTCGTCGACGTCGCCCAGCTGCTCGCCCGGTCGGTGACCCCGGCCGCCACCGCTGCCGCCAGCCCGACCGGCGCGACCGGGAACTCTGGCGGCGAGGACGTGAGCCTGGCCGGCGAGGACGGGCGAGGGGCCGCAGACGGCTGACCGCCGTAGCCCCCGCCGGTCCGTTGCCTCCTTTATTCATCCGAACGGGCGGTGGTGTCCCAGTCCGGAATACAAGGCAGGCTCCTCTGAGTCGGCGCCGTCCGCTTCGCCGCGGTCCAGGTAGGGCCAGGTTGGCGTGGCCTTACCTTCGCCTGGGCCTGGACGTTCGGCGGGAAGGCAGCGGATCACCTCGAGCACGACGATGTGGCTGCGGCGGTCGTTCACCACCACACGCACGTCGCTGGCCCAGCAGGCGGCGCGGAGGATGTCCCTGGCCGCCACGAGGTCCCCGGCGGTGATCCCGGCGCGGCACCACAGCCATACCCGCTCGCCGAAGTCCGCGGGCGCCGTGTACAGCACGACCGGGAGCCGGCCGTCCCTGGTCTGGATCCAGGCCTGCTTGCAGCCGGCCCTGACCCGGTGCGGCGTCATGACGCACCAGGCTCTCGCGATGATGCGCTGACGGGAAGGCGGCCACGTCATCGTGGCGACCAGGATGGCCGTCGCCGCTGCTGCCATGGCGATGAGCCAGTCCAGGCCGAGCGTGGAGCCGATGGCGAGTGCGGCCAGCGGCAGCCCGGCGATCACCGCCAGTTCGTAGCGCCAGTGCCACAGCCAGGCGATGATGCCAGGTCGCGCGACCGTGCTGACGGCGGTCTCCACGCTGGCCATGATGCTCGGGTCATTGGGCCGCCGCGGCCGTCCCAACGCCATGGCTAGCTCACCTCCCCGAGGGTGATCCGGCCGGTGTCCAGGCACGGGGCGCACGGCAGGTCCGTGTTGACGCCGGCTCCGTTGACGCCCGTTCCCCGGCACCTGGCGCACTCGGCCAGCGTGTCGAACCGCGGGTCGCGGTAGCTCCGGGCGAGGCCGCCGCGCGTCTTGGTGATCTGCCAGCCGCGCCAGTAGGCCTCGGTGTCGTTCATCGTGAACAGCCGGTCACCCAGCCGACGCGGGATGGCGGCCAGCCAGCTGAGCAGCACCCGGCCGCTGGGGGCCAGGATGCGGCCGAGGCGGGCGCGGAAGGAACGGTCGCTCGTCGCGGTCCGCGCCGGCGCCCCTGTGGTCGCCGCGGTCCGCGCTGGCTGAACAGGCAGCCACGGGGTGTTGTCTTTACTGGTGGAGTTGCTAATGTTGATCACATCGCTCGCCCTTCTAGCTCGGTCCAGAGCATGGGTGGTGTTTCGCTGGGTCGGTGCTGCAACACCGGCCCAGCGGTGTGTCCGGGGTATCGCGCAGCGGATGGCTGCCGGGATCCCAGATCGTTGCGGATTGTGCCGCGGATGTAGAGCCACGGCCCGTACGCTTCGGCACAAAGGAAGCGGATGCGGTCTTTGCGGGCTGATTGAAACGGCAGTGCCTCCCCTCTCACGTGGCCAGGTCGTCGCTGAGGCGGCTTCGGTCGCCCTGTGCGAGCCTTAGATGGCACGCGGTCTTGCCGGTAACCCTCCGGGTCACCGCCCGACCCCGTTGTCGGCGGGTCGCTTGAGGATGCCTTCTGCTATCTGATTTCATAGTGCATCTGGCAATGCAGGTTGGCAAGTGCCAAACTAAAGTGCATCTTGCATGTATCATCGGCACAGTTCCAAAGGTTGGGACCAGTGGTCCCGGGTTATGAGCTAGAGCGTTGAACTCCTGCGGAAGGACGCTACCCACGTGCCCGAAGTGCGCAGCCCCACCGTTCGCCGCCGCGAACTAGGCGCCCTGCTGCGTGCACTTCGAATTCAGAAGGGCTTCACCGTAGAACAGGCTGCTGGCCGACTGCTGTTCTCAATGAGCAAGCTGAGTCGCATGGAAACGGGACATGGCGTTGCCGCCCCACGGGACATCCGTGACCTGTGCGACCTGTACGGCGTGACCGACGAGGCCGAGCGGGACCATCTGATGGCGCTCGCGCGTGAAGGTAAGCAGACCGGCTGGTGGCAGAGTTACGACCTGGATTACTTCGCCACCTATGTCGGACTGGAAGCGGAAGCGGTCGCAATCAAGTACTACCAGTCCGCGATCGTGCCCGGCCTCATGCAAACGCCTGGCTATGCTCGTGCCATGCATGAGGCCAATATCCCCGAGTTCACTCCCGAAAGGATGGAGCAACTAATCGAGGTCCGGCTAACGCGCCAGAGACTGCTTGTGCAGAATCCGCCGGTACGCCTTGAGGTGGTACTTGATGAGGCAGTGCTGCACCGGTTGGTGGGCGGCCCGGCAGTTATGGGTGCACAGCTCGACCGGCTCATTGAGTTGTCAGGCCAGCCGAACGTAACAGTGCAGGTCATCCCCTATAGCGTCGGTGCGCATCCAGCCATGGACAGTACCTTCAACATCTTGGAGTTCACCAGTTCTGTGTCCAGTGTGGTGTATGTTGAGGGCTTGGTCGGATGGATCTATGTAGAACGACGGCAAGATGTCGAAAGATACCAGCAAGTATTCGAACACTTGCGTATCGTAGCGTTGACTCCACAAGAATCAATCGAACTGATAGCGAGGATTGGCGCAGGATATAAGAATCCGGCAATACTCGCCGTACCGGGTGATACCCAGACCTAATGTATGACTGACCTCCACAAGATTACGTCAGCATACTAGAAAAGGATTTGTGCTGTGTATGGGGTAAGGAGCTCTATTTTGTCTTTGACTCGGATTGAGTCCAGCCAGCTTGTCTGGCGGAAGGCTCGGCGCAGCATGAACAACGGCGACTGCGTAGAAGTCGCCCCGGTGAACGGAAAGATCTTTGTTCGGGATTCAAAGAACCCCAGTGGCCCGGCACTGGAGTATCCCGCTAAGGCGTGGTGGAATTTTCTCGCCGAGGCAAGGCTGGGCAATCTCGACTGAAGGCGGTACATCGCTCGAAAGCGAGAACTTGAGCGTCCCGGCTGTGGCCTCAGCAGTCTCACAGCCGGGCGTTCTGCTTGTGCGGCTCTTTGCTCAACCCAACAAGAACTAGCTGCCGTTACGCCCTGCTTAGCCGCGTTGGCTAACCCACAACGATACGTGGACGGGCTCGAGGGTCTTCTGCACGACCCTGGCCAGGTCAAGTCGGACCGAGTCGAGGTCGGCCGCGTCGTTAAGCGAACGCCGCGAGCAGGCCCACCATTACGATCCCGGCCGCGGCGAGCACTACCCGGTGGCTGATCATGAGCGGGCTGCAGCCGATCGTCATCGTCGCTAACCTTCCGAGAGCTGAGGGACTGACGGGTGGGCGGGCTTTCCGGCCAGCGCTGCCTGCCTGCCTGCCTGCCTGCCTGCCTGCAGGCCAAGCCCCACCTACCGCCGCAACGCTACGCCGCGACCGTTCCGGAAACGTTACCGCTCAGGATGGTCGACGGCCGGTCGAATGGTCACATGCTGTGAATGGGGTTGGGGTCAGCGGCGGGCACCAAGCTCAGACTTTGGTGCGGTAGAAGTTCAGGTATGACCGTGACGGGGTCGGCCCGCGCTGGTCCTGGTACCTGGACCCGTAGACTGGCGATCCGTACGGGTGCTCAGCGGGGGAACTAGTGCGGAACAGGCACAGCTGGCCTATCTTCATCCCTGGCCACAGCTTGATTGGGAGCGTCGCCACGTTGGACAGCTCGAGCGTCACGTGCCCGGAGAACCCAGGATCGATCCACCCGGCGGTCGAGTGCGTGAGCAGACCCAGCCTGCCTAGAGAGCTCTTGCCCTCTAGGCGTCCTGCGATGTCGTCGGGAAGCGAGACCACCTCGTAGGTTGACGCCAGCACGAACTCGCCGGGGTGCAGGACGAACGGCTCTTCGTCCTCGGTCTCGACCAGCCTGGTTAGGTCCGGCTGCTCCACCGCTGGGTCGATGTGCGGATAGCGATGATTCTCGAAGACCCGGAAGTACCGGTCCAGCCGGACGTCGATGCTGGACGGCTGGATCAGCTCGGGCGCGTACGGATCGAGCTTGACCCGCCCGGACTCGATCTCGGTCTTGATATCACGATCGGAGAGGAGCACCCTGGCAACTTACCGGTTCCGGTACCATGTCTGAGCGAACACAGTCTAGGCCGGTTCCATGACGGGCCGTCCTCGCACGCGCGGGTGTAGTTCAATGGTAGAACGTCAGCTTCCCAAGCTGATAGTGCGGGTTCGATTCCCGTCACCCGCTCCATACCTCGAATCCGCAGCTCAAGTGGCCTATCCGCCTCACTCGGCCTTGCCTCACCATGTGCCTGATTGCGGGCAGCGTGCCCGATCGGCGAGCGGTACGCCTTGCGCCGGCGGCACGCCAGGCCCGAACATGCTCTTGCCGGATGTCGCCGATGCTGAGCTCACCGAAGGTCGGGGTCAGGTGCGGGCGCAGCAGCAGTTCGTAGAGCTGCGCTGTCTTCGGCGACAGCTGGTGCTGATCCAGCCAGTCGGCCGCGTACTTCCCGAAGGGCACAGCACCCGCTGACGGGTCAAGCCAGTCCCCGCGCTTGATCTCCGATTCCTGCAGGGTCAGCCAGACCTCGGCGGCCTTCTTGGTCGCGAAAGTCTGCGGTGCGGGCCGATCCGTCCCGTCTGGCCCAGGGTAGCGAACCTGATAGCGGCCCGATGGCAACCGTCGCACGCGGCCAAACCGCCGCCTGGTACTCATCAGGCCACCCGGCCGCGGCGCGGCGGGGTAAGAGGCTCAAGGCGGCGCCTGCGGCGCCGCGTCCGGCGCTCCCCGCGCCGGGCTCTGCCTTGGCGGCCCGCCCGGCGCGCCCGCGCCGTCCCGCGCTGCGGTCGCGCTTGTCTGACTGGCTCTCTCGTCAGGGTCGGTGGTCTGGGACGCGGCCGTCTTCCTCGGCTTACCAGTGTCCCGGTCACGGCCGCCGCGTCAAGGGCGCCTTCGGCGTCGCACACGATCGCTTCGCGACCCTGGACCCGGCGACCGCTCCCCAGGGATTCGGCGCCTACGAGGAAGATAGACGGGACTAGGAGCCTTCCGCATCATTGGCGTCGGCGCATGGTGATTTCTTCACGAATGGGATACCGGCTGATGGGCTCTACGCAGGGGGATGATCACCGTGCGCGGCCAGCTTCGCCGCCGTGGCGTCGATGCGGGCTAGCGTGCGCTCGCGGCCCAGCAACTCGACCGACTCGAGCAGCGGCAGCCCGATGGTGCGGCCGGTCACAGCGACTCGGACGGGCGCTTGCGCCTTGCCCAGAGTGAGACCGTGCTCGGTGGCGGCTGCCTCCAGACCGCTCCTGAGCGCCTCCGCCGTCCAGTCCGCGTTGGCCCAGTTCTTGCGCACCGAGACGAGAAAGCCCGCGGCGCCGGGCTTCATGGCCTTGGCCCACGAGGTCTCGTCCTCCGGAGGCTGTTCCAGGAAGAGCCAGTCCACGTACCCGGTGATCTCGCTGAGCACCGTGAGCCGGGTCTGCGCCAGCCCGGCGATGGCCCCGAACACCGAAGTGTCGAACTGTGCCGGGGCCCAGGGCGCGTGGGGGGCACGAGCCAGGGCTGGCACGCCCCGATGAACTCATCCACGCTGAGCGCGCGAATGTACTCGCCGTTGAACGCTGCCAGCTTCTTCACATCGAAGAAGGCCGACGCCTTGCTCACGTCCTCCAGCCGGAACAGCGCCTCCAGCTCCTTGTACGGCCGGATCTCGACGCCGTCGCGGGGACCCCAGCCCAGCAGCATCAGGTAGTTGACGAGCGCATCTGGCAGGTAGCCGTCGGCGAGGTAATCCTCCAGCGCCACCTTGTCCCGGCGCTTGGACAGCTTCTGCCGCCGCTCGTTCACGATCACCGGCAGGTGCGCCCAGACTGGGGGCGCCGCGCCGAATGCCTCCCGCAGCAGCTGCTGCTTCGGCGTGTTGGACAGGTGCTCCTCGCCGCGGACAACATGCGTGATGCCCTCGCGGATGTCATCCACGGCGTTCGCCAGCACGAACACCGGCGTGCCGTCGCCGCGGGCGATGACGAAGTCCTCGACGGCGTTGTCGGGGAACTCGGTACGCCCCCGCACCACATCGTCCACGATGGTGCTGCCGATATCCGGAGTGCGGAACCGCAGTGCCCGGCCCGGCTCGTATGGCAAGCCGCGGTCCCGGCAGTATCCGTCGTAGCCCCGCTGCTGCGAGCCGGTCCGCCGAGCCAGGTCTTCCCGGGTGCAGTCGCAGTAATATGCCCTGCCCTGCGCGAACAGCCGCAGCGACGCTTCGCGGTGGAGCCCAGCACTGTGCGATTGGAAGTACGGTCCCTCGAACGCCGGGTCGTCGCGGCTGATCCCGATCGCCGCCAGGGCGCTGATGATTCCGTCCACCCACTCCGGGCGGTTGCGCTCGGCGTCCGTGTCCTCGATCCGCAGTACGCACCTGCCGTGCGCCTGGCACGCCAGCGCCCAGTTGAACAGGGCGGACCGGGCTCCGCCGACGTGGAACATGCCCGTGGGGGAAGGGGCGAAGCGGACACGGATGGCATCGGACATGGTCCCCAGCCTAGGAGTGTGCCCGTCTTGCCGATGCGAGCGGCGACAGGCGGGATGGAGCGCTAGAGATCGTTCCGCAAGCCTGGCCACCCAGCCGTGCCACATCCGTGCCGGAACAGGTAGACGACGGCGGGGAATGACGGTCACTCGCGGGAAGCACAAAGACCGCCTGAGCTGCACACGAGCACGTCACGACCCAGCCCGAAACGACCTCCTGAGCAACGAATCACCCGACCCGATTGCACGGCAGGGAACGCTGATACAGGCTGATGCCGTGCGCTTCTTTCGCAAATCACCAGCCCGGGAACCGGCACCGCACCGGGTGCATTACCCATGGAACCCGCCGGAGGCGGAACTTCCTGGCATCGTGCCGATCGATACCCTGCACTTTGACCGGTCCGAGCAGGCCGCGATAGCGATCATAGGGATGTCGGCCTACACCAGGGGATATGAATTCTTCCTGGCCCGCCGCATCCGGCCGGGCACTCCCGGCATCGATGAAGACCCTACGCCCGATGCGCTGAGACGCGGGCTCACCGAAGCGCAGTCCTTCCAGATCAGTTTGCAGTTCTCCGATGGCCGCAAGGCCATTAACGGGAGACCACGCGGTGACTCCGAGCCAGCAGGGCCGATCCTGCAACCACGCGGTGGCGGCGGCACTTCGCACTCGCAGCTCTTGCGGTGGTGGGCATGGCCGCTGCCGCCAAGCGGGCCGCTGGAGTTCATCTGCCAGTGGCCGATATACGGGATCGGCGAAACGCGGGTCGGCATCGACGCACAACTGATCCTCGATGCAGCCCGCCGAAGCGTCCAGCTATGGCCAGAAGACGAGGGCTGACGAGCCGGTGCCGCCACAAGGGAACGCGGGACATGCGCGGGATGATCTTGGGCTGCGCAGCATGCGCGGACACTGTACGTGCAGGTAGCGGCCACGTCTGATGATGAGTCACCCTCTTGAAAACCATCCGCATCCATCTCGGAGAGACCGCAGCGGTACAGCACAGAAGTACAGCAACGGCCCCTCACAGCCACCAGCTCGTGCAGCCATGAGCAGTCGAAGCTAGCTGGGCCGATAGCCAATCGCCCAGGACCGCCTGTAGTTCGGGACGAAGTGGCCGCCGTGCCCGCTGCGTGCCCGATCGGACGGTAAACGCTTGGCCCTGACGGTCACTCACGAGCCATCGGCATCTCAGCTGACCTGGGTATTGCCTGCACGGCGAGGGGCAAGCGCAGCCTTCCGAGCTGGTGATACGCCACGCGGACACAGGCCAGCATGCGGGTGGAAGTGTGGTTGTCCTCCCCCGAACCCGCCATAGGAGTTTCTGTGACTACCGGAACCCGTCAAGCCCGTCTGTGACCGCAGGGCAACCGCCTCCGGAGAGCTGCATGGTTCATGTACACGCTTAGACGGATGACAGAACCCGTCCGTCACCAGGTTCGGCAGCAGTCGGGTTCGGGGGGCTGGGCAGGGCACGGGCGCGGTCACGTCGCCGGTGAGGGTCGGTGGTGGTGACGAGGCCCAGGGCGTCGGGGTGCACGGCGTCGTGTCGTCACACGGGGAGCCACCGGCAGTAATTCAGCGCCGACCTGGGTCAGGGCGTGACCGCGATCGCATATGGTCCATCGCCGACCCTGATCGGCGGTCCCGGCGTGTTCGTGGCCGTCGCGATCGGCACCACCGTACCCGGCTCCCCCCAGACGACGACGTAGGCGGTCTTCCCATCCGGCGTGATCACGAACGCCCCGGCTCCCTCGCCGACCTCGATCGGCGTGCCCGGCGTGTTGGTCGCCGTCGCGATCGGCGTCACCGTACCTCCGCGGCCGTTGGACACGTATAGGGTCGGCGCGAGTCCGGCGAAGGCTCGGCCCATCGCCGGGGTTGTCGCCGCTGGCCTCTGTATCAGTCCGGACACGTCGTCTCCTCAGGCGCGGGACATGCGTGGGATGAGTTTTAATCAGCACCCGGGCTCACCGCCATTATCGCAAGTCAAAAGGTGGTGGCGGGCGTGAGCGGTCACCGTCGGTAAAACCGTCGGCTCTGTCGGCGGGCGAGCCCACACCAGGACCTGGTGGTCAGGGCGTGCCCGCTACGTGCCCGAGCGGAGGAGCCAGGGCGGACAGTCACGGTCTCTCACGGTCGGCGCGCCAGCAGACCGGCAGTTCAGCCAATCCGCAGGTGGCGGCACTGCAGCGCCACAGACTTCCCAAGCTGATAGTGCGGGTTCGGTTCCCGTCACCCGCTCCACAGCAAAGGCCCAGGTCAGGGGACACTTCTCGACTCGGGCCTTATCGTTCGACGGCCATCAGTTGCTGTCCGGGCCATTAGACTCATGAATGGCTGGGGTTATGGACATACACCCAAGCTGATAGTTCGATCCTTGTCACCAGCTCCGCCGTGAATCCTCTAGCGAACCGGAAGCCAGATTCGGGCGAACGTGTTGATCAAGCGGTAGTGTCGACGCCACACGCCCCTGACCTGCACTTCGGCCCCGATGTAGCCGAACGCCGCAAGCAGGGCTCGGCATCGTCATGACCGAATGCCCACAGTGTTCGTATCTCGGGGCTGTCCACTTCAGCGCCCAAGCCATCTGCGCCGTCGTCGGCTGCGGACACCATCGCGGTCTTGGGGCGAGTGTTGCCAACCCCTGGATCCAGGCGTAACATATTTGCTACGACAGGATGATAAGTTAGGCAGGGATGGACATGGGGCACAGCGTGTTCTGGGACGATCTTGTCCAGGATCTCAAGGACCCCCAGTTCCTGCGAGAGTACGTGGCAGAGTCGATCCGGATCGCCACTGTTGATCGGATCGTGAATGAGCTAGATGTGGCGCGGGAAGCGGCCGGGCTGTCAAAGGCCGGCCTTGCTCGCGCGATCAGCTCCGAGCCCGCGACTATCCGGAGGCTCTTCTCCGCCGGGCATGTCAATCCAACTCTCGGCACACTGGCTGAGGTCGCGGCCGCTCTCGGGATGCAGGTCGTTCTGGAACCGTTGGGTGCGCGCGACCGGAAGCAGATCACTGAACCGCTTCTGGCGGGCACCACGGATGACGCCCACGCCTTGGCCGACCGCCTGAGTGCTATGCGCCATGAGCAGGATGAAGAGCTGGCCACGGCTTGATCAAGCCCTGACAGTCAGGCAAGTGCCCGCGGGTTCCGATGCAGGTACTCGGCACCGAGATCCCGGACATGCTGGAGTCGGCGTCGGACAGTTGAGTCTGAAACGGCTTGTCCGTCGACACGGACCTCGAACCATCCCGTCATCGCGCCCTTCATCGCTTCCCAGTAACCACCGCCCGCGAATCTTTTCGGTGGTGCCGCCGCAACCTGCATCAGAACCGCGCGCATGGTCGCCCGCACCTTGACCGGGCAGGCATTCAGAAACTGCCTGGCTCGGGTCGTCTTCACTGTGTCGGCGAAAGTAAACAACGTCGTGGGGGTCATCCGACGATGGCCCTGTACGAACCGGCGCTGCGGCACGTCCGCCTGGTCGGGACTTGGTCGGGACTGCTGACGGCGCGCTCGCTTGTCCGGGCTCATAGATCAAGGATGATAGAGACGATGGATTTCCCCACCAAGGTCGCCGTGCCATTACCGTGCTATTAGCCAGGGTGACAAGGGGTCAACCACGGTCACTACCAGCGAGAAGATTTGGCAGGTCAGCACCCCTAACAGGGATAACCGCTCGGCTTCCCAAGCTGACCTTCCAGGTCAGCGATCGTGCGGTTCTTCAGAGCCATAGCCGACGCAGCTCGTCAATCGCTTCCTTGATCGGTACCCCGCCGACCTTCTGCTGCATCAGCCGCTCAGCAACTACCCGGCAAGTCGGCACCGGCCGCCTCGATCTGCCCAGATGCTCAGGAAGGCGGTTCCAAAAGTTTTGTCTCGTGATAAAAATCTTGGCCCGCTGCACGCCACTTGCCCGTAAACGACCTAGATACTGTCGCCCGAATAAAGTAATTGAATGGTTGCTTTCCATCATCGATGGCGTCTTTTCCCGGGGGGTCAGCGCATCTGGTATGGAACACTGTCTGTTCGTCGTCGAGCCACTGGAACCATCCTGGGGGATCGCTTCGGTTAAGCTCCACTCCCTGCTGCGTAAGATAACCCTCAATAGAGGTGCGAAGCAACTGATCCCCAATTATCACCGCGATCCGGAACCGTGGGGATCTGGGATTCCTGCTCTCTCCAAGTTCCACCGTGCATCGAGCATCTGGGGTCGCGGATACAACTTAGTCCGAAGATTCGGGTCTCGACCAGTCGGACGTATCCACGGCAGACAAATCGACTCCCAGTTCGGCCGCCTTAGCGAGGGGATCGTCCGCTGTGCGGATGGCCTCGGCATCGTCCTCACTGAGTAGGAGAGGTGGCTGCTGATCAGTCGAAACCATGCGGGCGCGGCCTGCGGTCCGATAGACCTCCGTCTCGTACGCACCGGGTTCGAGGGGAACTATGGCTGCCACGATTCGGCCGTGGCGTGAAATAAGAACAGGCCTCGACTCATCAACGGCCTCACGGATTACGCGGCTCCGGTCATTCGCGAATGATGTCATGGTTGTGAGCTTCGGAGTGCGCCCTGGATCGATAGCAGGGCGCAACCACGCCGGAAGAGACGCCGGGCGTGCATGTCCATGTTTGGCAAGCCAGTTGTTGAGGGCGTTCGCTGTGAAGGATGGGGCGATCGCGCCAAGGGACGCCGCGAGCACTTCAACCTGTCTCGCCCTCGGACCGGCTGTAATTTTGACTCCGGCCGGAGTTGGGCCTGACAACTCCTCGACGCGCTCGGCAGCTTCGTCCGCAGCCATGACCAGTGCGCCTGGCATGACCTGCACAAGCCCTTCGTGGAGTGTCTCCACGTCTACCGTGAGTAGAGATTGAGTGGCGGTTGACACTAGCTAGCCTCCTAGCGTTGCTACGTCCGAGAATACCGCTAACTTGCAAGAAGTCAACCTGATCTCGGCTGTTCCCGCAACTTAGTTGCAAGTCCTGCTCCGGGCCGGTACTGTCGAGGGGTGAGCAGTGAGGACACAGTCATGGAGCGCGCGGCAGTCTGGTACGTAGGGGCCTTCGCCGCGCTTGGATCAGTCCTGCTGGCAGGCGTCTCTATCGCCGGAGTGGACTGGAACCGTGCCAGATACCCGCTCTGGGCAGTGGCTGTGGCAGGGACCGCAGTACTCGCTGCTTTCACAGTGGTCACACTGGCATCACGAGTAATTGCTCCGGCATGCAGTTCAATGAAACTGATGAGGTGGGAAGAGAAAGCGCAGGCTCGACTTCAAAAGAAGAACAAAGGTGCGGCGGTCAGCTGGCAGGAGGTAGCGGCCGAAGACAAACGTGTCCTCCGGGCCTTGCTTTTGGATGAGGCTGCCTTCAATGCCGGGCCCAAGGAAGTCTGGCAGCGGGCCAAGACGGGCAGTGCCGCCGACCTGGCAACTATAAGGACGATGGTGGAAACTGCCGACAGCTGGCTGGCCCGCCGACGATTTATCGTTCTCCGATTCCTAACGCCCGTGGCGGCTATTGTCATACTCGCTGCAGCTCTGGCATGGAAGCCCCTTACGACTAATCTTGAAAGCGTCACACCCGCACAGCCAGCACCCGTAACTGTCGAACTCGCTCCGACAGTGGACCCTGCCCAGCTAATCGGCGCAAATTGCACGCTTCGAATGTTGGATGGTGTTGCTATTGCAGGAAGTTTGAACTCATCGCTAACAGTCGCATTTGCAGCCCAAGGCGATTGCCCTGCTGCTGTGGTCAACCTTACACCGAATTCCGCAACAATCCAGACACGATAGCCACCTGGCCTGCGCGTTCATCTGGCGGGCACGCTTCTCGTTTTCCACTGTTGAGTTGTCAAGTACCTGGCACTACCGGTCAGGAGGTCATGCCCAATCCGTGCCCGAATCGCTGCTGGCTCTGACATTCGCGCAGGCCACGGCGTTACCGCCGAAGGTCTGTACAACCGTCGGCTCAGCCAGCCGTGTTAGGTCGGCCGCAGCCGGGCAAGGCGGCTACCGGAGCTGGTGGGAAGCGGCTGGGATCACCGCGGGCCAGCACAAGATCACCGTGCCATTAGCGTGCCATTAACCCCGGTGAACGACAGGCAACCACGGTCACTTGCGGGCACCCGGATGCCCAGCTCGGCCGCGCTGACTGCGGTTACCGAACAGATTCCCAAGCTGATAGTGCGGGTTCGATTCCCGTCACCCGCTTCAGGACAAAGACCCAGGTCGGGAACACTGGCTTCGCCAGCCTTGACCCGCTGTCCGCTCCCACGGACCTCGGCGCCTGCGCGTACGACGCGGCAGATCAGTCAACGCGGACCTGTCCGCCCGGTGATCTGGCTTCTGCTGGTTGCAGGCTGGGGTCCGGCGCCGAGCTTTTCAGGTTCTGGCCGGGCGGCAGCATGGTTAGCTGTGAGCGCTCCAGCTTCGCCGGACCGGGCCGTGCTCGTGGTGGGACGATGACGGAATGGATACCAGGGACGGCCTTCTTTCTGGCCGTGTGGCGCTTGTTACGGGGGCCTCGTCGGGCCTTGGTGAGCGATTCGCGCGGGTTCTGCGCGATGCAGGCGCCGATGTCGTGATGACCGCACGGCGGGAGGAACGTCTCAAGCAGTTGGCCAGTGAACTCGGCTCGGTCGCGGTGGCAGGTGATATCGCCTCCGCGGCACACCGGCAGGCGCTGGCGGCGGCTGTGGCAGATCGCTTCGGCCGATTGGACATCCTGATCAACAACGCCGGTGTGTGCGATGACGGCCCGCAGGAGGACCAGACGCTCAGCGAACTGGAGACGGTCATTCAGGTCAACCTGGTTGCCGTGCTGGATCTGTGCCGTCTGGTAGCACCGCTGCTGTTCGCCAGTGATCACGCCTCGGTGATCAACATCGCATCCATCTACGGTCTGGTCGCCTCCCGTGGGCCGATGGCCGCCTACAACTCCACTAAGACGGCGCTGGTCGGCCTTACCCGTCATCTCGCCGCCCAGTGGGGACCGCGGCGGGTGCGCGTCAACGCGCTCGCCCCCGGGTATTTCCCCTCGGAGCTGACCGGAATGCTGGCTGACCCCGGCTTCGTCGCGCATATCGAAAGCCAGACGCTGCTTGCACGCGCGCCGTCCATCGATGAACTCGACGGGCCTCTGCTGTTCCTGGCTTCCGGCGCTTCCAGCTATGTCACCGGGCACACGCTCGTGGTCGATGGTGGCTGGACCTGCACGTGAGGAAGCCGCGGAATGACGCAGCGGTTCGGTCAGTGCTTCAGCAGTGAACGGTGCGTTGGGCTAGGCGCACTCGACGGGTGCGGCTGGCAGCTTCCCCCACTCTGCCCAGGAGCCGTCATAGACCAGGGCGTGCTTGTAGCCGAGCAGATGGGTGAAGACGAACCAGGCAGTGCAGGCACGGCCGCCGATCGTGCAGTAGGTGATCACTTCGCCGTCGCCGGACAGGTCGAGCGATGAGAACAGCTGACGAAGGGCGGCCGCGGTCCGGAACGACCCGCGCTCATCGTGGATTTCTTCGATCGGGAGGTTCACGGCCGAGGGGATGTGACCAGCACGCCCTCCGGGTTCGGAGCCGCCTGATGGCCAGAACCGCTCACCTCGGTACTCCGCTTCCGTGCGCACATCGACGATCGTGCACGCGGGGTCACCGATCGCATCTTCCACCCGCCGATGCCCGGCCCGGAGCCGATGGTCCTGATCGGGCAGGGGATATTGGGTGGTGACCGGGTTTGCGGCGACACTGGTCCACGGTCGGCCTTCGTCCCGCCACGTTCCCCGCGCGCAGTCGAGTATGCGGACATCAGCGTGGCCGTAGAGCTTGAGCAGCCATAGGCCCATGGCGGGTGCATAGCCGTAGAACACCACGGTCGAGTCCGGTCTGATTCCGGAGCGGGCGAGCAGGCTTTCGATCGCTGTCTTGCCGACGAACTGGTAGTTGCTGTCCTTAAGGTCGGTGTAGACGTTCCACAGCACGGCGCCGTCGATGTGCCCTGCGTCGTAGGCAGCCGGGCTCACGTCGATCTCGACGACGCGCAGCGCGGGGTCGTGCAGGTGCTCCTCGAGCCAATGCGGGGTGACCAGAGCCGCATTTTCCGCATAGTCGTCGTGGTTGGTGGTGTTCGTGGTGTCTCCTGCGGTCATCTTGGCCCTCCCTGGGTCTGGGCTATTCCACTTTGATCCAGCCGAACAGGTCCTTCTCCTCGACCGTGGCCAGCAGGGCGGGATGGTCGGTTCTCATATGACCGCGGATCATGTCGATCACTTCGCCGTCGGTCTGTCCCCGAGCCACGAACCCGCATTCGCATTGGATGATCCTGGCCATCTCGTCCTCCTCCTTGTGGTGTACGCCGACGTTATTGGCACAATGTTGGCGTGACCTTGGTGCCTGCGCCACCCACCAGGATCCAGCTGTGCGGGCCGACCATCGTCGAACGCGGCGGCGAGCGCCTCGACGGCCGCCTGCCGGGACGCCAAGGCAGGCTGCTGTTCGCTTACCTGGTCCTCAACCGCCACCGGCTCGCCAGCCGCGACGAGCTGGCTGAGGCCATCTGGCCACGTCAGCTCCCCTCGGCCGCCGAAACCGGACTCAACGCACTGATCTCCAAGCTGCGCAAGCTTTTCGGACCGGGCGCCATCGAGGGCCGGGCGGCTCTGCGTCTACAGCTGGGGGAAGGTGCCCGCGTCGATGTGGAGGCCGCCACGGAAGCCGTGCACCGGGCCGAGTCACAAGTCGCGCTCGGCCGCTGGCTGAACGCCTGGGGCCCGTCTTTGGTAGCAATGTTCGTCGCCGAGCGCGAGTTCCTGCTCGGCGAAGATGCGCCCTGGATCGACCAGCAGCGCCAGCACCTGGCAGAGATCCGGCTCAGGGCTCTACAGGCCTACGCGGTCGCAGCACTACAGATCGGCGGGACCGAGCTCCCGGCGGCAGTCCGGGCTGGCCGCCAGCTCGTCGGCCTGGCCCCGCTCCGGGAGAGCGGATATCAGGTACTCATGCGCGCGCTAGCCGCCCAGGGCAACGTCGCCGAAGCGTTCCACGTCCACGCCATACTGTGCGAAGTCCTCCGCGACGAGCTCGGGATCTCCCCCTGCGCCGCGACTCAGGCCATCTACGACCAACTGCTCCTGGCCTGACCCCGCAGACACCGAACACCCGAGGGCGTGGCGTCGATCAGCGGCCCTCGAAGAGCGCGACCAGATCGTCATTGCCGAACATCCGGGCGGTCTCGACGGCCGAGGGGGTCCCCGCGGTGGGGTCAGCGCCGCCGTCGAGGAGCGCCTCGATCACCGCCCGTTCCCCCTTGAAGACGGCGCCCGCGAGCGGGGTCTGGCCGCGGTCGTTGGGGCGGTCGGGGTCGGCGCCCCGCTCCAGCAGCGCCGCGACCGTCTGCGGGTGGCCGTGGTAGGCGGCGAGCATGAGGAGGGTGTCGCCCTTGTCGTTGGACAGGTTGGCCGGAACGCCGGCGTCCACATAGGCGGCCAGGGTGTCGGTGCCGCCCTGGCGGGCGAGGTTGAAGACCTTCGCCGCGAGCTGGAGCACATCGGGGTCGTCGGCGGGCTCCTGGTCGTGGTGCGCGGCGTGTTCGGGCCGGTGAGTGGGATCGGTCATACGGCGTCGCCTCCTGTCTCAGTCTCCGGGTCTTAATGCTGCCTGCCTTTTCACCCTACGTATGAGACACGGCGGGGACTCCGCTGGATACCCACGGACGGGCGCTCGGCGTCTTCAAGGCGCCGACCTGGGCGACTCGACATGCACGGACGCAGGACAGACAACAATGCGGATACAGACCCTGACCTGCGGATACGGATTCCGGCGCACCCGCCGGACAGGCTGCACTGATCTACAGATAAGAGGGCCCGGGGGTGACCACGAAGGACAACCGCGTTACGCTTTCCGTGCGTTGCGCTATGGGAGGCGCCGGTGGTGGCAGGGCCGTGGGACCGATGACATCGGGCGCGACGGGCCGCGGCCGCCTCCGTGCGTCGGACGCCGATCGTGAGCAGGTGATCGACGCCCTCAAGGCCGCGTTCGTGCAGGGCTTGCTGACCAGGGACGAGCTCGGTATGCGAGTGGGCCAGGCGTTTGCGTCGCGGACCTATGCAGAGCTGACGGTAATCACCGCCGGTATCCCCGCTGGGCTGATCGAAATCCAGCCGCTGTCAACGCCCGCCCGGGCGCGCGCCCGGAAACGGGTTAACAAGAAGGTGGTTGCGTGGGGGGCATGCGTGATCGTTCTGCCGCCCGCGTTGGGCGCCGCTTTCCTCACCTACTACGGCGGATTCATCGTCCTGTTCCTGCTCGCCTTTGTCGGGGCGATGGTGTCTTCAAAGCCGCCGGCCCCGCGACGGCCGGGTCCGCTTCCGCTGGGTGGGCGACGATGACGGGTGCGCATTCACAAGACAGAGAAGTCGAGCTCGTGGACGTCGCGTCGATGCCGCCTGCGGCGTCGCTGCCCGAACGCCGCGATGTAGACCAGGCCGACGGCGTTCGGTGCGTCCGTGCCGAGGGCCGTGATGATCAATTTGAGGACGTTGGGTTCCCGGCAGACCACGTGCATCACCGCGCGGAGGTGGCGATGAAGGCGCTGGTGTACCACGGACCTGGGAAGAAGGCCTGGGAAGAGGTCCCCGATGCCGCGATCCAGGAGCCGGCCGACGTGGTCGTGCGGGTGGATACCACGACGATCTGTGGCACCGACTTGCATATTCTCCAGGGAGATGTCGCGGCGGTGACCGACGGCCGCATTCTCGGCCACGAGGCGGTCGGCACGGTCACCGAAGTCGGCGACGCGGTCACCGGATTCCAGGCCGGTGACCGGGTGCTGGTGCCGGCCATCACGAAGTGCGGCCGCTGCGCGTACTGCCAGCGGGACATGCCGTCGCACTGCCAGACGGTCGGCGGGATCGGCTGGATCTTCGGTCACCTGATCGACGGCACCCAGGCCGAGACGGTCCGGGTGCCGTACGCGGACACCTCGCTGTACGCGGTACCGGACAGCGTGACGAACGAACAGGCAATATTCCTGGCCGACTCGCTGCCCACCGGTTACGAGGTCGGCGTACTGGCCGGACAGGTAAGGCCCGGCGACACCGTCGCCGTGGTGGGCGCGGGCGCGGTCGGGGTCATCAGGTGGAAGTGCCGCAGCAGCAGCCCGTAGGGCCGGGTCGCGTCCACCGCCGGGGTGTCCACGCACGCGGCCACGAGCGGCGGGGACGGCAGCGCGACCAGCGGCCGCAGCGACTCGTCCAGACGGCGCGCGCCCAACGGGGTCAGCCCGTCGATCCCGCGCAGCAGCAGCAGGCTAGGACGGTCGTGGCTGCTGTGCAGCAAGCTGGTGATCGGATCCTCGCGCGCGGTCCCCGAGCCAGCCTCGAACGGCGCGTAGTTCACCGTGACCACGCGGCCCTGCGGGAACGCCTGCCGGAACTGGCCCTGCACCAGCGTCCGCTTGCCCACGCCGGGCTCGCCGATAAGCAGGTGGTTACGGCCCTGCCTGATGCTCGCGGCGACCTCCTGCCTGGCCCGCAGGAACGGCGTCATCAGCTCCTGGTTCGCGCGGATCTGCGCCTCCGCGTGAATGCGCCGCAGGCTGGTCGAGTGCCGCGCGTCCTGGGCGTAGTCCCGGCGGGCGGTGGGAGCGACGTGCGAGCCCTGGCGGCGGACGGCCTCGGGCAGTCCGGCCGGCCGCAGGCTGCTCACCGGGCCGCCGGTGAGCAGGCACCCGATCAGCTCGCCGGCTAGGTAAACACCTTCGGTGGCAATCGTGGCGCAGCCGCCGGACGGCAGGTCCACGTGCTTGCTGGTGAAATCGGGCAGGCTCAGGCCCGCCAGCGCGAGGTCGCTCAGCACCCGCAGGTCGGCCGGTTCAAGACGGCGGGCACTCGCGTTGTTGAGCACCCAGTCGCCGTCGGTGGCCAGCACCCACTCGCCGTCGCGCTCGCAGCAGCGGCCGAACCGGTCCAGGATCACGCGGGACCGTCGGTGCGGCTCGTCGGCCATCCGGTCGGTGATCCGCTGGGCCAGCATCCGGGCCAGCGGGAGCTGGAACTCCGTCTCGCTCGACTGGTGCTGGACGACCACGACGGCGCCGGCGGCCGTCTCGCGGTGGGGGTCGGGCACCAGCGACGCGGCCCCGCTGAGGAACATCAGCTGAGAGTGGTAGTGCTCGGGCCCGCGGATCACGACGTCGGCCCGCTCGTGCAGCGCGACCGAGGCCGCGGTGGTGCCGACCGCGCGCTCGGAGTAGTCGTATCCGGGCACGAGGCGGACCCCGTCCAGCAGCCGGGCCAGCGGGCCCTCGCCGTCCCGGCGGACGCGGACCACGCCTGCCGCGTCGACCAGGACCAGGGACGCCTCGGTTTCCCCGTTCACCTTGAAGAAGTCGTCGAACACGTCCTCGGCGCAGGCGGTCGCCAGCGCTGACTCAGCCGGATGGCCGAGGAAGCGGGCGGTCATGCGGTCGGCGTCCGCGTCGTGCCGGCGGGAGCGCTGCCAGGATGCGAGAACCTCAGCGCGGACGCCGCCCGCCGGGGCGATGCAGTGGCCGGAGGCCAGGAATGACCGCCGCGCCGCTTCGATGTCGACGGCGCTAGCCATGGTTCGATGCTAACCAAGCAGGAGCCTGCCGGATGTCCCAGCGTGAGGCACCCGAAGACAGTCCCGGCGAGCCAGGACTGGGGCGGAACCTTGTTCGGTTGACCGGCTATTTGACGCTGATCCGCGTGCCCAGCTCGGCGCCCTGGCAGATCCCGCGCATCACGCCCGCGGCGGCGACGTCGAACACGTGCATGGTCAGGGACTGCTCGTTGGCGAGCACGAACGCGCTGGTGTCCATGATGCGCACCCCGGCGGCCAGCGCCTCGTCGTAGGTCAGCCGGGTATAGCGCACGGCGTCCGGATTGAGGTGCGGGTCGCTGTCGTAGACCCCGTCTACCCCGCGTTTGGCCACCAGCAGGGCATCGGCGTCCAGCTCGAGCGCCCGCTGCACCGCCGGGTAGTCGGTGGTGACGTACGGCTGACCGATGCCGCCCGCGAGCAGGACGATCAGGTTGCGCTCCAGGTGATGCACCGCCCGGAGCCTGATGAAAGGCTCCGCGACGCTGTGGATCGGCACCGCGGTCATGACCCGTATGTCGGTGTCCGTCCTGGCCGTCAGCGCGCCCCGGAGCATCAGCGCGTTCATGATGGTGCCGAGCATCCCGATGTTGTCCGCCTCGGCCCGGCTGATTCCCCACCCGTCGGCCATCCGGCCGCGGAAGTAGTTTCCGCCCCCGACGACCACCGCCACCTGCACGCCGAGGTCGTGTACGGAGAGGACTTCCTCGGCGACGCGGGACAGGCTGGCCGGATCCACCCCAGAGCTACCTGCTCCGGCGAGCGCCTCGCCGCTCAGCTTGACGACAACCCTGCGATAGCGAGGCACAGTCGCCGAACCCCCATCCTGGCCGCCCGGAATGGCAACCGCGCCCACGCTACCGTATGGCCATACCTGGCCCTATGCCTTTCATGTGCCCGACGCCACGGGCCGCGCCTGACTAGACCACGCTTAGGTGGGTGAACGCGATCATGAACACGGGGGCAACCAGGACAGTCTCGCTGGTTACCGGCGGCAATCGCGGAATAGCCCGGGAGGTGTGCCGTCAGCTCGCCGAGCGCGGCCAGGCCGTCGTGCTCACCGCCCGCTCGGCCGACGCTGCCGCTGCCGCGGCGCACGCGGTCGGCGCCGAACCGCTCCGGCTTGACGTCACCGATCCCCGCCTACACCGCATCCAAGGCCGCTCTCAACGCGCTCACCCGGATGCACGCCGCCGAATTGCGCGGGGACCGGATCCTGGTCAACGCGGTCTGCCCCGGCTGGGTCGCCACCGATATGGGCGGACCCGGGGTCGCCCCGTCGCCGAAGGCGCGGCCAGCGTGGTCTGGGCGGCGACCTTGCCTGACTCCGGACCCACCGGCGGTTTCTTCCGTGACGGCCGCTCCCTCCCCTGGTAGGGGACCGCGAAAGGTCAAATTCAAGATCAATATTCCGAACGAGAGGCGTGCATGTGGCCAGGACCGGCTCTTCGGATCCCGGGCTGGACGCCGCCCCGGCCAGGGTTTCCGCTGAGCCGGTGAGCGCAGCGCCTAGTCCGGATGGTCGGTAGCTTCGGCCGCGCGCTTGCGGCAGGCCTCGACCTCGGCCTCGGCGGCCGCGCGATCCGCCCACGCTTCGGCCTGCACCAACTTGCCGGGTTCAAGGGCCTTGTAGACCTCGAAGAAGTGCTGGATCTCGAGCCGCTCGAACGCTGGCACGTGATGAATGTCCCGCAGGTGTTCCATCCGGGGGTCCCTGGCCGGCACGCACAGCACCTTGTCGTCGGCGCCCATCTCGTCCCGCATCCGGAACATGCCGATGACCCGGCAGAGTATCAGGCACCCTGGGAAGGTGGGTTCGTCGAGAAGCACGAGCGCGTCGAGCGGGTCGCCGTCATCAGCCAGGGTGTCCTCGATGAACCCGTAATCCGCCGGGTACCTGGTAGACGTGAACAGCATGCGGTCCAGCCGTATCCGCCCGGTGGCGTGGTCCATCTCGTACTTGTTGCGCTGTCCCTTGGGGATCTCGATGAGAACGTCAACGTCCACTGGTTCGCTCCAGGCCGGTGCGGGTGATTAACTCCATTGTTCCCGCAATCTGCGGCCAACACCCTGTTGACTCATCTGGCGAGGTGGTTAAGTCATGGTGCGCCGCACTCGGATAGCGGCCGTGCTGACGCTCGCCACGATCAACGTGTTCACGCTCGCGGCGGGTATCACCGTGGCCCGGATGCTTCCCCCGCGGCTTGCGGACCTGCGGGTTCCGTCGGTTGCGGCGGGTCAGGTCCACGGCGCGGGCACTGTGCTGGCCACCGGGATCGAGGGCGGCTCGCTGCCGACCGCCAGCGGGTTGCGATCGGCTCTGGCCGGCCCGCTGTCCGCGGCCGCGCTAGGCCCCCGGGTGTCGGCGATGGTGGCCGACCCGGTCACCGGGCGGGTGCTGCTGTCCGAGGACGGGGCCCGGCTCTCGACGCCAGCCTCGACCGCCAAGCTCGCCACCTCCCTCGCCGCGCTTGCGGTGCTCGGCGCCAACGCCACGTTCACCACCCGTGTGGTGCACGGCGCGACACCGGACCGCGTCATCCTGGTCGGCGGCGGCGACCCGACGCTCGCGGTGAACCAGTTTCCGGCCCAGGACTACCCGCAGCCCGCGACGCTGGCCAGCCTGGCCGCCGCGACGGCGCGGGCGCTGAAATCCGAGGGCCGCACCACGGTCAGCGTCGGCTACGACACGTCGCTCTACACCGGCCCGGCTCTCGCGCCCGGATGGCCGGCGAACTACGTCACCACGGGAAATGTCACCCCGATCGTCTCCCTCGAGGTGGACCAGGGCCGGCTGACCACGGCCGGCCCGCCGGAAGACTCGGACGACCCTTACAACCTCCGTCCGCGCACGAGCGATCCCGCGGGCATGGCAGCCGCCTCGTTCGCCGCCCTGCTGGGCGCGGACGGCATCCACATCACCGGATCCCCGGTGGCGCAGACCGCTCCCGCGCACGCCTCCGGCATCGCCAGCGTGTCCTCACCGCCGCTCTCCGCCGTCGTGCAGCAGATGCTCGAGGAGAGCAACAACGTGATTGCGGAGAACCTCGCCCGCCAGGTCGCCCTCGCCACCGGCGAGCCCGCATCGTTCAGCGGGGCGGCCGCGGCGGTGATCAGGGAACTGCGGCGGCTCGGCGTCAGCGCCGGCGTCTACATCGTGGACGGCAGCGGCCTTTCCCCGGAAAACGCGATCGCGCCGGCCACGCTGGTCAAGGTGCTGGAAGTCGCGATGACCGATCCCGCTGTGCGCTCCCTGCTGGCCGGCCTGCCGGTGGCCGGCTTTTCCGGCACGCTGTCGGCCGGGCAGAGCGTGTTCAGCGGAATCGGCGGCGCCGCCCTCGGCTCGGTCCGGGCCAAGACGGGCAACCTCGGCACGGTGACGGCCCTGGCCGGCCTGGTCTCCGACAAGAGCGGGACGACGCTCGTCTTCGCCTTGATGGCCGACCAGATCCCGGCCGAGAGGATGCTGCCGGCCGCGGCGAAAGCCATCGACGAGGCGGCGGCCACGCTGGCCGGCTGCGGCTGCAGGTTACGGACACTATCGACACCACGTACCGTTGGACTGTGAGCAGCACGCAGATGATCGACTGGGACGTCGCCATTTCCACCGGAACCCGATGGGCCAGGCCCGGGCCGCAGGTAAGCCTGGCCGAGGCGCGGCGAACGGTCTCAGAGCTACGCGACCTCGCCGGCGCTGTTCAGCAGCCGGTTTACGAGGTCACCGGAATGTCGGGCGCCCGCGACGGCGCGCTTGGCCGGGTCGCGGTGGTGGAC
>WNFC01006422.1_pt1 | contig 30887 bp, 25 predicted proteins | sample 5400541 | NCBI WGS metagenome assembly WNFC01 (sample SAMN13153342, study PRJNA577476) | soil metagenome | isolation source: 120 cm saprolite under Douglas fir tree site 2 hole 2 replicate 1 | place: USA:California | collected 2015-04-18
CACGCTGCTGAAGTCCGCCCCCGCTTGCGCTTCAAAATCTCCGCCGATGTAATCCAGGTCCGCGGCAAACTGCTGCGCCGTTCGCGCTTTCGTCCCCTTCCTCAACAATCCTGCGGTAATCGACGCCAGCCCGTCCTCGGCTGCCGGGTCCGCCGCCGAGCCCGTTTTCACAATCGCAAACAAATTAATCATCGGCACGCCGTGCTTTTCCAGCAGCAGCACCGTCAATCCATTCTTCAAGACGAATTTCTCGTGCGGCGGCAGGTGCAGCCTCTGCGCCGCTGCCGAGGAGGCTAGAGCCAGCGCGGCCATCGTTAAAGCAAGCACATACAATCCATGGCGGACGCGGTTCATGGCTTGCTCTTTTCTTCCGCATTCTCCGGTATCAGTGTCGCCACCGTGCGGTTGTTCGCTCCAAAGTACGCTTTCGCGACCCGCTGCACGTCTTCTTTGGTCACTGCCGAATAGTTCTTCGCCGCATCAAACAATTTTCTGTAGTCCCCAAAGAAAATCTCATAGGTGCCGATCGTGTTCGCTCGCCCGTTGATCGTGCGCATCTCCCGGTAGAACTCCGCCAGCCGGATATTTTTCGCCTTCTCCAACTCCGTGTCGCTTATCGTCGCGTTTTTCGCGTCCTCGAACTCCTCGTACATCGCTTTCTCGCACTTTTGCGGATCCACTCCTTGCTTCGGCTGCGCGGCTACCTCCACAATCGTGGGATCGAATGCAGGCTCGACGGACGAGGAAACATCCAGCGCGATTTGGTCCTTGTCCACCAAGCGTCGATACATCCGTGAACTTTCTCCCTGGAACAATACTGTCCGCAAAACGTTCAGCGCGTAATAATCGGGGCTGTTCGTCTGTGGGATGTGGTACGCCACCAGCACCAGTGGCAGTTGCGCCGGCTTTCGCACAATGAGACGTCGCTCTCCTAACTGTTCCGGTTCCACCGTTGTGACTGGAGGAGGGGGCGCGTGCGTTGGAATCGGCTCAATGTATTTCTCGCAAAGTGCAAAGATTTCCTCAGGAGAAACATCGCCGGCCACCACCATCGTCGCGTTATTCGGCGAATACCCCATCTCGAAGTGGTGCCGGAGTTGTTCCATGGTCCAATGCTCGATATCGCTCATCCATCCCACCACTGGCCACTGATACAGCCCGCTATTGTCGTTGTCGGTGCGCAGCCGCCGCTCGGATGCCACCACTTCGCGCTCCGACTTGATTTTCGCCGGATCGAAACTCAAGTCGCGGATGCGGTCGGCCTCGATGTCGTAGATCAAATCCAGTGCCGAACGAGGGAACCAATCCTGGTAAACGGTCACATCGCGTGTGGTATAGGCATTATTCGCCCCGCCATTCGCCTCCATCGCTTTGTCCAGCTCGCCCGGCCCATATTTCTTCGCGCCGTTGAACATCATGTGTTCGAAAAAGTGCGAGAGCCCAGTCGTCCCTGGCCCCTCATTGCGCGAGCCAATGCGATAAAAAATGTACAGCGCAATATTCGGGATGCTGTGGTCTGTCTGCACCAGCACCTTCATCCCATTCTTAAGCGTCTTCGTCGCCACCGGAAACTCCTGTCCCCGCGCTGGCATTACGAATGACGCGCACAAAAGCACGAACGCCGCGTTCTGAAACCACCGGATTGTCCTCATGAACCCACCCCCAGCTTGGCAACACTTAATGTCTTGAGCTTAGCTCTGTTCCTTCTAGCTCTCTTCCTTCTTGCTTTCTTCTTTCTCGCTTCTCCGCTTCGCGTTCGTGTGTATTTCCTCACTGCCAAATCGCAAACACCCTCACTGCTCCCCCCGACCCGTTCTCCAACTTGATCGGCGCCACCACCAAAAATGCCCCCGCCTCCGGCAAGCCACTCAAATCCGCCAAATTTTCGAGCTGGTACAAACCGGCCCCCAGCACCAAATGGTGCACCACAAAATCCTCCGAGGCTCCATAGTCCGCACTCATTGTGTCGCATCCAATTCCGCTTACTTTGCGCGAGATCAATAGTTTTGCCGCCTCCGCCGAGAACCCCGGAAAATGCATTTTCCCCTGCGCGTCTTGATTTCGATACTTCTGCGCATCCGGCCACCGCGAAGCCCATCCTGTCCTAAGCAGCACAATCGAGCCTTCCAAAATCCGCCCGTGCTTCCTCTCCCATTGTTCGACGCGTGAGGCTGGCGCCTGATAGTCCGCGTCCTGTGCGCCTTCCTCGTGGACATCCAGCACTACGGCTGGGCCAAAGAAGTGTTTCGCCGCAATTTGATCTACGGTGGTCTTGCCGGGAGGGAAATGAATCGGGGCGTCCAGATGCGTGCCGTAGTGCTCCAGCATCCAGAAACTCCGCGTGAAGTACCCGTTCTTCTCCACCGTGGCATTCACCTGCGCTTCAAACCAACGCTTGTCTCCCGGCCAGGGCACCAGTTTGTCATTGATCGCGTAACTGAGATCCACCACGCGCGTCTTTCCGCTGGCAATGCCGGAGAGCAAACTGTCGCGTTCTGGTTGCTGCGGAAAAAGCGCCATAGGAAGGAACATCATAAGCGTGACAGCAGCAACAACGAAACGGCCCAACCGCCCGAAGACACCCATCTTTCCCCCAGCGAATCGTCAACAACTACACTAAAACCAGTCATCCCGAACCCATCCGATTAGGATGGGACGGGTGATCGGAGATTCCGGCTCCTGCCGGAAAAGACCTCAACGCAAGAGCAAGCGCAGTTTCCGAGCGGAACTCCTGGTGCTACCTACCTACGGCAGCGGAAGTCCCGGCGTAGCCACAATTCCCGACATCCGCAAAATTTCCAGATACTCCACGTCGGTAATCGAAGAAATCAGCACCCGCACGTTCTTCAGCAATTTCATCTTCCGCAGCGCGCGATTCTCCCGCAGCTCCGCCAACGTCACCTGCCGCGGCAGCCGTTCGAATGCGCGAAGGTCCGCCACCAGATTTTTTTCCTTGGGATCATGCGGATCCGGATACGGGTCCCGCGTCACTTCGGCGATCGAATACAGCGACCTCTCCGGCGCGGAGTGATAGCACAGCACCCGGTCGCCCTTGCGCACTTGTTTCAGCGCACGGATTGCATCCTGTTTCCCGGCGGCGCCGTGCCACATCTCCTTGCCTTTTACGAAAAGCGTATCCCAGTGGTAGTGGTGCGGGTCGGCGCTGAAGATCCAGTGGTGTCGTTGCGCGGTCGGAAGTGCCATCGAGAACGTCGAGTCGGCAGCACTATACACGGGGTGGACGAAAAAGCGAAACAAAATGTGGGGGTTAGCGGGTTTTCGGCAAAATTTACATTAGAAACTGGAAGAAGCGCACGGCGCATCTAAAAAGTGGTAGTATGTCCTTTAGATTCACTGGTTTAGATGGCTAGGAACCCACGTTGACGAAAATCTCGTCCCCACGCACCTCCACCGCATAGCACTCCACACCCACGATTGGGTTCTGCGGGACTTTCCCGGTTCGCACGTCATATTGCCAGCCATGCCATGGGCACGTCACCACCGCCCCCTCCAGCGGTCCGTCCCCCAGCGGCCCTCCCCGATGAAGGCAAACACCGTCGATGGCGTGGAATTGCCCATCCACATTCGCCAGCGCAACCGCCTTCCCCTCCACCTGAACCTCCCGAATCGTCCCCGGCGGCACATCCCCAGCCTTCGCGGCCAACACAAGCCCCATCCCAATCCCCTCTTTCTTCTTCTCTGTGACTTCTGCGAACTCTCTGGTGAAATCCCCTCGTCGATTTGGCTGAGTATAGTCCTCTCGTTTCCAATTTGCCAAAGAAACTCGGATAGATTTCGTTCTGCGCGATGCCCTACAGTGGGATGTTACGTTTCCCGGCGCAGAGAAGATCGTCCATGAATGCCAACATTCAAAAACGAATTGACGCTCTCAACTGGAACGAAGCGGAGGAATCGCTCTCCGCCCGCGGTTACGCCATCACCGATGCGATACTCACGCCCGAAGAATGCGCTTCCATCATCTCCCTCTACAACGAACCAACCCGCTTCCGTAGCCAGGTCATCATGGAACGCCACCGCTTCGGCGTTGGTGATTATAGGTACTTCGCGAGTCCTCTGCCCGAAATCGTCGCCGATCTCCGCACCAGCGCATATTCACGTCTCGCGCCTATTGCAAATCAGTGGGCGAAAGCCTTCGGCGAACCGAAGGCGCCATTTCCTCTCGATCACGCAGCGTTTCTGAAGACGTGCCACCGAGTGGGACAGACCAAACCCACGCCGCTGGTGCTGCATTACGAAGCGGGCGGTTACAACTGCCTGCATCAGGATCTTTACGGCGAAATTGCCTTCCCACTGCAAATAGTTTTTCTACTCGGGCAGCCGGGGCGCGATTGGCAAGGCGGCGAATTCCTCCTGATGGAACAGCAACCTCGCGCACAATCCAAAGGCGAAGCGGTCACTGCCAACCAGGGCCAGGGGATCATCTTCGCCACGCGCTATCGACCCGTGAAAGGTTCGCGCGGCTACTATCGCGTCAATCTCCGCCACGGAGTCAGTCGCGTTCATCGCGGTACTCGCTATACGCTCGGTATCATCTTCCACGACGCGAAGTAGCGGCCACCTTCGCGTGGGCGTCCGCGAACTGATACCCGCGCTTAGTGCGTCGGCTCCTGCATACGCCGCGCGAGCGCCTTCCAATACGTTCCCGGCCGAAGCCGCTGTAAGATATCGATCTGCCGCGCATCGCGCCCAACCAAAATGCGCGGCTCGCGGCGCTCCACGCCCTGCAAGATTCTCGCCGCCGCCGCATCCGGCATTGTCGGCGTCAGCCGGTCGAACCGTGCCACGGCCTCATCCCGCGAACCCGGCGGCGTATTCGCGCCAAGGCGTGCCCGTCTCGCAATCGGCGTGCGAATCCCGCCGGGATGCACGCACGAAACGAACATGGAGGTCCCTTCCAATTCGTGCCGCAGCGCCTCCGTAAATCCACGCACTGCAAACTTGCTCGCGGAATAGGCGCTTTGCCCCGCCGGCGCGACAATCCCAAACACGCTGGAAATATTCACGATGTGCGCTCGCCGCTCCTTCTTCAGTAGCGGCAGGAAATATTTCACGCCGTACACCACGCCCCAGAAATTGATTCCCATTAGCCAACGCAAGTCGTCCAGCGAAATTTCCTCAAATCTGCCGTGCAACGCCACGCCGGCGTCGTTGATCAGCAGCGTGACCCGTCCATGCCTGGCGGCAACATCTTGCGCAAACGCTTGCATGGCGGATTCATCGGAAACATCGACGACATGCGTGGTTAGCTGGACGCCTCTTTCACTCAGCGAACCGGCCGTCTGCTGCAGTCCCGCTTCATCGACATCCGCCAGCGCCAGCGCGGAACCCGCCGCCGCAAGCTGCCGCGCGAGCGCGCGCCCGATGCCAGAGCCCGCGCCGGTCACAACCGCCACACCATTTGCTAGAAATGGCATCGATTTCGCCAGTACTCGCAGTCTGTGTTGCTCTGGCTTCAGAACACTTCCAAGCCACGATTGATTTGCGGCACAGCAGACGCTGGAACCGGTGGAGGCACGGCTGCCCGTCCCGCCAATGCCTTGCGCAACTGCTTTTCTTTCCACAAGAGCAGCGGCAGCATGCGCTTGCCCCGGCGAATCGCGCGTATGGCGGCGTGCGGGTCGACCAGGTGCGTCCTAGGAATTTTCACGCCGGACTCTTTCATCACCAGACCAATGGGCAACTCCATCTGATCCTGCGCGAGCATCAGGCGCGCCATCAGATCCATACCCGGAGTGACCACGGGGCCGAAGCCGTAGCGCAATTGCGAGGTCCCGATGATGTAGAGATTTTTATAGTCCGCCAGCACACAGCCGCCATACACCTGCGCGGTGCTGCCTTTTACCTTCACCAGGCCTGGCGGCAAAAATGGGAAGCTCACGTGATAACCCGTGGCGCACACTACCGTGTCGAACTCTTCGTTTGTGCCATCCACGAAATGCACGGTCTGGCCTTCAAAGCGCGCGATATCTTTTCGCGGCTGAATCCTCCCGTGCTTCATGTAATAGAGCAGTTCGCTGTTGATCGTCGGGTGCGCCTCGAAAATTTTGTGGTCCGGCTCCGGCAAACCGTAGTCCGAATATTTTCCGATGACAATTCGCAAGATCATCCGTAAGAAAATCCGCTGCCCCCACACTGGAACCCATGGCTTGATCAATTCCGCCGAAGGTATGCCAAAGAGCGTCTTGGGCAAAAACCAGTAGCCGCGCCGCAAACTGATGCGCGCCGTCTTGCTTACGCGCGCCGCTTCCGCCGCAATGTCGCAACCGGAATTTCCCCCGCCAATTACCAGCACACGTTGTCCTATCAACTGTGCCGGCGTCCGGTAATCCTTGGAATGAATGAACTCGCCTGCAAATTTTCCCGGATAATTCGGAAAACGCCGGTCCCAGTGGTGCCCGTTGCAAACAATCAGCCCTTTGTGGATGCGCTTTTCGCCGCTCGCGAGTTCGAGCTCCCAGCGTCCATCCGCAAGCGGTAAAGCCATCACCACTTTGGTGTTGAATTGAATGTGCGGTGTGAGCTGAAATTTCTGCGCATAGTCCCGCAAGTAATCCAGCATCTGCTGGCGGCTGGGAAAATCCGGATAATCCACCGGCATCGGATAGTCCGCGTATTCCGTGGTTTTGCGCGAAGAAATAATATGCACGGTTTCATACACGCCGTGCAGCCAATTCCCGCCCAACTCGCGGTCCGCCTCCAATTCTTCGTAGGGAATTTTGTGCTCGAGCAAAGCCTTAGCCATGCCGAGCCCCACAGGCCCCGCCCCAATCAATGCCATCACATCTGAGCGATCCGACATTGCCATTCACCGACCGAATGCAGCTGGTTACGCTCCTGCGGCTTTTACCTTGGCGAGCAGCTCGACAAATTTTTGTTGGCGTTCCGCCTGGTCGTGGCCGCCCTCGGCTTCGGCCAATTGCGTGATGTTCATGGAGCAGAACTTCGGGCCGCACATGGAGCAGAACTTGGCTTCTTTGTAGAAATCGTCGGGAAGATTTTCGTCGTGCATGGCTTTGGCGGTGGCGGGATCGAGCGAGAGCTCGAACTGCTTGTTCCAGTCGAAGAGAAACCGTGCGTAGGAAAGCGCATCGTCGCGATCACGCGCGCCGGGACGATGCCGCGCGACGTCCGCGGCATGCGCGGCGATTTTATAGGCGATCACGCCTTGCTTCACATCTTCCGGATTCGGCAGGCCCAGGTGCTCTTTCGGTGTGACGTAGCAGAGCATCGAGGCGCCGTACCAGCCGATCATGGCCGCGCCGATCGCGCTGGTGATGTGGTCGTAGCCCGGAGCGATGTCGATGACGAGTGGGCCGAGCGTGTAGAAGGGCGCTTCGTGGCACCACTCCATTTCTTTTTCGACCTGCTCCTTAATCTTGTCCATGGGAATGTGCCCGGGGCCTTCGATCATCACTTGCACGTCGTGATCCCAGGCTTTTTTGGTGAGCTCGCCGAGGACTTTTAATTCCGCGAACTGCGCTTCGTCGCTGGCGTCCGCAATGCAGCCCGGCCGCAAACCATCGCCCAGCGAAAAACTCACGTCATGCTTCTTGAACACTTTGCAGATGTCATCGAAATGTTCGTATAAAAAATTCTGTTTCTTGTGATGCTCCATCCAGTGCGCCATCAGCGAACCGCCGCGGCTCACAATGCCGGTGATGCGCTTGCGCACAAACGGCACATGCTCGCGCATTACGCCGGCGTGAATGGTCATGTAATCGACGCCCTGCTCGGCTTGCTCTTCGATGACTTCGAGCATCAACTCGAAGGTTAAATCTTCCGGCCGGCGCACGCGGGAGATTGCTTCGTAAACAGGAACCGTTCCGACGGGCACAGGCGATGCTTCGATAATGGCTTTGCGTATGACGGGGATGTCGCCGCCGGTGCTCAGGTCCATAACGGTGTCAGCGCCGTAGTGCACCGCGTGATGCAACTTCTTCAGCTCTTCGCCAATATTGGAACTCGTGGCGGAATTACCGATGTTGGCGTTGATTTTGCATTTGGTGGCGATGCCGATGGCCATCGGCTCCAGGTTGCGGTGATGAATGTTGGCGGGAATGATGCAACGGCCGCGCGCCACTTCACTGCGGATCAGCTCCGGTTCCAGGCGTTCGCGCTTCGCGATGAACTGCATCTCTTCGGTAATGAAACCTTGCCGCGCGAGATGCATCTGCGACATGTTCCTGTTGCCGTTCGCGGTGGCCGCCGCCGCTTCTCGTTTTTCGATCCAACTATCGCGCAAAGCCATGGCTATCCCCCGTAACTCGTGTTCCGCAACCCGAGGTCCGAGCGGGGACACGCTTCCTTACCTGAAGCAGGATTATGGCACCGGGCTCCCCGGCCAGCAACCCGCCTCGGTTTCGGGCGGGCAATGAGTCGAGTTCGCCGCCGCTAGCACCAGCCTGTTTCTCGGTTTTCCACAGATTCCACAACGGTGCGAACGATTCACAGAAATCTTACTTGACATATAGCGAAACAAAAGCGAAACTGCTGCGGAGTTAGGGAGTATGCTATGAGCTTTGCTGCGGCTTTGCCCGACCAGGGAATCGAAACCGGGATGCAGCCCGAAACCGCAAGTTCTCTCACTGACACCCTGCGGCATTACTGGGGATACGACGCGTTTCGGCCCGGACAGGAAGCGGTTGTGAGGAGCATTGCAGCGGGACGCGACGCTTGCGTCGTGATGCCCACCGGCGGCGGCAAATCGCTGTGCTACCAATTGCCGGCAGTGCTGGACGCCAGACGCACGGCGGTGGTCATTTCGCCGCTGATTGCCCTGATGCAGGACCAGGTGGCACAGCTCGAGCAGAGCGGGATTCCGGCGGCATTCGTGAACAGCTCCCTGAGCGGGGCAGAACGAAGCCAAATTCTAAAGCGCGCCACAGCGGGAGAATTCCGGCTACTGTATTTTTCGCCGGAACGCGTGGCGCTGGGGGACACGCCCGAGTGGCTGAAGCGAATACCGGTTTCTTTCTTCGCGATTGACGAGGCGCATTGCATCTCCGAGTGGGGCCACGAATTTCGCCCGGAGTACCGGCAACTGAGCCGATTGCGCGAGCTCTTCCCGGACCGGCCGATTGCGGCGTTCACCGCCAGCGCGACGCAGCGCGTGCGGCACGACATTATCGAGCAGTTGCGGCTGCGCGACCCGCACAAGCATATCGCCAGTTTCCGGCGGCTGAACCTGCATTACATCGTGCACGAAAGCAACTCGCGCACGCAGGAAGAGATGTTGCTGCGAGCGGTGCGGAGGGTTAGCGAAGGCAATGTAATCGTGTACGCGCCGACGATTGCGCGGGTGGGCGAGACGGTTGATGTCCTTGAGGAAAATGGGATAGCGGCGATCGGCTATCACGGCCAGATGGAGGCCAAGGCGCGCCGCGAAAATCAGGAAAAATGGATGAGCGACGAGGTGCGCGTGCTGGTGGGCACGCTGGCATTCGGCCTGGGGATCAACAAGGCAGCGGTACGCTCGGTGATTCATCTGTCGCTGCCGAAGAGCGTCGAGCAGTACTACCAGGAAGCGGGCCGCGCGGGGCGTGATGGCTTGCCCGCAGATTGCATTTTGCTATGGCAGAAAAAGGATCGTGGACTGCACGCCTATTTCATAGGGCAGATTGGCGATCCCGTAGAGCGGGAGCGATCGTGGCAGCGTTACCACGAGGTGGAACGCTTTGTGCAGTCCATGGAGTGCCGGCAGCATCATGTGTGCAAGCACTTCGGCGAGCAACCCAAGTGGGAACGCTGCGGCACCTGCGACATCTGCGCGGGTACGCCGGATTGGCTGGAAGTGGAGGAAACGCGGTCCTGGGGGCCGCGCGCGAAGGCTCGCCGGACGCCACCCGACAAGCGGGTCGCGGGCGAACAGCGTCCGGCTGGCGCCACTTTGTCCTTGCCGGATGCTCAATTGCGGGAATACATGCGCGAGTGGCGGCGCAATACGGCGAGAGATTTGGGAGTGGCCGCCTTCGTCGTGTTGCATGACACAGGGCTGGATGCGCTGTGTACCGTCAAGCCGACATCCTTGCAGGCGCTGCGGGCGGTCTCTGGCTTCGGAGACAAGAAGGTGGAGCGTTACGGCCAGGAGATCCTGGACGCACTGCAGCGGTTCAACAAAGGCGAACGGGCCAACAATGACTGGCACGCCGCCGCCTCACACCCGCGCGAGGATACGCTGCAGCTCCTCGGAGAAGGACGCACATTCGAGGAAATAGCGCAGATTCGCGGCCGCAAGGTCAGTAGCGTGGTGGACATGGTGGCCAAACTGATGGAAGGCGGCGAGGTGAAGTTCGAGGCGAAGTGGCTCAGCGCCGAGCGCTACGCGCAGATTGCTGCGGCAATTCAACAATTTGGCAAGGAGCGCCTGAAGCCGGTAAAGGAAGCATTGCCAGAGGAAATCACATTTGGCGAGATTCGCCTGGTGGCGGCTCATCTCCGCGTCCAGCAAAACGCGGGTCAAGGCCGCAGCGGGTCTGGCCCTCGATCCTCCCCTTCATAATCGGAAGCGCGGCTGGGCCGCAAGGACTCAGCGTTTTGGCGAATCAAGTCGTCAGAGCAGATCGCTGCGCAAAGCCGCTGGTGGGGCGATGCTCAGGACGCTTGTCGGCTTTAACTCTCTCAGGGAGCGACGGCAGGTTTGGCCTGCGATTCCATGAATTTCAGGAGCTGCTCGCGGAGCTTGCGCACTTGTGGCGCGGCCGGGCCCTGCGGCGCGAGCTTGAGGTAGGCGTCAATATCCTGCAGCAGGGCCGAAGGATTTTGCGTGTGACGGTGGATTTCGGACAGCAGCAGGTAGACATCGGGGTTTTCCGGCTTGAGGCCGCGAGCAGCATACGCGCTGGCTTCCGATTCGGGTAAGCGGCGCAAGGCAAGCAGAGCGCGAGACAGTTCGTAAGGTCCGCGCCAGGTGTTTGGATCAGAGGCGATCGCCTGGCGAGCCACGGGCTCGGCGTCATTCGGACGATTCTGATCGTTCAGGAGCATGGAAAGCAGCAGCAATGGCGGTGCGTATTTCTGCGCGCTCATCGCAATGGATTGGCGCAACGCTTTCTCGGCGGCAGGGAAGTCTTTCAGGTGAACATATGCCATGCCCATCTGCGCGTAAGCCTCGTAATAGTCCGCGTAATTATTTATGGCGCGCTGGAATTCCTGCACGGCTCCCGTGTAGTCTCCTCGCGAGTCGGCTTTAGCGATGCCTTTCTCAAAGGCGGCGCGGGCTTTTTGTGGGATGGCGAGTTGATGCGCGGTGGTCACATCGCCAGTGGGAATAGCCGCGACAAGTTGCTTTCGTAGGCGGACAATCACGTTCGGCTGATCGTATCGCGTGACTTCCACCGGCAGACGTGTGGGCTGGTAACCATCCTCTTCGGCGACGATTTCGTATTGACCCGGCGCAAAGTGGCCGAAGGAAAATTCACCGGAAGGATTGGTCAAAACGGTGGGGTGAGCAACGCTTCCAGCAACAGTGAGCAACTGCATGCGGACCCCGGGAAGAGGTTCATCCGTGTCCTCGCGCCGCGCGGAACCGGCAATAACGTAGTCGCCGTTTCCTCGGGGAATCTGCAGTTTCTCCATCCGCGGGGAAGGATGTCCCCAGGCGAAGGCCACCGAAAACAGGACGTTGGCAACTCGCAGGAGCATAGGAACGTCAGGCAACACCATCATACTCCGGCGGGGAAGGCTTTCCGTGCCGGGGAATAAGCGGACACGAGTGGGTCAATCGCCGACGACTGCCAATGAGGTGTTTATGCGCGACGCAACGTGATCAACGTGATTTCCGGCGGAACGCCGAGGCGCACGGCGGCGCCGACCGTGCCTAGTCCGCGGTTGACATAGAGCACTGAGAGGGGCGGCTGGGCGTGACTGGATGTCAGCGCCTGTTGGCTCGAATAGTTTGCCTCCTTCAGCGCACGGAGGTTTGTCGCGGGCATGGAGAGCGGGCGGAAGTACGCGCCGGCAATGTAATCGGTGATAAAGCGCGCCGGACTGAAGCGATGATCGAGGATTTCCACCTGGACTTGCCCGCCGTGGGTGTGCCCAGCCAGCGATAGCTCGATGCCCAGCTCCGCGGCACGATTAAAAGTGTTCGGATTGTGCGAGAGCAAAATGTTTGGCATGTCCCGATGAACCAGGGGAGCCAGGTCGGGAAGCATCTCCAGACGCTGGCCGCTATGCGCGCGCTCGCGCTGATAATCGACGCCGAGAAGATTAAAATACGCGCCGCGAAACGCGAGCTGCACATTTTCATAGCGAAGCAATTTCATGCCGGCCCGCGCGAAGAGTTCCTGCGCGGCATCTTCGGCCCCTGCGTAAATTTCGTGGTTGCCGTTGCAGCCGAAAATACCGAGGGGTGCGCGAAGTTGGCGGATCTCGTCGACGCAATCGGCCAGCGGGTCCGCAGCTCCGGTGATGAAGTCTCCCGTGACGACGGCGAGATCGGCGCCCAGCGCGTTGGCCATGTCCACCGCGCGGCGAACATCCGTGCGGCTCGTGCTGCCACTGAGGTGAATGTCGCTAAGCTGGACGATTGTCATTCCGTCGAGAGCGGGCGGCAAATTGGCGGTGGGGATTTCGACGCGGCGGACGCGGTAATCCAAGCGCTCGGCGGCGAAGCCATAGACCACGCTGAGAAAAGGAACAGCGCCCGCCAGGGCGGAAGCGGTGCGGAAGAAGTAGCGGCGCGAAGGGTCCGGGACCAGGTCCGCAGCCACGGCAGTTGCGCGCGTGGCCGGCGCGTTTGCTGTCACCGGGGCAGGCGAAGAGCTTGACGCGCGGTTGTTGCGCCGAGCAACAGAGCGGAAGGAAACATAAAGGCGCTCGATGACGCGAACCACCTTCACTGCGATATAGGCGAAGAGCGCGCTGGTAAACCACAGGCCCGCGAACATCGTGATTTTGGCACCGGGAATCAAGTGGTGGCGGTACCCCATGCGAAATCCGTCGGCCACGGAGCCAATAATCAGAACCAGCAGCGCGACGTACACGAGCCGCACTGCGGCGCGTAGCCAGGCGATGCGCCATTTGGCGGTGACACGCCAGACGGAGCGATACCAAAATCGCTGGGAGAGAAATAGCAAGGTAAGAAGCGTCAACGCTATGGCACTGCCCACCGGAAACCAGCCCCAGTTCACGGAAATTCTCCTTCAATCAAACATCTAAGTTTACCATGCGGCGGGGTTCCACGCGTTTCCTGGAGTCCGTCTAGTTAACTCACGACGCCAAGGCAATGCCCGGGAACCAAGGGTGAGGAGGAGGAGACCGGCGCCAGGGGTGCGCCGGTCTCCAGGTAGGAACGATTGGTGAAGATTAAGCGTGCTCAGTGTCGCAGGCCGGGGTCACACCGGCATCAAACGCGTGTGAATTCTCGATGACCGCGCCAGCTTCGGGCGAGCCGGCTAGCGGGCTTTCGCCCCGCGTTTCGCTGGCGATCCCGGAGCTGGGTTGCCCTTCGGAGCGGTCCGGGCGCATGGTCAGGCCGCGACCGTGGCGCACGTCGAGGCCGCGCACCCAGAAAATGATGTCCTCGGCAATGTTGCTGGCGTGATCGGCAATGCGCTCGAGGTGGCGAGTAGCCAGAATGAATTGCATGCCGGAGCTGACCAGCGTGGCCTGCTGGGTCATGGAGGCGAGCAAATTTTCGAAAATACGGTCGCGGTATTGGTCCACGACATCGTCGCTTTCAAGGACTTCCGTGGCCATTTCCACGTTGCGAAAGATGAGCGCGCCGAGGCTCTTGCTGACCATGGCGCGCACGGCGAGAACCATGGGGACCAACTCCTCCGGAATCCGCGCACCAGGCATTTCGCGCAGGGAAACCGCGCCTTGCGCGAGGTTGACGGCGAGGTCGCCGATGCGCTCAAGGTCGTTGGTAATTTTCAGCGCCGCCACGATCAGGCGCATTTCGTCATACGGGCCATGGAGACGAGGTAGTTCACCAGCACGTCGTACAGTACTGCCTCGGTGAGTCCGGCCGTGGTGCTCGCCATGAATTGGCCCTCCGTGCGGATGGGCGTCGGCAACTGACACTTCCGCTCGTAAGCAAAAATATGCGGCGGCGACGATTAAAGGTTGATGAAGCGATTGTGAACGAACGGAAACAAAATCGGTTGCAGTGTTCCAGGGCGTGGCCTGACGGATCCTCTACGCGGAAGCGCGGCCGCTGCCGCGTGATGTCCCGGCGGACGGGGTTGCGCGGGCGGCCCGCTCGGCGTCGAAGATGGGGACGGAGAAATGGAATCGCGAGCCGCGGCCGACTTCGCTTTCGACCCAGATGCGGCCGCCATGCACTTCGACGATGTGCTTGGCGATGGAGAGGCCCAGGCCGGTGCCGCCCAGCTCGCGGGAGCGCGCGGCGTCGACGCGATAGAAGCGCTCAAAGATGCGCGGCTGATCGGCAGTGGGAATGCCGATGCCGGTATCGGCGACGGTGAAGACGACTTCGGCGTCGCGAGATTCCGCGCTGACCACGATTTGACCGCGCGCGAGCGTGTATTGCGTGGCATTGTCGAGCAAATTTTGCAGCACTTCCGCGAGGCGGCGGCGATCACCGGCGACATCGGGCAAGCCGTTGAAAGGCTTGACGGAAATGGCGATCTCTTTTTCGGCGGCGCGATGGCGCGAGGTTTCCATGCAGGATTCGATAAGCTGCGCGACGCTGACGCGCCGAATTTCAAGTTCGAGGCGGTCGGCGTCCATTTTGGAGAGCATGAGCAAGTCTTCGGTCAGCCGCGCGAGGCGGCGCGAATGCTCGACGATGATTTCGAGGAAGCGCTCGCGATTTTGCGGATCGTTCATAGCGCCGGCGAGCAATGTTTCCGCGAAACCCTGAATGGCGGTCAGCGGCGTGCGAAACTCGTGCGAAACGTTGGCGACAAAATCGCGACGCACGCGCTCGAGCTTGCGCAGCTCGGTAATGTCGTGAAGGACGACGACGGCGCCGGAGGTTTCGCCGGCGCGGACCGCGGCGACGGTGGCGGCGAAAAAATGCTGGCGCAGCGTCCCGGTGACGATCTCGGATTCCACGCGCGGCTCGCCGGCTAAGACCTTTCGCACCGCTTCAATCATTTCCGTCTGGCGCACCACTTCCACCAGTGCGCTCCCCGACTTCGGGAGCGCGTGCAGCTCCAAAATTTCCGCAAAGCTGCGATTGGCGAAGACCAGCCGCTCCGCGGCGCTCACTACCGCGACGCCTTCCACCATGCTGCCGAGGATTGCGGAGGAAAGATTGCGCTCCTCGGTTAGCGTGCGGATGGTCTGATCGAGCCGCGCCGCTGTTTGATTCAGCGAAGCGCCGAGTTTTTCCAGCGCGTCGCCGGAGCCATCGCCGGGAAGCGGGCGGAAATCGCCTTCCGCGACACGGCGGGAAAAGTCCTCGAGGCGCTCGATGCGTGCGGAGAGGCCGAGGGAAACCAGCAGCGAAGCAGCTCCTGCGAGCAACAGAATAATGAAGGAAGAGAGCCACAAGCTGCGGCGGAAGGAGCCGAGAAGCTCCTGAATGGTGGCGAGCGGAATGGCGAAACGCAACACGACAGGAGAACCGGCGCCGACGTTTTGCTTCACGGCGTAATAAAGCAAGTCGCGATTGATGGTGACACTGTGGCGCGTGGACTGCCCTTCGCCCTTGGCGAGCGCGTCACGGATTTCGGGCCGGCCGGCGTGATTTTCCATGGTGCGGGGATCGGACTGCGAATCCGCGAGAACCAAGCCAACTGGGGTGATGATGGTAACGCGCGCGCCGCTGGCGGCCATTTCCGCGGTCCATTTTTGCAGACCGCTGATTTCTTCGGGATTTGCCGGAGGGATGGCCGTGAGGCGCGGCGGGTGCGCTTGCGCAATGTGCGCGATGGCAGCCAACTGCGCAAAGGCGGTGTTGGCGTAATCCTCGCGGAGGGCGCGCTCGGCGAAGAAATCCACGGCGAGCAGCACGCCCACGAGCAAGGCGAAAAACGTCAGCGTTAGTTTCCAGAAAAGGTTATGCCGCACGAGTTTCGAACAAGTACCCGGCGCCGCGGACGGTCTTCAGGTGGACGGGATTCTCGGGATCGCCTTCGATTTTTTCGCGCAGACGGCGGACGTAGACGTCCACGCTGCGCGGAGTGACGAAACGATCGGTGCCCCAGACGGCATCGAGAAGCTGGTCGCGCGTGAAAACGCGGTTAGGCCGCGAAGCCAGGTAGTAGAGCAGCCGGAATTCGAGCGTGCTGAGCGGAACGGGCTTCCCGGAATGACTGACGCGATACGACGCCGGATCGATGGCTAGCTTCCCGACCTCAATGGTGCGGGGCGAGTCCGAAGGCGGCTCCGCGCGGCGGAGCAGCGCTTTGACGCGCGCCAGCAATTCGCGCGGGCTGAACGGCTTGGTCACGTAATCGTCGGCGCCCATCTCCAGGCCCACGACGCGGTCGGCTTCTTCGCCACGCGCGGTGAGCATTAGGATTGGCAAACGATTAAGCGATTCATCCCGGCGAACTTCCCGGCAAATATCGAGCCCGGAAACTTTGGGAAGCATGAGATCGAGAAGCAGAAGATCCGGAGGCGTTTTCTTCAGGGTATTCAGGCCGCTGCTGCCGTCGAAGGCGGCATTGACCTGAAATCCCTCATTCGCAAGGTTGTAGCGAACCAGTTCGACGATGTCGCGGTCGTCTTCAATGATCAGGATACGTTTCATGCAGGTGGCACGTTCCGCCCGCCGGCTTGTTCGAAGTGTACCGTAGGCCCGCGAAATGCGGAAGGTGTTGGAGCGCCTGGGGTCACTTGAGCCTTCGGGTAGCACAGTGAATGCAGCAAGTGTGAGGGCGGCGGATGACACGCAGATGAGACGGAGATGAATGGAATGTTAAAGAGGTGCGATGACGTCATTCCGTCGGGCTGGTGGTGAACGCGAGGCTGAGCAGCGTCTTTTGTTCCAGCTCGTGGGCTTTGGCGGAGCCTGTGGCGGGGCTGGCGCTGGGGGAGCGCTTGATGGAGCGCATTTTCAGGCCTTTGCTTTGCACTAATTGGCCGATGCGGGGCACTACGAAGAAATGCGCGCCCATGTTTTTTGGTTCTTCTTGGATCCAGACGACTTCGCGGGCGTTGGGATGCTCGTCGATGGCGGCGGCAATTTCCGGGCGCAACAGCGGGTACAGCTGATCCAGGAAAATAATCGCGGTGCTGGTGTCTTTGCGACGGCGGCGCTCGGCGCGCAGCTCGTGGCCGAGCTTGCCGCTGACGATGAGGATGCGCTTGGCGTCTTGCACTTCACGGTCGGGAACGACGGGAAGGAAGCGCGGTTGCGCGAAGTCGCCGATGCTGGAGGAGGCGTCGGGATGGCGCAGCATGCTTTTGGGAGTGAAGACGATGAGCGGCTTGCGCCACGGGCGGCGGACCTGCCGGCGCAGCAGGTGAAAATATTGCGCGGCAGTGGAGGGCTGGCAAATCTGCATGTTTTCTTCCCCGGCGAGCTGCATAAAACGCTCGATGCGCGCGCTCGAATGCTCGGGTCCCTGGCCTTCGTAACCATGGGGCAGAAGCAAGACCAGCCCGGAAGGAAGATCCCATTTGTCTTCGCCGGCGCTGATGAACTGATCGATGATGACCTGCGCGCCGTTGACGAAATCGCCGAACTGCGCTTCCCATAAAACCAAAGCTTCCGGGTAGTCGCGGCTGAAGCCGTATTCGAATCCGACACAGCCGGCTTCGGAGAGCGAAGAGTTGTGAATTTCGCAAAAGGGCTGATTGGGGGCGAGATGCGCGAGGGAGCAATATTCCTCTTCGCTTTCAGTGTCGACGAGCATGGCGTGGCGCTGGTTGAAAGTGCCGCGCTCGGTATCCTGGCCGGTCAGGCGAACGGGATTGCCTTCGAGCAATACTGAACCCATGGCGAGCGCTTCCGCGAAGCCGTAATCGACGGGGCGTTTGCCGTGGCCCATTTCGGCGCGCTGCTCTAGGAGCTTGACGATTTTCGGGTGCACGTGAAAGCCCTGGGGCACTCGAACGAGCGCGTCCGTGATTTCGGCGAGTTTGGTGGTGTCAAGGCCAGTGTCCGCTTCGTACTCGGATTTGAAACGGCCGCGGTGATAGGCCGACCAATAGTCCGGCAGCTGGCGCAAGTGCGGAATTTTCTTAATTTCGCGAGCTTTGCTTTGTTCTTCTTCGTATTCCTTGCGAATGCCCTCGACGATTTGCATGGGCTGCACGCCGATGCGCTCGGAATAAATGCGCCAGAGCGGTTGATGATTCTTGATGCGTTCGTAGAGGCGCGGCTGCGTGATGGTGGGGTCGTCGACTTCGCTGTGACCGTGGCGGCGATAGCCGATGAGGTCGACGACGACATCGCTGCCAAATTGCGCGCGATACTCGGCGGCGAGCTTTCCAACCCGCACGACGGCGTCGGGATCTTCGCCATTGACGTGAAAGACGGGAACGGACTGGCGCTTGGCGATGTCGGAGGCGAAGCGGGAGGAATGCTCCTGCTCCGGGAGGGTGGTGAAGCCAATCAAATTGTTGACGACGATGTGAATGGAGCCGCCGACGGTGTAGGCCTTGAGATCGGCGAGATTCAGCGTTTCCGCCCAGATGCCCTGGCCGGCAAAGGCGGCGTCGCCGTGCATGACGATGGGAACGACGTTCTTGGCGCTCCCTGCGCCGTAGCGGGTTTGCTTGGCGCGGGCGCGGCCGATGGCGACGGGGTCTACGGCTTCGAGGTGGCTGGGATTGGAGACGAGGTGGATGCCGATTTCCTTGCCGGTGGAGGTGACGTAGGTGCCAGTCGCGCCGACGTGATACTTCACATCGCCTGCGCCGAGCACGCTGCGCGGATCGACGTCCTCGAAGCCGGCGACCACTTCGTGGGGAGGTTTGCAGGCGGCGTGGACCATCACGTTCAAACGGCCGCGATGGCTCATGGCCATGACGGATTCGAGGGCGCCGTGCTCGCCGACGGTGTCGAGAATGGAGTCGAGCAGTGGGATCAGCGCGGTGACACCCTCAAGCGAAAATCGCTTCGTGCCCAGATAGCGCGATTGCAAGACCTGCTCGAAAAGGTCGGCGCGGATCAGGCGTTCCAGAATTTTTCCCTGGTTGACTTCGGATTGCGGGCCTTCCATGCGTTCCGCGATCCAGCGGCGCCGCTCCAGCTGAGGCAAGTGCATGAAGTCTGCGCCGATTGTGCCGCAATAAATGCGGCGAGCTTCTTCGGCAGCTTGGCCGGTCAGCCCTTCCAGATCAGGCTGAGGGAATGGCCCGAAAAAGCCGAGCGGATCAAGCTTGGCTTCGTTGTAACCCCAGCGGCGAAACGCGTCAAAGATGCGCTCGCGATCATCAAAAATAGCCGGTTTTTCGGCGGATGATTTCTTGCCGGGTTTTGCGGTTTTAGCGGGTCGTTCTGCTTCGAGAGTGGTTCTGTGAGCCATAAAGTCGCGCCTGCAAACTTCTATTTTGCCATAGAACAAGAAGTCACGCTTTCGACGCTGAAGTCACGCCTATACCAAGCGCACAGCGGATTCCAAGGACCGCGCAATTTCGTGTGGAGGCGCGGCGGGCGGAAACGTGATCGGCGCTCCGATGCGCACGGTGATTTCGCCCATGCGCGCCAGGCGGCGGTGCTGCCGCTTCATTTGCCACACGCCATCCAGGCGCACCGGCACGATGGGGATGCGGAGATTTTCCGCCAGCACGCCAATCCCGGATTGAAATGGCGCCATCTCACCCGTCTCCGTGTTGTTGACCTCTCCTTCCGGAAAAACCAGGACGCTGTAGCCGCGGTCGACCGATTCTCCCGCGTAGCGAAAGCTTTCCCGGAAGCCGGAGAGCTGCGGCAGCGGAAAGACGTTGAACAACGCAATGACCAGCCAGTATCCGATTTGGTATGCCCAGCGCCTGACGAAGAGCCAGTCGCGCGGCGGCCGCCGCATGCGTTGCAGGGATTCGCCGCCCATCGCCGTGGCCAGCCGGTGGCGAAAACGCATGGGTAGCGCAGTGAGAATCAAGCCCATGTCGGCGCGTCGCGTGACATGGTTGGAAACGACAAGAACTGGACCGCGGACATTTTTTAGATTTTCGCGGCCGATGATTCTAGGATGACCCAGAATTTGCGTGGCCGGCCACACCAGCGCGTAGTAAACCGCCAGGCGCAGCCAGCGGACGGGTCCGCGCTGCGCCCACCCCGGGTAGACGTATTCGGTGCGGCGCGGGCCGGGCTCGCGCAGCAAGCGCTGCACATCGGCGACAGTTTTGGTTTCCGCGAACGCCGTTTCACTTAATTCCACCTGATAACGCTGCTCCAGGGCGCTCATTAGTTCCACGCGATCGAGGGAACTGAGGTTCAGATCGTGGTCCAGATCAGGCGATTGCCTTCGCGTTGCGATATTTGCGAGTAGAGCCGATACGCCGTCCTTTGAGTCTGACGAAAAGCGCCCGCCACGGTCGGCGGCCGCTACATTCGCTGCCTCATCATTTGGCTGCCCTCTCAAAAGTGCGGCGGCGCGGGCGGCTATTTCGGCTAGTTTCGGCTTGCCTGTTGGCGTTCTGGGGAAATCGGATTCGGGCCAGATGATCCAGTGGCGCATGTGCTGATACTCCGCCAGCGAGCGATTCGCGCCTTCAACCGCGTGGCGAGCGGCTGCTTCGCTCGGCTCCTGCAACAACAAAGCCGCGAGAGGCTCGGCATTTCCGTCGCGCTGCTCTGGAGTCACCACGCAATCCCGCACGCCCGGCTGCTTGCGCAGCGAAGCTTCCAGGTCCTCCGGGTACACGTTAAGTCCCGCCGGCGTAACGATGACGCTTTTCTTGCGGCCGCGGAAGCGCAGGTTTCCTTCGGCATCGAGCTCGCCAAGGTCACCGGTGCGCAGCCACCCGCCGTTTTCCTGCGCCGGATTCGAATCACTCAGCGCGCCCCCTTGCCAGTAGCCGCTCGCGACGTTTTCTCCGCGCACCAGGATCTCGCCGTCTTCCGCGAGACGAAATTCGCGGCCGGGCAGGACTTTGCCGATGGAACCTTGCGCGGCGCGAAACGGATGATTGAGACTGATGAGCGAGGCCGTCTCTGTCATGCCGTAGCCTTGCACCACGGCATATCCCAGGCGTCTGAAAAATTCTTCAGTTTCCGCGGAGAGCGCAGCGCCGCCGGAGATGAACGCCCAAAATTTCCATCCGAAGCGGTGATGAATGCGGCGGAACATCCACGCACGGCGAAGAAATTTTTGGCCATTGGCGGCGGCGAACGTTCGCTCGAACCATTCCCTCTCGCTACGCGCTTCAAGGTCGCGCACGATGCCATTGCGCAAAATGTCGAGCATGTGGGGAACTGTGATCAGCGCCGTGGCTCGCTCGCGCTTCACGGTACGGATCACTTCGGCGGCATTTGCGGAGGGCTCGAAAACCACGGCGGCACCGAGCAGCGGCGGCACGAAGAGCGTCATGAACTGCCCGAAGACATGACTGAGCGGCACGAGCGAGACGAAACGAAGCGGGTGCCACCAGCGCTCGTACTTGCGGTACGGGTCGATGCCGCGCTCGAGAGGTTCGAGGTTCGCCAGGAAATTGCCGTGCGTAAGGACGACGCCACGGGGCTCGGCGGTGGTGCCGGAGGTGAAGAGGATTTGCGCGACGTGGTTGCGGGTAATGGGTTCGTCGGCAAGGGATTGGTGGATTGGCGGGGGCGTATGGCGGCCATCGTGGTGTGTGATAACGACATATGGCTCTTCGGACTTGTCGGCCAAATCCTCCAGATTCAGTGTGGGGATGGCGGCGTCGAGGCTGGGTTTTCCCTCCGAGGCGATGATCAGTTTAGCGGATGTTTCACGTGCAACGCGTGCCGCGAAATCGAAAGTAGCGCCGTCATCGATGGGCACTGCCACGGCCCCTCGAAGAAGGCAGCCCCAGAAGGCGGCCATCCATTCGGCGCTGTTCGGGCTCCACAGGAGAACGCGATCTCCAGTGCGAACGCCGTGCTGTCCCAAGTCGTGTTCGAGGCGGAAAGCGATTTTCGCTAATTTGGCGTAAGTCGAAGACTCGCGGCGGTAACCGCGGCGCTGCACGACGGCGATGTCGCGCGAGTAGCGGTGGAAATCGTCAAAGAGTGAGAGGAGATTGGATCGCGGCATTGAGCTTGCGTCCGCCTGGAAGCAGTTTACGCCATCGCTACGCGCCGTGTGGCTGCAGTACCCGAAAGGCACGCAGCGTGCCAGTCAGGAACATTGTTCTTATCGCCGAAAACGAGTGGCGCCGAATTGCCGCGTTGTCGGTTACAATAAGAAGGCTGGGGGGGCGGTCGCACTATTCCCCTGTCAAACTGGAGAGAAGCAGGCACAATGCCCGTACCGATATCACAAGCTTGGACGGTCGCCACCTATGTGCTGAAGCAGAAACTGATGGGGCGGAGGCGCTACCCGTTCGTGTTGATGCTCGAGCCGCTGTTTCGGTGCAATCTGGCGTGCGCGGGCTGCGGAAAGATTCAGTATCCACCACACATTCTGAAGAAGGAATTGACGCCTGAGGAGTGTTTTAAGGCGGTGGACGAGTGCGGGACGCCGATGGTTTCGATTCCCGGCGGCGAGCCGCTGATGCACTCGCAGATCGACAAGATTGTCGAAGGCCTCGTCGCTCGCAAGAAATACATTTATCTGTGCACCAACGCGCTGCTGCTGAAGGAAAAGCTCGATTTATTCAAGCCCAGCAAATATCTGACGTTTTCCGTGCACATGGACGGGCAGCGCGAGCACCACGACTTTTCGGTGTGCCGCGAGGGTGGCTACGACCTGGCGATGGAAGGCATCCGGGAAGCCGTCCAGCGCGGATTCCGCGTAACGACCAACACCACGCTCTTCGATGGCGCCGACCCCAACAGCGTGCGCGCCTTTTTCGACGAAATGATGGAGCTGGGCGTCGAGGGCATGATGCTCTCGCCCGGCTATTCCTACGATAAAGCGCCGGATCAGAAGCACTTCCTGGGACGCGCACGGACACGCCGGCTGTTCCGCGCGATTCTGTCGAATCGCAAGAAGAACTGGCAGTTCAACCAATCGCCATTGTTCCTGGAATTCCTGATGGGCAAGCAGCAGTACGCCTGCACGCCCTGGGGCATGCCCACATACAACATTTTCGGCTGGCAAAAGCCCTGCTATTTGCTGCAAGACGGCTACGCGGACACCTTCCAGGAATTGTTGGACTCCGTGGAGTGGCAGAATTACGGCACGGAATCGGGCAATCCCAAGTGTGCCAATTGCATGGTGCACAGCGGCTATGAAGCGAGCGCCGTCGACCACACCTTCGGCGGATTGAGTGGACTTTGGGCCGCCGCCAAAGCGACATTTTCAGGCAGCTACAAGGATCCGGACGCGTTGGCCCTGCTAAACGAGCCCGCGAAACCGGTGCACACATACAATCCGCTGGTGCAGATCAATTCCAGCGGCAAGACGCAACTCGAGGAGACGCCCGCGTGAGCGCCCCGACGCATGCCGACCGCCACGGCGCGGCGAACGCGGCCCTCGACCCGGAAACGCTCGAGGTCGCGCCGGGAACCGTTCACGAAAGCGTGGAAGGCTGGGTCCCTGCGCTGGCCACCGAAGACGATCTGCGCGTGGCGTTGGAAAAAGCTTTCGACTACCGCGGCGACGTGGCCGTCACCAAGAAAGATGGCAGCAAGATCGACGGTTACATCTTTGACCGCGTGACCGGCGCCACCCTGGAAAGCTCCTTCGTCCGCATCTTGCCGCGCGATTCCAACCAGCGTGTCAAAATTTCCTATGCCGAAATCGCGGCACTGGCTTTTTCCGGGCGCGATCCAGCCGCAGGCAAGAGCTGGGAAGCGTGGGTGCGTAAATACTGGGAGAAAAAGTCTTCCGGCGAGGGCAATTTGACCCTTCAACCGGAGTCCCTCGAGTAAGTGCTTCGCTCTTTTTCCTCCTTCCGAGTATCCCCAAAATCTGTCTGTAAGCCCATCATTGTAAATGGTTTACAATAATAACGCACCGTCGATTTCGCCTCCCCGCGCGTGGACAAACCGCGGTTTTCGTGTTATGCTTCTAACCAGCGTTTGTTGCTCTTGTATTACCTTTTGACTCGTTCAGGGGGCTGCAAGGACAAACTTTGCGGCCTTTTTTTGCGGGCTGGAGGATGTCACGGCGCTTGGGAGACCGAGGCGTTCACCGCTTAGTCGACCAGCAGACGGACCAAGAGAAGCAAAACAATCCCAACTCGAGGTCGGCAGCAGTGTCAAAGGAACAAGGTACCGTGAAGTGGTTCAATGCTTCGAAGGGTTATGGTTTCATCCAGCGACAAACCGGGGAAGACGTTTTCGTGCACTTCTCCGCGATCATGATGGATGGCTATGTAAATTGGGGTGCTTCGACTTCCCAGCCGGGGCACCCACCAAAAAAGTTTATTCCGCGTCGAGTGCGTGACCAGGAGGACGTTGTGCAAGCAATGCAAGAAGGACAAACGATCAAACATGGTGTGTACGGCCTGGGAATCGTGACCGCATCGGACCAGGAGCGTACTTCGGTTGATTTTGATGACCACGGGCCCAAGCTGTTCGTTACCAGCATGATGACGGCCGAGCTCATCGGCGAAGCCCCAGCCACGCCTCCGAAGACCAAGAGGCGCCGCAAAGCGTCCACGGCCGCAAAAGCCGCCAAAGCCGCTAAGAAAGTTGCTGCCGCCGCTGCCACTAGCCGTTCGTAGTATCTTCCCTGCCTTTCGAACCATTCCCCGCACCCACGTGGTGTAGGGGTGTGTCTGCGAAGCACTGGCAAATGGACGGCGCGACTTTGTGTTAAGTTTGTCGTGCCAAGGTTTGTCCCATGAAGCGCGCACTCATAATCATCGGCGTTGTGCTCATACTCCTGGGCATCGCCGCCGTTTTGCATCCTACCTACACCTACCATCAGCAACAGCAAGTCGCCAAAGTCGGCCCGTTTCAGGCCACGGTCGACGAAGAAAAGACCGCGCAAATTCCCGTCGCCGCAACCGCTGCGGCGCTCATCGCCGGTTTGGCGCTGGTTTTGATTGGGGCAAGAATGAAACCCTAATTCTTGGCCTGCGAACTTTCTTCCACCCAGTCTTTGCCTATTCTCACTTTACCGCTTGGCCTCACCGCCTGCCGACCCGCATTGACAACCCTCCGGTGCAGATTCAGTATGGCTGCAACGTCTGCCGGATTCGCCGGCGTGTCGGTTGCGCGAGGTGGTGTGATGAAGAAGCACTTGCGGTCCGTCCTGCGGTTCAGTTTCGCGAGTCTGTTTCTTTTTGGAACAGCGCTCTCTGCGCGCTCTCAAAATCCTCCCGGCGTCACCGATAAGACGATCGTCATTGGTTCATGCTCGGCGCTCGAGGGACCGTCGCATTCGCTCGGCGTAGAAACGGTGGCCGGCGCAAGCGCCTATTTCAACCTGACCAACGAAGAAGGCGGAGTGAACGGCCGCAAGCTCAAGTTAATTGCCTATGACGACAGTTACGATCCGGCTAAAACGCAAGCCTGTTTCAACCGGCTGCTCAGCGACAAAGTCTTCGCTATGGGATTCTTCGTGGGCACTCCGACGGCAGTCAAGTACCTGCCGCTCGCCGAAAGCAACAAGATACCGCTGATCGGCCTGTTCACCGGCGCGCAGACGCTCTATACCCCGCTGCGCCATTGGATTGTGAACGTGCGCGCCTCCTACTACGACGAAACGCGCGAGCAGATGGACGGCGTGTGGGATAAGCTCGGCTATCACAAAGTGGGGGTCATCTACCCGGAGGATGCCTTCGGCTCTGCGGTGCTCGCCGGCGTTACGGAAGCACTCAAAGCGCATGGCGCGGAGCCGGTTAAGGTCGCTTCCTACGAGCGGCAAACCGCGAATGTGGGCGGTGCGATCGACACCGTGCGCTCGGCAAACCCCCAAGCCGTCGTGGTGGTCGGTCCCCCGAACACCGTTACGCCAATCTTGAAGCAATCGCATGCTAAAGGATGGAAGCCGCTGTTTCTGACGGTTTCTTTTGTGGGTACGGATGAGCTCATCACGGAAGCCGGCGATGACGCCGAAGGCATGGTCATTACGCAAGTGGTGCCGCCGTATTATCTGACGGACTTGAAGACCGTGGCGCTCTACCGGCGCTCTCTGTCGAAGTATGCGCCTTCGGCAACGCCGAATTTCGTGAGCCTGGAGGGTTTCGTGGATGCCATGGTCATGGTGGAAGGACTCAGGCGCGCCGGCAAGGATTTGACCCGCGAGGGACTAATCCACGGCATCGAGTCCATCCACGAGATGGATCTAGGGCTCGGCCCGCAACTCAAATTGGATTATTCGGCCAAGGATCACAAAGGGTTTGATCACGTGATTTCGACCGTGGTGCGCGGCGGCCGAGCCGTGCCCTTCACCGACTGGTCGGCAGTCGGCCTAAAATAGCTAGCTGCATCCGCAACCCGGCAAACGCGCGCTCGTTCGTTGACTCGCCTTTCCGTCCCGCACTAAGATGGCCCGTCAGGTTCCGGCAGTCCGTAGCTGTCAGTGCAGAGATGCCAACCTTCAGGGAAGGACGCGATCATGTCCCACAATTGCCTCCGCTATCAAAACGTTGTAATCCTCACGGTTCTCCTTGCGGCCTTGGCGCTGGTAACCGGCGCTGACTCCAACAAGGCGGATTCGTCAGCTCCTCCGGTGGCCGCCGTTCGCGCGGTAACCGACGAATACTTCGGCGTTAAAGTCGCCGATCCCTATCGCTACATGGAAGACCTGACGAACCCCGAGGTGACTGCGTGGTTCAAGGGGCAGAACGATTACACGCGTGGCGTCTTGGGCCGGATCCCGGGCCGAGCTGCACTGTTAGCGCGGATCAAGACTTTGGATGAGGGCGCGCCCGCACGAATCACCGACTTGCGGCGCTTGCCCGCCGACCGCTATTTCTACCAAAAGCGGCTGGCCTCGGAGGATGTGGCCAAGCTGTACGTCCGCGACGGACTCAAAAGTGATGAGCGGCTCCTCGTGGATCCCACAAAGTTCGCGACCGCGGGTGGGCCTCACTATGTAATCAGCTACTACGCGCCTTCCTTCGATGGAAAGTATGTCGCCGCCGGTATTTCCGCTGCGGGATCGGAGGACGCGGTGCTCCGCGTATTTGATACCAGCACCGGGAAAGAAACCGGCGACGTGATCGATCGGGCCCAGTTCGGCAGTCCTACCTGGATGCCTGACGGTCGATCGTTGTTATACAACCGCTTGCAACAGCTCACGTCTACTTCCGCTCCGACAGACCGCTATCTCAACAGCCGCACGTACCTGCATGTCCTGGGCACGCAGCCCGACAAGGACCGGCTGGTCTTTGGTGTCGGCACACCGAACGTGAACATCGACGCCGCGGATATCCCGTTTGTGGCCACGTGGCCTGGCGCTTCGTATGCCTTGGGGGTGATTGCGCACGGTGTCCGCAATGAGATCACGGCTTACGTCGCGCCGCTCGATTCGCTGAACGGCGCAACCGTGCCGTGGAAGCGCTTCTGCGATGTCGACGATGACGTGACCGGGTTTGATGTTCACGGCGGTGACCTCTACCTGCTATCCCATCATCAAGCATCCCGCTATAAGGTCCTGCACACCAAGCTTTCCGATCCCGACGTGGCTCGCGCGGAACTCGTAGTGCCATCAGGTGAGCCGGTTATTCAAAACATCGCGGCCGCCAGTGACGCCCTCTACATCCAAGAGCTGGATGGAGGCCTGGGGCGCTTGGTTCAGCTATCGTATTCCGGCAGCAAGCCCGAAAAGATTCAACTGCCGTTCGATGGCAGTGTGGGACTCTCGGCAACGGACCTGCGTGTTCCCGGCACCTTGATAGAACTGACCTCGTGGACGAGGGCTCGCAAGGTCTACGCCTATGACCCGAGCCGCAAAAATGTCACGGATACACAACTACAACCGGTGGGAAAATTTGATGCGCCTGCAGACCTCGAGTCGGTAGAAGTCAAAGCCAAAAGCTACGACGGAACGCTAATTCCGCTTTCCATCGTTTATCGCAAAGGCGTGAAACTGGATAGCTCGAATCCCACGCTCCTTAAAGGCTACGGCGCCTATGGCATCACTTTTGATCCTGAGTTCGACCCCAAGCTAATAGCCTGGTTCGAGCGCGGCGGTGTGATCGCTGTAGCCCATGTTCGAGGCGGTGGCGAATATGGCGAGGACTGGCATCTCGCGGGAAAACTCTTGAATAAGCCGAATACCTGGAAGGATTTCATCGCCTGCGCGGAATATCTGATCAATCAGAAATACACCTCGCCGTCCCGCCTGGCAATCCAGGGGGGAAGCGCAGGCGGCATCACCATAGGTCGCTCAATTACCTCGCGCCCTGAACTATTCGCCGTGGCCATTGATGGGGTGCCGATGTCAGACGTAGTGCGCGCCGAGTTTACTCCCAATGGCCCTCCAAACATTCCTGAATTCGGGACGGTTAAAGAAGCAGACGGCTTCAAAGCTCTGTATGAAATGAGCGGCTATCATCACGTGAAGGATGGAACTGCGTATCCAGCCGTGATGGTGACCACTGGCTGGAATGACCCGCGCGTGGTTTCCTGGGAGCCCGGGAAGATGGCTGCGCGCCTGCAGGCGGCAACGTCGAGCGGCAAGCCAATTCTGTTGCGCGTGGACTATGACGCCGGGCACGGAATCGGATCAACCAAGACTCAGAGGGAAGAAGAGCTCGCCGATGAATGGAGTTTCGCGCTGTGGCAATTCGGCGTAGCAGACTTTCAGCCCGCAAAACCTTGATAGCGACCAAGGTTTTTATGGGAGTGCGGCGGTCTTGCCGCCGCTTTTTCGGTTTCCGCCGTATTTTGAAGTGAGCACACAGCTCGAACTGAGAAATCCTATCCAACAGCCGATTCCGTTTGCTCGAAAGCGTGGTACGACGACCGCACCAGCGGCCCCGCTTCGACGTGCTTGAATCCCATGGCTTCGCCGCGGACCTTGAATTCAGCAAATTCGTCGGGATGCACGTAGCGAACGATGGGCAGGTGCTCCTTCGTGGGCTGTAGATACTGGCCAAGCGTAAGAATGTCGGTGCCCTGCGCTGCCAAATCCTGCAAGGTTGCCAGCACTTCCTCTTTTTCCTCGCCTAATCCCAGCATCAATCCGGTCTTCGTCGGCACTTCTGGATGCGCCTCTTTTGAACGCCGCAGCAATTCCAAAGAGCGCTCGTAGAGCGCACCTTTGCGCACCTGCCGGTAAAGCCGCGGCACGGTTTCCGTGTTGTGGTTGAGCACATCCGGCTTTGTCGCGAGGACCACGTTCAGCGCCTCCCAGTTGCCGCGAAAATCCGGAATCAGCACTTCCACCTTGCAGCCCGGCACGCGCCGGCGAATCTCTTTGATCGTGCGCGCGAATATGTGCGCGCCACCGTCCGGCTGGTCATCGCGGTTGACCGAAGTGACCACCGCGTAGCGCAATCCCATCCGCGCAACGGCCTCCGCCACGCGAAGCGGCTCTTCTTCATCCGGCGGCCCAACCGGTTTGCCCGAAGGCACCGCACAAAATCCGCAAGCCCGCGTGCAAATGTCCCCCAAAATCATGAACGTGGCGGTGCCATGCTCCCAGCACTCGCCCATGTTCGGGCAGCGCGCGCTCTCGCACACGGTGTGCAAATCCAGCGTCCGCATGATGCGCTTCAAATCCTGGTAGCGCTCCCCGCCAAAAAACTTCACGCGCAGCCATTCCGGCCGCGGATGCGCGCTGGGAGGCGGCACCGGCAGGGCCGCCGAGTTGGAAATGATATTGAACGGGGAAGCCATATGGCTCGTTTCAGCTTCTAGTTTATGAGGTTTCGGACTTGCGTACAAATGGCCCCGAAGGCGTTGCGTCGCGGAGATCTAGAAATCCCCGATGTTAATTGATGCGGGCGATGCGGCCTGGCGTGGTGAATTTTTGAAATTGCAGCGCGTCGTGGCCGGGGATCATGCGGTCGATCGAACCCGCCAGCTCGGTCATGCGCGCTTGATTTTTGTGGAAATAGCAGCGCAATGAAGGTTTTACAGCGGCTGCCGCGACGACCGCACGAAGTCGCGCAGCACCGTCACATTGGGGCCATAAGCGCCGATGCGTCCCGCGTCGACCGGCAAGCCCAGCCGCTCCGCGAGATCCAGGTCGACACCGGCGTCGTCCAGTTCCGACAAGCTAAACCCCTGCGCGGGCAGCACGCGATTAATCCCCGTGGGATACACCGGCCGCGGCGGCCGATGACGCTGCCACGGGCGGCGCGCCAGTTCATAAAACTGTTGCCAATCGCGTTTGTGCCAAGTCGTCATTCTGTCTTCTGCCGCTACTACCATTCGACGTAATTCCTGCCCGATTGGATGCAAAGCCGGCCTTCGAAGTTCGCTGTATTTTTGCCGCCACGCCACCTTACTTCGCGGCCCGCCAGGAACGCCTTACGATATACGCAGCCAAGCCTGCCGCGAGACATTTCCTCGCCTGATGTATCAAACCCGTTACGGGGTTAATTGTTTCGCGGGCGTGTTGCTGTTTTGGACGCATCCGTCTCGCCCTGGGGAATCGGGCCGAAGGGGCTTGCTGCCCCGCGCAGTGCGGCCGGGAGCTACAACGATCCTCTAAAACGGCGCGCAGGCGGCTGTATACTACGCGCATCCGCCTGTAATGGCCAGTGAGAATGACGCCTTCCTCGCACATTGTCGTTCACTACCACGAGCTGTGGCTCAAGCGCGGCAATCGCGCCTTCTTCCTGCACAAATTGCGCGAAGCTTTGCGCCGCGCGCTGGACGGCATCGCGATCAGCCGCATTTCCCGGCCCGCGGACCGGCTGATCATCGAAATTCCCGATGCCACCCGCGTCGAAGAAGCCCTGCAGCGCCTCACGCGCGTCAGCGGCATTTCGCACTTGGCCGTCGCCCGCGTGTTGCGTCGTCCCGC
>WNFC01001220.1_pt1 | contig 30858 bp, 30 predicted proteins | sample 5400541 | NCBI WGS metagenome assembly WNFC01 (sample SAMN13153342, study PRJNA577476) | soil metagenome | isolation source: 120 cm saprolite under Douglas fir tree site 2 hole 2 replicate 1 | place: USA:California | collected 2015-04-18
CGGAAGGTGCTGCCGGCATATTCGACGACATGCCCGGTACCGCCGGCGGTGCCGATCTTGCCGATGATCGCCAGGATCACGTCCTTCGGGCTGACCCCGGCGCCCAAGCTGCCGTTGACCTCGATCAGCATGTTCTTGGCGTGCGCCTGGCTCAGCGTCTGGGTCGCCAGCACATGCTCGACTTCCGAGGTGCCGATGCCGAAGGCAAGCGCGCCCATTGCGCCGTGCGTCGCGGTGTGGCTGTCGCCGCAGACGATCGTCATGCCCGGCTGGCTGAGCCCCTGCTCGGGACCGATGATATGGACGATGCCCTGGTTGATGCTGTTGATCGGAAAATACGGGACGCCGAAATCGCGGACATTCTGTTCGAGCGTATCGACCTGCAGCTTCGACTCCGGCTCGTCGATGCCGGCTTTGCGATTGCTCGTCGGGATGTTGTGGTCGCAGACGGCGATCGTCGCGTCGGGCCGGCGCACCTTGCGGCCGGCCGCGCGCAAGCCCTCGAAGGCCTGCGGGGTCGTCACCTCATGGATCAAATGGAGGTCGATATAGATCAGGTAGGTGCCTTCGCCCTGCGGGGCGATGACGTGGCTGTCCCAGATCTTGTCAAACAGCGTGCGCGATTGCGCCATTGGGAGTGCTCCGGAGGATCAGGCTTCGGTTTCGGGGGTGGCGGATCCGGTGACCGGGACCCGCTCGCGGCGGGTATCTTCGCGGCCGCGCTCGGCGATGCGCGCCTTTTTGCCCCTGAGGCCGCGCAGATAATAAAGTTTGGCGCGCCGTACCGCGCCGCGCCGCACAACCTCGATCGCGCTGATCCGCGGCGAGTGGAGTGGGAAGACGCGTTCCACCCCTTCGCCGTAAGAGATCTTGCGCAAGGTGAAGTTCGAATTGATCCCGGCGTTCTTGCGGGCGATGCACACCCCCTCGAAAGCCTGGACGCGTTCGCGCTCGCCTTCGACGACGCGGACGCTGACCTTGACCGTGTCGCCCGGCTGGAACGGCGGGACCGGCCGGTTGGCCGCGAGCTTGGCGACCTGCTCGGCTTCGAGCTCCTGCAACAGATTCATCAGTCCACCTCTTGCCTCTTGCCGCCCGCCGCCGGCTCAGTCCGATTGCCGCGCGCCATGGCGCCGCCACAGATCCGGGCGGCGCTCCCGGGTCAACCGCTCCGCCTCCGCCTGACGCCAGGCGCGGATGCGCCCGTGATCGCCCGACACCAGCACCTCCGGCACCGCCCGGCCCTGCCAGACCTGCGGCCGGGTATAGTGCGGGTATTCGAGCAGCCCCGCGGCGAAACTCTCCTCCGCCAGCGTCTCGGCGCAACCCACCACCCTGGGCAGCAACCGCACGCAGGCGTCGATCAGCGCGATCGCCGCCGGCTCGCCGCCCGACAGGACAAAATCGCCGAGGCTCACCTCCTCGATCGCCCGGGCTTCGAGCACCCGCTCGTCGACGCCTTCGAAGCGGCCGCAGATCAGCCTGACTCCCGGCATCATGGCCAATTCCCGCACCCGCTCCTGGTCGAGCGGACGGCCGCGCGGCGACAGGTGGATCAGCGGGCCTACCCCGCCGGCGCCTTCGATCGCCGCGTCCAGCACATCGGGCCGCATCACCATGCCCGGCCCGCCGCCGAATGGGGCATCATCGACCGAGCGATGTTTATCGCCCGCGAAGTCGCGGATGTCCACCGTTTCGAGCCGCCATATCCCAGCCTCGAGCGCCTTGCCCGCGAGCGAATAGGCGAGCGGCCCGGGCAGCATCTCGGGAAAGATCGTCAGCACCGTGGCTTGCCAGCTCATGCGGTTTCTTTCTCGCGCTTCCGAGCCCGCCCCGGCGCGTCGAGCAGGCCGGGCGGCGGATCGAGCACCAGCCGGCCGGCGCTCAAATCAACCTCGGGAACCACCGCCTTGGTGAACGGCACCATCGCCGACGGACCTTCGGGGCGGGCGATTTCTAAGGTGTCGCCGGCGCCGAAATCATGCACCGCGCGCACCTCTCCGACCGGCGTCCCATCGGTCAGCACCGCGTCGAGCCCGATCAGATCGGCGTGGTAGTATTCCTCGTCCTCCGGCGGCGGCAAGGCCGCGCGCGGCAAATAGAGGCGCAGGCCGCGCAACGCCTCGGCGCGGTTGCGATCGGCGACCCCGGACAGCTGCGCGATCAGCACACCCTTCGCCGCGCCGGTGATACGCAGCGTGAAGTGCCGCTCGCCGGTCTCGTCTTCGAGCGGGCCATAGCGCGCGATGTCTTCCGGCTTGGCGGTGAAGCTCTTGATGCGCACCGCGCCGCGCACGCCATGCGCGGCCCCGACCGCCCCGACACAGACGCGTTTCTCGGGTGCACCGCCAGGGCTGGAATGGCTGTCGTGCGTCCTTCGAGACGCCCCCTCCGGGGGCTCCTCAGGATGAGGTGGTTTCTTTAATGACATCAAAGATATACCTCATCCTGAGGAGGCGCGAAGCGCTGTCTCGAAGGACGCATTTTTGCTCATGCAATGCCGAATGGTTTGACGGGTCATGGAATCAGCCGCGAGCCGCCGCCGCGGCCTCCTCGGCCTCCTTGGCGCGGGCCTGCGCCTTGGCTTTCGGCGTCGATTTGAGCGGGGTTTCACGGACCGCCGGCTTGTCGGCGAGCCCGGCATCGCCGAGGAAGCGCGCGACCCGCTCGGTCGGCTGCGCCCCGACGCCGAGCCAATGCCTGATCCGCTCCTCCTTGAGCGTCACCCGGTCGGTGTGGCCGCGCTCCAGCATCGGGTTATAGGTGCCGAGCTTTTCGATAAAGCGCCCGTCGCGCGGGCTGCGCGCATCGGCGACGACGATCGAATAGAACGGCCGCTTCTTGGCGCCGCCACGGGCAAGTCGGATTTTCAACGACATAGGTATCCTCTCTTAAGAATTTAGTGCCGGAAACCGCCGCCGGGCATCAGCGCCGACAGGCCGTGGCGCATCAGCCCCTTCTGGCCGAGTTTCTTCATCTTCTTCATCATCCCGGCCATGTCCTGATACTGCTTCAGCAACCGGTTGATATCGGGCACCGAGGTGCCGGAGCCCGCCGCGATGCGGCGGCGGCGCGAGGCGTTCAGCAATTTCGGGTTCTTCCGTTCGGATTTGGTCATCGAGGTGATGATCGCTTCCTGGCGCTTGATGATGGCCTCGTCGATGTTGGCGGCATCGATCTGCTTCTTGATCTTGCCGATGCCGGGCAGCATGCCGAGCATGCTGCTCATCCCGCCCATCCGGCGCAATTGCCGCAGCTGCGCCGCCAGATCGTCGAGATCGAAATTGCCCTTCTCGAATTTGGCGGCGAGCCGTTCGGCCTCGTCGTGGTCGGCGGTCTCGGCGGCGCGCTCAACCAGGGTCACGACATCGCCCATGCCGAGGATGCGGCCGGCGATGCGCTCGGGATGGAATGGTTCGAGCGCGTCGATCTTCTCGCCGGTGCCGATCAGCACGATCGGCTTGCCGGTGATCGCCCGCATCGACAGCGCTGCGCCGCCGCGCGCATCGCCATCGACCCGGGTCAGCACGATGCCGGTGATGCCGGCGCGCTCGCCAAAGGCCTTGGCGACATTGACCGCGTCCTGACCGGTCATCGCATCGGCGACGAGCAGCGTCTGGTGCGGCACCGCGGCCTCGCGCACCGCCGCGACTTCGAGCATCAATTCCTCGTTGACGTGGAGCCGGCCGGCGGTGTCGAGCAGGACCACGTCGTAGCCCTCGCTGCGCCCGGTCTGCAAGGCGCGCCGGGTGATCGCCACCGGGCGCTCGCCGGCGACGATCGGCAAGGTCGCGACGCCGACCTGACGGCCGAGCTGGGCCAGCTGCTCCTGCGCGGCCGGTCGCTGCACGTCGAGCGAGGCCATCAGCACCTTCTTGCGCTCGCGGGTCTTCAAGCGCAGCGCGATCTTGGCCGCGGTGGTGGTCTTGCCCGAGCCCTGCAGCCCGACCAGCAGGATCCCGACCGGCGGGGCGGCATTGAGATCGAGCCCATTCTCGGCGCCATTGGGCCGGCCGCCCGTCTCGCCGCCGCCGAGCATCTCGACGAGGTGGTCATGGACGATCTTGACCACCATCTGGCCCGGCGTCACCGAGCGCAATACCTCCTGGCCGATCGCCCGCTCACGCACCGCGGCGACGAAATCGCGCACCACCGGCAAGGCGACATCGGCTTCCAAGAGCGCGATGCGGATCTCGCGCAACGCGGCGCCGACATCCTCTTCGCTGAGCGCGCCGCGGCGGCGCAGCCGGTCGAAGACGTCGTTGAGGCGATTGCTCAGGCTGTCGAACATTCCCGATGTCCAATATCCAACAGGCCGGCGCGCGAAACTCGCGGACCGGCCGGCTCCCCGATATGGGGAGCAAAGGAGCGCAGCGCTATCGAAAGTGCGCGCGGACGCTACAGGCGGCCTCGCTCGAAGTCAATTCGCCGCCGCCGCCGCGCGCTCTGTCTTTGCCTGGAAATGCGGGATGACCTGCTCGCCGAACAGCCGGATGGTATGCAGCACCTCCTGGTGCTGCGCCGGCCCGATGGCGCACAGCAAAAACACTTCCTCAATGCCCAGGGTAATCCGGTGGCACGGTCTCCGGATCATAGTCGCGCCATACCAGGCGGGCGCGCTCACGTTGCTGCTCGAGGTACCAGGCGACGAGCTCGGTGCCGCGCTCGGCGACGACCCGCGGATCCTCGTGGCAATAGCCCGCGGTCATCAGCGCGGCCCGCGGGGTGTGTCCGGTCGCCTTGGGCGGCGCCGTCGGCAGCGCGTTCTGATACAGGGCCATCAGCTGCCCGACCCGGTCCGGCCCCCCTTCGCTGCCGAACAGGCCGCCCATCCCGAGGCTGCCGGTCAGCCGCGCCGTCTCGTCGCTGCCGCAGGCGGACCACAGCGGCGGGTGCGGCCGTTGCAGCGGTTTCGGCAGGACCTCGCGGCGGGGGATCTTGTATTAGGTTCCGTCGTACGTGATCTCCTCCTCGGTCCAGATGCGCGGCAACACCTCGGCAAATTCCTGCCACATCCCGCGGGTGTCGCGCAGGTCCGTCCCATACGGGGTGAGCTGATAGGGATAGCCGGTCCGGCCGATCCCGACATCGACGCGCCCATGGCTCAAGATATCGAGCGTCGCCATGCGCTGCGCCACGTGCAGCGGGTGGTGGATCGGGGCCAGCACCACCCCGACGCCAAGGCGGATCTTACTGGTCCGCTGGCTTACCGCTGCGAGGGTCAGGTCCGGGGCGCTGTTGTGCGACCATACCGGCCGGAAGTGATGCTCGGAAAACCACACGCTCTCGAAGCCCATCTGTTCGGCGTAGGGGATCTGCTCGAGGGCTTCATAGATGCGCTGCGATTCGCTCGACGGGGTCCACGGCTTGGGAACCTGGATCTGATAAAAGAGGCCAACTCGCATCGGATTCCCTCCTGTAGCGCGTCAGCTCATCACCATAGCTGCTTTGTGGCAAGCGCCGCGCCTTGCGCCAATGTCTCGAGCTTGGCCCAGGCGATCTGCGGATGGATCCGGCCGCCGAGCCCGCAATCGGTCGAGGCGATGACCCGTTCGCGGCCGACCAGCTTGGCGAAACGCAGGATCCGGTCTGCCACGAGCTCCGGGTGCTCGACGACATTGGTGGCGTGGCTGACGACGCCGGGCAGGATCAGCTTGTCGTCGGGCAGTTTGACCTCCTGCCACACCTTCCACTCGTGCTCGTGGCGGACATTGCCGGCCTCGAACGAGATCGCCTCGACATTGGCGCCGAGCACGATTTCGATGATGTCGCGCATCGGAATGTCGGTGACATGCGGGCCGTGCCAGCTGCCCCAGCACAGATGCAACCTGATCCGCTCCGGCGGCAATCCGCGGATCGCATGGTTCAGCGCCTCGATCAGCCGCGCGGTGAACTTCCGGTAATCGGCGATATCAGGCTCGGGGTTGACCATGTCCCAGTTCTCGGCAAGCGCCGGATCGTCGAGCTGCAGGACCATGCCGGCCTCGACGATCGCCTGGTATTCCTCGCGCATCGCCTCGGCGCAGGCGTAGAGGAATTCCTCATCGGTCTTGTAGTAGCGGTTGCCGATGCGCGAGCAGCTGCCCGGCGCGACCGCGGTCATGAAGCCTTCCGCGATCCCGGCCGCCGCGATCGCCGCCTTGAAGTTGGCGATGTCGGCCTTGATCATGTCGTGTCCGGCATAGGCGAGCGGCGCGACGCAGACCGGGGCCGGCGGGCGCGGCCCGGTGGTGATCCCTGATTCGGGATCGTTGTAGGCCGCCGCGAACTGGGTGCGGTCGCGGCGGTCGCCAAAGCTCGTCAGCACGATCTCGCCGGAACGCGAGCGTTGCGGCGCCATCTCGTAGAGGGTTTGCGCGCCGGGCTCGATGCCGGCGAGGCGCTGCCACGAATAGCGCCACCACGAGCCGTAATTGACCCGCTGGCCCATTGATTTGCCGAACTCGCCATCGCCCGGGACATCGATGCCGAGTTCATGCTGACGGCGAACCGCGTCGATCACCGCGCCGCTCAGCGTCGCCTGGAAGGCGCGCTCGTCGATCGCCTCGCCGGTCTCGCGGGCGCGGTTGGCCGCGATCAACTCGTCCGGGCGCGGCAGGCTGCCGACATGGCTGGTCAGGATATGGTCGGTGCTGGCTCGCATGCGTCTCCTCCCCTCCGCGCCGTTGCGGCAATGATAAGTCCCGATCGGCGCAAACACGCAAGGCGCGAGCGAGGGTGCCGCCGCGGACAAATCCGATTATGCTGCGCCGCCCGAGATCGGGCGACCGCAGGGGAGGGGGCATGCATTTCGATCTGGCGCGGCTGGCGCCGAACGACGCCTACAAGCTCCTGGTCAGCACCGTTGTGCCGCGGCCGATCGCGCTGACGACGACGGTCGATGCCGAGGGCCGGGTCAACGCCGCGCCGTTCAGCTTCTTCAATGCCGTCAGCTCGCGCCCACCGGTCGTCGTGCTCGGCATCAGCCCCGGCGACGGCGCCGGCGACGGCTGGAAGGATACCGAGCGCAACATCCGCGACACCGGCGAGTTCGTGGTTAATCTGGTCGACGAGGCAATCGCCGAGCGGATGAACGTTTGCGACGTGGATTTCCCGACCGGCGTCAACGAATTGGAGATGGCCGGTCTGCACCCGGTCGCATCGGCGGAGGTGCGCGCGCCGCTGATCGCCGAGGCGCCGGTCAGCTTCGAATGCAAGCGCATCACCGGCTTGTCGCTCGGCGCCCGCTCGACGCTGGAGGTCGGGCGGGTGATCCATATCCACATCCGCGACGACCTGGTCGACCCCGAGCGGTTCTATGTCCAGACCGACAAGCTGCGCCTGGTCGGCCGCATGCATGGCCGCGGCTGGTATGCCCGCACCAGCGACCTGTTCCTGATGGAGCGCATCAGCTACGCCGAGTGGAAAGACGGCAAGCGATGAAGCTCGGTTATCCGGCCGTCGCCCTTTGCCTGACGGTTGCCCTGGCGATCCGACCCGCCGGCGCGGCCGAGGCGCCGCCCGGCTCGAAGAATTTCAATTCGCCGGGTTCGGTGCCGAATTATTTCAGCAACGAGGCGGCGCCGTTCGTGGCATCGCCGAACCCACATCCCGCCCCGGCAGAGCCGGCACCGGCAGCTGCTGCGCCGGCGCCGGAACGGGCGACACCGGTCGTGGTCAGTCCGTATCCACGACTGCACCCGGTCAGGACGGCGCGGACGGTGCGCGGCCGGCCGGCGCGGTCCGCCAGGGCAACGACGGCCAGACGACACACGGCGGCAGCGGTCTCGACCAGAGGCCGCGCACCGGCCAGAACCGCGCATGCCCAGCGTGCGGCAAAAAGCAAATCCGCCGCGGTCAAGGTGCGGCCGGTCAGCGCCGGCGGCAGACGAGCCGGCCGCGGCTAGCCGGCCGCCGGCGGCGTTGGACATCGCCGCCCGGCCCGCCATATAAGCGGGCGCCATGGCGCAAATCCCGTTCCGCAAGATGCATGGGCTCGGCAACGACTTCGTCGTGCTCGACTACCGCCGCGATGCCGTCGGGATCGATGCCGCGGCGGCGCGCGCCCTGGCCGATCGCCGCACCGGCATCGGCTGCGACCAGGTGATCCTGCTCGAGCCGCCGCATGATCCGGCCGCGCAGCTGTTCATGCGCATCCTCAACGCCGATGGCAGCGAGGCCGAGGCCTGCGGCAACGCCAGCCGCTGCATTGCCCGGCTGGTCGCGGAAGAAACCGGCGACCGGCGGGTGACCATCGAAACCGTCGCCGGGCTGCTCGCGGCGGAAGTCTTGCCGGACCACAGCGTCGCGGTCGATATGGGCCCGGCGCGCACCGGCTGGCTCGACATTCCGCTTGCCCGGGAAATGGACACCGACCGGGTCGAGCTTACCCTCGGCCCGTTGGCCACGCCGGTCTGCACCAATATCGGCAACCCGCACGCGACCTTCTTTGTCGCCGATGCCGAGGCGATCGACCTCGCCGCGCTCGGACCGCTTCTCGAGCACGATCCGCTGTTTCCGGAGCGCGCCAATATCGGGGTCGCGACCGTGCTCGACCATGACCGGATCCGGCTGCGCGTCTGGGAGCGCGGCGCCGGCATCACCCGCGCCTGCGGCACCGGCGCCTGCGCCGCGCTGGCCGCCGGCCATCGCCGTGGCCTGACCGGCCGGCGCGCCACCGTCGCACTAGATGGCGGCACACTCGACATACATTGGCGCGAAGATGGCCATGTGATCATGACGGGTCCGGCGACGCTCGCCTTCGAGGGCAGCTTCGATGCCGCGCTGCTCGCCGGCTGAGCCGATGGACGGGGTCGAGATCATCACTTTCGGCTGCCGCCTCAACGCCTTTGAGAGCGAGGTGATGCGCCGCCTCGCCGATGGCGCGGGGCTCGGCAACGCCGTCATCGTCAACACCTGCGCGGTGACCGCCGAGGCCGAGCGGCAGGCGCGCCAGGCGATCCGCCGCGCCCGCCGCGAGCATCCCGAGGCGCGCATCATCGTCACCGGCTGCGCCGCGACCTTGGCGCCCGAGCGCTACGCCGCCCTCGCCGAGGTCGATGTCGTGCTCGACAACCAGGCGAAGCTGCGGCCCGAAAGCTATTCCCTGGAAGCCCCAGCCCCCACCCTCCCACGCCTGCGGCGTGGGTCCCTCCCTCCCCCGCTCGCGGGGGAGGGTCTTCGAGTGCCGCGCCCCAATAGACCCCCTCCCCCGCGAGCGGGGGAGGGTTGGGGTGGGGGTTATACCAACGGGGAAGCCGTGCCGCGGCTGGTTCGCGCCCGCGCCTATCTGCAGGTGCAGCAGGGCTGCGACCATCGCTGCACCTTCTGCATCATCCCCTACGCGCGCGGGCCGAGCCGCTCGGTGCCGTTCGAGGCGATCGTCGCCGAGGCGCGGCGTCTCACCGTCGAGGGTGCGCGGGAAATCGTGCTGACCGGGGTCGACCTGACCGCTTACGGCGCCGACCTGCCCGGCCGGCCGAGCCTCGGCCAGATGGTCAGGCGATTACTCGCGGCGGTGCCTGAGCTGCCGCGCCTGCGCCTCTCCTCGCTCGACCCGAGCGAGATCGACGAGGCGCTGTGGGGGCTCTTCGGTGACGAGCCGCGGCTGATGCCGCATCTGCACCTGTCGTTGCAGGCCGGCGACAATCTGATCCTGAAGCGCATGAAGCGGCGGCATAGCCGCGCCGAGGCGATCGCCACCGCGCGCCGTGCCCGCGCCCTGCGCCCCGAAATCGCGCTCGGCGCCGATCTGATCGCCGGCTTTCCGACCGAAAGCGAGGACATGTTCCAGCGCAGCCTCGACATCGTCGAGCAATGCGGCATCGCCTTCCTGCACGTGTTTCCCTACAGCCCGCGCCCGGGCACGCCCGCCGCGCGCATGCCGCAACTCGATCCGGCGGTGGTGCGCCAGCGCGCCGCCCGGCTGCGCGCCGCCGGGTCGGCCGCATTGACCGCGGAGCTCAGCCGGCGCGTCGGCAGCGAGAGCGATGTCTTGATCGAAGGTCCCGGCCGCGGCCGCGCCGATTGCTACGCCGCGGTGCGGTTCGACGCAGCGCTCGAGATCGGGTCCGTCCGGTATACGCGTTTCGTCGCCACCAGCGGGCCCAATCTCGTCGGAGTACCGGTGCCATGAGGTTCTGGCGGCAGGGCATGCCGCAGGACGGCGCCCCGGACCCGGACGGCATCCCGCCCGAAGCGGCGGAAGTCGCGGTAGGGGAGTCGGCCGCCGCGGCAGCCTTCTCCGAACCCACCACCGAAGCCCCATCGGAAGCTGCAGGCGCGCGCGGCTGGTTCGGGCGGCTGCGCGCCGGGTTGTCGCGCAGCTCGGGGCCGTTGACCCAGGGGATCAACGCAATCTTCCTGCGCCGCCGGCTCGACAATGCCGCGCTCGACGAATTGGAAGATCTGCTGATCGCCAGCGACATGGGTATCGGCGTCGCCGGCGAGGTCGTCGAGGCGTTGCGCCGGACCCGGTTCAACCAGGAAGTCTCGCCCGACGAGGTGCGCGCCGCGCTGGCCGAGGAGGTGATCCGCCTGATCGAGCCGGTCATGAAGCCGCTGCGCCTCGATCCCGCGAAGCGGCCGTTTGTGATCCTCGTCGTCGGCGTCAACGGCAGCGGCAAGACGACGACGATCGGCAAGCTCGCCAAGCAGTATCGCGACGCCGGCAAAAGCGTGCTGCTCGCCGCCGGCGACACCTTCCGCGCCGCCGCGGTCGAGCAGCTGGAGATCTGGGGCGAACGCGCAGGCTGCCCTGTCATGACCCGGCCGGCCGGGTCGGACGCCGCCGGGCTGGCCTTCGACGCGCTGGTGCGGGCGCGCGAGGAGGGGACCGAGGTGCTGCTGATCGACACCGCTGGGCGGCTGCACAACAAGGCCCATCTGATGGGCGAATTGCAGAAGATCGTCCGCGTGCTGAAAAAGGTCGACCGCGAGGCGCCGCACGCGGTGCTGCTGGTGCTCGATGCGACGGTCGGGCAGAACGCTCACGCCCAGGCCGAAATCTTCCGCGAGATGGTCGGGGTCACCGGCATCGTCATGACCAAGCTCGACGGTACCGCCAAGGGCGGGGTGCTGGTGTCGCTGGCCGAGAAATACGGCATCCCGATCCACGCGATCGGCATCGGCGAGGGGGCCGAGGATCTCCGCCCGTTCGAGGCGCGCGCCTATGCCCGCAGCCTGGTCGGGCTGGACGCGTGACGAGGAGCTCCGCCGCTTCCGGGTTATTTCCGCTCGACATAGACCACTGGGTTGCCGCTGGCGGTTTTCTCTCGAACTACGCGGTAACTCGGAATGGCCTCTACAAGGTCGCTCAGCTTCTGGAACCCGTAATTTCGAGAGTCGAAATCGGGAAGCAGCTTTAGCAGATGACTCCCGACGGCGCCGAGGTGCGCATGGTTGCCATCGGTCATTGCGGCTTCAACGGACTGCTGGAACGCCGATTGGAACCCCTCGTCGCTGCGCAAGTCGCGCAACGGCTGGGACTTGGTTGAAGTCGCCTTTTTTGAAGTGCCAGCCGGGTTTTGCCTGAATATTTCGGTGTAGATGAAGCGGTCGCAGGCCTTGATGAACGAGCTGGGCGTCTTTTCCTCACCAAAGCCATATACGGGAAGCCCATCTTCCCGGATCCGGGTGGCGAGACGGGTAAAATCGCTATCGCTTGAAACGAGGCAAAAGCCTCCAAGCTCCCGAGTATGCAATAAATCCATTGCGTCAATGATTAACGCGCTGTCGGTCGCGTTTTTGCCAGTGGTGTTTCGGAATTGCTGGACGGGTTGGATCGCATGTTCGGCGAGGACGGCCTTCCAACCTTGCAAACTTGATGTCGTGAAGTCGCCGTACACCCGCTTGACACTTGCCGTTCCAAGCTTGGAGACTTCCGCGAGAATGTCGCCGATTACGGACGCAGAGGCATTGTCAGCATCGATCAGGACCGCAAGGCGAAGAACGTCATCCGGCATTTTGGCCGCCCATTACTCGCCGATCCCGTGGGTCGGGTCGGGCGGCGCGCAGCGGGTCGTGAAATCGCCGCTCGCCTGCGCCTCGCGCTCATGGTGCAGGGCCCAGCGCACCGACGGGAAAGCGATCTCGCCCCACGGGATCTCGTCCCAGCCGAACAGCCGCACTTCGAGGCTTTCCGGCCCGGCCGCGACCGCTTCGTCGATCAGCCGCGCGCGGTAGATCAGCTGCACCTGGCTGATCCGCGGGATGTCGTAGATCGCCAGGAGGCCCTCGATCTGGATGCGCGCATAAGCCTCTTCCCAGGCCTCGCGCTCGGCGCCGGCGCTGGTCGATTCGTTGAGTTCGAGATAACCCGCCGGCAGCGTCCAGAAGCCGCGGCGCGGGTTGATCGAGCGCCGGCACAACAGGACGCGCTCGCCCCAGCGCGCCACCGAGCCGACGACGACCTTTGGGTTGTCGTAAAGCACAAAGCCGCATTCGGCGCAGGTCATGCGCTCGCGGTTGTCGCCTTCGGGGATGCGGCGCACCGACGGGCCGCGGAGATCGGTGTCTGTCATCAGCCGGGATAATAGGCAGCGCCCGCGGCCGCGACAAGGCGAGGGGCCGGCGCGGCGCCGCGGCGAGCCCTCTCCCGCAATGCGGGAGAGGGATTATCACGTGCGCCCTACGCCGGAACCGGGATTGCCCGCTGGTTGTACATGCGCTTCCTGATCGCGGCGCGGTCCTCGTCCGAGAGGCTCGCCGGGTCGGGCGGCAGGTCGGTGCCGGCCGCCATGCCGCGCTTGACCGCCGGCCGCTCGCCGACCTCCTCGAACCAGCGCTTGAAGTATTTGAACTCCTCGATGTCCTGGCCTTGCGCCTTCCAGTTGACGGTCCAGGGATAGGAGATCATGTCGGCGATCGTATATTCGTCGCCGGCGAGATAGCGGCTGCGATAGAGCCGATTGTTGAGCACGCCGTAGAGCCGGTTGGTCTCGTCGGTGAAGCGGTTGATGGCATAGGTCAGATCGCCCGCTTCCGGGCCAGCGCGGCGGAAATGGCCGCATTCGCCGAGCTTCGGGCCCTGGTTGGCCATCTGCCACATGACCCACTGCGTGACCTCGTATCTGCCGCGCAGATCCTGCGGGAAGAAACGCCCGGCCTTCTCGGCGATGTACATCATGATCGCCCCCGATTCGAAGATCGAGATCGGGCCGCCGCCCTTCGGGTCATGATCGACCATGACCGGCATGCGGTGATTGGGGTTGATCTTCAGGAATTCCGCGGTGAATTGGTCCCCGCGCTGGATGTTGCAGGGGACGATCTTGTACTCGAGACCGCATTCCTCTAGCAGGATCGTGACCTTCTTGCCGTTGGGGGTCGGCCAGTAATGCAGATCGATCATAAGAAATGCCCCGGTTGGGTTGCGGGCGACGGGTTCGTCGCGCGCGACACTAACCCAGCGCAATGAAGCTGCCTAGCGAGGCCAGACCGGCGTTTCGCCGCGCCGGCGGCGCAGCCGGCGGTGATGGCGCTGCTTCAGTCTCCGTATAACGGGAGGCGGGCGCGTTCGCGCGCGTAAAGAAAGGCGATGTCGGCGATCACGCAGCTGAACCTCTACCATGCGGCGCCGATATCGGCTTCGGCCGAGGCGATGCGGCCGCTCAGGGTCGGGGTTCTCGTCGATCTCGCCCTGACCGCCGAGGCGGGTGGCCACGTCAAATGCTGGCAGCGCCTGGCCGAGGCGGCGGTGGGTTTCCGCGACAGGCTGGACCTGACGGTGCATTTCAGCGGTCCCGAGCCGCGCCAAATCGAGCTGTCGCCGTCGGTTCGCTATGTGCTCTTGCCGCCGGTGTTCAGCAGCGCGCGGCTGATCCGCCAGGTGCCCGACCATACCGATCTGGCGCCATGGCATCCGCGGCTCGCTCGGCTGCTCTCGACCTACGATGTGATCCATACCACCGACGCGTTTTTCTGCTATGCGCGCACTGCGGTGCGGTTCGCCCGCCGGCACGGTATCCCAGTAGTCAGTTCGATCCACACCAACACCCCCGAATATGCCCGGATCACCACCGAGAAGCTGCTCGAACGCGCGTTCGGGCGCGGCATCAGCTATCGCTTTGCGAATGACGGCCTCGCCTTGCCGAACGTGGTCAGCAGCCTGCTCGAGCGGCGGCTTGCCCGGCATCTCCACGGCGTCACCTTGGCGATGGGCAGCTACGGCGGCGCGCTCGACGAGCGATTTCGCAGCCGGCACAGCGGGGTGTCATTGCGCCGCGGTCTCGACCGCAAGCGGTTTTCGCCGGAACGGCGCGACCGGACGTGGTTCGAGCAGCGTTTCGGGCTGCCGTCGGATCACTTGATCGTGATGTATGCCGGCAAGCTCAACGCCGGAAAAAACGTGCCATTACTCGCCCCGGTCGTCGAGCGGGCGCGGGAGGCCGGGGTTGCGATGCATCTGTTCTGCGCTGGCGCCGGCAGCGAGCGGGAAACACTCGAAGCGGCGCTCGGCCCGGCACTGACCTGCCCCGGTGCGATCGGGCAGGACGAGTTGGCGCGCGCCTATGCCTCGGCCGATCTGTTCCTGTTTCCCTCGATGATCGACGAATCCGGCAATGCCGCGGTCGAGGCCCTGGCATCGGGGCTGCCGTCGTTGATCGCGGCCGGCAGCGGTGTCGCCAGCCGCATGGCCGATTGTCCCGGCCTGCGCGTCCTGCCGGGGGACGATCCCGAGCCCTGGGCCGCCGCGATCGCCGAGCTTGCCGAGATGCCCGAGCGGCGGGCCGCGATGGCGCGCGCGGCACGCACCTATGTCGAGGCCCGCGTGCCGGACTGGGCCGAGGTGTTGAGCGAGGATCTGCTGCCGGTCTGGCAGATGGCGGCGGCGCGAGCGGCGGCCTGATGGAGCCGCGCCGGATCCTGGTCCTGGCGCCGCATCCCGATGACGAGATCGTCGCCTGCGGCATTGCCGCTGTGCGCGCCCGCGCGGCCGGCGCGCGGGTCTTCGTGCTGTTTCTGACGACCGGGATCCCGGCGCGCGAGGCGCTGTGGTGGTGGCAGCGGCCGGGATACGCGAAGCGGCTGCGCCGCCGCCGCGACGAGGCGCGGGTCGCCGCGTCGCTCGTCGGTTTCGAGCCGATCGGCTTCAGCGACTGCCCCTCGCGCCGGCTGCGGCATCATCTGGACGAGGCTGCGGCGGAGGTCGACCGGGCGGTCGCCGCCTGTGGCGCCGAGGCGCTATGGGTCCCGGCCTTCGAAGGCGCGCACCAGGACCATGACGCGGCCAATGCCCTAGCCGCGCGGTTTTGTGCGCGCCTGCCGGTCTACGAATTCGCCGCCTACAATTTTGCCGGCGGGCAGGTCCGGGCCAATCGCTTTGCCGACGAGCGCGGCCGCGAGTACGCGATCGAGGCGCGCCCCAAAGAAATGGCGCTGAAGCGGCAGGCGCTCGCCTGCTATGTCTCGGAGCGCGGCAATCTCCGCCATATCAGCGTGACCCGGGAGGCCTGGCGGCCGCTTCGCGCGCATGATTATGCCGCGCCGCCGCATCCCGGGCGGCTGTTCCGCGAGCGCTTCCATTGGGTCCCGTTCCGGCACCCGCGCATCGACTCTGAAGCATCGATCGCGGTCTACGCCGATATCGGGCGCTGGGCCTCAGCGGACCTCGCGCACCGGCACCCGGCCCTCGGCGATGGCCCAGGCGACGAGCCCGGGCAGGCCAATCGCGAATTCGCGGGCGCGCTTGACGAGACCGAGGGCGAGCGCGGTCTCGGTGGGCAACCCGGTGACGGCGGCGAGGGCGACCAAAGCGGCCTCCTGGGCGCCCCAGCCGCTCGGGATCAGGAAGGCGGCGCTGCGCGCGGCGAGGCTCAGGCTTTCCAGCAGGACCGCTTCGGCAACCCCGGTTGACGCGCCCATCAGCCACAGCGTGAGCCAGACCTCGCCGGCATGGCCGAGCCAGCTCGCCACGTGCAGCGACAACGACCAGGCGAGCGCCGCGCGGCTCTCGGCGAGCAGCGCGAGCGCGGCGCCGAGGGCCTGCAGCGCGGCGGCAAGCCGCCGCTGACCGATATGCCCGGCCCACCCCGTGGCCGCGGAGAGCAGGCTGCGGCGCACCAGCAATTCCCAGCTCGCAACCGCGAAGAGCGGTACCAGTGCGGCGGCGATCACGGCGGGCCACCAGCCGGCATCGCTGACCCGGGCAAGCAGCACAAAGCCGAGCAGGGTGAACAGGATCTGCCCCAGGAGGCTCAGGCAGAAATCGACCGCGACCGAGGCGGCGCCGCGGGCCGGGGCGTCGAGCCGACGCTGCAACAGGCGGGCGCGCACCACTTCGCCGCCGATCTGCGCCGCGGGCAGGGTCGTGTTGATCGACTCGGCGATCCAGCGCAGTGGCAGCATGACCGCGAAGGACGGTCGTCCGCGGCGCGGCAGGAGACACCGCCAGGCGCCGCAATCGATCACCACGGTGGCGGCGCGCGCGAAGAGGATCGCGATGAAACCCCAGCCGATCCGAGGAAACACGCCGAACAATGCCGCCGGATCGGCCTGCATGACCAGCCAGGCGACAACCGCGATGCCGATCAGCAAGCCAAGCAGGCGGAGGATGCGGGTCACAAGCTCACGGCGTCGATTAGTTTGGCCAACAGTCGAGGCTCGGCTACATGTACCCTAACTGCGACTGGAGGCGGACACGTGCCGGGGCGGAGCCGATCACGATTGTCGCGCGAAAGGACAAGAGCCTGGCGCGCCAAGCTTCGCCGACAGGGTTTGCGGCCGATTCGGATCTGGGTTCCGGATGTCCGCTCGCCCGAGTTCGCTGCGGAGGCACATCGACAGTCGCTTGCCATTGCGCAAGGCGAGCAGGCACACGGAGACCAGGATTTCATCGACGCAATATCGGATTTCACCGACGGTGATAGCCGTCGAGATTAATCGGAAAGGGCGGCGTGGCTTGAAATTCGGCGATTTCCTGTTTCCCGATTGCCGCGACCCGGCGCGCGATGGCGCGGTCATCGAGGAGACACTGGGCGAGGCGGCGCTGGCCGACGAATTGGGCGCCGATGTGATCTGGCTGGCCGAGCACCATTTCGACGGCATCTCGGTCTATGCCGATCCGATCGCCCTGGCCGGCGCGCTGGCCGCCTCGATGCGTCATGCCGGGCTCGGCTTCGCCGTCGTCCAGACCGCGCTGCACCATCCGATCCGGCTCGCCGAGCAGATGGCGCTGCTCGATCACCTGCTCAAAGGCCGGTTGATCGTCGGGCTCGGCCGCGGCAGCTCCTACAACATCTACGATTATCAGGGCTTCGGCATCGACCATCACGAGGCGCAGGCGCGGCTCGACGAGGCCGAGGCGATCATGATCAAGGCGTGGACCGGCGGCGAGTTCACCCATGACGGTCGGTTCTGGCAGCTGAACGTGCCGATGCTGCGGCCGCGGCCCTATACCCGGCCTCACCCGGTGATCATTCGCGGCTCCTCCGGCGACAACTCGCTGATCGAGCTGGCGCGCCACGGCCGGCCGTTCCTGATGAATGTTCAGTCGCTCGAGACGACGCGACGCCGGGTTGGGCTCTACCGGCAGACGATGCAGGCAGCCGGGCACAGCGAGGCGGCGGTTGCCGCCAATCTCACGGCCAGCTGGGTGTGGCGCAACGTCTTCGTTGCCGCGACCGACGGCGAGGCCGAGCGCATCGGCGTACCGGCGTTCGAGACGATGACCCGTGCCCGGGCGGAGATGCGCAACCGGATCTTTGCCGAGACCGGCATGCGCATCGCGGTGCCGCACAGCGATCTGGCGGGGTCGCGGACCGCGCGCGGCGATGGGCTGATCTGCGGCTCGCCGGCGAGCGTCGCTGAAGATTTCGCCACGCTCGACGCGCTCGGCATCGGCGGGGTCATCGCCACCTTCCGGCTCGGGCCGATGCCGCATGAAGTGGCGGCCGCAAGCCTCAGCCTGTTCCTGCGCGAGGTCGCGCCATTGTTTCGGGGTTAGGCGCGTATGCGCTGCCGCCCTTTGTCAGCGGCACCCGTCGCGTTCGGTCATTTTCCGCGGCGGCGGGCAGAGATCGACCCAGGAGGGATCCTTGTAGGCACCCCGCGCGGCGGCTTTGCTCGCCTCGCGCGCCGGCTCGTAGGGCACGGAGCTGTTCTGATAGGTGGAGTGCCCTTTGTCGTAGCTCTCTCGTTCAGCTTGCATGCACGTCGTCTGAACGATGTAGGAACTGCCTTGCTTCGCACATCGCTGTGCCGCTTGCGCGGCCTCGTCGCTCGGCATGCTGGACTTCGATTCTTCGGCCATGGCGGTCGTCGTGATCAGAACCCCGAGCGCCAAGGTCATCGCCAATTTGATCATCATCGTCACTCGCTTGCCGAAAATGCCCATCGAACTCACCGCCATACAGGCGCATCCTATCCTGGCCGAGATGAGATTAAATTTTTGGTAACGGCGACCGCTTTTCGGCGTCGACGCCGCGGCACGTGACGGTCGGGAACGAGATGTACAAATAGAGGGAGAGCATGACCGACGCCGCGCACAGCAGCCTGATCCGCGACCAGTTCACCCGCCAGGCGACGCCGTTCAGCACTGCCGCGCCGATCGCCAACGAGGCCGCGCTGAAGCTGATCGTCGATGCCGCCCAGGCCGGACCGGCCGACGAGGTGCTCGATGTCGCTTGCGGCGGCGGCATCGTCGTCTGCGCCTTCGCGCCGCTGGTGCGGCACGCGACCGGCATCGACATGACCCAGGCGATGCTGGAGCGCGCCCGGGCGCTCGCCGCCGAGAAGGGCATCGCCAATGTCACCTGGCGGGAGGGCGAGGTCGAGCACCTGCCATTCCCCGACGGCAGTTTCACGATCGTCGTGACGCGCTTCGCGATGCATCACTTCCTCGATCCGGCCGCGGTGTTCCGCGAAATGGTGCGGGTCTGCGCCCCGGGCGGGCGGATCGCCGTCGTCGATACTTATGCCTCCGACGAGCCCGCCAAGGCCGCCGCCTTCAATCGCCTGGAAATACTGCGCGACCCGTCGCATGCCCGCTCGCTGACCTTGCCCGAGCTCAAGGGGCTGTTCGGGACGGCCGGCCTCGGAGCGCCGCGCGCCAGTTTCTACGAGCTGCGCGACACGGTAACGAACCTGCTGGCCCGCTCTTTCCCGAACCCTGGCGACGAGACCCGGATCATCGACATGTTCACCTCCGCGATCGAGGACGACAGCCTCGGCATCCCGGTGCACCGCGCCGGCGACCGCCTCGAATATGCCTACCCGGTCGCGATCCTCGCCGCCGACCGGCGCTGAATAGCCCTCTCCCGCAGTGCGGGAGAGGGAGGGGACCCGCCGCGTCAGCGGTGGGGGAGTGAGGGTCTTGCCTCGCACACCCTCATCCGCCGTCCGCCGCCGGCTCGACCCCGATCCGCCCGGCGCCTATATTGCCGCGATCGGATTTGCGCAGAAGCGCCGGTCATAACGGAGCGGCAGCATGAAATTCGGACTCTTCGGCGGCGCCCGCGCGCGAGGCGGCCCGGCCGGCGACAGCGACGGCTACCATCATTTCATCAATTACGTGATCGAAGCCGAGAAACTCGGCTTCAGCAGTGTCTTCCTGGTCGAGCATCACTTCACCGGCTTCGGCCAGGTCTCGGCCTCCCTCAATCTCCTGAGCTACCTGGCGGCGCGCACCGAGCGGATCAGGCTCGGCACCGCGGTCGTCGTGTTGCCGTGGCACAACCCGGTGCTGGTCGCCGAGGAGGCCGCCACCCTCGATCTCTTGTCGGACGGCCGGCTCGATTTCGGCGTCGGCAAGGGCTACCGGCCGTATGAGTTTTCCGGCTTCTGCATCCCGCAGGACGAGGCGACTGCGCGGTTTGACGAGGCGATCGAGGTGATTCGCCGGGCGTGGACCAGCCAGGGCCGGTTTTCGTATGACGGCCGGTGGTGGCATTACGACAACGTCGTCGTCGAGCCGGCGCCGATCCAGCAGCCGCACCCGCCGTTTTGGCTCGGCGCCGGCAGCGCCGAGTCGATCCGCCGCGCCGCGCGCGAAGGCTACAACCTCTTGCTCGACCAGATCGCACCGGTCGATGTCATCATTGACCGGGTGCGCATTTTCCGCGAGGAATGCGAGCGCGCCGGCCGGCCCTATAACCCGATGATGGTCGGCGTCACGCGCGGGCTGCAGATCGTGCACAACGAGGAGGAGCGCAAGCGTGCCATCCTGACCCGCCGCGAGGTATTGAAGAATATCGGCGACCTCGCCCGCGGCCCCGGCGCCGAGCGCTACCATCACATCAAGGACGACGCCGACGCCTTCGAGCTCGACGACGCGCCGTTGCTCGGCACGCCCGAGGAGATCATCGCGCGGCTGAAGCGCTTGGAAGCCGGCGGTGTCGAGAATGTGCTGTTTGCGGCGCCGGGCGCCTCGGTCGCCGGGTTGCGCACCTTCGCCGAGGAGATCATGCCGGCCTTCGAGCCGAGCCCGATGGTCCTGGCACAGGTGTAAATAGAAATAGAAACGCTTCAACGCGGAGGACGCGGAGGATACGCGAAGGTCGCAGAGCCGCCTTCGCGTACTCTGCGAATCCTTTGCGACCTCTGCGTTAAAGCTTTTCTTTTTTCTCTTTCGGACGGGGAAATCTATGGAACAGCGGGTCGCGATCGTCACCGGCGGGTTGCGCGGGCTCGGCCGGGCGATGGCGCTGGGGCTGGCGCAGGCCGGTCACTCGGTCGTCGCGGTAGGCCATATCGCAACCGACATCGCCGAGATGGAAGCCGCTGCCGGCGCGCTCGATTTCGGTAGGCTCGTCTGGCCGATCGTCGCCGACCTGCGCGAGCCGCGCGAATGCGACCGGGTCGTTGCCGAGACCCGCGCCCGGTTCGGCAGCGTCGACATCCTGGTCAACAATGCCGGGCTGACCTTCACCTATATCGACCCCGCGCGCTATCGCCGGCCAACCCCGCAGCGTTTCTGGGAGGTGACGGACGAGATCGTCGACAATGTCATCGCCACCAATTACCTCGCTGGCGACCGCCTGTCGCGGCGTGTCGCGCCGGCGATGGTGGCGCAGGGCTGGGGCCGTATCGTCAATGTCACGACCAAGCTCGATACGATGAACCGGCTCGGCACCCACCCCTATGGTGCCTCGAAGGCGGCCCTCGAAATGGCGACAGAGGTGTGGGCAAAGGAAGTTGAAGGCACCGGGCTGACGATCAACATCGTCAACCCCGGCGCCGGCGCCAACACCCCCGGTATGGCCGAGGAGATGCGGGCGATGAGCCGCGACGGCCGCGCCGCGCGCCTCGTCGAGCCCGAGGAGATGGTGCCGCCCCTGCTCTATGTCGTCTCGCGCGAGGCCGACCGGGTCAACGGCATGCGCTTCGACGCCAACGCCTGGGACGCCGCGCTGCTGCCGGCCGAAGCCGCTCGCTATGCCGGCCGGCCGGCGGGGTTCGTCCTGCATCCGCAGGAGTAGCGCTCACAGGCTTCGCGATCACGGCGCGGCTGAAGCTGCTGCCGGCCCCGCAGAGGCCTGCGGTGCTCTCGCTGCACGCGGGAATGGACCAACGCTCCCATTGGTCCAGAACGTCGCCATTGCGGTCTGATTCGAGGTCATCATCATGACACAGGCGCCAGATCCGGTGCAGGCCCCGCTCCATTGTCCGAAATTCCAGCCGCTCGTTGCGCTCGCGGTCAAAGTGACCTGCGTCCCAGGCGCGAAGCTCGCGCTGCACGTTCCTGGACAATCGATGCCCGCGGGCGAACTGGTCACTGTGCCGCCGGGGCTGCCGATCACCGAGACCGCAAGGGCGTAGTTGGTCGAGAACGCGGCGGTGACGCTTTGGCTCGAATTCACCGTCACCACGCAACTCCCGGTACCGCTGCACGCCCCGCCCCAACCGGAGAATGTCGAGCCGCTCGCGGCGTTCGCGGTCAACGTCACCTGCGTCCCCGGCGCGAAACTCGCACCGCAGCTTCCCGGGCAATCGATCCCCGCCGGCGAGCTCGTGACCCGGCCATTGCCGGTCTCGCTGACGGTCAGCGAGTTCCCGACATTAAGCGAGAATACCACCCCGTAGGGAGATATTCCGGTTCCGCCCGCGTCAGTCGTACCATAGAGAGTTCCGGCGTTATCCATCACCAACCCGGTGGTGGGATTTCTGCCGTCGGCGCAATTCGCATAGGCGCAAAAGCTGTAGAGCACCGACTCGGTCCGGCCCCCGCCCGTCGGAGACAGGGCAAATACCACGCCTTGGTTTGAGTTTCCCCCCTGATAGGTGGTGCCGTAAAGGCTTCCCCCGGCATCCATTATCAACGGGGCGCGCGACCAGGTGCCGTCGGGACACGGATTACTCTGCGGGCAAAAACGGTAAAGGACGCTATGCGCCCAAGCGGTGTGGTCCGCGTTCGGGCGCAGTTGGAACACCGTGTCAAGGTTCGTGCCAAAGATATTTCCAGCGTCATCGATGATTAGGCCCGCCAGCGGTTGGGCGCCCTCTCCGTTCCAAGGATCAAAGCTGTGGATGACCGTTTCCGTCCATGCGGCGGGATTGTGGTTGGGCGTTAGCTGAAATACGACACCTTGACCTGATGTCCCACCAGTAACGGTTGTCCCGAACAGATTTCCGGCTTCATCCATGACGAGACCGGCCCTCGGGCTGTAGCCGTCGAGGCAAAAACCACCGTTGTTTTGTGAGCAAAAGCTATACAGGACGGTCTCCGTCCAGACAGTATTGTCCTGGTTTGGCGTCAATCGAAAGACCGCGCCCGCATAGTTTGCTCCTCCGAGGAAGGTCGTGCCGTAGAGGCTGCCCGCACTGTCCATGATCAGCGCCCCGAGGGGGACTTTGCCATCGACGACGTACAAACGTGAGGCAAAGTTGTAGAGAACCGTCTCAGTCCAGCCGTCGGCGGTGGGCGTCAATTTGAATACCGTGCCTGCGCCCATACCCCCATCAGACGCGGTCCCGCCATAGGCGGTCGTGCCGTAGAGATTTCCGGCTGCGTCCATGATCAGTGAGTTAGGGACCGAGCCGTCGGTGCAATGGCTCTGGGAGCAGAAGGTATAGAGGATTGTCTGGGTCCAACCGGTTCGGTCCTGGTTCGGGGTCAGCTTGAAGACGACCCCGCCCCCGCCAGAGATGTACTTGCCGCCCGATACCGTCGTGCCATAGAGGTTTCCCGAGGCATCCATAATCATTGCGCCCGCGGGTTGCGCGCCATCGGTGCAATTGGTCTGCGAGCAAAAGCTGTAAAGTGTTTGCTCGGGGTAGGTGGTTGCAGCGCCGTGCGCAGTTGGCTTTGCCGCGAGTGACGCGGGCCTTGGGGCATCGGCAAGGCCAGCCGGGGCCGCAGCGATCAGCAAACCAAGAAACGCGAACACCGGCCCGAGTCTTGCGCGCATACCGTTTCCGTCGCCCGATTTTTGGGCTGGCTTATTCGTTACTAGGCCGAGTCATCGCGGATTATCGTTAAGTTTCGGTTGATATGGATGGAAACCACATTGGCGCGGTAAAGCTCGATCGCCGGCGAATGGCGCCCTGATCAGCGCGGGCGCAGCGCGCGGACGAGCTGTTCCGGGCGGATCGGTGTCGCGTTGACCTCAATCCCGAACGGCGCCAGCGCGTCGCACACCGCATTGGCGACCGCGGCGGGCGGCGCCACCGCGCCGCCTTCGCCGACCCCCTTGACGCCGAGCGGGTTGAGCGGCGAGGGCGAGTGCTGATGCACGATCGCGATCGCCGGCATGTCGCCGGCGACCGGCAGCGCGTAATCCATCAGCGAGCCGCTCAGCAGCTGGCCGTTCGCGTCGTAGGCGATCGCCTCGCTGAGAATGCCGCCGAGCCCCTGGACGGTGCCGCCCATGATCTGCCCTTCGACCAGCATCGGGTTGACGACGACCCCGCAATCATGCGCGACGGCGTAGTTTTCGATCGCGACCCGGCCGGTGTCGCGGTCGACCTCGACGATCGCGACATGCACGGCATAGCTCCAGGTGACCGTCTCGGGTTGCCAGTAGGCGGTCTCCTCGAGGCCGGCCTCGACCCCCGGCGGGCGCGGATTGTCCCAGCCGGGCCGCGCCGCCTGCGCCACCTGGGCGAGGCTGACCCCGGCGCCGGGCACCCCGACGAGGCCGACCCCGCCGTCGCGCAATTCGAGATCAGCCGGGGCGCATTCCAGCAGATTGGCGGCGATCGCGAAGACCTTTTCGCACAGCCGCGTGCTCGCCTGGTGGATCGCCCCCGAGGCGGTCACGGTGCTGCGGCTTGCCATCGTGCCGAAGCCGATCGCGATCGCCGCCGTGTCGGCAAAGGTGAGCACCACGTCCTCGGGCGCGACCTTCCACAGATCGGCGACGATCTGGGCAAAGATCGTCTCCATGCCCTGGCCCTGCGGGGCCGCGCCGCAGGAGACGTAGACCTTGCCCGACGGATCGATCCGGACGAAGGCGCTCTCGAACGGCCCGAACCCGGTGCCTTCGATATAGCAGCCGATGCCGAGGCCGAGATGGCGGCCCTCGCCGCGCGCTTCGCTCTGGCGCCGGCGGAACGCCGCGACCCCGCCGACGGCGTCGAGCGCCTTCTCCAGCGCGCCCGGGTAATCGCCGCTGTCGTAGACGATCGGCTCGCCGTCGCGGTAGGGGATGCCGACGCGGTACGGCATCTCGTCGGCGCGGATCATGTTGCGGCGGCGCAGCTCCGCCGGTTCGAGGCCCAGCGTCCGCGCCACCAGGTCGATCGTCCGCTCCATCGCGAAGGCGGCTTCGGGGCGCCCGGCGCCGCGATAGGGGGCGTTCGGCACCTTGTTGGTGACCGCGATCCTTCCCGACGCCGCCAAATTCTCGATCCTGTACGGCCCGGTCAGGTGGACGGCGGTGTTGTACGCGACGCCGGAGCCGATCGGGTTCCAGGCGCCGCAATCCACGAGGTAATCGTCGCGGATCGCGAGGATATGGCCGTCATCGTCGAAACCGACCTCGACATCGTGCCACTGGTCGCGCGAATGGGTCGCGCTCATCAAGTGCTCGCGGCGGTCTTCGATCCAGCGCACCGGCCGGCCGAGCCGGCGGGCGAGGAAGGTGATCAGCAAATCCTCGGGGTAGACGTGCCCCTTGCCGCCAAAGCCGCCGCCGACATCGAGCGCGATGCAGCGCACCCGCGCCTCGGGCAGGCCGAGCAGGGCGGCCGCCTCGCGCCTTACCCAATGTACCACCTGCGTCGAGGACCAGATCGTCGCCGAGTCGGTGCGCCGATCGTAGGCGCTGACGACGCCGCGGCATTCCATCGGCACGGCGGCGTAGCGATGGTGATAAAAGCGCCGCTTGAGCCGGTGTGGCGCCCGCGCGAGAACCGCGTCGGCATCGCCCCGGGTGACCGAGAAGGCGCCGATCAGATTGGTCTGAAACCGGTCATGGACGATCGGGCTGTCCGGTCGCAACGCCGCCTCGGGATCGACCACCGCCGGCAATTCCTCGAGGTCCCAGCGGACCAGTTCGGCCGCGTCCTCGGCCTGTTCGCGGGTCTCGGCGGCGATGATCGCGATCGCCTCGCCGACATGGCGGACCTTGTCGTGCGCCAGGGGCGGCTGTTGCGGGTTGAGGAATTTGTGCTGGATCGCCGAGGTCCATTTCCTCGGCATCGAGATCTGGCCCTCGGGCACCGGCGGCAGCATCTGCAGAAGATCAGCCCCGTTGAGCGCGATCGCGACACCCGGTGCCGCGCGGGCGCGGCCCAGGTCGACGGCACGGATCCGCGCATGCGCGAGCGGGCTGCGCACCAAGACGGCGTGCAGCATGCGCGGCAGGACGAGATCGGCGATGAACTGCCCCTGGCCGGTCAAGAGGCGCCGGTCTTCGCGGCGCCGCAGCGAACGCCCGATGTATGGGGGTGCCGCGTCGCTCATCGCGTTGTCACCTCCGCGGCAGCGCCGGTTGGGCGCGCGGCGCGGCGTTGAGCAGATCGCGGATGCGGCCGGCGAGCTCGCGCTGGCTCATCGGTTTCTGGATCATTTCGATGCCCGGATCGAGCCGGCCCTGGTGGACGATCGCGTTGCGCGAATAGCCGGTCATGAACAGCACCTTCAAGTCGGGTCGGTGCAGCTGCGCCTCGACCGCCAGTTCCCGGCCGTTGAGCCCGGGCATCACGACATCGGTCAGCAGCAGGTCGATCCGGTTCTTGCGCTGTTCGAGAATGCGCAGTGCCGCGGCGGCATCCGGCGCGCTGAGCGTGCGGTAGTTCAGATCGCGCAGCGCCTCGACCAGGAAGGACCGCACATCCGCGTCGTCCTCGACGATCAGGATGGTCTCGCCGACCTGCCCTTCGACCTCGCCGCCGCCGATATCGACATGGTCCTCGCCTCGGACCGCGCCGGTGAAGCGCGGCAGATAGATCTTCACCGTCGTCCCTTCGCCCGGTTCGCTGTAGATCTTCACATGCCCGCCGGATTGCTTGATGAAGCCGTAAACCTGGCTGAGGCCCAGCCCGGTGCCCGCGCCGGCCGGCTTGCTGGAAAAGAACGGCTCGAAGGCGCGGTCCAGCACCTCCTTGGTCATGCCGACACCATTGTCGGTTACCGCGATCATCGCGTATTGGCCGGGCAGCACTTCCGGATTGGCACGGCAATAATTCTGGTCGAGGAAGGCATTGCTGGTCTCGATCGTCAGCTTGCCGCCCCCGGGCATCGCGTCGCGCGCGTTGATCGCCAGATTGAGCAGCGCGCTCTCGAATTCGTTCGGATCGACCTCGACCCGCCACAGCCCTCCGCCGCCTACCGCCTCCACCTCGATCGCCTCGCCCAGCGTGCGCTGCAGGAAATCCGCTTCGCCCGCGATCAGTTTGTTGAGATCGAGCGGCTGGGGATCGAGCACCTGGCGGCGTGAAAAGGCGAGCAGCCGCTGGGTCAGCGTGGTGGCCCGCTGAGCGCCGCGCCGCGCGCTGTCGACCGCCCGGCGCAAGCGCGTCACCGCGCCGCTTTTCACCGTGTCGATGTCGTGGTTCGCGATCTCCAGATTGCCGAGGATGATTGTCAGCAGATTGTTGAAATCATGCGCGACCCCGCCGGTAAGCTGACCGATGGCTTCCATCTTGCCAGCCTGGACCAGCTGCTCGCGGGCGCGGTCGAGCATCGCCTGCGCCTCGCGCTGGGCAGTCACGTCGCGCGTGATCTTGGCAAAGCCGACCAGCTTGCCGGCGTCGTCGCGGATCGCCTCGACGACGACGCTGGCCGCGAAACGGCTGCCGTCCTTGCGCACCCGCCATCCCTCGGCCTCGACCTTGCCGTCCTCGGCCGCTCGGCGCAGCGTTTGCGCCGGCATGTCGGCACGCCGGTCTTCTTCGCTGTAGAAGCAGGAGAAGTGCTGCCCGATGATCTCGTCGGCGGGATAGCCCTTGATCCGTTCGGCGCCGCTGTTCCAGGTGGTGACCCGCCCCTCGGAGTCGAGCATGTAGATCGCGCAGTCGGTGATCGCCTGCACCAGCGCCTGGAATTGCTGTTCGGTTGCCTGCAATTCCTGTTGCATGGCCCGGCGCGCCGAGATGTCCCGCACGCAGCCGACAAAGGCGGTGCCGCCGGCCAGATCGATCGGCGAGATCCGCAATTCGACCGGAAACTCGCGGCCGCTCCGGTGCAGCGCCGACAATTCGAGGCGGCGGCCGACATATTTCCCCTCGCCGGTCTCCAGAAACCGCTGGAGCCCCTCAAAATGCGCCGGGCGATACCGTTCCGGGATGATCAGCTCAGCCATCGCGCGGCCGACAACCTCGGCGCGCGTCCAGCCGAACAGCTCGGCGGACCGCTCATTCCACTCGACGACCGTGCCGTCGCCCTGCATGACCACGACGGCGTCGAGCGCGGTGTGCAGCAGCAGATCGAGCGGATTTTTCCGTTGCGGCCGAGAGCGCATGGCCTCCGCGCTGATCTGTCGAAGAAGAGGTCAATCCCCTGCGGCGACGATAGCATTTCTCCGCGCGAAAAGCGTCATCGCGAAGCAACCGTACGGAGGCGTCCTTTGCCATTGGGCGCCGGCGCGGGGGAACCCGGCTTACGGCGGCGTGTTGGCAAAAAAGCTGAGACGAGCATTGGAGCCTTCCCTATGCGCACGATTCCGATTGCCGCGGTTGCGGCGCTGGCGCTGATGACCGGCGTGGCCTCCGCCCAGATGTCCACCACCCCGAATGCTCCGGCCCGGCCGGCGCCGGGTGCGACCACCGTACCGGCCCCGGCGCAAAAGACGCCGGCGATCAACCCGCTGACCCAGGAAGACGTCTCGAAGATCGAGGGCACCGCCGTCTATGGCGGCGACGACGGCAAGATCGGCCATGTGTCGACGATACTGATGGATCCCAGTACCAAGAAGATCGACCGGCTCGTCGTGACCGCCGGCGGCGTTCTGGGCGTGGGCGGCCACCGCGTGGCGATCCCCGTAGACCGGTTCTCGTGGGATGCCGACCGGGGCGTCTTCAAGCTCGGCATGACCGAGGCCGCCTTGAAACAGATGCCGGAATGGGTCGAGGGCCAGGAAACCGCGACCGGATCGAGCCAGCCGCCTCTAGGCGGCAAGGCGCTGACCCCGTCGACCGCTACTCCATCGACCGGCGCCGGCGACTCGTCCCGCTGATCAGGGGCACAGCGTAGCCCCCTCACCCCCGCCCCCGCTATCGCGGTGCGGGGGTGAGGGGGCCGCTATCTGACCTCGATCTGCGGCCGCCCCTCGGGTACCACCTGCGGCACCTCGATCTGGATCTTGGTCGGATCGACCTTGCTGCCGGTGTCGAGCGAGGCCAGCACCATCGCCGGGAACGCGATCACCATCGCGACCATCGCCAGCTGCAGCACGACGAAGGGCACGCTGCCCCAATAGATCTGCGCGGTCGTCACCGGCTGGATCAGCCTGCCGGTCACGCGGTCGATCGTCGCGTGGATCGGCGCGACGCTGCGGAAATAGAACAGCGCGAAGCCGAAGGGCGGATGCAGGAACGAGGTCTGCATGTTGACCCCGAGCAGAACGCCGAACCACACCAGGTCGATGCCGAGTTTGTCGGCGACCGGGCGCAGCAATGGGATGACAATGAAGGCCAGCTCGAAATAATCGAGAAAGAAGGCCAGCACGAACACCATCGCATTGACGACGATCAGAAAGCCGATTTGGCCGCCGGGCAGGCTGGTCAGCAGGCTTTCCACCCAGAGATCGCCGTTGACGCCGCGGAAGGTCAGCGTGAACACCGACGAGCCGATCAGGATGAACATCACGAAGGACGACAGCTTGGCGGTCGAGTTCATCGCCTGACGCAGCAATGACCAGCTGAGCCGGCGTTTGGCGAGCGCCATGATCAAGGCGCCTGAGGCGCCCATCGCGCCGCCCTCGGTCGGCGTCGCGATCCCGACGAAGATCGTGCCGAGCACGAGAAAAATCAGCGCCAGCGGCGGCATCATGACGATGACGACCTGCTGCGCCAGCCGGCTCAGCACATGGAGGCGGAGCAGGCGGTCGGCCACCGCGACGAGATAGGCGCCGAGCCCGGCGAGGCCCGCGGCCCAGATCGTGTGCATCCAATAGGTCAACAGATAGGCGGCGACCACGGCAAGGAGCGCCATCGCCGCGAGCGAGGGATAGCCGGCCCGGCCGTTGTCCTCGCGCAGGGTCAGCGCGTCGCTTGGCAGGGCTGGCGCGGCCTCCGGCTTGACGATGCTCACCACAAACACGAACGCCGCGTAGAGCGCCGCCAATGACAGGCCGGGGATGAAGGCGCCCTCATACATGTCGCCGACCGACCGGCCGAGCTGGTCCGCCATGACGATCAGGACGAGGCTCGGCGGGATGATCTGGGCCAGCGTGCCGGAGGCCGAGATGACGCCGGCGGCGAGACGCCGGTCGTAGCCGTAGCGCAGCATGATCGGCAGCGAAATGAGCCCCATCGAGATGACCGAGGCGGCAACCACTCCGGTCGTCGCGGCCAACAGCGCGCCGACGAAGACGACCGCATAGGCGAGCCCGCCGCGCACCGGCCCGAACATCTGGCCGATCGTCTCGAGCAGATCCTCGGCCATGCCGCTGCGTTCGAGGATGAGGCCCATGAAGGTGAAGAACGGGATCGCCAGCAGCGTGTCGTTGCGCATGATGCCGAAGACGCGCTCCGGCAACGCCTGCAGCAACTGCGGCTGCAACAGCCCGAGATCGATCGCGACGATGCCGAACAGAAGGCCGTTGGCGGCGAGCGAGAAGGCCACCGGATAGCCGAGCAGCAGAAACACCACCAGCGCCGCAAACATCAGCGGCGCCAGGTTGGCGATCAGAAAGGCCGTCACTTCGCCGGTCTCTCGGCCATCTTCTGCATTTCTTCGGCGTAGGGGTCGCGGTGCTGTTCGAGCGGATCGGGGATCTGCCCGAGCAGAAACGCGATGCGCTTGATGATCTCCGACAAACCTTGCAGGGTCAGCAGCAGAAATCCGAGCGAGATCAATATCTTGGCCGGCCAGCGCAAGAGGCCGCCGGCATCGCTCGAATATTCGTTGCGCTCGAAGGATTCGACGACGATCGGCCAGGACAAGACCATGATCAGGATCGCCATCGGCAACAGGAAGAAAAGGCCCCCCAACAGATCGATCCAGGCGCGTGCCCGGGGCGATAGACGACTGAGGATGACATCGATGCGGACATGCTCGTTGTGCAACAGCGTGTAGCCGGCCGCGAGCAGGAACACCGCCGAGAACAGATACCATTGCAATTCGAGCCAACCGTTCGAGCTCATGTCGAAGGCGTAGCGCACGCTCGCATTGGCGGCGCTGACGACAACCGCGGCCAGGATCAGCCAATAGACGAGATGGCCGACCCGCTCGTTCAGCGCATCGATCGCGCGGCTCAAGCGCAACAGCAACGACACCACCCGATCTCCTATTGGCTCGATCGGCCGCGGCCGCACCTCACCAGAAAAAGTGCGGCCGGC
>WNFC01003232.1_pt1 | contig 30848 bp, 27 predicted proteins | sample 5400541 | NCBI WGS metagenome assembly WNFC01 (sample SAMN13153342, study PRJNA577476) | soil metagenome | isolation source: 120 cm saprolite under Douglas fir tree site 2 hole 2 replicate 1 | place: USA:California | collected 2015-04-18
TCGCGGAATATTATCGGCGAGGCGCTGGGCAACTACAACGGGACGATCATTGCAGTAACGCACGATGTCGAGTTCGTGCGCTACCTGCAGCCTGATACGCTGTTGCTGATGCCGGAAGGGCGCATGATAGCGTATAGTTCCGAGCATGATGAGTTGCTGAAGAGAGCTTGACAAAAATTCCTTCGCTCAGATCACATGCTCGGCAACGGCACGACCAGCAACGCGGCCAGAGAAGAGACATCCACCCAAAAACGTCCCTTCAAGAGCCCGGTAGCCGTGCATACCACCACCGCCGAAACCGGCAACTTCGCCAGCAGCATAGAGACCGGGCAGGGGTTGAACATCGGCCCGCAGGACACGACCCGAGAGGTCCGTTTCCACTCCTCCCAGGGTTTTGCGTGTCAGGATCGAGAGCCGCACTGCGATCAATGGTCCAGCGGCAGGGTCGAGAAGGCGGTGCGGCCTGGCGACACGAATCAGCTTATCGCCGATATAGGCTCGTGCCCCACGAATGGCCATGACCTGGGCATCTTTCCCGAACGGGTTGGCGACCTGGCGATCGCGGGCGACGATGACTCGCTCCAGCTCTGCCAGGTCGATCAGTTCCTCGCCAGTCAGGGCATTCATCCCCTGTACCAGTTCCGGCAGCGTCTTGCGCACAAGAAAGTCCACCCCGTGCTTCATAAATGCCTCGACTGGTCCCGGCGCGCCAGGAAGCGCTCGACTCAGCGTTTTTGAGATACTGCGACCCGTGAGATCAGGGTTCTGCTCGGACCCCGACAGGGCAAACTCACGTTCGATGATGCGTTGATTGAGCAAGAACCACGAATAGTCATACCCGGTAGAGAGGATGTGCTGGAGAGCCCCGAGCGTGTCAAAGCCGGGGAAGAGCGGAATCGGCAGGCGCTGACCACGCGCATCCAGCCACAACGGCGATGGCCCGGACAAAATGCGGATGGCATGGTTGCTCCAGATCGGTGCGAAGTTGCGAATGCCCTCTGGATAATGCCACATCCGATCAGCGTTGATGAGGCGTCCACCGCTGGAGGCGATCACATCCAACATGCGCCCATCGACATGGTCGGGGACGCCCGAGATCAGCTGCTTCGGTGGTTCGCCCAGGCGTTTGGGCCAGTTGCGGCGCACCAGTTCATGATTGCCGCCAATACCACCGGAGGTGACAATCACCGCCTGGGTTTTGAGAGTGAACTCGCCCACGACCACCCGAGAACTCGGCATGCCGCGGTCGTCGGAGCTCGGTTCCAGCACTTCTCCGTGGACGCCATCAACCACGCCATTGGTCATGGTGAGTTCGGTCACACGATGCCTGAAGCGCAATGTGACCAATCCGCGCTGCTCGCCCTCACGCACACGGCGAACAAACGGCTCTAACACACCTGGACCCGTCCCCCATGTGACATGAAAGCGGGGAACCGAATTGCCATGCCCGGTCGCAAGATAGCCACCACGCTCTGCCCATTGCACCACAGGGAAGAAGCGAACGCCCTGTCCATGCAGCCAGGCATACTTCTCGCCCGAAGCAAAATCGACGTAGGCTTCTGCCCAGCGGCGAGGCCACAGGTCTTCTTCCCGGTCAAACCCGGCGCTGCCAAGCCAGTCTTGCAGAGCCAGATCGTGGGAATCGCGAATACCCAACCGCCGCTGCAGCGGCGAGTTGACCAGGAACAGGCCCCCGAAAGACCAGAACGCCTGCCCGCCCAGCGACGCCTCTGGCTCCTGATCGAGCACGATCACACGCCTGCCTGCGTCAATGAGTTCTGCAGCGGCCACCAGGCCGGCCAGGCCCGCGCCGACCACAACGACGTCGGTATCATTGCTCATCAATTCATCCTTTGAAAATATCGACTACTGAACAGTATGATAGCATATGCAGACTACCGGGAGAAATGGTTCGTATGAGGATTATTGCAGGCGGTACTACCCGAAGAACTTAAACCTGGCATCCTTGCGAGAGATCGGCTCCGTTACTATTAACTATCTGCCTGTCCAGCGAGGCTTGCGCTTCTCGGCAAACGCCTTTGGTCCTTCGACAAAGTCCTGCGACGTAAGCAGTCGCTGCAGGCGTGGGCGATCCTGGCGCATGGCCTCTTCGATGGGCAGACTCAGTCCCGCGAGGGCGGCCTCTTTGGTGAGCCGCACACTCAAGGGTGAACACTCCATGATCTCGTTGGCCCAGCGCTCGGCTGTCGCCATAAGTGCGGCGGCAGGAACGATCTCGTTGATCAGACCCATGCGGTAGGCCTCCTGCGCGGTGATCCGCCTCCCGGTGAGCAGCAGGCCCATGGCCTGCTTGAGAGGGATTTGCGCGGGCAGGCGATGCACACCACCCGCCCCGGCAATGAGGCCCACGCGTGGTTCAGGCTGGCCGAAGCTTGCAGACTCGGCGGCGATGATGAGATCGCATGCCAGTGCGATCTCGAAACCTCCGCCAAGAGCAAAGCCATTCACTGCCGCGATAATGGGTTTGTCGCACTCGAAGCCACTTGTGATCCCACCGAAAGGAACGGCGAGGAGCGTGGGCTTCTCTCCCCTGGCGGTCGCTGCGGCCGTCGCCTTGAGATCGTTCCCTGCTGAGAATGCCTTCTGGCCCGCCCCTGTGATGATGGCCACCCAGGCTTCGTCATCCTGCTTGAAGTCGTTGAAGACCTGGCTCAGCTCCACGTTGGCATCGTAGTGCAGGGCATTCAGCACCTCGGGACGATTGATCGTGACAGAGGCAATATGCCCTTTCTTCTCGTAGATCACGTACTGATAACTCATCAGGTTGTTTTTCCTCTTTCTCACCTACTTCAATTTTGCTTACCTCGCACGGCCTCAATCACGTCGCGTTCAATCACACCATCCGTGCGCAATTCTTCGATCGTCTTCTCATCGTAAGCGAGTTCCTTCAGCACTTCCTGCGTATGCTGACCAAGGGCCGGAGCCAGGCGTGGGCGCACTTTTGTTTCTTGCTCGATGTGGACAGGACTGTCCACGGTAAGATGCGGCGTTTCCGCACCATCGGCGATGGACACCAGGAAGTTGTTCGCACGCAACTGCGGGTCGTGCGCGAATTCCTCGACGGTCTGGACTAAGCTGAACGGTATCCGCGCCTGGGCGAGTGCATTGCGCCAGTAGTCGAAGGAATGGGCCGCGAAGGCTTCTTCGAGGAGGTGCGTGAGGGCGTCCGCATGAGTAACGCGACGATCCTGGGCGGAGAACCGTTCGTCCGCCGCCCACTCAGGATGGCCAACCGCTCCGGCAAGCGCGTCCCACCATTTTTCGCCTTCCGCGACGAGCAGGAACCAGCGTTCATCCGACGTTTGGTAAGTATTCACCAGCGGGTCGGGGGGATGCTGGCGATCAATCTTGGGGTAGAATCTAGCACCGTCGAGGGCGGCCTGTACCCACATCGCCGCCGCACACATTCCCTCCGCCACCAAGGCGGCGGAGACATGACATCCCTGCCCTGTCTTCTCTCGGCGATAGAGACCGGTCAGGATCGACGCGTAGAGCGTCGTCGCAGTGGCCTGGTCGCCGAGCCCCGGCACCGGCAAGGCGGGAGGACAACCAGCACCGCGCGTCGCGTCCATCAGTCCGGATCTTGCCCAATACGCTGTGATGTCAAAGCCAGGTTCGGCCACGTCGGGACCGCTGTTTCCATAGCCTGTAACGTCCGCGTAGATGATGCGCGGATTGATCGCGGCAACCTCTTCATAGGTCAAGTGGAGTCGCGCACGCACGGGCGGCGGGAAATTGACGACAAGCACGTCGGCCCAGCCGATGAGCTGGCGCAGGATGCCTTGCCCTTTCGGGCTCTTCAGATTGAGGGCGATGCTGCGTTTATTGCGATTCGTCAGTTGCCACATGTAGTTGGTCGAGGAAACGGGATTCGGCGGAACTTTGAAGAGGTTCCGAGACGGATCGCCCGTTCCCGGCGGTTCGACTTTGATGACATCCGCACCGAAATCGGACAGAATGGTGGTGGCCGCCGGTCCGGCGATGAAGGATGCGACATCCAGCACCTTCAGATCGGAGAATAGATTTGCCATATGGTTCTCTCCTTGAGAACTTGCGATTTCCGGGCAAGGGTTCGACTTGCCTTTAAGATGGTGACATGCGAGCAGACTACACGAAGGCGCTGAACCCGGACGCCGCGCGCCCCACGATGAGCGCGTTCATCTCACGGGTCCCTTCGTAGGAGTAGAGCGCTTCCGCATCGGCGACGAAACGACCGACATGATAGTCCAGCAAGATGCCGTTTCCGGCCAGTATTTCACGCGCGTAGCCGACGGTCTCGCGCATTTTCATAGTGCAGTAGCCTTTTGCCATCGCCGAGTTCTCGTTCTTGAGAATCCCCGCTTCCTCAAGCTGCGCCAGGCGCAGGCACATGCATTCGCACGCGGTAATGTTCGACAGCATGCGGAACAGCAGGTCCTGCACGAGTTGAAACGCAGCGATAGGGCGGCCAAATTGCTGCCGCTCTTGCGCATACTTCAGGGCATGTTCGTATGCCCCCCGCATGCAGCCAACCGCTTCCCAGGCGACTCCCGCGCGCGACGCGCGCAAGACGTTCCCGGTGTCCTTGAAGGTGTTGGCCTTCTGCAGGCGATTCGCCTCGGGAACGCGGCAGTTGTCCATCGTGATCAAGCCGTTCTGGACTACGCGCAAGGCCATTTTGTTCTCGATCTTCTCAACGGCGTATCCAGGCGTCCCCTTTTCCACGACAAAGCCTTTGACCTGGTCGTCAGCGACGTCGCGCGCCCACACCACGGCCAGGTCGGCGAAGGTGGCGTTCCCGATCCACTTCTTCTGCCCATTGAGGATCCAGGTGTCGCCTTCCCGACGGGCCGTGGTCAGGAGCCCACGCGCTGCCCCCGATCCGACGAGCGGTTCGGTCAGCGCAAAACATCCGATCTTCTGGAATGCGGCCATCTCGGGGAGCCAGCGTTGTCTCTGTTCTTCAGAGCCACAGAGATAGATGGAATTCATGGCTAAACCACTGTGGACGCCGAAGAACGTTGCGATGGAACAGTCGACCCGTGCCATTTCCGTGGCGACGAAGCAGCTGAGAAGCACTCCCCCACCCGGGCACCCATAGCCTTGAATACTCGTGCCCGCGACTTGCAAATCGCGTATGCCAGGAATGAGCTCGAACGGAAACTCACCTGCTGCCCAGTAACGCTCAATGATGGGCGCGACCTTTGTTTCCATGAATGTCCGAACTCGTTGCACGATCTCCTTTTGCGAATCGTTCAAGACGTCGACGGTCTGGTAAAAGTCGCTATTTGGCGCTGGAAGTGGCCGTGTCTGCCTGGTGTCTTTGGTTTTAATCGTCATAAAAAATCTCCAAGTTCAGGTGCGTTCATACTATCAGGAACATGTCCTGCTGAGAGGATAACAGGATGAGCTTCTTTTCTTGCATAAGTCACCCCTCCTGGAACTGAGCTTTTTATTTTCACGGGGCTGTGACGAAAGAAGAAAGAACAAAGCCCAGGATGCACCCTTTTCGTCCTGAGACGGAGCGGCGGCTGGGTCTCTGTACGAAAAGGGCGCATATTTTGCACAACATTTTACATAAACATTATAATATCCCCCAAAAGCTGGACAGGTTGCATTTACACTCCGGTCCTTTCTATCACCCGCTAGAGAACTGGAAGGGACGAGCGAGTTACTAGAAACGGTTAGGCGGCGGACGAAGCGCTTCTTTAGAGATAGGTGAACGGGGGGACGAGCACTTTATCAATGACGTGTATGATCCCGTTATCGGCTCTCACATCGGCCTGCAGGATGTGTGCCCCATTGATCTTGATGCTTGTGCGCACCGCTGTGGCCACTGTATTGCGCGCGATATAGTTAAGCGCATCCCCGCCTACGTCGACTTCTGCTTCCCCCAGTGGCGTCTCATGGATGTTGGCCCATACTTTGATGTGTGGCCCATCCAATGTTTTGAGAAAGATGTAATCGAGCAGGTTGTCGGCCGTATAGAGCCCTGGCACAACATGATACTTCATCACTTTAGCCAGTTTGTCCGGATCATTCAAGAGATTGGCCTGCTGATCCCTGGGCAAGCGATCAAAGGCTTCATCGGTAGGTACAAAGATGGTGAAGGGACCTGGCCCACTGAGGGTCTCGACGAGCCCAGCCACGGACTGGACGCCCTTGACGAACTTGTCGTGTTTGCGTTCAGCTTGTGCCTTTTCAAATATGTTTGCCATGAAACGTTTCTCCTCTGTGAAAACTATGGGATAACTGGTGATGGAGTCCCCGCTGGATGTCCACGGTACTACTATAAGGAGGAAGCGTCATGAAAGCGTCACGAGCATCGTCATGGGAGTGGCTGAAACAAAGAAGGTTCTAAGCGATAATCTATAAATATGCTCAGAAATGTGTACCCAGCAGAGAGACAACATATGCCACTAAAGCCCCTCCTGCCAGCAATAAGGCAAGGCCATCAAGGTACTGCCAGCGCAGCTGTGCGCCCAGGATTTTGAGGTGGACGTAGACCGGGTCGGCGTCCATGTGCTTGCGGTTATTCAACACGCCCAGGACACGCGCCCCGCCATGAGCTATGCCTACGGCTATGCCGGCAAGGAGCGCGGAGAGCAAGCTTGAGTTGAGCGCGAGTAGTAGAGGTAAGAGCCACATGCCAGCATAGGGATTTCTGGTCACCAGGCCAGGACCTAGCGCGGTTCCCCAAATAAGGGCCTGTACTGTCGCAGGGCGCCCGGTGATCCAACTTGCAGGTACTTGCCAGGCAAGACTCGGCGCCCGCGATGGCAAGCCTAATGCTTCGAGCGCCCCGAACCACAAGGCATAGGCGCAGGCCAGCAGAGGAACCAGCAACGGGATACTACTCAGCAGGTGGAATACGATACTTATTACGCCCCATACAAGCGCGGCAGGGAAAACATATGCTGCGATATAGAGCATTGTCCTCAGTCCATATCCTCGCCCGGAGGACAACACGGCCGTCGTGGCCGCGTTAAAACCTCAAGGAGTGGCGAGCTTTCCCGCGCCTAGTAATGCAGCCAGCCCTACAACGAAGACTGCACCAGCGATGGTAAAACTTCTCTGGTTCACCAGCAGTGCGGCCAACGAGAAGCCAGCTACCAGGACACCTCCGGCGAGGAGGAGACGAACTGGACGCTGTGTGGCCCAGACTTCAATCATTGCGCTTTACTCCATTCAGGCGCCCACAGCAGCAAGGCGCTCCATTTCATTGCGCACATCGGCCGCCGTACAGCAACTGCAGCAAATGCACTGGCTCAGGCAGGTACACTTGTGACTACAATGACGGCACTTACAATCGGTGCAGATCTTGTAGCCCTTACCACACTTGCCCAGGCCATGACACGAGACCCATTTACCGGTACTCCAGTTGCACCAGCCGCCGCAATCGTTGCTGTGGCAGACAACGCAGCCCTGTGGGCAGCCGCTGTGATGGGGACAGGTGTGACCGAGATTCGCACAGGGCTTACCAAGGGTCCAGTTATCATCGCACGTGCAATGGTGGGAGGCAAAAGCCTCACCGACATTTGTAAGCTGACCGGCCGTTGCAGCGGCAACAGTGGCAAAGACTCCCTTTATGGTAGAGCCAACCATCTTGCGGCGACTGAGCATACGCGCAAGAGATTCTGATAGGATACTTACGTGCTTGTCAAAATCTTCAAGCATGATGTACCTCCTGAAGGGACATTCGTTGGTCGTCGTTTAAGGAATGGTTTGCTCTACATCGAAGGTGTTACGATCCATTCTACGTACCATCTGCCTGATGGAAGATTCGTCCGTTGCGATGCCCCTGGCGCGGACCTTGCCCTCTGGATCGATGACATGTCCAAACGGAGTGACGCCCGTGTGATAGAGCCTGGAGAGCACGTCACTGGATACACGGCCAATTTCGACAGGCGCGGTGCGAAAGGCATCAACTGCGCCAATCTGGGCCGGTTCTGCAGTTGTCGCCACCAGCACATGCATCGTCCGTGTTAATTTAGGCGACATACGCTCAAGCGCCAGGAGAGTGTTCTGGCAGGTTACGCACGCCGGGTCGGCAAAGACTAACAACGACCACTTACCTGCTGGCTCGAAACGGGCGGCTGCATTTACACTCCCTTTTACAGGAGTGTAGTCAAAAGCCGGGGCCTTCTCTCCCAGAGGTAAGCCTTCTCGCTCGGAGCCCTGATCCTTGAGCTGCTGCAAGAAACCAACCTGGCGATACATGATGATGACGAGAAATCCCAGGGCAAAGAGCAGCGTCCACTGGCTGATTATTAACCACAATGGAAGAGCAATATCGGCTATAGTGACGTGCATCAAGACATACTCTCTTTCAGAATCGCAATTGTCCTTGCCGCCTGCGCAGCGGCGAGGGCGAAGAGCAGGAAGCCAGCGACGAGAAGGATACTGAGGCCGGGCGAGTTACTAAACTCAACCGAATAGACGTTTCCACTCCAGAAAACTGCAAACGCTAAGATGGTCAATAATAGACTACGAAGCAGGCCGATGCGACTAAACTGCGAGTCGCTCAATGCGCCAAAGCACCTGCATGCCACATTAAGTTTTCTGCGCAGAGCGATGATAACCACCAGACTGAAGCCGCACATCAGTGCAAACACAGCACCGTTGACGATGGTTGGCCAGAGACCGCTGATGATGGCAAGCCCCAGGGCCAGTTCTGTAAGGGGAACAATGATGGCGAATCCGCGAAGGAAGAGTTGCCGCCGAACCGGGACTCCCAACCCCATCAGTGTAACGGCAAAACTGCGAGTATCAGCAAGCTTGGCCGCACCGGCAGCAACCAGCACTACGGCTAATGATGCCCGCATGAAGAGCATGATCACCTGGAGGACGCCCGAGATCATCTTACGCCTCCTTCAATGAGTTGCCAGCATAGGTGGTTGCCCGAATCATGTGCCAGGTATGGAATAGCTGGGCCTCCGTATCGACGAGGCCAACCCAGCGTACAATACCCTGTGGAGCAAGGAAAAAAGCAAATGGCATGACACGAACGCGGTAGCGCTCGTAAAAGGCGAAATCGACAGGTACGACCGGTACTTGCAAGTCAAGTCCCTGCGCGGTGACTATGTTAAACTCCTTATCCTCGTAGGAGAGGATCAGTATTTCTAAATCATGGGCTGCCCGCGCAAGGTGGTGCATGCCATCGATAAGTTCAGGGAAGGCTACCAGGGCGCGATTGGCGAAGATGAGGAGTTGCCAGTGATCCCCGGCAGGGGTAATGCGTAGGTGACCTTGCAGGTCGGGCAGGTTCCAGGGAGGAACCGTTGTTCCAGGAGGGAAGCCATCGCGGGCAATACCAATGGAGCTGTTGAGCCGCGCAAAGCCGGTGCGTACGATCGCCAATAAGGCCAGCGCGATGAGCACTAACTCCAGGCCAAGGAACGTTACGCCCAGAGCAACTTCCATGTCCTGCTCCTTACTTGCGCAGTCATCGAGGGTACGGCTTGCTACAAGGAGTTGGAACTACGTTGGACACGGTTTTCAATGATGGATCACTGTAAAGTTCTGCTATTACACAAGATTCACTCTTTTATTACGTACCATATGGTTGAGTAAAAGTCAAGCGTCCGAGCGGGTGATATGCTCTTTATCGAGCAGCCGCAGCACAAGTGGGTAAGGATTGTCAGGTTAGAGTTTCCACGCCTTTGCGTCGCTAAAGGCTACATCTGTAGTATTCCCCATGTCCCCGGCTACCAGGCCGATCTGACCCGAGGCATAGGTACTATCGGTCACGTTGCCAATAAGCGCATTATTCACGTACAGGCTAATCTGGGAGCCATTGGCTACAGCAGCGAGCACGTTAGGCACGTTCAGACCTTTTTTGATGGCAGCATTGCTTCCCTGGAGGAGTGAACTGGGCAAGTTGAGACTGCCGTCAACGAGATCGAGGTGATACGATCCATCGCTGGCGACGGCAAAATAATAGAACTGAGTTGTCGCCTGGTTGACGCGAAACGCAAGCCCGCCTTCATCGCCGCTGATGATGGTCATTTGTACCTGAAAGGTGAGATTGCCGAGGGCCGGGACTTTGGCTTCGGGATTGCAATTAATGATCCCTGGTTCTGTATCAGCGACATGATAGGCGCCATTTGCGAAGCCACAGTGCCCCCCCGAGAGGGTGGTCTGGTCCCATCGATAGCCTTTGCTGGCGTCATGCAGGGGATCATCGAGCACCAGCGTTCCTGTAGGTATCTGGGCCGAGGTAGCGGTGGTGGTAACCTGGACAGTGGTGGTAGGAGTAGCAGCCGTGCCAACCGTCTTCAAAGTTGTGACCGGGCCAAGCGGGTTCTGGTGAAACAAGGCCAGGGAAACGGCAAGGCCGCCCAGAATGACGAGCAGAGCGAGGGCAAGCAGAAGAAGTTTTCTACCTGTGAAAAAGCCCGGCGGGCGGTCAACAATGGCCTTACTGCCAGCGGGGTAGAATGCTCCGAGTGAAGAGTCAAACGCCGGGCCAGCGGATTGTGCAGGAGGAACGGCCTTCAAGGAAGGATTGAGCGCCTGGGCAGTCGTTTGAGTATAGCTGAATGACGGAGGAGGAGGCGCGTAGACGGTTTGCCCGGAGGAGGAATTAGAGAGTAAGGCTTGTTGAAGGGCACGGGCAAATTCGGAGATAGAAGCGAAGCGTTCCACAGGCTGCTTGACAAGGGCGCGTAGAATCACAGCATCGACGGAGGCCGGGAGATGCGGATTGAGCGTGCTGGGAGGCACCGGCTGGTTCACGACATGCTGGAACATCACCTGGTTCTGATCGCCTTGAAAAGGGGGGCGGCCTGTCAGCAACTGGTAGGTCATGATGGCAAGGGCATACTGGTCGGTCGCCGGGACAGAGGTGCCGCTCCATTGCTCGGGAGCCATATAGGTCGGGGTGCCACGAATAGTCCTGGTCGTACCCGTACTGAGCTTGGCGACTCCGAAATCGGCCAGGAGCAAATCGGGGCAATTCAGGTTGTCCTTATTGATGCGGATCAGGAAATTGGCCGGTTTGACATCGCGATGGATAATATGATGATCGTGCGCATACTGAAGGGCGTCAGCGGCCTGCCGCACAAGCTCTGCAACATCTCGCGGCGGAAGCAAGCCCTGGTCTTTACGCTGCCGCAGCCAGTCCGCAAATGAACCTTCCTCACAGAATGGCATTACCATATAGGTAGGAGCGCCGCTGTGCGCCTCGTCAAAGTCAAAGAGAGGCAAGATATGCGGGTGATTGAGTTTGGCGATAGTCTGTGCCTCGCGCAAGAAGAGCCGCATTACATCCTGCGAAGTTTCGTCGGGATAGGTACCAAGCTCGTCACGAATGACTTTGATGGCCACCTGCCTGTCGATGCGCGTATCCTGAGCGAGGTAGACTTCGCCCATGGCTCCACGGCCGATGAGGCGGAGCATGCGATAGCGTCCATTTTGTAGTTCTTCTAGCAGCACTTTCCGGTTCTCCAGGCTTGACTCTCAAAGAGTATAGCACAGAGAATAAGGAGATGAAAGTGCCGTTTAGCCTATTGATACCGTGGTGAGCTTCTGGCGAGCGGCTCACTGGAGGACGGGTCTTGTGATTTGCCTTGACATGGGAAGCTTATCCGACTATACTTATCTAAGTAAGTACTTAGATAGGAAATGACCCATGCGATGAGACCAGGAGAGGAGACCAGCATGGCTGAGTCTGAAAGGAGACACGGACGAGCACGTGATGCCCAGAGAGCACGTGAGGTGATTCTGGACGCGGCGGAAGCGGAGTTTGCCGAGCACGGCTTCGATGGGGCACGCATCGATGCCATTGCGAAGGCTTCGGGCTACAACATTAGTTTGCTCTTTCAGTACTTTGGGGACAAGCTGGGCCTCTATGCAGCGGTGCTTCAGCGTGTTCACAGGGAAACGACGGAACTACAAGCGCAGATGCTTGGACCAGAACTGTCGGATGAAACGAATGCTTCCCATGCACGAGGACTCAAGGCCTTCCTCGAAACGATGGTACAAACCGTGTTTGATTACCTGGTCGAACATCCGCGCTTCCTGCGTATCCTGACCTGGGAGATGGCCGAGGGCTGGCAGACGTACGCACGCATCGCCTCACAATTTCCACCCGACGAGAGTGACCAGTTCGAGGCCTTCTTCAAAGGCGCCTGGAGCGGGGGATTGCTCCGATCTGACTTCTCTGCCAGGATTCAGCTGACGCTGATCTTTCAGGTGTGCCAATCCTACCTGGCCTTTCTTCCTTTGTACCAGGTGATGCTCCCAGGTGAGGAGGTTTCCCCGGAGAGAACGCTGTCCCGCGCACGGGAGTACATTGTTGGGTTCATCGTTGCCGGGATGATGGTCGATCTCCCGCAGACGAGAGGGGAAAGAGGGTGTGTATGAGGAAAGAAGCCATCGTGGCCTGTCTCGGGGCCAGCGCTACCGTGGCAATAGGCAGCTACGACTGGATACGAGACCTGGAGCAGCGGCCTGGCAACGCATCTTTTCGTTTTTTCCGGTTCGCAGAGGGGGGCGATCTGGCCTATAACGGACTCGGGCGGCTGCCAGACATCATCAACTGCCATCCGGACTACGTGATCGTTCTCCTTGGCGAGAATGATGTGATGGCGTTGGTTTCAAAGAAACACTACCAGTTTGTTCGCCTCACAAAGCATCTTCCAAGGAAGCCCTCGCCGGAGTGGTTCCGTGAGACTATGCAAGCCATTGTGCGTCGCCTGAAGAGCGACACACCGGCGCGAATAGCCCTCTGCTCGCTGATTCCCATTGGGGAAGATTCAGGCGAGGCTTTCCCCTTCCAAGCCGAAGCCAACCGGCGCATTGAGGAGTACAGCACGATCCTCAAGGACATCGCATCGGCAGAAGCGGTAAGCTATCTTCCCTTCTACGAGCGGATGCACGAGCTCATCCTCGCGTCTCCTGGCCGCGCCTTCACCAGCTTCAACTTTCTTCCGTTCTATCGCGATGTGTTCAGGCAGTTTGTCTTGCACAAGAGTCATGATGAGATTGGACATCTCAACGGCTGGCGTCTTCATCGCGACGGCATTCACTTGAACAGCCGGAGTGGAAAAATCCTGGCCGATCTCGTGCAGAAGTTCATCAGTACGGGAACAGGCGTGGACAGCCCCTGGTGAGAATGCGCGTATCGCCACTGCGGTAAAAGACGCCTTCGGGCGCTTCGTGGTAAATTGGGTGAAAAGTGGCTCACCCGCTCTTTTACTGACGAAGAAAGCTCACAGCAAAAAGCAGGTGAGCGAGCATCATGCCTTTTGCGAAGATCACCCGCCCTATCATTGCTCCTAGCAAGCCCCGTGGATTGCTTAATTGCATCCCCAAAATGTGTAAGAAACATTCCGAGATTGAGGTGCCAGAGCGTCTTCCTGATGATTTTTTGTCTCGAGACATCGTGCTCCTCCTTTCTGTGAAGAGTATCAGGAGTCGCCCCGCCCAGGACGCGAATCTGCACGATCGTCTCAGGGGACATAGTGGCGAGGGTCTCTTCGGTAAGCGTGTGCAGGACCTCATCGGAGAGTGCCGGCAGGAAGAGCGAACGGACATGCTGCTCGAGCCCACGAATCGTGCCGACCTCGGTCAGTGCAAACAGGGCAGGATAGGGCATAGGCCCGACCAAATCGGCGATGGGCGTGGCAAGCCGGCGCAGTGGAGCCACGACCCGCTCACCCTGCGCAAGGTCGCCCGTGTAGCACACCAGGATGGCGACGATGGGCCTGCCCTGCAGGGCTTGCGGGATGATCGGTGCGGGCGGCGCAGCCATGAGCATGGCCTGCGTGGAGAGCTCATCGGGTGCCGCCGTCGCGTGACGTGCATAGCCTTGCAGGATGCGTTCGGCCTCCGCCGCTTCATAGAAGACTGCGCCTCCCAGCACGGTGCCAGCGGGGTGCAGGTCGACTTCAAAGGCGGTAGCGACACCGAAGTTGCCGCCCCCGCCGCGCAGCCCCCAGAACAGTTCGGGGTACGCACGCTCGCTGGCGCGCAGAATCTCTCCCACAGCGGTGACCAGCTCGACCGCCCGCAGGTGGTCGATGGCCAGGCCATGCTTGCGCACCATCCACCCGTCCCGCCACCCAGCATCAGGCCCCCGACGCCCACCGAGGCCATATCGCCAGAGGTCAGCGCCAGGCCGTAGGCATGGGCAGCCCTTGCCACCTCGCCCCAGGTGAGGCCGGGTTCTATGCGGGCGATGCGTCGTCTCCGATCGATCGTGATCGCCTTCATCGGTGAGAGATCGATCAGCATGCCGCCATCGGTGGTGCTATGCCCGGCGAAGCTATGGCCCCCGCTGCGCACGGCCACGGCCAGATCCTGCTCGCGTGCGAAGGTGATGGCTGCGATGACATTGGTTGCGTCCATGCAGCGTACGATAAGAGCCGGATACTTGTCAATCATGCCGTTCCAGACCTTGCGAGCGTTATCATAGTCCTCATCGTGCCTGCTGCTCAGTGTGCCGGACAATGTGGCTTGCAAGTCATGCACGGCCTCTTGGTCGAGAGCTGTCTGAAACATGAAGAAACCTCCTGAACATATTTCCTTAGCTCACGGATGAAAGCCCGGTCAGATGCCGTGCTAACTCCTGGGGTGCTGAGAAGAAGGGCGAGTGACTGGTCTCCATCGATAGGATGGTTTGACACGGCGTGGCCGTGTACATCATTTTCTGAATAGGCGGGGTGATCGTTCGGTCACGAAGACACTCGATGTAGACCCTTGGCACCCGACCAAAGTGTTCTGCAGTGATCCTCACGGGAGTCGCCATGGGAGCGATGGCCTGGAGAACCAGGAGTGACTTGGCTCGCACTACATCCTCGCCGGGGCAGTCGGCATAGAAGATTTCCTTGAGAGGAGCCCCTTCTTTGAATGTGAGGTAGCCCTGTTCCTCATTCGCCATCAGGTTTGGCGTCAGCAGTGAATCACTATTCATACGCGCGAGCTGGAGTAATGACTCGCCATTCTGCGGGAGAAAAGCCGTCAGGTACACCAGCGTCTGAATCTTCTCGGGCCGCTCCTCGGCAACCTGCGTGATGACAATCCCGCCCATGCTGTGGCCCACCAGAATGACCGGCTCAGCTTGAGCATCGAGCGTCTCGCACACGCGTTTCGTATAGGTCGCCAGGGTGATCTCATGAATGGGGGTCCTATCCTGACCGTGCCCTGGCAGGTCAAGGGTCTCCACCTGGTGTCCTGCCTGGCGAAGCAGAGGGACAACCTTCTCCCAGCACCAACTTCCATGCCACGCGCCGTGGACGAGGACATACCTACTCATCATGTTTCTCCTTTCTCATGGGCATGGCTGCCCTAAAGCCTAGAGCCTTTTCATTCGTAGCAGACTTCCTCATTCACCTGGGTGAACGTCTTTCTGTCCAGAGTCTACTCAATTCGTGGAGGCAGGACATCGGCAGAATTACGCGATGGTATTACTCGTTTTTCAAGACAGGAAAAGGAAGCGATTCAGGGGAATCCCAGCAGGATTACCTATCGTTTCTCAGCAGAGCAACAAGTCGAGGAGGCGTCGACCACATAGGACAAGAGCTTTTGCCTGGGGACGACGGAGCGCTGTTCAGACGAGTTTGTGCTCAACCGTATAGCGAGTCGCAGCACTGCGTGAGGTCACGTTGAGCTTGTTGTAGATGGATCGCAGGTGTCCCTGCACCGTACGCGGGCTGAGGACCAGCTGGCCGGCCACCTGCGCGTCGGTCATGCCCATCAGAGTAGGCTGGACGAGGTGAACGGGGGGTGGACTGCTGCGTCGTGGTCACTGACCCTTGGGAGGCCAGGGCTTGCTCTAGTATCATGGTACGCCCCTCTTCCCACGCGGCGGCAAAGGTTTTCTCCCCGAGCTGAGCCCGTGCGGAGGCCAGCGTGCGTTCATAGTCAGCACGCTCGACAGGGGGTATGGATGCACCGGTTGCCTCTCGCATGGCCTCTGCCGCACCCCACAGCCGCGCTGCCCACGTAGATTCTCCTTGCGCCGCAACCACTCCTGCCAGTCCTTGGAGGCTGGAGGCTATGGCTAGCTTGCGACCCGCCCCTCTGGCCAAGGCCAAGCTCTCCTGGTACAGGGCACGTGCTGTGGCGAGGTTCCCCTGGTGGGCTGCCACCGCCCCTAAAAGAGAGAGCAACTGGCCTGTAGACCACCTATCCCCTACCTCTCTGGAGAGTGCCAGGCCCTGCTCTGCCAGTGAACGCGCTCTAAGAGGATCTCCCTGACTGAGGGCTAACCGCCCTGAGAGGTACAAGGAGCTTATCATCCCACTCTTTTCGCCCACCGCCCTGAAGAGCGGAAAACCCTCCTCGAGCAAGGAGTGGATTGTTGTAGAATCAGCCTGTGAAAGAAAACGCGCCTCTGCCAACCGATAGAGCGACCACCCTATGACGTGTGGGCGGGCCATCTCCCTGGAGAGACCGAGGCTCTCCTCGAACAAAGCATCCGCCCTGGCGTACTCGCCTTGCAAGCAGTTCAGAATCCCGCATTGCAAAAGCGACCAGGCAATATCCTCCTTGTGGCCCAGCTTCCTCCTCAATGCTAAGGCTTCCTCAACCAGGGGGGTTGCATGAGTCAAGTTTCCCCTTTCCCTGGCAGCCCACCCTAAGTAATGCAGGGAGTGCGCAATGCCCTGCGTGTCTCCCAGTTCCCTGAAGAGGACCAGGCTCTCCTCACACAGCACCTCTGCCCGCTCATAGTCATTCTGATAGAGAGCCATCCTCCCAGCAGCTCTGAGGATCTTTGCTCGCACCGGCGTCGCCACCCCCTCAAGTGCCGCCAATGCCTGTTCAAGGAAAGTTTGCCCCTCGCTGTCATAACCTCGTATTCGCCAGAACTCAGACAGCGCTGCAGCCAACCGCAAGGTCATTTCTCGGTTCCGCTCGATCTCCCCATGCTCAAGCATCCATCGCAAGGCCGCTCGCAGGTTATCGTGCTCGCGCTCCAGGTGCTCCAGCCAAATAGTTTGCAGTGGACTCCTGATCCCCAACTCGGCCTCCTCCGCAAGTCGGAGGTAGTACGCACCATGAGCCTGCCGGGTGGTCTCCACTTCCCCAGATGCCTCGAGCGCCTCCAGTCCATACTCGCGGATGGTCTCCAGCATCAAGAAGCGTGTCTGGCCATCCTCTTGCTCCTTTTGCTGCAGTAAGCTCTTGTCTATGAGCGAGGCAACCCCATCCAACACCTGATTCGCACCATCATTAAGGGGAGCGCAGATTGCCTCTATCGCTTCCAGCGTGCCGCCCCCGACGAAGACGCAAAGCCGACGGAAGAGTTGTTGTTCTTGAGCATCTAACAGGTTGTAACTCCACTCGATCGTGTTGCGCAGCGTCTGCTGTCGCACCGGTACATCCTGCGCGCCGCTTGTCAATACCGAGAGTCTATGCTCTAGCCGTGCCAGCAGTGCCTGCGGCGAGAGGAGCTTGATGCGTGCGGCGGCCAATTCAAGCGCCAGCGGCAAGCCATCGAGGCGCGAACAGATTTCTCCAATGGCCCGGGCGTTGGCAGGAGTGATCTGGAAGTCAGACTTGACGGCCTGTGCACGTTGGAGGAAGAGCTCTACCGCCGCATACTGCGAGAGAGACTGGCTCTTCGGGAAGTGCTTGAGATCGGGGAGCGCTAAGGGTAGCACGGCAAATTGGTGCTCGGCACGTAGATGCAGCACTTCACGGCTGGTGACCAGCAGTTTCAGCTCAAGGCACACCTTCAGTAGTTCACTGAGCAAGGGTGCTGCTCGGACCACCTGCTCAAAGTTGTCGAGCACCAACAAGAGCTGCTTGTCTAGCAGGTAGTCTTCCAAAAGATCCAGGAACGGCCGGTCACTCACTTCTCTGAGTGTCAGGGTCTGAGCGATGGTGGGTACCACCTGAGCATGGTCGCCGATGGGAGCGAGTGGGACAAAGTAGACCCCATCGACAAAGCCATCGAGCAGCTCAGTGGCTACGTGCAGAGCGAGACGTGTTTTGCCCACACCAGCCGTGCCGGTCAGCGTCAACAGGCGTATTTCCGGCCGTCGCAAGAGCGCAGCCGCGCTCGCCGAATCGTGCTCGCGTCCAATTAGCGGGGTAAGTTGTACGGGAAGATGATGTTTTAGCGCTGGTTTAGGCTTTCTGAGTTGCTCAGGTACAGCGCGTGTCGTTGGAAGGGAGACGATGGAGTCCTGGAGAACCTGCACAGCATGGTCTCCAACCACCTGCAAGGGTCTATGAGTCCCGACCTCGCGAGCATCTCCTGCTCGCTCAAGGGCTTGCGCGGTTGTATTGAGTCGTTCGAGGGTCAGTTCTTCTGACTTACCGAGGTAGGCGGTATGCAGCTTACCATGGCTGCGCCGGTACGCATACCAATAGTGGCCCCCCGGTCGCTGTTCCTTCCGTGCCGTGAAGGTCATGCGGCCAGCCTCAAAGCAAAACGAACGATGCTGCTCCAACCAGCTATACCATGCAGCCGTGCCAATCGTAATGGGATCGAGAGCGGTTCCCTTCGCAGCATGCTGTTCTAAAGAGCTATCACGTGCCTTCGGAATGTCGCGTGCCATGATCCACTGCCCTCCTGCCAGACCAGTTACACAGATATTACACAGAGAGCATATTTCTTTCTGTGTAACCTGTCAAGACAGGTTCTGTCATGCACACCTCGTGCCCGCTGGATGTCACATCCCTCGTGTCCCCGACTGCCACGGTCCGTTCCTCAACGGCTAGGGTACTGGGATGAGCGGTCGGAAGCGATCCTGCGTCACCTGATCTCCCCGCTCGCGCAAGGCGGCATTGCGGAGGGCCTGGGGGAGGCGGTAGCTCTCGGCCCAAGCACGACTCTCCTGCTGAACCCAGTCGACGCGCGGTCTGCGGCGGCTCGCGTAGTTGTCCAGGGCGCTCTCCACGCTCTCGGCTTCGCGCAGGACCTCGGCCAGCACCCACGCGTCCTCCATGGCCAGACAGCCTCCCTGGGCCATCATGGGTGGGCCCGCGTGTGCCGCGTCGCCGATGAGTACCACGCGACCGCGGTGCCACCGCTCGAGTTCCACCCACTCGATGGGCGCGCAGTGGAGCTGCTCGTCGTGCGAAAGCGAGGCCAGATACGCCGGGACTGGCCCCCCGAATGCTGCAAAGCGGCCGCGCATCCGCTCCAGTCGGCCCTCGAGCGGGATGTGGAAGCGTGGCGAGCCTTCGATCCCAAAGCCATAGGTCTGTCCGTCGCCCACGGGTACCAGCCCAAAGACACAGCCCTCCCCGAGCAGGACCTGCATGCTGGGCTGATGATGCGGTGCAAGACTGCGCCACACCATCAGCCCCGTATAGCCAGGTGGAGCTGCGTCCAGCGTGAGCCGGCGCACGCTTGAAGCAAGGCCGTCGGCGCCGACCACCAGGTCGTAGTCGCCCGACGAGCCGTCACTGAAGCTGACCTGGACACACTGCTCGTCCTGGGTCAACGACGTGAGGGCGGTGCCGAGTCGGCAGGGCACGGCTGCGGCACCGGCCAGCAACACCTGCTGAAGTCTGGTGCGTGCAATGCCGATGGAGGGACCCACTTCGCCCCAGAGCGCTTGCAGGTCGATCTCGCAGAGCAGCTCGCCCTGCTGGTCACAGAAGCTCCAGTTGCGCAAGCTTGTCCCGGCCTGCTCGACGTCGGCGCTCATTCCAAGCGTCCGCAGGATGCGCACGCCGTTGGCATGCAGCAAGATGCCCGCCCCGATGGTATGCCAGGTGGGGCTCTGCTCTACGAGTTCTGCCCTGAAGCCCTGCCGGTGCAGAGCCGTGATCAGGGTGAGCCCGGCAATGCCTCCCCCGACAATTAAGATGCGTTCAAGGTCGGCCACTTCTCACTCCTCTCTCCGCCCATAGGTCCGGGCGAAACTTGTCAGTGGTTGTTTCCACAACCCCTGGATCGCGCCCTACTGAGCAGGCCGGGACACCATCTCGATGCCATGCCTTTGGGCGGCCGCCGTGATCTTGCCGAAGTCTGGCGGTCCCCCTTCCGGCGGGAGATGCGAGGGATCCTTGATGGGCTCCCAGGCCTCGGCAAAATACTGTTCGTGAATGCCTCCAGGAGCTTGCAGGATCAGCATGCGGGCCGGCTCCGTGCCGGTATTGGCGAGCGCATGCGGCAACCCACGTGGGACGTAGACCACTTCGCCGGGGCCACACTGCATGGTCTGATCCCCCACCTGGAAGGTATAGCTGCCCTCCAGGACGATGAAGGCCTCGTCCTCCAGGTGTTGAATGTGGGGCGGGACGCCGGTGTTGGGAGCATTGGAGGCTTCAGAGAGCGTGAAGGCTCCATGGGTGTCGCTGGCCAGCAGCTTGAAGGTGCACAAAAAGCCTCTGGCACGATAGGTCTTTCCTTGGGTGGGCAGGACATGTTTGGGTTGGGCATGAGGGGTCGTACTCATGTGGGAGAAACCTCCTTCTCTGCACTTTGTAAGACATTCGTCTCTTTGTGAGACTTGCATCTCATATCGAGATAGTAGTATAATAACCTCCAACGGGACATCTGTCAAGGGGAAGGAGGGTGAGATTCCCTTCGATCTCAGGCACGCGAGGTGTGCAGCACTGGAAAAGACAGCATGCGAACAGAGGAGGACAGACCATGGCAGGCAACACGAGCTGGGAAGAGGAAGGACGGATCAATCAGAAGCGACGCACCCGCGCGGCAATCTTAGAGGCGGCCAAGCACCTGCTGCGCGAGGGACAGACGCCCTCGGTGGCCGAGGCGGCCGATGTCGCCTGTGTCTCGCGAGCCACGGCCTACCGCTACTTCCCTACCCAGGAGTACCTGCTCTCGGAGGCGGCACTGGAGAGCGCCAAGACCGACATCAATCACCTGCTCGAGAGGTCTGCACCCTCCGATGATCCAGCGGTGCGGCTGGATACCCTGGTCCAGGTCCTTCAGCAAGTCACGCTCGAGCAGGAAGCGGCCTTTCGCACCTTACTGCAACTCTCCCTGGAGGCGCATGCTAACGGAGGGCACAAGCGCGAAGCGACGGGGGACAGGCTGCGGGGAGGCCGGCGGATCGGCTGGATCGAGGAGGCACTGGCCCCCCTGGGCAACTCCTTCAATAAGGACCGCGCCACCTTCAGACGGGTGGTGGCTGCACTTTCGCTGTGCATGGGCATTGAGGCGCTCATTGTGCTCCAAGACGTGTGTGGCCTGGAGGCGAAGGAAGCAGTCGAAGTGTCGCGTTGGGCAGCTCAAGCGCTGCTGCAAGCTGGGCTGCGTGAAGCGACTGCTTCCTCACCGCAACAGCCTGCAGCGAGCCACCTGGAACCAGACCAAGAAGAGGATGTGGGCACCGGACGCGGCACGAGTTTATAAGACTCCTCCCTCTCCGTCATTGCGTGCGGCGAACCACCAGCGCTCCTAATCCTCCCGCCACGCTCAGGCATGGTCCGGCATCTCCAGGTGAATATCCTCTCGCGCGGCGCTGGTCAGCACATCCTTCATGTCGGGTAACCCCTCGGGAGGCTGGAAGGAGGCTCGATCGGTCATCGGCACGCCGACGTGCCGGAACCAGCGCTCATGCGCCCCGGGCAACGTGTTGGTCGAGAAGAGTCGGCCGGTCTGCGACCCCACATTGCGGAAGGTATGCCGCACGCCGCGTGGGATCCAAATGAACGAGCCGGTCTGCGCCTCGATCCACTCGTTCCCATTGAGGAAGGAGAAGGTCCCCTCCAGGACATAGTGCGCTTCCTCTTGCAGGTAATGGACATGCGGAGGCGGGCCGCCTCCGGGGGAATCGTACTCACAAAGAGCGTCAAGCCGTCGCGCTCGCCGTCGGCCTTGAAGGCGACCTGGTCCCCCAGGATCCAGAGCGTTTCCCCGCCCTCTGGGGGCAGACATCTCATCCCTTGCTGATTGCTCGTGGACATTTCATGCATTCCTTTCCTCATTGGTCTCACTCCGTATTATTCCCCACCGGGGGACACTATCAGCATTGTTGGTGTCTCAGCAAGACTGAGCAGGTTCCCCTCACTGTCCTTGAACCATACCGCCTTCATGGGGCCAAACGTCGCGATGCTGTTCTCGGTCAGGCCGGGGTAGTCCTCGAAAACGACACCTTTGGACCGCAGCTCTGCCATCGCGCCTTCCAGGTCGTCCACGACGAGGCCGAGCTGGTCATGTGTCCCCGAAGGCGTGCCCCTGCTCGGAAAGACGACGAAGCGCATATTGCCCACCTCGTAGTACAGGTGGTGGTTGCGCTCCCCGAATGGGCGCAACCCCAGCTTCTCCTCGTAGAAGCGCCGGACACGCTCCGTATCCTGGGCGGGGAGCTTGCCATAGGCGTAGCTTGCTCGCATGGCCTGTATCTCCTTCCTTGTTCTTCTGATCCGTGGAACTACTTATCTGCCCCAAGCATACCCTCCGCCTTCTGTGGAGACAATCCCAGAAATCTGGGATGGTTTTGTGCATGTGCAGCGTGTATAATCAGTGTTGAAAGGAAGCCGTGATTAACGCGCAAGACCAGGCCAGGAGAATCTCCATGCAGCAGCAAAGAGCAGGACAGATCAGGAGTGAGCTGATCAGACTGTGTCATGCAGGACTCGACTCCCGCACGCTGCGGATCGAACTCTTGAAGCGGCTGCGAAGCGTGATCCCCAGCGAGAGTTCCTGTTTCATCACCGCTGACCCGGCGACGCTGCTCTTCACGGGGTCGGTGGTTGACGAAATCGCGTCCGCTACTCCACAGCTCATCGAGAACGAGCTCCTGCACGACGATGTCAACAAGTTCGTCTGGCTGGCGAAAAGCCACACGCCGGTGAGATCCCTGGTCCAGGCCACCCAGGGTGAGCTTTCGCGCAGTCGGCGCTATCGCGAGATCCTGGCTCCCAATGGCATCGGAGACGAGCTGCGTGCGGCACTCCTCACCGGCGCTTGCTGCTGGGGCTTCCTATGTCTGCATCGTGACCGGTCCCGCCCGCATTTCACAACAGCCGAGGCAGCCTACCTCGCCCGGCTCACGCCGCACTTTGCCGAGGGCTTGCGCACCGCCCTGCTCCTGAGCAGCACTACGGGACCAACGGCCCCGGACGAGCCGGGCTTGCTGCTGCTGACCGAGGATCTGTCGGTGGTGGCGATCACCCCCGCTGCCGAGCGCTGGCTCGCGGAGGTCGCCGAGGCGGACTGGCCACGCAAGTTGGCCTTGCCATATGCCATCTCTGCAGTGGTTGCCCGAATGCTCGCGTTTGAGCAAGGGAAGGAGACGCAGCTCGATCTCGTGCCGAGGGTACGCCTGCGCACGGCTTCCGGCCACTGGCTCGTGCTCCACGCCTCACGGCTGTTGGGTCGGAACACGCAAGGACAGATTGCCGTGATCGTGGAGGTGGCCCGGCAAGTGGAGGTGGCACCGCTGATCGGGCAGGCCTACGATCTCTCCAAACGGGAGAGTGAGGTCTTGCAGAATGTGTTACGCGGACACTCAACGGCTGAGATTGCTGCGACATTTCATATCTCGTCCAACACCGTGCAGGATCACCTCAAGGCCATTTTTGAGAAAGTCGGGGTGCGCAGCCGCCGTGAACTGGTCGGGCAGCTCTTTGCCGAGCACTACCAGCCGCATATCGCAGCAGGTCGCAACCTGGACGGGAATGGCTGGTTCACCTCCTGAGCAGGGCACACCGAGCGAAACAGCGAAATATGGCTGTCTTCGGAAGAACAGAACAGAGAGGCACGGACAGGTCGAGTGGCACGCCTTTGTTAAGACAGCGGGAGCACATTCCCATAGTCCTTTATCCTGCTGGGCCTGGGGAGCAATCCCCCCCAGCGCTCTGATGCCACCAGCGCAGGCGCCATCAACAGCGGGCCCAGGTGATTTCGCACCCAGAGGCCCAAACGCGTTGCGGGAACAAGGAGATTGACACCTGATCCGACCTTTTTTTGCTCCTGTCTGACCACGGGCCTGAATACACATTCGTACTGGGGAAACGCTCGCTGATGATCGCCCAGCGCCACTTTCAGTTCTCCCGCCAGGATATAGGCTCCCATCATGGCCAGGGTCGACCCTTGCCCAGAGAGCAGTGCCGGGCAATAGCCGGCATCTCCCAGCAGCACCGCTCGTCCGTGAGACCAGGTCTCCATCCGAATCTGGCTCACCGCATCAAAGTACAAGTCGGGGGCCGTTTGCATTTTCTCCAGGAGTCTGGGCACTTCCCAGGCTTCGCTGGCAAACACCGAAGCCAGCAGTTGCTTTTGCCGCTCCAGATCATGGTAATCATAGCGTAACTTGGCGGGTTGCTTGAACAGGAAATACGCGCCCAGTGCTTGGTTGCCTCTTGAACTGCGGAGCCCGACCAGTTTTCCAGGGACATTGTACATCTGCACGGAGGCCTCGTCGAGTCCCAGATAGTTGTCTATGGTGAAGACCCCGACATGATAGCCGCAATAGCGTTCAAATTGCGCTTCGTCTCCAAACACCAGGGTGCGCACGATCGAATGCAACCCGTCCGCACCCACCAGCAGGTCGAAGCGGCGGGAGCCGCCCCGCTCAAAGGTCACGTCGACTCCTTCCTCGTCCTGCTTGAGCGCCTGGATGGAGTCCCCGAAGCAGTATTCCACCTCATCCGACGTTCGCTCATAGAGCGTCCTGGCGAGATCGCCCCGCATGATCTCCACCCGGTGGAGGCGGGAAGGGAGGGATTCCAGGTCGAAGGCCTTGCGCACAGCTTGCACGTTGACTCGGCTGATGCGCTGATGGCGTTCGTTGACAAACGAGATCTCCCCGAAGTTCGTCTTCTCTTGTTGCAGACGCGACCAGATCCCCATGAGTTTGGCAACCTGCACGGCCTCATTGCGAACGTCAACCGGGTATCCACCTTCTCGCAGGTGTGGCGCACGCTCGATCACGGTCGGGGTGAACCCATAGCGCTTGAGCCAATACGCCAGGGTCGGCCCAGCAATACTCGCTCCTGAAATGAGGATGTTGGTATTTTTGGTGATCATCATGGTGCTCTCCTTCGAGATGACGACAAGGGCGGAGACCTTGAATGAAGCCTCACGAGAGCGAAAGCTAAAACGTCGACACAGAGCCACTGCATTATAGCACAGCAGGGAGGCTCAGGCTGCTCCTTCAGGTCCTTTTGAGATCGTTCCCTGGCGTCCAATGGTATGAACCCTGGCACCAAGGCGCCTCATGCGGATGTCGAAGCATTTTGTGGCGGCTTTGAAGCATCATCGAGGCAGCAAGTCGGAACATTTCCCGAAGATCGGCTCTCACAGGGCTAAGAAAACTCACGGCCATGATATGCATCACACATTCGGCCACAAATTCGTTGAAGTCACAAATCTGTTAAGCGCATACTGCTTATCCCAGAAAGCGCTTGCGCTGGTGGGGTCGTAAAGGAGCGGCTGAGTAGCACAGCGCCGTGCTAAAAAATGGAGAAATTCCAGGCTGGTGTCATCACTCCAGTGCATATCCTCGACTTTTACGCCTATCTCGCTCTCAAGTCCCTTCCTGGATCTCTACGAATGAGAGGCACCGACTGCTTCGGCGTTATACGCGTTGGTGTCCACGAAGTCACAGGCCGAGTAGGACGCCCCGTATGGCGTAACGCGCCAGAAAGCTCGCTGCAGGCGGCTCCATTCTGCCAGTAGTTGGGCAGCGCGCCAACTGCGCGTTTTTTTGTGGTGCCATTGAATGACTGTGCGCAAGGCCTCAATTTCGCCTGGATCGTCGATACGATGGAATTCTACCAGTTCGGTATTACAGCGCCCTGGGAACGTTCCCATCATGTCCAGTACGTAGGCGACGCCGGCCGACATGCCGGCGCCAAAGTTCTGCCCGGTTTCTCCAAGGACGACGACCATACCTCCTGTCATATATTCACAGGCATGCGCGCCGACACCCTCTACGACGGCCAGGGCTCCACTATTACGGACCGCGAAGCGCTCACCGGCACAGCCCGCGGCGAAGAGCTGGCCCCCAGTCGCTCCATAGAGCACGGTATTGCCGAGAATAATGTTCTTGTGCGCAACGAAACCGGCATCAACGGGGGGCGCAATAATAATCTGACCCCCTGTCATGCTCTTGCCCACGTAATCATTGGCCTCACCGTTGAGGATCAGGTGCATGCCGGGCAGGCAAAACGCACCAAAGCTCTGTCCCGCCGAGCCGTGGAATTTACTGGTCACGCTTACTCCAGGTAAACCGCTGTTGCCATAGCGGCGGGCGATCTCTCCGGCAAGGCTCGCGCCGGTGGAGCGATCGCGATTGGAGATGGCATGATGTGTCACCACGCTGCGATCGCCCGATAGCGCCTGCTCAGATTCAGCCAGCAATTGCCTATCCAGCGGCGACTGGGGCAATTCTATACGCCTGGTATGAGATGAGCCTCCTGGAGTTGCAACCAGCAGTGTCTCAAGTTCGACAGGCGCCTCTCCAGTACATTGCAAGAGGTCAGCACGCCCGATAATCTCATCCAGGCTCCTTACACCCAACTGTGCTAGCAACTCACGGACCTCCCCGGCCACCAGAGTCAGGAAATGAATGAGGAATTGCGGTGTGCCAGTGAATTTAGCGCGCAGGTCTTCGCGCTGCGTAGCAATGCCCGTGGGGCAGGTATTCAGATGGCACTGCCGCGCCATGTCGCAACCCAATGCAACCAGGCTGGCAGTGCCAAAGCCGAATTCATCGGCTCCCAGCAACGCTCCGATCACGACGTCGCGCCCGGTCTTCAAGCCACCATCGACGCGCACTCTCACGCGCCCGCGCAGCCCATTGCGTACGAGCGTCTGCTGCGTCTCTGCCAACCCGCGCTCCCAAGGAATACCAGCGTGCTTGATAGATTGAAGCGGCGAGGCGCCCGTCCCCCCATCATGCCCGCTGATCTGGATATAATCAGCGTGCGCCTTTGCAACACCCGCGGCGATTGTGCCAACGCCAACGCTTGCAACGAGCTTGACGCCGACATACGCCCGTGGGTTGACCTGCTTCAAGTCATAGATCAACTGAGCAATGTCTTCGATGCTGTATATATCGTGATGCGGTGGAGGCGATATCAGTGGCACATGCGGTGATGTATGACGCAAGCGCGCGATAAAGGGGGTCACTTTGCTGGGTGGAAGCTGGCCGCCTTCGCCAGGCTTTGAGCCCTGCGCCATCTTAATCTCTAATTCCTCGGCTCGTACCAGGTACTCGGTGGTAACGCCGAAGCGCGCCGAGGCGACCTGCTTGATTTTGCTGCTGACCGAGTAGCCATTGAACGTCTCATGATACCAGTTCGGGTCTTCACCACCCTCACCGGTATTGTTACGTCCACCGATGCTGTTCATAGCGGCAGCAATGGTGCGGTGCGCTTCAGAACTTAGCGCGCCAAGGGACATTGCGGAGATGACAAAACGCGCGCGAATCGACTCCATCGACTCGACTTGCTCTATTGGAATGGGAGTAGTTGGCACGAAGGTGAGCAGGTCACGCAGGGCGGTAGGCGGACGCTGGTAGACCAGTGCCGTGTAGCGCCGGTAGTCTTCCAGGTCGCCAGTTTGCGCGGCCTTTTGCAAGGCGCGTACGAGGAACGGGTTATAGGCATGATACTCACCATCGCGGCGGAAACGATAGTATCCAAGGTCGATCAATTTGCGCCGACGTCCAGGAGATTCGCTTCCCACCCGCTGCTCTTCCGCAGAGCTAGCAACCTGATCCCACTCGGCCTGCAGGGCCTGGCAGCGTTCGATTACCTGCGTGGCAACTAGAGCCAGGGTCACTTTTCCGGAATAGGCTGGCTGAACGCCAGAAAGCGCAAAACAGCGCTGGACCAGGTGCGGATCAAGTCCAACGACCTCAAACTGGCCCGCCCCGGTGATGTTACGGATGGTCGAGATGCCCATGCGGGCCATGACTTTGCGCAGGCCCTCCTCAAGAACGCTCAGGTAGCGCTCCACGGCCTGGTCAGGCGTGAGATGCTCCAGGTGGCGTTCACCCGCCAGCGCACGTATACTTGCAAGCGCGAGCGTTGGCACCACGGCCTCCGCTCCATAGCCGAGCAAGAGAGCCACCTGGTGCACATCCAAGACCGAGCCGGTTTCGCAGATCAGGGATATACATGTGCGTAAACCGCGCCGGATAAGGGCCTTATGCAGGGAGCCGACGGCAATGAGCATGGGAATGGGAGCGTAGGCCGGGTTAGCGCTGGCATCGCTCAAAATGAGCAGCGAAACCCCCGCGGCAATGGCGGCTGCCGCATCATCTTCCAAACGATCCAGGGCAGACTCAAGCGCTACTGGTCCATCAGCTTGCTCGAATGTAGCATATAGTGTGCGAGAGCGGAACCCTCTTTCCTCCATTTTGCGCAATGCATCCAATTGCGACTCGCATAGCAGTGGTGACTCCAGATGAAGTAGGCGCGCGTGAAGTCCGGTCTCGGTAAGCGCGCTCATACGACGACCGAGGTAGCAGTCCAACGACATAACTATGCGTTCGCGCAAAGGGTCAATGGGTGGATTTGTAACCTGTGCAAAGCGCTGGTGGAAAAAATCGGAGAGGGAACGCGATTGGTACGAGAGCGAGGCCAGCGGCGCATCATCGCCCATGCTCCATACCGGCTCTTTGTTTTCGGCCAGCATGGGGCGAAGCACAAGCTCAACATCTTCGTGCGTATAGCCGAAGAGCCGCTGGAGGCGGAACAGACTCCCGGCGCCCGGGGCTGCGTCTACAGATGGAGGCTGTTGAGGAAGCTGCGCGAGGCGCACGAGGTGTGTGTCCAACCACTGCTGGTAGGGCTGGCGTTGTGCCAGTGCTGCCTTGATCTCGGCATTGCGCAGGACTACTCCTTGCCGGGTATCGACAGCGATCATTTCACCTGGTCCCAAACGACCCCTCTCAACTACTTCGTGCGGCTCGCAGGGCACTACTCCCGCCTCAGAAGCCAGGATCAAGAGTCCATGTGAAGTGATGGTATAGCGTGCAGGACGCAGCCCATTGCGATCCAGCGCAGCGCCAACGATGCGGCCATCGCTGAACGCAAGGGCCGCTGGACCATCCCATGGTTCCATCAAGCCTGCATGGTATTCGCACCAGGCACGTTCTGCATCCTCCAATGCGGGATTGTGCTCCCAGGCCGGGGGAACGAGCATCTGCATGCTGTGCAGGATGTCACGACCAGAACTTGCCAGCAGTTCAAGTACGTTGTCCAGTTCGGCAGAATCGCTCCCTCCTTGCTGGATGACCGGAAGCAGATCACAAAGATCGTCACCCCACACTGGCGAATTGAGTGTACCCTCGCGGGCCTGCATCCAGTTGCGATTGCCCTGTAGGGTGTTTATCTCACCGTTGTGCGCCAGCATGCGCATAGGTTGAGCCAGAGACCAGGAAGGGAAGGTATTGGTGCTGTAGCGCTGGTGAAAGATAGCGAAGGAGCTGGTGTAGCGGGGGTCGGCCAGGTCGAGATAGAAGCGTGCCAGCTCGTTTGGAGCGAGGAGTCCTTTGTAAACTACAGTAGAACAGGAGAGCGAGACAATGTAGCAACCATCGATGTGCGCCTCCTGCAAGCGCTTTTCGATGAGACGGCGAGCGCGATAAAGATCTCTCTCAAACTGCTCTCTGGGGAGATGTTGTGGACAAGTGATAAGGACCTGCGCAATGCTCGGTACGGTTGCACGGGCACGTGTGCCAGGAATGGTATAGTCGATAGGTGGATTGCGCCAGGCCAGCAAGACGAGGTCTACTTCGCTGAATGTTTGCTCGATAATCTGCCGACTCGCTGCATAGTCGATTGGCGCGCGGTCTTGCGATGGCAAGAAGATCATGCCAACAGCAAGGTCATCGGGGTTCGCCAGTACGACGTGTTGGCCCAGCAGTTCCTCGCAGAGGAGCGTCCTGGGAATCTGGGTGAGCAGGCCTGCGCCGTCACTGGTTTCAGCATCGGCATCCTGCGCCCCGCGATGGGTGAGGTTGGTCAATGCCTGCAGGGCTGTCTGTATCACGAGGTGGTTGGCCTGGCCCGATAGCTGGGCCAGGAAACCGGTGCCACAGGCGTCGTGTTCGTAGCGTGCGTCGTAGAGTGGGTAGGCAGGGTCAAAAGCGTGGGACGTGGAATCCCGCGAGTGCATGGCGTCAAGAGTAGTCATAAGGTGCCCTCCCCAAAAACATGATAATGTTTAGAAGTCCGAAGGCACCAGCGTTGGAGCCGGGTGGTGTTCAACGACCAGTCAATGCTCGTCGAAGTCTTAGTTAGAATGACAATGGCGCAGACAATGCAGGCTGAGGCAACATCGAGGTTGAAGGAGCAGCGGGGCTCACAATAGAACAAGCAGCGTTCTATGTTAGAGAGAATATAACATATTCGAGAGAGTTTAGGCAAGTGCCCCCCCACTTGTGTCGCCAAGGGGGGGACAGTACCAGCGGGCGCTGGCTGTCTGCTGGAACCTTTCCCGAACGCAAACGGCGCGAGCAGGCCAGCCAGCTTGCTATGTAGCTCTATTCGTTGACGCTGGTAATATGGACACCATCCCAGGCTTTGCGTTCCTCGCCGAATGGATCGTTCTCGCTGCGGCAGACGCGGTCGAAAATCATCGTCGCGCGTTGTTCGGTTGTGTACGCGGGCCAGGTGGGGAGTTCGCGATAGGCGGGAAGGCCATCGCGCGCGAAAGCCAGCCAGGCTTCACTCATATTGTCCGCGATGGGCTGGATCTCAGGGCTGTCACCGTTCAGGCCGCGACCATAGACGAGGTTATCGAACACGAACGCGATCTCCAGCGCATGGCATGACTTCAATTTTCCGTTCAGCCTGGGCGTTTCCCAGGTGAACAGGTACATGTAGGCTGGTGCTGCGCCTTGCGAGTATTTTCGTTCGGCCAAACGCACCGATTGGATGCGCATCTGGTCGGTCGAGATCGCTGTGAAGATATCCGCTGGCGAAGCCTGGGGGCGCGTACGCTGGTAGGTTGC
>WNFC01002224.1_pt1 | contig 30835 bp, 24 predicted proteins | sample 5400541 | NCBI WGS metagenome assembly WNFC01 (sample SAMN13153342, study PRJNA577476) | soil metagenome | isolation source: 120 cm saprolite under Douglas fir tree site 2 hole 2 replicate 1 | place: USA:California | collected 2015-04-18
GCTGTCCCAGTTCCCGAGTTGCGCGGGAAAGGAGGAGAGCGGCAATCGATTGGGAATGATTTCAGTGCGACCACGTGCCTGCAGCAGGATGGCCGTGAGGGCAATCAGAGTCGCAGCCAAAACGAAGCGCAATATTCCGGATAAGTTCATGGCTCCATGGCCTCGCCCTGCCAGAAGGCGCGAACGGAGCGATGCAGCAGATAAAGCATGAGCAGCGAAACCACAAAAATCAACCACCCCGAGAATTCATGAAAAAAACCTTGGGCTTTTTCCGGATCCCAATACTGTACCAGCAGGCCCGTCCCCACGATGCGGAAGCTGTTGGCGGCAACCGCGATCGGAACCGATGCCACAGCTAGCAGGACGCGCACTCCGACTTTCCTCTCCATCAGATAGCCGTAGATAACAGCGAGAGTGGTCAGAGACATCAGGGAGCGGATGCCGCTGCAGGCTTCGGCAACTTCCAAAGCCATGGCCGGGAGAACGATGACATTGCCTTCCCGTAAAACAGGCACTCCCATCCATGGCAGCGTCGTACTAGCCACTTTCGAGGCCAGTAACTGCAGCGGGAATGTGATCTGGTTGAAGACAATCGCCGGAATGGGAATCATAAGGAGCAAGAAAGCCCAGGGAAACAGAAGAGCCCGGAAGAAGTTCCATCCGAAAAAGAGCACAAGAAGACCGGCCAGCACGATCAGCAAAGACAAACGGGAAAGGAAGAGTTCAGCGCCCATCTGACCGACGATGAGCACGCACAATCCGAGTCCCAAGAACAGCAGGCCAGACCACGAGGGACGAAGGCTCAGGGCGCTCAGGCGGGCTCGCTCCTGCCAGATCACGAAGGCAGAAAATAAAGGTACGAAAAAACCGTGGGAGTAATTGGGATCGCTCCACCATTGCGCGACAAGGTGGACGAGCGTGGGCATATACAGCCAGAGTAATAATGCAGCAATGAAGGCGGCCTTCCACCATGAGGGCCGTGCCAGATCGGCGGCGGGCGTTCGCACAATTGGTCGCTCGGATTGCAGCACTTGGCTCACTAGGAGTCGGGTCTAATACCGGGGGATGCTACCAGCATATGCGAAGTCGAGTGGTGCTCGCAATCAAAAGCCGGATTGCAGGTAATCGTTCGAGTGACTACGGGCGGTCAGAAACTTGCCGTGCCTTAAAACGTCGACGAGGACTCAACCGCGCCGAGGATGTCACTGGACCGGCGCCGGGTACCGGAGAGGTTTCAGGGACTTCTCTCCCATCTCGCCACATACCTGAAGGGAAAGGACTTGGGAACTATTGCCCATGGAAAGAAAAGAGAGGGGGGACTGGTTACTCTTGATTGGGCAAATACTTTCCCTTTTATGCGGAAAAGTGTAGGTTAACGGGAGTAGGTTTTTCTCCCTCCGATGCCGGGTTCTGGCTTGTATACTTTTGAAAACATGGCGTTAACCTTGGAATGGGATATTGGCCCGCGGGTAGGGCGTCTGGTATTTACCGTGCTCTTTAAGAGAGTCCTGAGATTGAGCAGGATGTTGTTTTGTTTTTGTCCCGCGAAAAAGGAATATAGATGGAATCCCATGTCCGCCGAGGAGTGGAAAACGGGCACGCCGCTATGGTTCGCGAGCCGATGAGGTTGGACTTCGTGGAAGGTGCGAGTCCAAGCATGCGGAGCGTGGAAGCGATCATGCGGGAGGTTGCACAAAGCGAAGTTCCGGTGTTGCTCCTGGCGGAGCGCGGAGTGGGTAAGAAGGCGACGGCGCGGCGGGTTCACGACCTTTCCCGGCGCGGCAGACATACATTCCGCGTGATTTCTTGTGCCCACTTTGGATCCGAGAAGTCTGAAGATTCAACGGAACCGGCGGGGTTAATGGGTGCGGGCACGGTTTTCCTGGAAGAATTGGCAGAACTGAGCGCGGAGGGTCAGGCTTGGTTGCTTCAGGCCATGACGCGGAGCAATGGAAACGGGGTTCGCTCGCAAGCTCGGCTCATCTGCGGAAGCGCCCGGGACTTGGAAGCGGAGGTCAGGGCGGGGAATCTTCGCGAGGATCTGTACTACCGTATTAGCGGGGTATGCTTGCGGCTGCCTCCGTTGCGCCAGCGCCGGGAAGATATTCCGGTGCTGATGGAACATTTTCTGCGGAAATACGGTCGCGATTTTCAGCGGCCGGTGCCGGCATTAAGCGAAGAAACGCACCGCTTGTTTCAGGAGTATTCGTGGCCGGGCAATGTTAGAGAGCTGGAGAACGCCGCCAAAGCGATCGTGGCGCTTGGCGATGAAACGGTCGCGATGGGCGGATTGCGCGCCATGCTGCTGCGGCCGGACCTGGGGAGCAACGGCAGCCGGGTTTCGCTGAAGCAGGCGTCCCGGGCCGCCTCTCGCGAAGCGGAGAAGGAAATCATCTTGCGAGCTTTGACCCGCACCCGTTGGAACCGGCGCCGCGCGGCACAGGAGTTGCAGATCAGTTACAAGGCTTTGCTGTACAAGCTTAAACAGATGGGATGCTCCGAGTACGGAGCCATCTAAGCTCCACGGGAGAGCGCATGAAAAGAGCGATGAAGCTGGCGTGCTTGCTGCTGTTGGGATTTGTGACCCTCAGCCTGTGGAGCCAGGATGATACTGACGCAGGTGCAGACAAGGCGCCGAAACCCGTCACACCGCCGGAAGCCCAATCGTCCGGTCCAGGGGTCCCAGCCGATTACATCATCGGCGCCGACGATACCCTGCACGTCACGGTGTGGAAAGAACCGGATATGAGCGTCACACTGCCGGTGCGGCCTGACGGGAAAATTTCGATACCCTTGCTGGACGATGTTCAGGCCGCGGGCATGACTCCCATGCAACTTGCGACTTCGATCAAGGACAAGCTGAAGAAATATATCGCCGATCCGCGCGTAACCGTGGTCGTGACGGCGATGACCAGCCAGCGGATTTACGTGCTGGGCGAAGTGCTTCACACCGGTCCTATGCCGCTGCTGCCTCACATGACGGTGTTGCAGGCATTATCCACTGCGGGATTTACGCAGTTTGCCAATCTCAAGGCGATTTATCTGCTGCGCGTGCAAGCGGGCGGTCAGCAGACGAAATTGCCGTTTAACTATAAGGACGCCATCAAGGGACGAGGCACGCAGCAGAATATCGTGCTCAAACCAGGCGACACCATTGTTGTTCCGTAGGCTTGGTAAATGAAGAGCGAAGAGGAATACGGATGAACAAAGGCCAAATCATTTTGACCCTGACGCTGACCCTATATACGGCCAGCACGGTCTGGGCACAGGGCGACGAGCCGCCCGCGCCTTCCCCTGCGCCCGCCTTCGGGCAGGAAAATCCTGCGCCTACGGTGAGCGAGAACCCGCCCATATCCGCCATCGACCAGCCGGGGTTGGAGCCGCATGCTGCTCCGGAGAGTTTCCTGTTGCCCGGGCTGCATTTCAGTGAGTCAGTGGATTCTAACGTCGGCAACACGCTTGGCGGTTCGTCAACCAACTCAGTCACGAGGGGTCTGGGAAGCCTGACTCTGCAAAAGCTTTGGAGAAACTATGCGGTGGCGATGGATTACATTGGCGGCGTCGTCTATTACAACCGAACGGGAATCGGGCTCCAGCAACTGCACCAATTCGACATAGACAATAGGATCAACTGGAAACGCGGACAGTTGGCGATCCGCGACTCGTTCAGCTACCTTCCCGAAGGCAATTTCGGTTTTGAAGCCTACGGCGGCAGTGGGGCGTACAATTCAGGCCTCGCCAGCCTGGGATCGGGCATGCTGGGTGCCGCCGCATTCGGCGGACAGAGCAGCTCTTTCAACGGTAGCGGAGGCGGCGTTTCCGTGGGCCAGGTGCCGCGCCTGACGAATTTGGGATTAGCGGACATCATCGAGAACCTGAGTCCGAAATCGTCGGTAACACTTTCCGCGGGGTACGGGATCGTACATTTCTACGGAGATCTCACCTCCCTAACCGGTGCGCCAGCCAACATTTCGTTCATCGGCAGCAGTGAAGAGACCGTACAGTTCGGATATGACCGGACCCTGAATCCCAAAGACCAGATCGCGCTGAGTTATGGCTACCAGGCATTTAACTTTTCTACCGTCGGCACTGCAATGCACTCCCACGTTTTGCAGGCCATGTACGGGCATCGCATTTCCGGGCGCATGGATTTCACGATCGGAGTGGGGCCGCAGTTTACCCATATCAGTGACACCGCGTACCTGTGTACTTACTTGGGCATTCCGGTGTTGATTAATCCGAATGACTGCTCGAGCATTGGAGGCAGCCTGGTCGGCACGCCTCAGAGTGCGAACCACATCGGGGTTGCCGGCCGCGTTTCGCTCCGCTACAGATTTCCCAAAACTTCGGTGTCGCTGAGCTATCAACGTTTCAACACCAGTGGCTCAGGGCTTTTCGCGGGCTCGCGCAGCGACATTGTGGAAGCCGGCGCGCAAAGACCCTTGAGCCGCGTCTGGGATATCTTCGGCGACGCCGGCTATTCCAGGAACAGTCGATTGCAGGCTGGCGGATCGAGTGTCAACGCGAACAATTTCAGCTACGTTTATGCCGGAGCGGGACTTCACCGGCAGTTCGGGCGACATCTTCGCGGGTTCGTGAGCTACCAGTTCAACCACATGGCTTTCGATAATTCGTGTCCAGTCCCGGCAAGTTTTTTGAGTTCTACGGGCACCGTGGGATGCAGCAACAGATCGGTGCGGCAGGTGGGTTCGATAGGACTGGACTGGACTCCCCGGCCAATCCGTCTTGACTAATTTAGAGGCTGGCCATGAAGGGCCGGCGGAACGGGTACCAAACAATATGGAAAACCGCGAACTGACCATGGACGACTATCTGGCGATGTTTCGCCGCCGGATGAAGGTGATTCTGATTCCGGCGCTGCTGGCGCCGCTGGCTGGATTTTTAGTCTCGTATGCTTTCTCCCCCAAATACACGTCGCAATCGCTGGTGCTGGTGGAAGCTCCGAAGATTCCGGACGCGGTGGTGCAGCAGGTTTTTACCGAGGATCTGACTCAGCACATCGCCACGATTGAGCAGCAAGTGCTGAGCCCGAGCCGGCTGCGGCCCATGGTGGAGAGGTGGGGGCTCACCAAAGGAGGCCAGAACGTCGAGGATGTGATGGACAATATCCGGCTCAATATGACGATCCAGCCCGTGATTACGGATCTCTCGCTGTTCGGCGGCAAGAAGAAGCCCGGCCAGAGCAGCCCGGTGCCCGGCTTTAACGTGAACTACACCGCGTCGACCGCCCGCGAAGCACAGCAGATATGCACCGACCTGACGTCGATGCTGCTCGAAGAAGATCTCAAATCCAGGCAGGATGCGACGCAAGGCACAACCCTCTTCCTCACGAAGCAGGTGGAGGATGCCAAGCAGAATCTTGACGATCTCGATAAGAAGCTGGCGGCTTTCAAGAACCAGCATATGGGGCGGCTTCCCGGGGACGAAGACAATAATCTAAAGATTCTCATGGGATTGAATTCGCAGCTCGACGCCAACACGCAGAGTCTGAACCGGGCGACGCAGGACAAGGCCTATACCGAATCGATGCTGGCGCAACAGGTAGCGGCATGGAAGGCAGCGCAATCCTCGACCAATCCCCAAAGCTTGCAGACGCAACTCTCGACCCTCCAGGCCCAACTCATCGACCTGCGGGGCCGCTATACCGAGGATCACCCGGACGTGATCAAGACGAAAGGCGACATCGCGGAGGTAAAGAAGCAACTGGCGGCAATCAACGCTACCTCCGACAAGGCAACCGATCCTGCCAGCGAGAAAGGATCCGCAACGGAGCCGCCGGAAATTCGTCAACTGCGGCTGCAGATTCACCAGTATCAGGACATGATTGCGCAAACCACACGTGATCAGAAAAAACTTCAGCAGGAAATCGCGGTGTACCAGGGCCGGATCGCTTCGAGTCCTGGGGTGGAAGGGGAGTACAAGGCGCTGGCTCGCGACTACGACAACGCGCAGAAGGTTTACCAGGAAGACTTGGCCAAGCAGAGTACCTCGAAGATGGCGACGCAAGCTCAACAGCAGCAGCAAGGGGAACAAATGGCGCTGCTTAACCCAGCCAACCTTCCAGATTCCCCGAGCTTTCCGAACCGGTTCTTGTTTGCCGGTGGAGGATTGGGTGCCGGACTGGCAGTGGGGCTTGGTCTGACCTTATGGCTCGAGCTGCGCGACAAGAGCATTCGTACCGAGGCCGACGCCGAAGCTGCCCTGGGGCTTCCGCTTCTGGTTTCTGTTCCGTGGGTGGTGGAAACGGCCACGGCAAATGGCAATGGCAAGAGCCACTTCTGGAGCCGAAAAAAAGCGCCAGAAGAAAAACCCGAAGCGGCCAGGTTCTAGACGAAGAAATCTTAGGCAAAGACCATGTACAAAGATTTTTACGGCCTGCGGGCGAATCCGTTTAACGTTAACCCCGATCCGCGTTATTTATTCCTGACGCGGCACACCGAGGAGGCTCTGGCCTGCCTGACTTACGGCATCCAGAGCCGCAAAGGGTTTGTGCTGCTGACCGGAGAAGTGGGAACGGGCAAGACCACGCTCATCAACAAGCTGCTGGAGTGGTTGCGCCTGCAGCAGGTGGCGACCGCTTTTATCTTCAACTCGCGCCTGAACACGCCGCAGTTTTTGGATTACATGATGGCCGACTTTGGCATTCCATGCGATTCGAAGGCCAAGAGCCAGATCCTGCTGCGGCTCTACAACTGGCTGCTGGATCGTTACCGCGCGGGCGAAACCGCGGTGCTCATCGTGGATGAAGCGCAGAACCTGAGCGATGAGGTGCTGGAAGAGATCCGAATGCTGACCAATCTGGAGACGTTCACCGAGAAACTGCTTCAGATCGTTCTGGTGGGCCAGCCCGAACTGGAGCAGAAGCTGAAGCAGCCGCAACTGCGGCAGCTCCGGCAAAGGCTGACGTTGCGCGCCAAGACGCATCCGCTCACGCTGGAAGAGACCAAAGCATACGTCCAGCAGCGGCTGCGGATTGCCGGTTCCAACGGCCAGGAGATTTTCGAGCCCGAGTCCCTGGTCGCGATTCATCGTTATGCCAGCGGCATTCCGCGAGTCGTCAACCTGCTTTGCGAGCATTGCCTGGTGAGCGCGTTCGTCGATCAACAGAAAGTGATCGCTCCTGCAGTGGTGGAGGGCGTGGCCCGGGATTTTGATCTGGGCGACGGCATCGCGGCAGGTGCAATGACGGCGCCACCTCCATCCGCGGGCCCGGAGAAATTTGACTTAGTGGAAGCTTTACGGTCGCTGGCCACTCTAGCCGACCGCTTGCGCGAAGAAGAGAAGGACCTCCCCAAGGAAGGGAAACTATGAGCAGAATTCACGAAGCATTGAAAAAGGCTGAACAAGAGCGGGCAGTATCGCAGGGAGGTTCGGCGCAGCCTGGTTTCACGATGCCGGAAGCGTCGGAGCCGCCCATGAGGACGATGCAGGAGGAGCCGCCGGAAACGGCGGTTACCGGAGTGCCCGCCGGTGGTGTTCCACTCACCTCCGCGATGCCGTCGTTCGCCAGTCCCTTCAGCCTCGACGCTTTATTGGCGCGCTGCCCGCAGTTGGAGTGGAAGCCCGAGGAGAAGACGATGTTGTTTTTCAACGGCGACGATACCGCGCGGGGTACAGAGGAATTCCGCACGCTGCGGTCGCGCCTTTACCACACGCGCGAGAAGATGACGCTTAAGAAACTGCTGGTAACCAGCGCATTGCCCAAAGAGGGCAAATCCTTCACCTCGGCAAACCTGGCGCAGGTGCTGGTGCGGCAGCACGGACGCCGCGTATTGCTGATCGATGCCGACTTGCGCGGCCCGCGCCTCCACATGATGCTGGGCACGACCTCGTCCCCCGGCCTTTCCGATTACCTTCAGGGCAGAAGCGACGAGTTTTCGATCATGCAGCGCGGGCCCATGGAAAACCTGTTCTTTATTCCCAGCGGGGACGAAATCTCCGATCCCGCCGAGCTGGTGGCCAACGGACGCCTGAAGTTCCTGTTGCAGCGGGTAGAAGCTTTGTTCGACTGGATCATCATCGATTCGCCGCCCGCGGTGCCGGTCTCCGATGCCAGTGTGCTGGCGAAGACCTGTGACGGCGTGCTCATGGTGGTGCGCTCCAATGCGACGCCGATCGATATGGCGCGCCGGGCGCGGGAGGAATTTCCCGACCAGGCCCTGGTGGGGGTCGTGCTGAACGGCACGGACAGTGATTCCATTCCTTATTCGCGTTACTACTACGCGGCGTATGGAAAGAATGTGACCGACTCCAAGTCCTAGGGAAATAGGGAAACGTGATCCGGCTGTTCAAAGTCTATTATCCGTTGCGCACGCTGGTTCTTCTGGTGGGCGAAGCCATGATCGTTTGGCTTTCGTTCGTGCTGGGAACGATGCTACAGAACCGAGAGGACAGCTGGCTTCTGCTCAATGTGGAAAACGGCTATGTGAAGATTCTCGCGGTCACCGGTATCGTGCTGCTCTTCTCCCATTTGTTTGATCTATACGATTCGTCCAGCCTGGGAGCGAAATGGGACCAGATATTTCGCGTCTTGCTGGTGCTTGGGTTCGTAGCTCTGGTACTCTCGGCGGTCGGTTTCCTTTATCCGAGCATTCTGCCCGGAAATGGGTCGGCTCTGGCAGGACTCATCATTCTCACCTTTACTTTGCTCGGCTGGCGTGGCGCCTATTTCTGGATGGTGAAACAGCCCTTCCTGCGCGAGCGAGTCTATGTTCTGGGCACAGGAGAACGAGCCCTGCGCCTGGTAACGGGTCTGCGCGAGCGCGCTGCTTTAGGCGTTGAAGTTGTAGGGTGGACCGGAGATCTTGATGGCGAATTGACCCGTGACGCCGCGGCATCGCACCTGTTGGGTTTGGCCAAGGGGGGAAAGGGGGTGCATCGCGTGATCGTCGCCATGCCGAACCGGCGTGGGACTTTACCCGTCGAAGAGTTACTGGACCTGCGGTTGGGGGGCGTCAAGGTGGAAGAGGCGACCTCATGGCTGGAGAAGATCACGGGACGGATTGAAGTGGAGCAGTTGTATCCTAGTTGGCTGATTTTTGCCGAAGGGTTTCGTTTCAGCAGCGTCTTCCGGCTGGTCCGCCGGGCGGTGAATTTTTTGGTCGCTCTCGCCGGGTTGGTGATTTCGTTGCCCTTGCTGCCCTTTATTGTGCTGGCGGTGAAACTGGATTCTTCCGGCCCGGTGGTATACCGCCAGCAGCGCGTGGGACGGCGGGGAGTTGTTTTTTATTGCTACAAGTTCCGTACCATGCGCGTGGATGCGGAGGCAGATACGGGCGCGACCTGGGCCTCGGACGATGATCCGCGCATTACCCGCGTGGGCAAGTTCCTGCGCTCCTCGAGGCTCGATGAAATTCCCCAGTTGTGGTGCGTGCTTAAAGGAGACATGCATTTTGTGGGACCGCGTCCCGAACGTCCTGAATTTGTGCAGTGGCTGAGCAAGGAAATTCCCTACTACGGCGTTCGGCACGTGGTCCGCCCGGGCCTCACGGGATGGGCGCAAGTGCAATACAAATACGGCAACACCCTGGCGGACGCCCGGGAAAAGCTGCAATACGATCTGTTCTACATCAAGAACGCGTCGCTTGGCCTGGATCTGCTGATCATGTTCCAGACCATTAAGATCGTGCTGCTGGGACGAGGAGCGCAATGACGTGGCTATTTTGGGCCTCGGCTCTTCTGATTGCCTATACCTATGCGGGTTACGTGGGCTGGCTGTGGCTGCATGCCCGCCTTGCGCCCTGGCCGGTACTTCGTTCGCAACAGGAACCCCAGGTCTCCATCGTGATGGTAGTGCGCAATGAAGAGCGGTGGATCGAGAGCAAACTGCGAAACCTGCTGGAGTTGGATTATCCGCAGGGCCGATATCGGATTGTCGTGGTCTCGGATGGTTCGACGGACCGTACGGACGTCATTCTGCGCCAGCATGCGGACGATCCGCGGGTGCAGGTGCTGATGAGCCAGTTGTCTCGCGGCAAGGCCTGCGGATTGAACGACGCGATCTCCGCCGCGGAGGGGGACGTAATTGTCCTTACCGATGTCCGCCAGAGAATCGAGCCTGGGGCGATACGCCTGTTGATGGAAAACTTCGCGGATCCGCAAGTAGGTTGCGTAAGCGGAGCGCTGATGTTGGGCGATCCGGAATCGGGTGAGGCGGGCAAGGGAATGGGGCTGTATTGGCGGATCGAAAAAAAAATTCGAGAACTGGAATCGGAGTCTGGTTCGGTCGTAGGCGCGACCGGAGCGCTTTATGCCGTGCGGCGGGAACTGCTGGTTCCGCTGCCCGAAGGAACGATTCTGGACGACGTCTATGTTCCGATGGCGGTGGTGCGGCAGGAGAAGCGTGTGGTTTTCGAAGCGCGGGCCCGGGCCTGGGACCGTCCGGACCTGGGCGACGGTCTGGAATTCGCGCGGAAGGTGCGAACGCTGAGCGGGAACTATCAACTGGTGCAACTGGCGCCGTGGGTTGTAAGCGGTGAAAATCCGTTGCTCTTCCGGTTCGTGAGTCACAAATTGCTGCGGCTGGCGGTTCCGTTCGCGCTGGGCGCGATGCTGGCCGCCTCTTTGTGGTTGAAGGCTCCTCTCTACAGGATGGCGCTGGCTTTGCAGATGGCCTTCTACGGACTGGCTCTTCTGGCGCTGGCGCGTTTCCCCAAGGCCGGCCTGATCGGTCGGGCCGCGGATGCGGCGGGTACGTTTGTGCTGCTGAATACAGCAGCGCTGGTAGCTTTCGCTAATTTTGTCGGCGGACGGAAAATCGCATGGAGCCGATGAAGATCATGCCACCCATCTCGAAACTGGTCCTCCGGACCGAGCACGCCTGCGAGGCGCGCAGACCTCGTAAGGACGTCGAACCGGCATGGTTGTGTCCTTCCGGGGCCGCCATTTCCGCAGGCCAGGATTGGACTGCAGATCCGGAGCGGAAATGAACCAGCAGCCCAGGGGAATGGAATCAGTTCGGAGGTTCAAGGCCGACAGCGATGCCAGAAGCAGTCTGGCGTACCGTGCCTTGGTTCTTTTTTCCCTGTTCTACTTCGTTCGTCCGGAAGACTTCATTCCCTTGCTTAACGTCGTTCCCATCGGAAAGATTACAGGCGGGGTCGCTTTGTTCGCGCTTATCTTCATAGTTCCCTCCGCTCACCGCCACAAGTTGACCCTCGAACTCAAGGTTCTGCTCCTGCTTTTGGCCCACATGATCTTGTGCATTCCCTTTGCAGTATGGCGGTTTGGAGCTTACGACACAGTGGTAAACAGGTTTTCCAAAGGCGTCGTCGTCGCCATTCTGATTTATATGGTTGCCACTTCGGTTACGGAGGTTCGCAGGCTTCTCGCCATCCAGGCAGGAGCGGTCGCTCTGATCACGGTGGCCTCGGTGCTGGTTCATCATACGGAATCTGGCAGGCTGACGGGCGTCCAGAAGGGCATTCTGGAAAATCCCAATGACTTGGCCATCAACATAGCCATCAATTTTCCTTTGTGCGTGGCTTTCTTGTTTGCGTCGAAGAGTAAACGAGCCAGGCTGTTCTGGGCCCTTAGTCTTATTTTCATGTTGTGGGCGGTGGTTGCCACCTATTCCCGAAGTGGTTTGCTTGCAATGGTTGTTACTGTGGCAATCTGTATTTGGGAGTTCGGCATCAGAGGAAAGCGCAAAGCGGTGCTGGTTGGTGCCGTTTTCTGCGGGTTTATAGCCGTTGCAGTCATCCTCGCGACACCCAACTATCTTCTGCGTATCGAAAGTCTGGCATTCGGCAACATAGAAGGCTCCGGCGATAGAGGTTCCCTGGAGGCACGTCAGGAGCTGCTAAGGGACAGCTTGACGCTTATGGTCCATCATCCTCTACTCGGGATTGGGCCGGGCAACTTCGAAAGCTACACCGGGACTTGGCGCGTGGCTCACAACACCTACACCGAATTGGGAGCCGAGACTGGGCTTCCGGGTCTCTGTCTGTTTGTGTTAATGCTCGTTCTCACGATGCGCAAAATGCGACGCGTTCGGAAGCTGCCCGGATACGAATCCAGCGAAGACATTCGCCTGTGGAGCAGCGCGTTGTGGGCGGCCATGGCGGCCTACATGGCGGGGGCCATGTTCGCTTCCACGGAATATAACCTTTTCCCATACTTCATGGTGGGCTATGTCTGCGCCGTTTATCGAATCGCGGGCTTACCACGGACTACAACTGGTTCGAAGCAGGATGAAGCCGAGAACGGAAACAAAGGAAAGCCTCGATATGGCGCGAAAGGCGAACGGGAAATGGCTTGGATTCGCTAACCGAGATCTGGACAGTAGCGCTCGGACGGAGACTATCGCCTCTCCCAAAACGCTCTATAAAGAGATTTTCCGATGGTTTGAGATCTGCGGATGGAGGGCCGGCAGGTTGCGGAGGAAGCAATCTCGGTGAACAGACGAAGGCCTTACCGTGATTTCGCGACAACAAACCTGGAGCCTTCGAGTTTCGGGGAAAAGCGTAAATTCCGGATGAGCGTGAGAGGAGAACTGCATGTGTGGCATTGCTGGCATCGTAAGCGCGGCGGCGGATGACCGAATTGATGCGTCTACGATTCACCGCATGTGCCAGGCGATTGTGCATCGCGGTCCGGACGACGAAGGCATTTTTGTCAAAGACGGTACCGGCCTCGGCATGCGCCGCCTTAGCATCATCGATCTGGCGGGTGGCCACCAGCCGGTATTTAACGAAGACCGCTCTGTCTGGGTGGTATTCAACGGAGAGATTTACAATTTCCCAGAACTTCGCGCCGAGCTTCTGGGCCGCGGCCATCGACTGACCACGCACACCGACACAGAAGTGATTGTTCATCTCTATGAGGAATTGGGAGCTGATTGCGTCAATAAGCTGCGCGGCATGTTTGCGTTCGCCCTATACGACGAGCGCCGGCGAAAGTTACTGATTGCGCGCGACCGCTTCGGCAAGAAGCCGTTGCACTATGCCTTGGCGGGTGAACGGTTGTTCTTCGGCTCCGAAATCAAGGCCATCCTTGCAGTCGCCCCGGAACTCGCGGAAGTGAATAATGAGGCGCTTCTGCAATACATGTATTTCGGCTATGTGCCGGATCCTCTCACTGCTTTTTTGCCCATCCAGAAGCTTCCGCCCGGCCACTTGCTGGAATTCGAGGCGGGCGCAGTTCGGGTCCGGCAGTATTGGGACTTGCCTCAATACGGCACGCATCAGCCGAGCAGCGAGGAAGAATGTCTGGAGGAACTGGAGCGACGGCTTGCCGAAGCGGTGAAGATCCGGTTGATTTCCGACGTTCCTCTGGGCGCATTGCTCAGTGGGGGCATCGATTCCTCCACCGTCGTCGCCTTGATGACACGGGCCAGTTCGAAGCCAGTGAAGACTTTCTCCATCGGTTTTAGTCACGATGATTTCAACGAAGCCCATTATGCCCGAATCGTGGCAAAACACTTTGGCGCCGAGCACCATGAACTGGTTTTGGAACCGAACGTTTTGGAAACCGTCGAGACACTGACGAGTTCGCTGGAAGAACCGTTTGGCGACTCCTCCATGCTGCCCACCTACTATGTTTCCTGCATGGCGCGAAGGCATGTGACGGTCGCCTTATCGGGCGATGGCGGGGACGAGATTTTTGCGGGATACGACCGCTATGGAATCCATCTTCGCCGGAAGATTTTCGAGCGCATTCCGCGCTGGGCCTGGCGTTGGTACCGGGAGCGGATCTATCCTCAGTTGCCACACGACCTGCGCGGAAAGAAATTCTCCTACAACGTTTCCTTGCCCTGGCGGGAGCGATATGTAGACGGGATTTCCTTCGTTCCCTCCTTCGAAAGAGACTTGCCCCTTTGGTCGAATGAGTTTCGCGAAACTCTGAAGGGTACGGCTAACCCCGAAGATGTGATGTTTGGATATTTTGACCGCGCCCCGGCGAATGACCCCATCAGCCAAATGCTGTATGTGGACACAAAAACCTACATGGCGGCCGATATCCTGACCAAAGTGGATCGCATGAGCATGGCGACATCGCTCGAGGTCCGCGCACCCATTCTCGACCACGTGTTTGTGGAATGGGCGACCGGGCTGCCTTCGGACTGGAAACTTCGCGGCCGAGTTCAAAAGTATGTTCTTCGCAAGCTCGCCGAACGAGTCGGTGTGCCGCGAGAAGCGATTTATCGGCCGAAACGGGGCTTCGCCCTGCCCCTAGTCCATTGGATGCGGAATGAATTAAAAGATCTGATCGTAACGGTTCTTCTGGAGCCTAAGACGATGCAACGCGGGTACTTTAATCCACAAGGTGTGCGGCAATTACTGGATGAGCACTTTCGCGGGCGTCGGGATCATTCCGGACGAATCTGGCGATTGCTGATGTTCGAACTCTGGCATCGCAATTACTTGGAGAGAATCCCGAAGTCAGGTGTTGAAACGGACTTGCGTGTGGCGGACGTTACTGGGAAGCTGGAATGAATTTGCTCGCGAACACGCCTGCCGGCGGCGATCCGAATCAAACTGCGGTCCAGCAGCACACGCACCCGCCATTTCCTGCCGGTTCGATAAGCCCGATCCTTCTCATGATCAATAGTCTGGAGACGGGCGGGACCGAGCGTCAGTTCGTCGAGCTTGCGCGATCCTTGCGGGCCTATCATTTCCAGGTACACTTGGGTTGCCTGCTAAAAAAAGGTCCGCTGTTGGACGGTCTCGGCGATTTGCATTCCTTTGACCTGGGCGGGAGCCTCTACGGTTTGCAGTCGATCAAAAGCCGGTGGGCTTTGGCGCGCCGTTTGCGGAAGTTGCGCGTGCGGGTAGCCCATGCGTTCGATTTCTACAGCAATTTGACCTTGATTCCGGCTGCGAGGCTGGCGCGAGTGCCAGTAGTGATTGGCAGCCACCGTCAACTCGGCGATCTTCTCACTCCCGCGCAATTCCGCGCTCAACTGATGATATTTCGCTGGTGTGATCGAGTCGTTTGCAATTCCCGAGCTGCGGCAGACCGGCTGCGGCAAGCCGGCCTCCCGGAAAACAAATTGGTTGTGATTGGCAACGCCTTGCCGCCCGAGGCGTTTGCAGAGACTGCGCCCGCCTTGATTCGCGCCGCTGGCACGGTTCGGGTCGGGATGATCGCCCGGATGAATGCATCCTATAAAAACCATCACGTGTTTCTTGGAGCAGCAGCGCGACTGAGCCGCATGTTCCCCGGGGCTAGGTTTCTTCTGATCGGCGATGGTCCGCTGCGCCCGGAACTTGAGCGTCATGCCGCCGAACTGGGCTTGCAGGATCGCATACAGTTTCTGGGGGATCGGCGTGACATACCGGCAGTGCTTGCCAATATGGATGTGTCAGTAGTGCCCTCTGCTTCGGAGAGTCTTTCCAACGTGATGCTGGAATCCATGGCCGCAGGGGTGCCGGTGGTGGCGACTGACGTCGGAGGAAATTGCGAACTCGCGGGCGATGGACGGGCCGTGTTGATTGCACCGAACGATGTGGAAACGCTTGCGGCCGGAATTGGGCGCGTGCTGGCGGATCCGGAACTGCAGTCCTCCATGTCTCGCAAAGCGCGGGAGTTTGCTAAAGCGAATTTCAGCGTGGAGCGAATCCGCGGTCAGTATTGCTCGCTCTATGCGGAGGTACTCGCGAGCCGCGGCCGGCGCCCGGATCCGAGCCACACCTCTGACCAGGAAACTAATGCCTATCCCCGTATTCGTGTCGCCTTTGTTGCTCCCAGTTTGCGCTACGTTGGGGGGCAGGCGGTGCAGGCTGATCTGCTGATGCGCAATTGGAAAGGGGATACGAACGTGGAGGCTACGTTTGTTCCGGTTGATCCACGGCTGCCTCATGGTTTCCGCTGGATTGAGCGCGTTCCGTTCCTGCGCACAATCGTCCGCGAACCATTGTATCTTTTGAAACTCTGGCTGAACTTGAAAGATGTGGATGTTGCCCACATCTTTTCAGCTTCGTATTCCTCTTTTCTACTGGCCCCGCTCCCAGCGTGGTGCGTGGCACGCCTGCGGGGCAAGCAAACATTGATCAATTATCGGAGCGGAGAATGCCGCAATCACTTGAAAGGATCAATTCTCGCGAGGCGCGTGCTGAAAAGCACTGATCGTCTGGTAGTTCCTTCGGGTTATTTGGCCGGTGTCATGCGCGAGTTCGATTTGGAAACGCAGATCGTCCCGAATATTGTGGACTTTTCTCAATTTTCTTTTCGTTTGCGCAGTCCGGTGCGTCCACACCTCATTTGTACTCGCGGATTCCATCCTTACTACGGAATTGACGTAGTGGTGAGAGCGTTTGCTGAAGTCCAAAAGTCTTGGCCGCAGGCCCAGCTCGATCTTGTGGGCGGGGGTGCGTTGGAGCACAAGATAAAGAATCTGGTTCAGCAATTGGGTCTGTCTGGAATCAATTTCTTGGGGGTAGCATCGCGACTCGAGATAGGCAGGTTTTACGATCAGGCGGACATTTTCGTGAATGCTTCCAACCTGGATAATATGCCGGTTTCGGTGTTGGAGGCGTTTGCCTCCGGCACACCGGTTGTGACTACGGCGCCGGAAGGAATGCGTTACATCGTGGATCAGGGGCGCACGGGATTGCTCTCGGACCCCGGGGACGCCGCCGCCCTGGCGACAAATATTCTCAGAGTGCTGAACGATTCCGAACTTGCGACGCGCCTGGCCCACAATGCATTCGCCGAGACGAGCCGGTACAACTGGCAGTCTGTGCGCGAACAGTGGCTGAAGGTTTACTGCGGTCTTGTGCCGCGCTGTGGACGGACGGAAGAAGTATTGGCGCGTCAGGTTTGAACCGCTGCTGCACCGCCCCAGCCACCTAAATTTCATGCAAAACGATACGGGCTAGGAGGGCTATTCCCGGTCCGAGCCGGTCATGCGATGGAAACTGATTTCGCTTCGCACGTTTGGCCCGGCCATTCGTGAGATTCCCCCTCCAGGCAGACCCGATGCCACAACTCAAGGTTGAGCAGGCGCCAGATGCGGTCATAGTGATCGCGATACTGGGCGCGGTGCTCGCGGAAGAGCCTCTCGATGGCGGCACGGTTGAAAAATCCGCGGTCTATACTGCGCGGTTCTAAAAGCATCTGCTCGATGGAATCCAGTTGAGCGCCCGCCAGCCAGCCGCTCCAAGGGGTTGGAAATCCTAACTTAGGCCGGTAGATAATCGAGTGGGGAAGCAAGTCCTCCATTGCTTTCTTCAGGATCTGTTTGCCGGTGCCGCCGCGTATTTGAATGCTGGCCGGAACTCGAGTCGCCCATTCCACCAGGACATGATCGAGAAACGGCACGCGGCTCTCTATCGATGCTGCCATGCTCATGTTGTCTTGCTTCATCAAGAGCTCAACCAGGTACGTCTTGATGTCAGTGTAGAGCAGACGCTGCAGAAGATCTCCAGAGGACTTCTTCCAGTATGCCAGTACATTGTGATAGGCGGAGCCGGCCGCAATCTCGCCGTGAAATTCATCCGCGAGAAGGTCGCTTTGATCTTTCTGGTTAAACGCGGAAAAGAAATTGTCGAAGTAAAAAGAGTCCCATGATTCTCCATCGAGAGCGAGAAAAGTGTGCGAAATCTTACGACGTGCCGTGGCGTTGATCCAGGTCGAAGTGGCGATAGAATCGCGGAGACGGTGCCGAATGCCGCTTGGGACCAGGTTGCGGTAGACGCGATCGAAGGCAAAATTCTTTAACGTGAATGCGTAGCGCGAATATCCGGCGAGGGTTTCATCGCTGCCTTCGCCTGTGAGCACTACTTTGACGCGATCACGGGCTAACTGCGCGACGAAAAACAGCGAAACGCTGGAAGGCCAGACGATCGGCTCGTCCTCATGCCAGATCAGTTTGGGAAGCGCGCCAAAAAAATCCTGGCGGCTCATGAAAACTTCGTGATGGATCGAATTGAGATGTTGGGCTACGGTTCGAGCGTAGGGAAGCTCGCTGTACGTCTGTTCGGTATAGCCGATTGAAAATGTTTCTACGGGCTCGCGCCTGAGTTTGGTCATCAGCGCTGCCACAGCGCTGGAATCGAGTCCGCCGCTTAAGAATACGCCGAGAGGAACATCGCTCATCAGGTGGCTATTGACCGCTCCTTCGAGCAGTTCGCGGTAACTCTCAACGTAGTAACGCTCATCGTGAGGCTTATCTGCGACAGCCTGTGGCAGATCCCAATATTCTTCCACCCGCAGGTTGCCCTGTTCGTCTATTTCGAGCCTGTGGCCGGGCATCAATTTCTGCACGCCGGCGTAAAAAGTTTCGTCTCCCGAGAGATATCCGAAGCTCAGAAACTCCGGAAGAGCGGCACGATTAAATTCGGGACGCACTCCTGGATACGCCAGCAGGACTTTGATCTCCGAGCCGAAGATAAAAGTCCGGGCGGTCAGCCGATAATACAGAGGTTTGATCCCGAGACGGTCGCGAGCAATAAAAAGAGACCTTCGCTTCGCATCCCAGATGGCGAATGCAAACATCCCTCGCAGGTGCAGGACGCAGTCCTTACCATATTCTTCGTAGAGGTGAACGATGGTTTCGGTGTCGCTTTGGGTACGATAACGATGGCCGAGGGTGATTAAGCGCTCGCGCAGCGAGCGGTGGTTGTAGATTTCCCCGTTGAAAACGATCCAGACGGAATCGTCTTCATTGCTGATGGGCTGATGTCCAGTGGCGAGGTCGACGATGCTGAGGCGGCGCATGCCCAGGCCGATCCTGCCCTGAATAAAGAAACCATCGTCATCTGGGCCGCGATGGGCCATGATGTCGCACATACGCCGCAGAACCCCAGAATCGGCGTGCGCGTCTTGCCCGAACTCAACCATGCCCGCAATTCCGCACATATCGTTTTTCCAACCCAACTGCGCATCCAAAGAGCGATTCAGGTTACCGAATCGAAAACTTCGAAATCACTGAGCACCGAATCTTCCACAAGTTTACTTTCGCTGGAGAAAGCTTTCTGTGACGCGGGTCGGTTTAACCACTCGAATCTCTCGCTCCGGGAGGGATGGGAAACGAATCGTTTGCCCCGCCATTCTCCGAAGCTGCCCCCAACCATAATAACGTGCGTGAACCGGCCGCGTTCCAATTTGCAATAGAGCAACTTCGCATCGCTGGTCCAAAGAGCGCAGGTCCATGGCGTGCTTCCCTGGGCGAGAAACAAGAATTCCGTGGTCTGAAGTGCCAGGTAACGGTAACCACGAACTCCGCAGGCAGCGCTTTCGCTAATCGCAGAAAATTCGCCGACTTCCGAGGCTTTGGTCATAGGCAATAGCAAGGCAGCACAGGCATCTGGCAATTCCACATTGTTGCTGACGCGCACCACGGGCGCCATCCGCTTTGACCCGTACGCTGGAGACACCAAGCCTTCCATGACTTCTCTGGCCCACGTGGAATGGCGATCAATGAGAAGTGCGAGGCAGGCGCTCTGCGTGACGGCGTCCGCTGAGAATGAAGCGACGATTGCGCCTCGTTCCTCTTGAACTTCAAGATCAGAAGCGAAATGCCAAAAGATCTCAACGAGATGGCTGTCGTGGCCCTCGGCAGCATCGAGCACAAACCAAGAGCCGCCTTTCACGTGGAACACGGATCGGCGATGGAGCACAGGATCGTGCAGTCTGCGGTATCCGTCGTGGCTACCGACAAAGAAATCAAAGGTCTGGCCAGCGAGCCAGGTCTCGGCCTTCACATTCGGAATCGAACTCCAAGCGAACGGCCCTTCGGGAACGGCTTGATCCAGCTTGTCTATTCGGAGGGTATTGTGCGCACCCGTGCCGCGGAATTGATTGCGATCTTCTCCATCGGAGATGTAGCAGTAGGTGCCGGGATCGACCAGGAAGCGATGTCCGTCAAGGGAGAGGCGAACGCTGAGAGCGTCGGCATGTCCGTGACCTGATTGACCTGTACCTTGCGGTCCAGCATCGATCATCAACTGTTGCCGGCAAGGCTGTTCGTCGTTGATGAGATAGAGGCCTCCGGCTTCAAATGCGTTCGACGTGCCCGCCACCGGGGAATGAGGCTTATCGAAAAACTGAATGGCCTTGCCGCCGAACAGCCAGATGGCTTCCTCGGTCAGACGGGCTCTCGCGTATTTGCCGCAATCGTAAAGGATGGCGCCGATGGCTAGAGGGTCGGTCATGCACTCGACTTGATTCCGGCGCGGATTAAATACCCTGCCTCCGTCATCGTCTCCGAATCCTTCGGGCGGTCCGAGTTCGGAAAGCGCTTGAACGACATCCAGCATTTTCTTCAATACGTTTTCGAATGGTTCGGGAATCGCGAAGCAAGTCTCGCTCGCGAGCCGGCGAGCGTGCAGGAAAAAGTCAAGAGCGTATACGTGGTAGTAAAGCGTTTGCTCGAAGTAAACGCCGTCCGGACGAACCTGCCGCTGGGCTTCTTCCAGGAGGATTTTCCATCCCTTTTGTCGCCAGCGTTCTGCTGCGAAGATTTCCGGGCATAGGGTGCCAATGGAAAAGAGCGCGACCGCTTCACCCAGCAGGTGAGTGTTGGGCGAAAAGTACGTCGACAAATACCGCGCGATATATCGTCCGTGCGCTTGTAAAGCGAGAAGAATATCCGTTTGGAAGATAGCGGGCAGGTCCGGGCAGCCAACGAGCAAATTGCGAACCCAGAGCCAAGACAAGCTTCGGAATGCCACTTCGAGCGCGCTGGACCAATTGATGCCGAGAGGATAAGGATTCGCCTTGCGCCAGGAATAAAACTGAGCCGCAATCTCCTTCGTATAAGCCGGGTTTCGGCTCAATAGCCACGCCTTCGCGAGCGTGACCAGGTGTTGGTGGCGGTTCAGTTCCCAGATGACTTTGTGATCGCCCACGGTGCGAAAATCCAGGAAATTAAGCGTGAACCACGGCTGCAAAGGGCTTCGCTTCCCGTGAACAGGATCGGAATGCCAGTCAATGTTTGCACCGTAGTCGAGATCTTCGTATCCCAGCAAATGAAACTTGTGCCGGCAAATGTTGTCGGCTTCGAGAATGATCGCGTCGGCGTCGCGGGGCAGATGCCTGCGCAATAGAGCGGCGCGATTCGCGGCCTCGTCCTTACTTATTCCGAAGAAAAATTTCGCGCCAGAGGCAGCCTGGGGCCTTAGCTGGGGCGCCCGTGGTCCAAGGCCGGCGCGGTATAGCGCTAAATCGTAGCGCTTTGAAACCTCCTGGCCGAACCGCGTGCAGACCTCTTTCCACGGCATTCGACGCAGGCGGGACCATTTGTTTTTCCCTCTGGAAGTCACAAATGCCATGTTACCGTGCCTGGGCAAAGCAGAGACAGAGAACTGTTATCGTTCCGATTACCGTTGCGCGGAATGCGCGAATTGCGGCTTTTAAATAATAGACGGTCTTGCGCTGTAAGAATAATTAAGCCCGCCCGGTCATTGGTTATGGTACTCAGAGTTCGCCTTCCGCTTGTGCCCCAGGATCAAGGCGCGTAGGAAATCATAGGTTGAGTTGCCGAGCACTCTCTTGATAGCGGCCCTCGCTTTTTCCTGGAATTGTGCCTGGTGCAGTCCCTGTCCGCGGCAGGCTCGCATCAATCCCTCCACCGTAGCAGTTTCGAGCACAGCAATCCGAGCCAACGCGAACCGGTCTGTGGTGGCGAAGTTCACTCCCGTGCGGCTTATTGCCATGGTCCGAAATCCCGCCGCTTTTACCGCTTCGATGACGCGCCGATTCCATCGTCCGCCGGGGCAGGAAAAATGGTCTACCGGCACGCCAATGATCCGTTCCAAACGCTCCTTCGCCCCCTTGGTCTCGTCGTGAAGGCGAGAGCAGTCGATGTCGGTCAGATAGGGATGGGTCTGGGAATGGCATCCGATTTCAAATCCGAGCGCACTCAACGTGCGCAATTGTGATTCGGACAAATACCCGGCCTTGCCCAGGAAACCAGCCGTGACGTAAAACGTGGCGCCGAAGCCGGCCTTTTGTAGCAAGGGCGCTGCGCAAAGCAGATCCGTCTCGCTGCCGTCGTCAAAGGTGATGCATACACTTTTATGGTCGAAGGACTGGATCGCCTGGCTCACGTTCTTGCCCCGCCAACCGTCGCACGCGAGTTGGTCCATCTGCTTGCCAAACTCAGAGACCGTCACGGCGTAACGAGTGTATCCCGACTCGGTGTTGCACAGAGCTCTCCCTGGGAGGGCCAGTTCGTGATACATCAAGAACGCTGTGCCGACTTCAGCCATCAAAGAATCCCGCGCAACTCCATTTACAATCTTGCCTTCTGAAAGGCGCGTTCCACAAAGCTTAGCCAGTCGCCAACTTCCGGTAACGGATCCTGCCACTGAAAGTTGTCGTGGAAAGTGCCAGGCACTGGCGTCATGACTGCTAGCAACGTGCGTAATCTTCCGGGATAGGGCTTGGGATATCCCGGTGGCGCACCGCGCCAGACTTCCACCAGATGACGAAAATCTCCCAGCAGCCACCGGCACGAGACGCCGGTCCGAAAATGATTCACGACCTCGATGTCCCCGGTCTCCGCCATTCGTGCCAACCATACGGGGAAATTCGCTTCTGCGTAGCAAGCCAGCGGCAAGGAGTTCCAAAAGCGTCCATTCACTTCCATAAAAACGGGCGCAGCGCCAGGAACCTGCCGGAACTCAACCATGGCAACGCCATGCCAATGCAGGGCCTGCAAAATTGCGAGAGAGTACTGACGAACTTGCGGATCGGGCTCAACACTGATGCGAAGTGTGCTGCCGGAGCCGGAAGGATGTACATCGCGGATGCGGCGGTGGGCGAATTCCGCCCGTAACTCGCCCTGCCGCATTAACGCGAAGTAGCCCGTACCCTGGCCTTCCACAAATTCCTGTACTAAAACGTGCGAGCACATCTGCCTCAATTCACGAAATACTGCCAGGAGTTCCTGCGCATTTCTGGCATAGCGAGGCCGTCCCGTCCCCCGCACTCCACCGTCCGGATGGGTCTCTACGGAACTGCGTGGTTTCAGAACCGCAGGAAATCTTATCTCATGGCCCGCTTCGAGAGCCTGGTCATCATTGCAGATAACTGTAGTTTTTGGAACGGGGACGCCGAGCGAAGACGCCAGACGGACCGTTTTCTCCTTATCGAATGCCAGCAGAAGGTCGGCATGAGACGGCAATACCAATCTCGTCCCCGCGGCGAGAAGTCGATCGCGCTGGGCTGACAGTGGAAGAGTAGTAGCTTCTGTCATGGGGAGAACCAGCGTGCCAGGTTGCTCCTGGGCTATTTGCATAATGCGCGCGATGAAACTCGCGACATCTTCTTGAGGCGAGGGATACCGGAATGTTCCGTGGCATAGGCGAGACCAACCTGCTTTCGACCACGCATTCGATTCACCGACCAGGATCTGATGGCCGGCATTCGACAGCGAACGCACACACGCCACGGCCTGATTCTGGTTTCCGTCGAGTATCAGAATTCTCATAGCTGTACTGGCAACGCCGGGGTGACCTCCGGGTTTTGCCTGGTGCGGAATCGGGCCGCGGCATCCTGAAGCACTCCCGCGAAACGGCGGGCGATCTGCGCCCAATCGTGGCGTGCCGCCAAAGCCGCGGCGGCCTGCTCATAACTTTGGCGCAGCCGCGGATCGCGCAGGAGTCGAAGGATGGCGGCCGCGAACGATTGCACATCGTCGGCAATGAGCAAGTCGCGGCCATCGGTCACGTCCAACCCTTCAGCGCCAATTGACGTGGAAACCATTGCCTTTGCCATGGCCATCGCTTCGAAAATCTTGAGCCGTGTGCCTCCGCCAATGCGCAGAGGAACGATGACCACGGTGGCGAAGCGCAGATAATCGGTGACGGTAGCTACCGTCCCCGTCACTTCAACGGAGGACGATGCCAGGCGCCGCACACGCGGGTGAGGATTTCGGCCCACAATCTGAAAACGCGCATCCGGAAAATCGGCCAAGACTGCAGGCCAGATTTCACGGCAAAAATATTCCACGGCGTCGATGTTGGGCTCCCAATCCATGGAGCCGGTGAACACAACAACCGGCGGATTTCCCGAAGCCGAAGGCACCACTTTATATTGCTCCGTGTCCACCCCGGTCGGGACGACCGTGATAGGACAGCCAGGAGACAACCTTAGCATCGCTTCGCGATCATGTTCAGAAACCGCAACTACGTGCTGAAATCTTCGAAGCGAGCGAGTTTCGTAGTGTTCCATTTTCCGGGCTTCGATGCCATACGAGAGCTTCCGCAAGGGATTTTTTTCGGTATGGGCCATCCGCCGCCAAAGCGCGGTCTCCACGTTGTGCTGAAAAAGAACGACGGGCAGCGGCGAGTGGCCGGGAAAATTCAACGAAGCCGAGAGGAAATCGCATACCGCCACATCCAGGCTGCCATCCCCCAGCCACTGTGCGACCTTTTCACGCACCTTGCCATGAGTGAACTTTTTCACTGCATAGGGGGCAGGAGAATGCAGTTTAAGAATATAGTCCACAGCCTGGGCCAATCCGCCCTCTGGGGCGGTGACATGAAGGGTTTGGGCCCCCGGAAGTTGCGGAGTGATTGCCGCTTCGTACGCCGGATCATGGCGTCCCCCGTAATACGAAAGAAAAACGACCTCATGATCTCTGGCTAAGTGTCGAAGGATGTTAAACGAACGAATCTTGCCTCCCGTGTCGACCGGCAACAGCTTACCCGCCTTAACCCAGAGTATTTTCATGCCAGTCGACTACCAGCAAATCCCTTCGTAAGTTGTGCCCGCGGTGGGCCGTCGGGACTTCTCAAGATTCACCAGATCCACCACGAAATGGGTAGATCGGAGATGGGAGTTTAAAGTCTCCGTGCTGACTCCGCGAGTTCCGATAACCACCACTTCCGCCTGCTCGAGGACCTGCTCGAGACTTGAACTGAGGAGCGAACCGATGTGGGGAATAACCTCTTCGATGTACTGCCGGTTGGAACCGATGAGTCGTCCCAAGGATACGTTGTCGTCCCAAATCTTTAGCGTGCAACCTTCGCCGATCAAACGCTTGACGAGTTCCACCTGCGGACTCTCACGCAGATCGTCGGTTGCCGCCTTGAAGCTCAGGCCGAGCATGGCGATCTTCTTCTTACCCGTGCCCAATACGATTTCGACTGCACGATCAAGGTGAGCGTCATTACTCGGCAAAATCGATTGAAAAAGAGGCAATTCAAGGTCGAGTTCCTTGGTGCGGTAGTTCAAAGCCCGAACATCCTTGGGCAGGCAGGAACCGCCGAAGGCGAACCCTGGTTTGAGATAGTTGGGCGAGATATTCAGCTTGGTATCGGCGGCGAAGATCCCGATCACGGCTTCTGCGTCTACCCCCAACTCCTTCGCCATGGTTCCGACCTCGTTGGCAAAAGAGATCTTCACCGCATGCCAGGCGTTGCAAACGTATTTCACCATTTCCGCCGAGCGGAATGAAGTTTCAAAAATATTGCCCGGCACATGGGAATAAACCTCACGCAGGACCTGACTATGGGCAGAATCCGCCGCGCCGATCACGGTGATCGCGGGCTCCAGAAAGTCCGCCACCGCGGTGCCTTCGCGCATAAATTCGGGATTCACGCATACCCCAAAATCTTTCCCCATTTTTTTTCCGCTGGTCTTCTCCAAGGTCGGGACAACGACCGACTCGGCTGTTCCCGGCAGTACGGTGCTGCGCAACACAACCAGATGGAAAGAGTCTTTTTTTCGGAGGGCTTCGCCAATTTCCTGGCAGACTGGGCCAATATGTCCCAGGTCCAGTTTGCCATTGCGCATACTTGGAGTGCCAACGCAGAGGAAGGAAATATCAGTCTTCAAAACAGCGTCTTGCGAGTCCCTGGTGGCATCGAGGCGGGAAGCCTGCCGGCAGCCAGCTATCAGATCAGCCACACCCGGTTCCACGATAGGGCTGCGTCCGGTTTTGAGGGCTTCGACCTTGGCAGCGCTAAGATCCACGCCAATCACGCGGTTTCCCTGATGAGCCAGGCACGCAGCCGTCACCGTTCCGACATAGCCCAAACCAAAAATGCTGATCGCCCGGCTCATTCGAAGTCTTTCCCCTTCTCCCGTGGTACAAACTCAAAGATAGCCGAGTGCACCGGTTCCGGCAAACCCGCGCCGCCGTTTCCGCGCCCAGTCAGGGCTTCGTCCCGACCTTCTGTTTCATGGAAGTACCGGAAGACGGGAAAATCGAGATCATCAGATTGCGAATGCAGGTCTGCAACCGCTGGCCGCAGAATCGCGTGCTTTCAAGATCGCCGAGGTAGGGATCTGCAATTTCACGGTACTGCCAGGAGCCTTCGCCATAGGCGCTTAGCATGTATATCTTGGCTTGCGATTCGGGATAAACCATGAGCAGTTCAGCTTTATTTTGAAAATCCATAGCCAGGATGCAATCCGCTTGCTCAACCATCTCCCGAGTCAACGGTTTGGCCCGGTGCTCAGCCAGCGAAATACCGAGTTCCGCAGACGCCTGTTGTGCCCAGGCATGGGCTTCGCGACCGGCGCTGGCGTGCAGACCCGCTGACATAATTCGGACTTGGCCTTCCAGCCGGGCCTCAATTAAGGCTTGCTTCATGAGGAATTCCGCCATCGCGCTACGCATGATATTGCCAAAGCACACAAAAAGAAATGAGCGCGCTGAGACTGGAACGAGACGCCGGTTGGCTGCTCGCATTCCGAGCAGATCGAGTAAACGCATCCTGGCGTAAATCCCGCCGGCCTTAGGCCCAAGGCGCAGGACGAGGCTGCGTTGTTTCAACAGAAAATCGGGTACTAATTTTCGCAGTATATCCTTTGATGACGCCGCAATCGTACGCGCAGGATCTGCCATCAAAAGGGCAGCCCTCGATGGAAAGCCGACTCTACTGAGCCTGTGGTCATGGTTGAATCCAACTCTGCATTCAAGGCTCACGCTCACCCGATTCGCGGCAGACCCACGAGCGAGAACGACCGGCAGTGTGTTCCGTTAAATGTTTCCCAGGCTGCTGGTTTTCACAAGTATGAACCTGAAGCCAGCGCACTGGAATTAAAGAATTTTTGTCATTATATACTTCTCTGTGAGAAGGGGCGGCTGAAGGCTATCGCCATTGAGGAAGGTCAAAAATTAATTCATGATCAAGCAATTGCGGGGCGCGGCGCTAACAATCCTCAAGAGATGCGGAGCTTTTAGTCTGGTGAAAGACAGTGAGTGGCGGCAGCAAAAACTACTAATCCTGTGCTATCACGGAGTGTCCCTCGAAGATGAGCAGAAGTGGCGGCCTTCTCTCTACGTGAGCCCCCAGCAACTGGAACGGCGGTTGGACATCCTGCGCGAGAGGAGGTGCACGGTATTACCTCTGGCAGAAGCGCTGGAACGGCTCTATGGGAAAGATTTGCCCCCACGGAGCGTGGTGCTGACATTTGACGACGGCGGCTACGATTTCTATAAACAAGCTTGGCCGCTGCTGCGGCGATATGGTTTCCCCGCGACAGTGTACCTGACCACGTACTACAGCGAGTTGCAGCGTCCCGTACTCAAGTTGATGTGCTCATACATGCTGTGGAAGGCCCGGGACATGGGGCGTGTCAACCTGAACGAATTTGGGATTAAGCTTCCGGTCACGCTGACTTCGGTGGAGAGCCGGGAGGAGGTCGTCAGCCAATTGCTGCTGTGGGCGGCTCGGCAAGATCTCAACGGCGAAGAGCGGGATTTGATGGCCGCGCGTTTGGCTGAGCGGTTAGGGATCGACTATGAGATGTTGCGGCAGAAGCGCATCCTGCACATAATGAACCCGGAAGAAGTAAAGCAACTTGCAGCTGAGGGCGTCGATTTCCAACTGCACACTCACCGTCACCGGACACCATCGAACGAAGAATTATTTCGGCGGGAAATCCGGGAAAACCGCGACTCGATCGCACATGCAGTGGCCGGCAAGAGAGAGCATTTTTGCTATCCGAGCGGCGCTTATCAACCGGAATTCTTAGGCTGGCTCGCCAAGGAAGAAGTTGTTTCCGCCACGACCTGTGACACCGGATTCGCGACACCCAAGTCTAATCCGTTGCTGCTGCCGCGGCTTCTCGATACGAGCAGTCGCACCGATCTCGAATTCGAAAGCTGGGTTAGCGGCATTGGCTATTTTCTATCGCGGCGAAGGCGCGGACAACTTGCTTATGTGCCCGACTAACCTGCAGCGGACCGGCCGAGCAGCTTGATCCGTTCAAGTGTTCGACGCCTTATTTCTCCACGCAGGACGACGGCGCGATTTGGAGAATGCCTTTCAGGTAGCCTCGCCATGCTTCGAAATCTGGTAGTAGATACGATGTCCGAGAATGCGATTGAGCAGCGGAGCATAAGAAATTCTTTCGAGCGGGAGGAAAATGCCGGGAGCACGATAAAAGAGACGCCAGACGATCGGGAACACTGCGCTCCGCACTCTGACGATGCGGCAGTCATCGCCGATGACGTAACGCGCTTCCCAAGGGAGCGTTCCACGTTCATCCCGAAAGAACCTCTTAAATAATCCCACCAAGCCCAAGCCGTGGAAAGCGTTGTCGAACTCCAGCACCAGCGTTCCACTGGGCTTTGTGACCCGTTTCATCTCCGCAATCATTTCGCGTTGGGTCTTGAGACTAAATAGGTGCAGAAAGTTGAGTGTGATAACCACGTCAAAAACGTTGCTGGCAAATGGAAGCTGCTGCGCATAAGCATTTGCCAATCCCCACTTGGGTTGTCCGGTTAGTTTGCGGGACGTGACACCGAGCATGTCAACCGAGGCGTCACACCCGACGGTGAACGCCGCTTCAGGCGCCAACCCGACGACTCCGCGGCCAGAGCCACAACCGACGTCGAGAACGCGTTTGCCTTTCAGTGTACCGATAAGACCGCGGTAAGCGTGAGCCATTACGGTCTGCCGGTATTCGGCGGGTGCGCCAATATATCGCTGGTCGTAGGAGGCAACGTCACGGTATCCCTCTGCCCCAACTTGGTAATCCACAACCTCGAGATCAGTGTTATCCGGATTCTTCCCCATGAAACCTATTATTTCTCCGTTATAAGATGCCGAGTGTTCATCGGCGCACCAGGATTCACAGAACTCAGGCTACATTCGCCCCCGAAGCTAAATGCCTGAGACGCTTGGTCAGCCTCCATGTAGTGCCAAGCCCACTCCAGTTCTTTGCAAAGGCCGAACCGTCAGCAATAATACGTATAGCACCCTTTAGCGTGTAAGTGGTCAATAGGGCTGGGTCGATGATGTCTCCCGCAAGAAAACCCGCCAGAAAGCCGCCTCGAACGGCGTTGAGCGACTGCCGCGAGTAAGGCGCTCGCGCCCCAAGAACTAAGATGTAACCAAGAAACATGCCGAGATCTTCGTAAACGGCCTCTCGTTCGCTAAAGGCTTCGAAGTCTACCACCGCAACGCCATCGCACTCGATCAGAATGTTCTGAGGAATAAAGTCTCCATGTTTGGCAGCGGCAGAAACCAGCCTGCCATTCAAAGGCGCACAGCGCAGCGACGCGTGCCGGAGTATTTCTTGCGCAAGGCCGGGTTCAAATCCTTTCTCTTGCAATTTTGAGAGCCGAAGCTCGAGATCGGCAAGATAGGAATCCACATTGTAGGGGAAGGGTTCCGCCTGGCTTGCATCCTGAAAGCTCCGCAACCAGTTTCCAACGCGTCGAGCGGCTTCCCGCACGAGGGTAATGCAAAATGGACCAGACAAATGATTCGCGTATTTCTTCAGTATCCCTGCCAAAGGATCTCCAGGAACTTTGTTGGTGACCAGCACACCTCTCTTCGGCAGGACCAAAAGAGGCTCTGGCACGGTTTGTGCGAGCGATGAACCCAGCAAGCCCCTCACTCGGCTAAGGCTTGCACACTCCTGAAGGGTTGCCCGTTCAGATTCGGGACCCACGGCCTGCTGCTTGACAATGAGAGACTTCACCCCATCGCGGGATTGGAAGCTATATTCAAGCAAGTGTGAGTGCCTGGCGGATACTTGCCTGGAAAACGTCAGGGTGCCGCCCGCGAATGCTGGTTGCGTCAGAATTTCACGTTCCAATTCCCGGTGGTGAGTGAAATCCCCTCGTCGTGGCATCAAGACCGCCCAAATGGGCCGGTCTCTATTCTACGCCAGCGATGGCTGGACTGATCGCGTTCACAGCGCTCCGAGTCCCTTCAGTTCAAGGGTTTGGAGGGCCGCACCTGCTATGCCGCTGCCGCCAATCGACGGGAGGCACAGCGGTGCTGTCTGGCACTTTTCACGCCTCCAAGCGAGGGACGTTAGCGCTTGTTGTTCGTCCTCCCAGGCGCGTCGCCGTGGCTGGAGGATCCGTCTCAATCTCGATCTGCTGTAAGCGGACTAAGCTTCGTAGCGGCGTGTGGTTTTTTATCCAGCGCTTAGTCTCGAACATCGTCAAATAAGTGCTTCGCAGACGTGCCGCACGGAGGCTCCATCTTTTTTGCGACGTAACGGGATATTGCAACTCCCGCAGAAGATCGCCTATAAGACGGTAGTTCCCGACCGCGGACAGCCCAACACGAATACCGGAGCTTTGCGCGTGCCCGCCGAAGCAGACGTGCTCCCACTCACTCCTGATTCTTTAAGTGCAACAGGCATAATCTCTCCGCAATAAAAACGTAACCCTACCCGAGGGAGAGACAAAATTAAGGTCAGAGATTCAGCGCCCTTCGGAAGGGTCAGGCATTAAGTATTCAGCAAGCCGTGCGTTCTCTGGTTGACGGGACGTGAACGGGAGATTAAGAAACTGTGAATCTACCTTGGCCGTATCGTTTCATGCTGAAGGGGAAGGACACTCGTGAGATAAACTGGCGCGCCTCTACTCTACGCCGGCAATCGCTGAATGGATTGCATCCAAATCCGCTCCGGGATCTTTCCCATCCGGGGCTTTGCCTTTGTAGGGGCT
>WNFC01000907.1_pt1 | contig 30834 bp, 36 predicted proteins | sample 5400541 | NCBI WGS metagenome assembly WNFC01 (sample SAMN13153342, study PRJNA577476) | soil metagenome | isolation source: 120 cm saprolite under Douglas fir tree site 2 hole 2 replicate 1 | place: USA:California | collected 2015-04-18
TCGCCCAGTGGTTCGGCACCCCGCCCTTCACCACGCCCGCCTCGACGGTCACGATGGAGGTCAGGCCCGGTGGCGAGTTCCGGGCGACGATGGTGCACGAGACCGACGGCACTGAGCTCCCCTTTGCCGGTCATTTTCGCGAGGTGGTCGAGCTCCAGCGGCTCGTGCAGACCCTGGAGAACCCCGCAGACCCGAGCGACCCCGACGTCGAGATGGTCACCACGACGCTCACCGACCTCGGCGACGGGAAGACGCAGGTCGTCTACCAACAGTCGGGACACCTCCCGGCGGAGCAGTACCCGATGATCGAGCAGGGCGTGAACGGATTCTACGACCGGCTGGCCGAGCACCTCGCCCGGTGGTGAAGACCGCGACCGCGACCAGGCGGGGCCCTCGTGCCGGCGCTTCCGTACAATGGGCCATCGTGCAGGAACCAACGGCTGCGGCCACACCCTCGGTCGGAGGCACGGACGGCAGCGTCGAGCAGCACCGGTCGGAGCTCACTGCATACTGCTACCGGATGCTCGGCTCGCCGTTCGATGCCGAGGACGCCGTCCAGGAGACCCTCCTGCGGGCCTGGCGCAGCCTCGACCGCTTCGAGGGCAGGGCGGCGCTGCGCTCGTGGCTGTACCGCATCGCCACCAACGTCTGCCTCGACTTCCTGAACGGGCGGCAGCGCCGGGCGCGGCCCATGGACCTCGGACCGGCCCGCAGCCCCGACGCCGCGAACCTGCACACGCTGCCCGAGGTCACCTGGATCGAGCCCACGCCCGACGGCCTCGTCATGCCGGAGGCGGATCCGGCGGAGGTGGCCGTGGCGCGCGAGACCGTGCGCCTGGCCTTCATCGCCGCCCTCCAGCACCTGCCCGCCCGTCAGCGGGCCGTCCTGATCCTCTGCGAGGTCCTCCGGTGGAAGGCCTCCGAGGTCGCCGAGCTGCTCGACACCAGCGTCGTGTCGGTGAACAGCGCGCTGCAGCGTGCCCGGGCGACGCTCGCCGCAAGCGACGTGAGCGCACCGGGTGCGTCCGCCCAGCTCAGTGACGCGGACCGGGCGCTCCTCGACCGCTACGTCGATGCGTTCGAGCGCTACGACATGGAAGCACTCACGTCCCTGATCCACGAGGACGCCACCCAGTCGATGCCGCCGTTCGACCTGTGGTTGCACGGCCAGGGGGACATCCTCGAGTGGTGGTTCGGGCCAGGGATCGGCTGCCGCGGCTCCCGCATGGTCCCCGTGGGAAGGGCGAACGGCTCGCCGGCCTTCGGGCAGTACAAGCCCGCCCCGGGAGGCGGCTACGAACCCTGGGCGCTGCAGGTCATCGAGATCTCAGCCGGCCGGATCGGCGAGTTCACCTTCTTCCTCGACACCGAGCGGCTGTTCCCGCTCTTCGGCCTGCCCCCCCGGCTGGAGGCCGAGCACGCCGGCTAGGCCGGCGACCTCGAGGAGTTCCTGAAGCGCAGGCGACACGTGGCGCAGCTCGACCCTGCGCCCGAGCCGGTGCGCCGTGAGTTGGAGCCGCGCGAGCGCATCGACGGCGCACATCTCCGCGGCGACCGCACGGAGATCGCAGAGGACGACATCCGCGCCGCTGTCCTGCAGCAATCCCCGGATGCGTTCGCAGAACGCCGGCAGGTCACCCCAGACGACGGGACCGTCGAGCGCGACGACGATCGTGATCGGCGGAGTCAGGGTCATCGTGGACATAGACCGCGCGGGGCCGCCAAAGTCATCGGCACCCGGTACCGCCAGCGAGCGTCCCGCTAGGGGCGGGCCCGATCGCCTTGACGACGCGGGTACAAGCCTGATAGAAAACAGGCCGGTCGATAGTATTCCATCAGCCACCAGCCCTCGGGGAGGACAGCGATGAGCAAACATGGGCCGCGCAGCGTTCTGGCACGGGGTCTCGTCATGGTTCTCCTGGCGGGGGTGCCCGGGCTCATCATCTCGCTGGCGATCCCGGCGTCGGCAGCCACCAACCTTGCGGTGACGGTGATCCGCCCTGCCGCCACACCGGGGCCATTCCAGACCTTCTCGGAGGTCACGGGCGTCGCCCACTGCCCCGTGTCCGGCGGGGTCCAGCAACTCGTCGCCGGTGGCGGCGTGAGCCTCACCTTCGGAGCCGACATGGCCGGCAACGGCAACCACGTCAATGGCACCGAGCCGAACGCGGACGCCATCAACGACCTGACCGGCACCGCAACCGGGGTGATCGCAACCAACCCCGCCTACTGGATGGCCGTCGGGGGGTCGGGCGGGGCGACCGAGACCTCCTTCTCGGACACGCCCTTCGCCATGTGCTTCACGCCCAACGCCAGCAACGGCCCGATCAAGAGCACCGACATCGTGATGAACCGGGTCACCGGCCCCCTGACGGCCAGCGGGGTGAGCCTGACCGTGGCCACCTGCCCGAGCGGGAACCGCCTGCTGAGCGGCGGGGCACGGGCGACGCCCGCAAGCCGGGGGAGCCTGAAGCCTGTCGCCAGCTACCCGACGGTCAGCAACAGTGCCCATGATTTCGGCGCCAAGGCCTCCGCCGACGGCGAGATCAACCCGGACTCCTGGGCTGCCTGGGGCCTCGGCGGCGGTCCGACGCAGACGATGGGCCAGCCGGACCCGATCACCTACGCCTATGCGGTCTGCGCCAAACCCAAGACCACGACCAGCGTCACCACCACCGTCCGCTTCACCGAGGTGAGCGGCCCGACCGTCGCCACCACCGGACAGTTCGCCACCGCAACCTGCAAATCGACAGACGGCGGGTTGGCTGGTGGCGGGGCCGCCATCAGCAACGGCAACGTGACCACGACCGACTTCAATGTGACGGGCTCGGTGGGTGATCACCTGACCGGCAGCTTCCCGAGTGACGCCTCCGGCCACCCGGTCGTTTCCGGGACAGCGTCGCCAACCACGTGGACGGCGGCGACCCATACGGGGGGAGTGAACTCGCCCAACACATTCACGGACGTCTGGGCGATGTGCGCGGTCACACCGTAAGGCGCCGTAAGGCGCCAGCGCCCGTCCGAAATCACCAATCAAACGCAAGGGGGGAAGGGAGTGAGGCGATCATCGTGCGCGGCCAAGTGCCGTGCGGCAACCGTGGTGCTCGTGGTGCTCGCCACGACCCAGCCGGTAGCCCTCGGTGCGGCCGTCCCGGCCGTGGCGGCAACGGGGCCCACCGCCTATGTGACCGACTCCGGCATCGGCGGTGGCGCGGTGACACCGATCGACCTCACCACCAACGCACCGGGCACGCCCATCCCGGTGGGGTCCGGCCCCAACTCAGGACCCAACGGGATCGCCATCACGCCCGACGGCAAGACCGCCTACGTCGCGAATGGCAACGACAACACGGTGACCCCCATCAATCTCGCCAGCGGCACACCGGGCGGTCCCATTGCCGTGGGTGGCTTCCCTTTCGGGGTTGCCATCAGCCCGGATGCCAAGACGGTCTACGTCGCGAACAACAACGACAACACCGTGACGCCGATCAACGTGGCCACCAACACGCCGGGCGCCAATATCACGGTCGGGAACAGCCCGTTTGAGATCGCCATCACGCCCGACGGCAGGACCGCCTACGTCTCGAACACGTTCGACGGCACGGTGACCCCGATCAACGTCGCGACCAACACCCCCGGCCCCACCATCAACTTCGGCCCCGCGGCCGGCCCCGAGGGCATTACCGTCACCCCGGACGGCACGACGGTCTACGTGGTCAATTCCGGGATCAACTCGGTCAGCCCGATCGACGTCGCCACGAACGCCCCAGGTACGCCGATCACGGTGGGGTCGAACCCCGCCGGCATCGCGATCGCCCCCGACGGCAAGACCGCCTACGTCGCGAACAACAGTGACGGCACGGTGACCCCCATCGACCTTGGCACCAGGACGCCCGGCACGCCCATCGCCGCCGGCTCGCAGCCCTTCTTCATCGCCATCGCCCCCGACGGCACGACCGCCTACGTGACCAATCAGAGCACCTTCTCGGTGACCCCGATCAACCTCGCCACGAAGACAGCCGGCGGCCCGATCTCGGCCGGTTCGGTACCGACCGGCATCGCCATCACGCCCCCGTCCAGCACGGCGAGCACCGCGAAGCTCAGCACCCAGGTCTCCGCCTCCAGCGCCACCGGCTCGGCGGTGACCGACACGGCGACCCTGTCCGGTGGCACCAACCCCACGGGATCGATCACCTTCAGTGTCTTCGGCCCGGGCGACTGCAGCACGGCAGCCGTGGCCACCTCGACGGTGACGGTGGCGGGGAACGGCTCCTACGCCTCGTCCCCCTTTGCCCCAGCGGCGAGTGGCACCTATCACGTTGTGGCCCGCTATTCGGGTGACCAAGCCAACCTGCCCGCCTTCAGTTCCTGCTCGGACGCGGCCGAGTCCTTCAGCGCCACGCCGAGCACGAACCAGGTCGACCTCTCGGCTGCGGTCAGCGGCCCGGCGTCCACCATTGCCGGATTCCCCTTCACCTACACCATCTCGGCGACCGACAACGGTCCCCTCAACGGTCCGGTCGCCACGTCCGGGGTGGTGCTCACCGACCAACTCCCCCCGGGGGTGACCTTCGGCTCCGCGGGCGGAGCCGCAGGAGCCGCCGGGTCGTGCACCCAGGCGCAGGGGAAGGTCACCTGCTCGGCCGGTTCTCTTCCGGAGGCGATGAGTGCAACCTTCACCATCTCCGTCACGCCCACGGTGACCGGCAGGATCACCGACACGGTCACGGTCTCGGGCAGCGACCCGGATCCCAACCCGGCCAACAACACGGCCACGGCCGCCACCGTCGTCCGGGCACCGGTGGCCGATCTCTCGATCACGAAGCACGCGAGTGCCACCACCCTCGTTGTGGGGCAGCCGCTCGCCTACCAGATCAGCGTGGCCAATGGCGGTCCCGACCCCGTCGCCGGCGCAACGGTCACCGACCCGCTGCCCTCGGGGGTGACGTTCAACGCTGCGAGCGGGACCGGACCCTGCAGCCAGGCGAACGGGACCGTCATGTGCGCCGTGGGTCCGCTGGCGACCACCTCGACCGCCACCTTCAGTGTCGTGGTGACACCCACGAGGCCCGGCACCATCGTGAACACCGCCTCCATCGCCGGCGACGAGGTCGATCCCAACGCGGCCAACAACTCGTCCTCGGCAACGACCGCCGTCCGGCTCTCGAAGAACTGGCAGGTCTGTCCCACGGGCCGGGCCGACTTCCCAAGCCTCACCGGCGCGCTGGCATCGCCAACGGTCCTGGGCGGCGACAGCCTGTCGCTGTGCGCGGCCACCTTCGCGGAGGGCCCCCTCACCATCGCCAAAAGCCTGACGGTCACGGGGGCGGGGAATGGAGGGAGTGGCGCGACGACCATCACCCGGGCCGGCGCCCCGGGCAGCGGTGCCATCGTCAGCATCGCGGCCGGGGCCTCGGTCACCAGACCCGGCTCAGGGTCACGGGCGGCAATGACGGGGCACGGGAAGCGGCGCCACCGGCGTCGGCAATGCCGGGACGCTCACCCTCGACCAGGTGTCGGTCGACCGCAACCAGAGCCCGCTCAGCTTAGGTGCCAACCAGGGTGCCGCCATCGTCTCGTGCGGGGCCGGACTCGTGGTGAAGGACTCCGTCGTGAGCGACAACGTGGGCAACGGCTTCCAGCTGTATTCCTGCGCCGGCAATCAGGCCACGTTGTCGGGCGTGCAGATCCTCCGCAACACCGCCTTCCGCGGGGCTGGCATCTTCGTCGGGAACAACGTCCAGCTCACGGTCGACCACTGCCAGCTTGCCAACAACGCGGCTGAGCACGGGGGCGGGGGGATCTTCCAGATCCCCACCGGCCTGGCCGGGGGCATGACGGTGTCCGCAAGCACCCTGACCGGCAACACCGCCGGGGGGGCGGGGGTGGCATCGCTGCCGAGGGCGCGTTCACCATGACGACCACCCAGGTCAGCGGCAACACGGCGGCGCAGGGGGGCGGGGTGTGGATCGCAGGACCATCGACGATCACGTCCAGCACCATCACGGCCAACACGGCCCAGCAGGACGGCGGAGGGCTCTGGGAGGGGTTGGCCGCACGGAGCACCGTCGCCGACACCATTATCTCGGGCAACCGGGCCGCCGACGACGGCGGAGGGGTCTGGCACGGGGGCGGGACCACGATGACCCTGACCCGCGTCGCCATCGTGCGGAACCATGCAGACTCGGAGGCCGGCGGCTTCTACAACACCCTGTCCGATCCCACGCCGCAGGGAGCGCTGCCCAGTCCCGCCTTCCTCACCGACTCGGCGGTCGTTGCCAATACCGCTCCCACCGGAGGCGGCATCCTCAACGAGTCCATCCTGACCCGGACCGATCGGTGGTGTCGGGCAACAAGGTCGGTGACTGCGTCGACGCCTCCGGCGGAACCGGGTGCTGACGCCGCACCCGCACCGGCCCCTTGCGGTGGCCACCCAATCCAGGGACGTGCCTCGGCCGTAGTACAGGAAGCGCCACCCGCCTGGGGGCGTACCCGCCGAGCCGGGAGGGCACGTGCGAAGAGTCGGAGCAGTGGTGGCGATGACGGTCGTCCTGAGTGCCTGCGCAGGCACGACCACCACGAAGACCGCGGCACCACCGGCAAGCGGGACGCCGACCGCCACCGCCACGGCGGCTCCCGAGGCCCCGACCCCGGCGGCGTCCCCGACGCCGACCGTTGCTGCACCGGCCCCGGTACGGACGACCCCGGTGGCGGCGCCGGCACCCGTGCGGACCACGCCGGCCCCCGTGCGGACCACGCCGGCGCCCGTGCGGACCACGCCGATCCCCGCCCTGACCACACCGACGCCGGCCCCCGCCCCCACTACACCCGCGCCGGCCCCCAGCACACCGGCGCCGGCTCCGCCCGCGACGTGCTCGGCGTCGGTGTCCAACATCTATCCATCGGCGGGGGGCGGCGAGACGGTCAACGTCACCAGCTCCCAGCCCGGGGCCAGCTTCACCGTTGTTGCCCACTACCCGAGCACGGCGGCCTCCTACTCCGGGACGACCAGCGGCTCGGGGGCGGGTTCGGTCGCCTTCACCGTCGCAAACGTGCCGGCCTACACGATGGTCACCGTCGACGTGACCGTGGGCGGCACCGCGATGTGCTCGACCAGCTTCGTGACCTACTGAGAACGACGGACTGCCTCGTTCAGAGGGTGTGGTAAGAAAGGGTCGTTGTGGGTACCAAAACTTCCATACCTTTTCAGCATCGGGACTACCAGGGCCCTCGCGCGGGCACGTAGGATGGGCCCATGTCCGTCCTGACCAGTGAGGCACGCTCCGCGCTCACCGGCGGGCACCTCGCCCATCTCACGACCTTGGGGCGCGATGGCAGCCCCCACGTCACCATCGTCTGGGTTGGCCTCGACGGCGACGAGATCGTGAGCGGCCACCTCGGCAGGTACCAGAAGCTCCGCAACATCGAGCGGAACCCACGCGTCGCCCTGTCGATGGTGACGGGCGGGAGGAATTCGTTCGGCCTGGAGAACTACCTGGTGGTCTACGGCAATGCACGGATCACCGAAGGAGGGGCCCCCGAGCTGCTCCAGCGGCTTGCCCACGTCTACATCGGCCCGGACGTCCCGTTCCCTCCGATGGACTCCCCGCCGCCGGGATTCGTGGTCAGGATCACGCCCCGTCGTCTCGGCGGGATCGGCCCCTGGGGGTAGCACCCACTGCCCAGACCTATTTTCCACCGCAGCCGTGAAGCGAGTCGTTGGCCCGAATGGGGCTTCCCCCGTCACCTTCCACGACGCGTGGCCGCTGTCGCAGAGCGAGGTTCTCTACTGGACCGGCGGATTCGCTCCGACCGAAACCGACGCGGACTACCGGGCGCTCCTCGTCCCGATCACCTGCACGTCCAGCTTCTAGTCCCAGGCGTCATCGCAGGACGAAGTCTCGATCCCAGCAGTGGGCGGCTGAGGCCGGCTCCACTGCTGGGATGTTTTCTTTCCGGCCCCCTGCGTCAGTGGCCCTTCACCACGTCCCGGCCAGCCACCTGCCATTTGGTGACGGAAACGGGGCGGGCACCGAAGCCGCTCGACTGGACGGTCGAGGAGGTCGGCGGATCGAGGAGGAGGATGCAACGACCTCCCGAGAGCACCGGCCGCACCCAGTCCCCGAGATCGATCACGTCCTCGAGGGCCGGCTCCCGGCCCGTGGGATCGAGGGCAGCATCGATCGGCACGACGAACCGGAGCTGCCGGTAGGTGACCTCCCCCCGCACGTCGCGGATGCCGGGCATCCACGAGAACCACCCGTCGTCCCCGGAAAGGTGCAGGCCCGTTGCGGCGAGCGCACCGACGGTGCCGCGATTGGTTGCCCCGTGTCCCGAAAGGTAGATCCCCAGGTCGGCGGCAAGCCCGATCGCCGACTCGGCATCGAGCACGTCCGTCTTGGCACGCTGCCCGAAGGCGACCAGGCGGCTCGTGATGTCGGGGTCCTCCCAGGAGGCGTCCCGGACGATGGCGACCCCTGGGGAGGAGCCGGGGGCGGCCTCGGCCAGCACGAACTCGACCACCTGCTCGGCGATCGCCTCGACCGCCAGCCGGTGGCTGGCCTTCAGGGCGAGGCAATGGCTGGCGTTCTCCGACGTGGAAGCGATGGCGGGGTCGAGCAGCAGTTGATGGCGGGTCGCTCCCAAGGCGGCCCCGACGCGCCGGTCGTCCAAGGAGGCGAGGAGGCGACGGGCCAGGGAGCCGGTCCCCTTGCCGTCGGGGCTGTCCGTGTCGTCGATGCCGATGAGGAGGTTGGTGTCGGCGAGGGGCGCAGCGTCGTTGGTCATCGGTAGCTCCAGGGTCGTGGGTGCAGGTGGCAAGGATCATCCAACATCCGAATCGATACGTGGGTGAGCGGAGCTACGTGGGCCGGCGGCCCTGCGGAGGTCAAGGAGCGCTACTCCTCCGGGACGGCGCCCCGCTCGCGCTTGCGGCGGGCCCGGGCGCGCTTCTCGGCCAGGCGCCGTTCGACCGCCCTTTTCGACGGCTTGGTCGGGTGCCGGGCGGGAGGGTCCGGGCGGAGCGCCTCGGCCAGCAGGTCCCGCAGGCGCCCCAGGGCAAGCTCCCGGTTCTGGGCCTGGCTGCGCTCCTCGGAGGCGACCACGCGGAGCTTGCCCTCGGCATCGAGGCGCCCGCCCAGCCTGGACAGCACCCTCGCCCGCTGGCGGGGACCGAGGGACGGGGACCCGGCCACGTCGAACACGACCTCGACCCGGGTACTGCGGGTGTTGACGTTCTGGCCCCCTGGCCCCCCGCTGCGCGAGAAGCGGAGGTCGAGCTCCCCGAAGGGAATGACCACCGTGCGCGAGACTCGAAGCCCATCCATGAACTCACCATACGGCCCGGGGTACGGGGTCCCGCTCATCGGCGACGGCGTCACCGAGCGCATCGTCCGCATCGGCGACACCGTGCGCCGGCCGGTGCGCCCATTCACGGCCACCGTCCACGCCTATCTCCGGCATCTCCACGCTGCGGGGTTCACCGATGCGCCCGTGCCGCTCGGCATCGACGGCGAGGGCCGGGAGGTCCTCTCCTTCGTCCCCGGGGACGTGCCGGCGGAGCCCCTCGCGGTGGCCTGCGCCGGGGAGGAGGTCCTCGTTGCCCTGGCCCGCCTGATCCGCCGCCTGCACGACGCGGCGGTGGGCTGGGAGCCCCCGCCCGGCGCCGTCTGGGGCCGGCTCCCGGGCGCTGCGCTCCCGCTTCCCGGCTCCCCGGAGCTCGTCGGCCACGCCGACTACTGCCCCGGCAATGTCGTCTTCCGGGACGGGCTGCCCGTGGCCCTCATCGACTTCGACCTGGCCAAGCCGACGACCCGTCTGGCCGAGGTCGGCAATGCGCTCCGGTGGTGGGTGCCCCTGCGGGCTCCCGAGGACCGGCCCGTTGCCTTCCAGACGCTGGACGTCCCCGAACGGGTCGGCGTCTTCGCAGAAGCGTACGGCCTCGACGGCCGCCGCCGGGCCGCCCTCGTCCCCCTGCTCCTGGAGCGGGCACGAGCCTCGCTCGCCTGGGCATCGACGGCCGCCGAGGCGGACCCGGTCTTCCGCGGGTTCTGGGAGAACGGCTGGCGTGACAGCATGCCCCGGGGGGTGGTCTGGCTGGAGCAGGAGGGGCCCGCCATCGAGCGGGCGCTGCTCCGGTGAACGAGCGGATCGGCGAAGAACGGGTCTGGCGGCCGAACCGGGCGGCCCGGGCTGCCGGATGGGTCTTCCTGTTCGGCGGCCTCGCCGCCGCTGCCTATCTCGCCCGCCACCACCGTCTCGACCTGGCGGCCCTCGGGCTGCTCTTCGCCGTGGGGGGATGGCGCTACGGCGTGCACCCGTCCCTGGCGACGACGGCCGCGGGGGTCGTGATCCGCAACCCCGTCCGGCGCGTCCTCGTCCCCTGGCCACAGGTCGAGGGCGCCATCCCCGGCTCGAGCGGCATCATCGTGCTGCGCACGGACCGGCGACCGGTGCGGGCCTGGGCGGTGCAGAAGGCGAACTGGTCGCACTACCTCGGCAAGCGCCGCCGAGCCGACGACGTTGCGGAGTACGTGACCCACTGCGCGAAGCGCCACCGGGCAGCCGCCTGAGGGGTCCACGCTCCTTCTCGGTCGCCTGGGCCACGCCCAGCGTGGTTGAAGGGACCCGGAAAGGGCTGCGTCTCCAAGGGCTCAGCCCTCCCGGGCCTCCAACTCGGCAAGGAGGCGGCGGGGGGCGACCAGGCGGTAGGCCTCGGTCACCATCTCGCCCAGTTCCTCCCAGTCGGCCGGGACATCGACCCACGCCCCGAGCCACCCCCGGGGACCGACATACGGCGGCACGAAGTACCGATCGGGGCGCAGGGCCACGAGGGCATCCCGGTCGGCGCGCTCGCAGGCACACCAGAACGCCACGCGGCCGTCGTGGTGATGGTCTGCGTAGGAGACGAAGAGCTTCTTGTCCCCGGCGAACCAGGCGGGTTCGCCGTGGCTCAGCCGCTCGGTGACCCCGGGCAGGCCAAGGCACAGCGTGCGCACCCTCTCCAGTGGATCCTGAGCCGTCAATGCTCTCCCAGATAGAAGCGGGTCCCCTGGTCGTCGATGCATCCTGACGTCCAGCCGTAGGGCTGGGCGGCGGGATCCGTGGCTGTCCCCCCGGCTGCCCGGACCCGGCCGACCGCCGCCCGGATGTCGTCAACCCGGTACATCGGGACGACGGTCGCCACGGCGTGGCCGCCACCGAGACCGGTCATCGGGACGATCCCGTCGACCCCCCACCCGTCATCGATCCGGCCCGGGCTGAAGCGCCAGCCGAGGACGCGGCCGAAGAACTCCCGGGTGCGGGCGGAGTCCCTGACCTCGAGGGTCAGGTACGAGACATCACCATGGCGGGCTCCGTTCTCGGGGCCACGGGCCGGCCGGGTTCCGGCCGGCGGCGTCAGGCGGGTCCTGCCGCCGGACGGCGTCCACGGCGGCGAGGAAGGTCTCGGCCGTGAGGTCCTCGGCCAGGGCAGCACGTCCACAGCGAGCAAGCAGGTAGCCGTAGACGTGCGGGAGCGCGGCGTCGTAGAGGGCCAGCAGTGCGGGGCCGGGGCCCGCCGCCGATGCCGTCTGTTCGTTCACATCCATAGAGTCGTTCGGGGGATGCAGACTCCGACGGCCCGAGGGCAGAAGAGGGAACAAAGCCCCGGAAAATGAAGTGCCCCGAAAAACCTCGGGACCGAAATCCCTCTGCCTCTCGGGGCGGAACACAAGATACACCCTCCCGCACCGGATGTCAACGCGAGATGTTGCGGAGCGGCCCCCACCGCACGTGGCCCCGGTACAGGAAGCCGAAATCGTTTGCGCTCGCCCTTGGGTATGTTGGAATGAGAGCCGGGTCCCCCGGCTTTCGACAGCTCGCCGGAGCGGGCCGGGGGGATCGAGGAGGTGCCGGGTCGTTGAGCGGGCGTGAGAGCTCACCTGCCGCGTCTCGCCGAGCGGCGGGAGCCGGTGGTTGCCTGCCCCGGTCGATGGCGTTGCCCCGACCTTGACGCCCGAGCCCGGGGTCCCCGCAGGGGGAGAGAGCACACCCCAGTCCGGAGTCCCCACAGGGGGAGAGAGCAAACGCCGCAGGCGACGCATCCCCAAACCTGTCCGGCGCCTGGTGGGGTTCCTGATCGCGTTCGTGCTGCTCTACGTCCTCGTCCTGCCAAAGATCTCCCAACAGAAGGGCAAGCTCAACCTGCTCGTCCACCTCAACCTCGCCTATGTCGCCGTGAGCCTGGGGCTGGAGGCGGCCTCGCTCTTCGCGTACGCCATGCTGACCCGGGCGATCCTCACGCAGTTCGGCAAGCCCCCCCGTATCCGCCGCATCGTGCAGGTGGACATGTCCACGCTGGCGCTCACCCGGGTCCTGCCGGGAGGGTCGGCCGCCGGCACCGGGCTCGGCTACCGGCTGCTCACCGACATGGGCTACAGCCGGGCCGACGCCGGCCTGACACTGGCGGTGCAGAGCGTCGGCTCCGCGGCCGTGCTCAACGCCCTGCTCTGGATCGGCCTCGTCATCTCGATCCCCCTGCGAGCCCTGCACCGCAGCGCCGGGTCGGGGGCGCTGCCGAAGACCCTCTACGTCACCGCGGCGCTGTTCGGCGCGCTGCTGGTGGGGGTCTTCGGCTTCGTCATCCTGTCGCTGACCCGCGGCGAGGGGCATGCCCTCCGCCTGGTGCGCGTCGTCTGCCGCAAGGTCAAGTTCCTGCACGAGGAAACCGTTGTCCGCCTCGTCGAGCGGGTGGCGGGCCAGCTCCGGGTGATGGTTTCGGACCGCAAACTGCTGATGCGAGCGGTTGGGTGGGCGAGCGCCAACTGGCTCTTCGATGCCGGCGCACTCTGGGTGATGGTGGCGGCGTTCCACTACCGACTCGGCCCCGACGCCCTCCTCGTGTCCTACGCCATCGCCAACGTCGTCGCGGCGATCCCGCTGACGCCCGGCGGTCTCGGCGTGGTCGAGGTGGTGCTGACCTCCGCCCTCACCGCCTTCGGGGCGCCGGTGCAGGCAGCCGCCCTCGGGGTCATCGCCTACCGCCTCGTCAGCTTCTGGTTGCCGATCCCCGCCGGTGGCATCGCCTACCTCACCCTGCGCCTCGACCCCAAGTTCCGGGAGCGCCACGAGGTGGCCGAGCGGGCTCGGGAGCAGGGGAGTCTGCGCACCTGGGCAGGGGAGCACGGGCTCAGGGTCGGGCCGACGCCGGAGCCGGAGGCGGGCACCGAAGAATGACGGTGTCGGGTGCCCCCGCCACGAGACACCTGCTCGTCACGAACGACTTCCCACCGAAGGTCGGCGGCATCCAGACCTACCTGTGGGAGCTGTGGCGGCGGCTGCCCCCGGACAGCTTCGCCGTCCTTACCACCGCCCACCCCCAGGACGCAGGCTTCGACGCCGCCCAGCCCTTCCGGGTCGAGCGCCTTCGCGCACGCGTGCTCTGGCCCACGCCCGCGCTGGGCCGCCGGATCGACGCGATGGCCGCCGAGCTTGGGGCGGGTCTCGTCGTCCTCGACCCTGCGCTGCCGCTGGGGGCGATCGGCCCCAGCCTCTCCCGCCCCTACGTGCTCATGGCCCACGGCGCCGAGATCACCGTGCCGGGGCGGATCCCTGGGGCCAGGCCGGTGTTGGCACGGGTCCTGCGGGGGAGCGCCGGCGCCGTCGCCGGAGGCTGCTACGTGGCGGGCGAGCTCCGCCGGGCCGCGGGGCGCCCGCTCGATGTTGTCCTCGTGCCGCCGGGCGTCGACACGGACCGGTTCTTACCGCTTGGCGGCCCCGAGCGGCGGAACGCCCGGCACGGTTTCGGGATCCCCCTGGACGGGCCGCTCGTGGTGCACGTGGGACGGCTGGTTCCCCGCAAGGGCGCCGACGTCCTCATCGAGGCGGTGGCCCTGCTGCGGTCCGACCACCCGGACCTCACGCTCGCCGTCGCGGGCGGGGGCCGGGATCGGGCCCGGCTCGAGCGCCTCGCGTTGCGGTGCCGGGCACCGGTGCGCTTCCTCGGGCGGGTCCCGGACGACCGCCTCCCGGCGCTCTACGGCTGCGCCGACGTCTTCGCCGCGCCGAACCGCACCCGCTGGGCGGGCCTCGAGCAGGAGGGCTTCGGGATCGTCTTCATCGAGGCGGCCGCCTGCGGTGTGCCCCAGGTGGCAGGCAACAGCGGCGGGGCGCCGGAGGCGGTCGCCCACGGGGACACGGGCCTGCTCGTGGACCGACCGGAGGACCCGGCGGCGGTCGCCGGCGCGCTGGCCGCCCTGCTCGACGATTCGTCGGGGCGGGCCCGGCTGGGGGGGCGGGCCCGGGAGCGGGCGGCGGCACTGTTCACCTACGACGTGCTGGCAACCCGGCTGGGGGGCTACCTTACGGACCTGGCCGGCCGCCTCGTGTGACCGGCGCGGGACGGCTCTGTCAGTCCAGCTCGAACATGAGCTGGTCGGGGTAGCACCAGAACCAGTCCTCACCGGGTTGGAAGGACTGGACCACCGGGTGCTGCGTCGCGTGGTGGTGCTTGGTGGCGTGCTTGTTCTTCGAGCTGTCGCAACAACCGACGTGGCCGCACGTCGCGCAGCGGCGGAGGTGGATCCAGACGTCGCCCATCTCCAGGCACTCCTTGCAGCCGTCGCCGCTCGGAGGGATCTCGAGGTGGATCTGGTCCAGGTGGGTGCAGGTGTCCGCCATCAGCCCACGTAGCCTTCGACGGTCTCGGGGTCACGGATGGCGGCGGCGTCGGGGTCCAATCCCGCGTTGCGGCGGGCTCGGCGCTGATGCAGGAGATCCCAGCACTGGTCGAGGGTGACCTCGATCTGGCGCAGCCGCTCCCGCTCCTCCGGCGTGACCTCGCCGTGCGACTCCCGGTCGAACAGCCCGTGCTCCTCGTGGGCCAGGGCGTTGATCCGGTCGATGATCTGCTGGTCGTCCATGCCGGTACCTCCTACGACAAGCGTTCGTGTATGGCCCGTACCATCTCCATCGTATCGGCTTGTTCCGCGGGCTTATCGGCCCGGTAGCCCTTGATGCGGGCGAACCGCAGGGCGAGGCCTCCAGGGTAGCGGCTGCTGTTCTGGAGCCCGTCGAACGCCACCTCGACGACCAGTTCCGGGCGGACGTGCACCGTGGAGGCATCCCGGGAGGTTTCGAGGGCCAGCAGCCGCTCTGTCTGCCACGCGAGCACCGCGTCGGTCATCCCCTTGAACGTCTTGCCGAGCATCACGAAGCCTCCGCTCACAGGGTCCCGGGCGCCCAGATGCAGGTTGCTGAGCCAGCCCCTGCGCCGGCCGTGCCCCCACTCGGCGGCCAGGACCACGAGGTCCAGGGTCTGCGCCCGCTTGACCTTGAGCCAGCCGGAGCCCCGCCGCCCGGCCTCGTAGGGGGCGTCGAGCGATTTGACCATGACTCCCTCGTGGCCGGCCGCCAGGGCCGCCTCGAGGAATGCTTCGGCGGCCGGCGCGTCCCCCGTGACGATGCGGGGCACGATGAGCTCGCCCGGGAGGGCCGCCGCCATGGCCGCGAACCGCTCGGCCGCGGGGGCGTCGACGAGGTCCTCGCCATCGAGATGCAGGCAGTCGAAGAAGAAGGGGGTGAGCGCAACGGCCTCGCGCGCCTGGGCGACCTCGGCCCTGCTGCCGAACCTGCCCATCGTCTCCTGGAACCGTCGGGGGCGACCGTCGGCGCGGAGGGCGATCAGCTCGCCGTCCAGGACGAAGGTCGTCGCCGGGAGGCCCTCGACGGCGTCGACCAGCTCGGGCACCCGGTCGGTCACGTCCGCAAGGTTGCGGGTGAAGACGGCGATGCCGGCGCCGGACCGGTGCACCTGGACCCGCACACCGTCGAACTTCCACTCGACCCCCGCGGGACAGATCTTCGCCAGCGCGTCTGCCGCGCCGGCTGCGGTCTGGGCCAACATCGGCTGGAGGGGCCTGCCCGGCGTCAGCCGGAACGTGGCGAGGCCAGCGGTGCCCGCCGCGACCGCCGCGCCGGCCACGGCGGCGAGGTCGCCGGAGACCAGGGCCGCCCGGCGGAGGTCGGCGACCGGCACCGCGGCGGCGCGGGCCACGGCCTCGACCATCACGCCCACGAGCGCGCCCTGGCGCAGCTCGCCGGACATCAGGCCGACCAGGAACCGTTGCTCGGGCTCGGTCAGGCGGCCGAAGAGCGCGGACAGCTCGGCCCGGCGGAGGGCCTGGGAGCCGGCACCCGAGGCGTCCCGGATCCTCTCGAGGGTCGCCTGGGCCTCCTCGAGGCCGACCGCCCCCGGCGGGGGAGCGGGCGGCGGCAGGTTGCGCATCGTCGCCCAGCCGACACCGATCGACCCGCCCGGCAGCTCCCCCGAGAGGTAGGCGACGGCGATCGGCACCTCGCCGGCGCCCAGCGGCCGCAGGCACCCTGCGAGGAGGTCGATCTTGGCGAGGCGGCTGGAGGTTGCCGCCACCGCCGCCGATGTGGAGGCAATCTCCGCAAGGCCCATCGCCCGATTGTGGCTCCCGTGCCTCGCGCCCGCCATACTGGAGGGCCATGAGCGACGCTGACGAGCTTCCAGGCACCACCGGCGGGCCGCTCGACGCCGTCGACGAGCTCGCCCTCCAGATCGAGCGGGGTAGCCTCTTCAACCACGCCTCCCTCGACAGGGTCGCCGCCCGCGCCTCGGGGATCGAAGCCAAGCTGCACGAGCTGGTGGACCTCCTCCGGGACAAGGGGATCGTCGGCGACGGCGAACTCGCCACCCCCGCTCCCCAGGCGCCGGGCGTGCCGTCGCAGGCCGCCGACGGGGCGGATCCGCAGGCGCCCGCCCCGGTGCAGTGGCCATCCTTCGCCCTCCGCAACCCCACCGGCCCGCCGAAACCGGCCGTGGAGGTCAACTGTGCCGAGCGCATGCATGTCTGCCACGCGGTCTGCTGCAAGCTGCACTTCGCCCTGACGGCCGAGGAGGTCGATGCCGGCAGGGTGCGGTTCGACATCGGCTTCCCGTACATGATCCGGCACGACTCCGACGGCTACTGCACCCACAACGACCGCTCGACCGGCTTCTGTGGCGTCTATGCCGACCGCCCCGGCATCTGCCGGCACTACACCTGCGCCAACGACGACCGCATCTGGAAGGACTTCGAGGGGATGGAGCTCAACCACGAGTGGCTCGACGCCAACCTCGGCGACGCCGCGCGCATCCGGCTCCGCCTCGACCTTCCGCTCATGGATATCAGCGGCAGCGGTCCACCAAGCGGTCCACCAGCCGAATAACAGGAGGGATGCTTGCCTGACCCCCCGCCCAATGGAGAGCTGGTAGGCGCGGCCGCCCCGTCGGGCACGGCGCCCGACGTCGAGTCGGACTTCGCCCAGGAGTTCCCGGGGGCGGACCCCCTGTCCACCGAGTGCTACATCAACCTCTGCCGGACGGGCGATCGCCTGCTGGCCGAGATCAACCGCCGCGCCAGGGCCACGTTCGACCTCTCGGCCTCGGCGGCCGCGGTGCTCGCAATCGTTGACGGCTCGCCGGAGCCCATCTCGCCGGGGGTCATCGCCGAGCGGGCAATCGTCAGCAGCGCGAGCGCCACGTCGATCCTCGACACGCTCGAGAAGCGGGGCCTGCTCGTCCGGCTGCCGCACCCCGATGACCGTCGCAAGCTCGTCATCGCCTTGACGGACGAGGGGCGGGCGATCATCGACGAGATCCTGCCCGGCGTCCACATGGTGGAGGCCAGGGTGATGGCGGTGCTTTCGCCTGGGGAGCGCCGCCAGTTGATCCGCCTGCTCGCGAAGGTCCAGCGCAGCGCTGCGACCGTCGCCTCGGAGCCCGCCGAGCCCCTCGGTGGTGTCCGCCACGTACCGGAACGGCTGGGTCGGGCGAAACACCAAGTAGCGACGAAATAGGCCACCGAACATTGGTGGTCCGGCCCCCTCCAGGTGTTTCTGCCATGAGAATATCATGGGGCGCCGTCAAAGTCGTTCAACTCCGACATCTTCTACGGCAAGGGCGTTCTTTGGCCCTACCGGCCGTCGCAACACCGCCTGAGGGACAAAGAACGGTTCCTCCGGAGCCCTCACCCACGAGAACGAGCAAGGCGCCAAAAATCTTTTGGCGCGACCCGTAACCCTTTGCCGGCCTGTGCCGGTCACTCGTGCGGAATGGGCATCCCAGCCCAGTTCGCGCACCCGCAGTTCAAGCCGGGCCATCGACACGCCGGGACGACCGCCCCGCCGCCAGCATCGGCGTTTCGGTCAGCCGCCTCCCCTGTCCGGCGTCCCGGGGTGGTTGATGGCCGAGCAGCGGGTGCCGGCCAAGCCGTATGCCCCGCGCGCCGGGGGTTCCCGCTGCTGAGGCCCCTCCGGATGGAGGGGCCTCGCCGGGATCCGGCCGCGGGCGGCTTGACGGCGGTGCCCCCGGTGGGCCACATTGCTCGGACGTGGAAGCCGATGAACTGCGGGCCGTCCAGCAACCCCTGAAGGACCGCTACCGCGCGGAGCCGACCGCAGCGCTGATCACCCTCGTTGCCGACGCCGTGCTGGGCGACGGCGTCACCTGCTCCGTCGCCACCGGGCAGGCGCTGGTCGAAGCCGGCCTGCATCCGGCCACCGGGGGCGACGGTCTCTCGGCATGCTCGGGCGACATGCTGCTCCAGGCGCTCGTTGCCTGCTCAGGCGTGACCATGCGGGCAGTCGCCACATCGCTGGGCCTCTCGGTGGAGGGATCGGTGCATGCGGAGGGCGACCTCGACTTCCGTGGCACCCTGGCGGTCGATCGGGAGACGCCTGTGGGATTCCAGGCCATCCGGCTGACCTTCGACCGGGTGACGGATGCCACGCTGGAGCAGGTCGCCACCCTCCTCCGCCTCACCGAGCGCTACTGCGTCGTCTACCAGACGCTCGCTTCGCCCCCAACCCTCTCGGTCGCCCGGCACTGACGCGACGCTGTCCTTTCCTTTCCTCTCTCCCGCTGGGCGCTCCTGCAAGGGCCCCGGAACGGAGGGAGGCCCGGGCGGCGGGGAAGGGACGCCGCCCGGGCCTCCGGAGGAATGCGGTGGGGCCAGTGCAACCCTAGGCGGGCCTTGTTGCGACATTCGGTCAGTCCCGCAACGAATCCGGGAACGGAAGCTGAAATTTGTGCAACGAGGCCGTGGGTTTTTGCCTAGTCCATCGTTAATTGAGTTAAAAGATCCTAATTGGCAGGTTGGGGAAAGCGTTCATACAATTCATCCGCTTGTAACAAACCTAGACAGGGGGTCGTATGCGTCGCAAAGCAATTGATGGTGACGTCGCGGGCCGTGGCTCGTCGCTGAGCCTTCGAGGGAGTCGGCGTCCCCGCCGCTTGGCAGCGAGTGCTGTGGCGGCAGGCTGCGCGCTGGCCATGCTGCTGCCGAGCGCGGCGTTCGCGTCCAACGACCCTCTGTTCGCACAGCAGTGGGGGCTCGCCCAGATCGGCGCACCGTCGGTGTGGGGGATCACCACCGGCACGGGCGTCACCGTCGGCATCGTCGACACGGGCGTGGACCTCCACCACGAGGACCTGGCTGGGCAGGTGGTGTCGAGCACGAACTGCATCGGGGCGAACGCAGACCCCTCCAAATGCACCGGGAGCGGCCAGGATGACAACGGCCACGGCACCCATGTGGCCGGTATCATCGCCGGGCTCAAGGACAACGGGAAGGGCGGGGCCGGCGTGGCCCCCGGGGCCAAGCTGATCGTGGCCAAGGCCCTTGACGCCACGGGTGCCGGAGCCGACGCCGACGTGCAGGCCGGCATCATGTGGGTGGTGGACCACGGGGCGAAGGTCGTCAACCTGAGCCTGGGCGACGGCGGCTCGCTCCCCCTGAACCTGGGGTCCACCGGTGGCATCTCCGCTCCGATGACCGCCGGCATCGAGTACGCCTGGTCCCACGGGGCCATCCCGGTGCTCGCGGCCGGCAACAACGCCGGGGGACTGCTCAGCGGGCTGCTCGGCGGCCTGCTCGGCAGCAACGCTGCCTTCGGTAACCTCCACGCCATCATCGTGGGAGCCACGGGGCCGACCGGCGGCATGGCCTCCTACTCCAGCCCACTGAGCAACGACGCGTGGGCGATCGCTGCGCCCGGTGGGGCCAACGACGGTACGGCGGCCAACGACGTGATCTCCACGTATTGGGTCATGGGCAAGACGAACCAGTACACGACGCTTGCCGGCACCTCGATGGCGACGCCGCACGTTGCCGGGGCTGTGGCCGATGTCGTGGCTACCGGACTCGGTCAGCAGGCGGCCGTCGACCGGATCCTGGCCTCGGCCGACAAGTCCGTGAACTGCGGGACATCGTGTGCCGGCCTGCTGGACGTGTCGAAGGCGGTGGGCGGTCCTGCGACCCCGGCACCGGTCGGTGGTGGTACCTCGTCCGGCCTTGGCGGCAACCTGCTGGGTTCGCTGCTGGGCATGCTCGGGCTCTGACGCTCACCCGGCTGCTCGCCGGGACTGCCGTACATCGAGGGCCCGGACCTGGTCCTAACCTAGTCCAGGCCCTCGATCGCGTTCTCGATGTCCTGCGGCTCGACCTCGATCGTGTCGAGATGGATGCGGATGCCCTGGCGGTCGACAATGAACGTCAGCTCGCCGCTCTCGAACTGGCCGGCCAGCACGTGGAAGGCGGGCCGGTCCCTCATGGACTGGAATCCCTCGACGATGCGGGCGATGAAATCAAATTCTTCGGGCATGGCTTGAATCCTATCGCTCATCCCAACTCCTCTCCGTGTCGCCACAGGCGTACCGCTTTCCTGCCGCCTCTCCGGTGGGTAGGTTGAGCGGAAGGTCGCACGGGGCGGCCTCGACGGAAAGGAAGAGGGATGACCTGGGAGCGCCAGTGGCACAGGCACAAGGGTGTGCGGAGCGGGGAGCAGCTCACCCTGGGGGAGAGGGCCGCCGACAAGATGCGCAACGGCATGGGGTCCTGGGCGTTCGTCTTCGCCTTCTTCGGCTTCATGATCGCCTGGGCGATCGTCAACAGCCTCTTCCACCTCGGGGGTACCGGCGGCAAGCACGGCTTCGATCCCTTCCCGTACATCCTGCTTAACCTCTTCCTGTCGATGATGGCCGGCGTCCAGGCCGCAGCCCTGCTCATCGCCGCCAAGCGGGCGGACCAGGTCTCCTCCGAGATCGCCGTCCACACCGTCAACAACACCGACGACATCAAGGCCCTCCTCGAGCGCAACACCGAGCTCACGGAGGCGGTCCAGGCCCTTACCCGCGAGGTCCACGAGAGCGTCTGCCCGTCCGCTTGACGCTCCAGTCGGACTGGCGTAAACCCATCGAATCGTGCTGGAATGCTTGCATTGGAGGAATTCGGGGTTATTAACTGAAGCCGCGCGAGCGCCGATTCGCTCGGAGACCGCTGCACAGCACGGTTGCCTACGGACGGAGGGTTTGGCATGAAGGGACCAGGTACCCAGAGGACCAGGCGTCGGCGAGCCACGCTCTCGATGAAGGTGGCGAGGCTGGGCGGGTTGTGCCTGATGCTCGCAGCCGGCACAACCTTGGCCGCGCTTCCAGCAGCGGCGCACCGCAGCCCGGCCAACTGTACGGCCAACAACCTCACGCTCGACATCGCCAGGGACAAGACGCTGGTGCGCAACGGCGACACGATCAACTACACGGTGATCGTGGCGAACCCGATGATGTCAGGCGGGTTCACCGGGTGCGACGTCAGCGGCGTGACGATCACGTTCACGGCGCCGGCCCCGGACGGGACGGCCAGCGGAGCGAAGACCGTCCTGGCGACGAATGCCAACTATCCGGCGGGCGCGGCCTCCGCCGTCGCCGGAACGGTGCCCTACAAGGTCGAGGCGAACCCAGGCGTCTCCAGCCTGGAGGCCAGGGTCGACACGAACGTGTACACCCTCCACGACATCGCAGCCGACACCCTGCACCAGGGGGCGTTCAAGTCCCTCAGCACCCTGGTTACGCAGCCGGAAACCGTCCTCTCGACCTCCGTGTCGCCCACCGGCGGGCAGGCCCCGCTGGTAGTGACCTTCACGTACACGGAGAAGAACACCAGCCCGACGACCCAGACCGTGATCTCCGGCGTCACCCTCACCGACGCCGCCTGCTCGCCGATCAAGCTGGTCGGCGGCGACACCAACGGGAACGGCAAACTTGACGTGGGGGAGACCTGGACGTACACGTGCTCCACGGCGCTGACCACCGCGGGGACCGTCACCAGCCAGGTCAAGGCCACGGGGACCGACCAGGACGACCAGCTTGCTGCACCCGACGAGACGGCGAGCGTGTCGGTGACGGTCACGCCGCCGCCGGCCCCAAAGGTGACGCCGAAGCCCACGGCCTCGGTGCTCGGAACCTCCTTCAGCAAGAAGCCGATCCTGCCGGTCACCGGGACCAACTTCCCACTCGGCCCCCTCGGGCTGGCCGGTGTGGGGCTGCTGGTGACCGGGGCAGCGGTGCTGCGGCGGAGCCGGGTCCGTCCCTGACGCCCGATGAGGCAGCAGCCCTGTTCGCGGCCTGCCGCCAGGACAACGCGGGGGCGGCGATCGACGCCATGGTCGCGGCATACCAGCAGTTGGACGCCGAAGACCTTCCGGCCGCCCACGAGGCCCTCCGGCGCTGGCTCCGGTCCGACGACGCACGGGATCGGGACGACGCCCTCTTCCTCATCCACGAGTTGCGGATGACCGGGAGCCCCGGCGGTGCCCAGCTGGACGAGCTCGTCGGCGAGGCCTACTGGGGCAGCTGGGATGCTCTGACGGAAGGGGGGTCCAGGGGGGAGTAGCAGCCCCCGGAGCGAAGCGGAGCGGATGAGCTGCGAATCCCCCCTGGCTCCTATGCGGGGGTCGTCGAACACTCCGAAGGAGTGGGCGACGACTGGAAAACTCTTGACGGGACCTGACGGTCCCTGACCGTCACTGACACCGTCGCTGACCGGAGGGTGCAGCGCTGCGGCAGAATGGGGTGGTGCGCCTCGCCCTCGTCCTGCGGATCCTCCTCGCCCTCGTCCTGGCGGGCTCGGGCGCCGGCAAGCTGCAGGATCTCGACGACTCCCGGCAGATGATGGTGGACTTCGCTCTGCCCTTCCGGCTGGCCCGGCCCGTGGGCACCCTGCTGCCGGGCGTGGAGCTTGCGGTCGCTGCCGGCCTCCTCATCGGACCGATCTCGTGGTGGGCGGCGTGGGCGGCCCTCGGCCTGCTGGGGGCATTCACGCTCGCCGTCGGGCTCAACATGGCGGCGGGACGGCGGCCCGACTGCAAGTGCTTCGGACCGCTGCACGTCGCTACGATCGGGTGGCGGACGCTGAGCCGCAACGTCCTGCTGATGGCCATGGCCGCGGCGGTGCTGCTGAAGGTCTGACCCGCCGGGGGTCCTCGACCGAACTTTGAGTACAAACCGGTGTATAGCAACAGTTTTTACTCAAAGTTCATTTTCCCGGGCGGCCACCCACGAACCCGAGCATGTCACCCCAGGGGCCCCCGGCGTCGTCAGGCGTGGAACAGTACGCCGGCCAGGTAGGTCGCCCCGCCGACGATGACGCCAGCCAGCGTCATCTCGAGGCCCGCCGACCACCATTTGCGGAGCGTCACGAGGGACTTGGCCGCCCCGACCAGGAAGTGGGCCACCAGGGACACGATCGCCGCCCAGATGACCGCCTGCGTGCCGTGGAGCCAGAAGAAGGGAAGCACGGGGACCATGGCCCCCAGGCCGGTGCTGAAGCCCGCCGCGAGCGCTGCCTCAATCGGGTTCTCCCCGCCCTGGGCGCCGCCGAGCTCCTCGGCGACCAGTACCTGCAGGAGCCCCTCCCGGCTGCGGGCGAGCTTCTCGGCGAGCTCGTTGGCCTCCTCCTCGCTGAGGCCCTTCAGCTGGTAGTAGAGCGCAACTTCCTCCCGCTCCTCGTCGGGGTTCTCCTCGATCTCCCGCCGCTCCTGCTCGACGTTGGCGTGGGAGACCTCGGCGACCGACCGCTCTGCGAGGAACGCCCCCGTGGCCATCGACAGTGCGGAGGCGAGGGCACCGGCGAGGCCGGCGGTGAGCACGAAGTTCGAGGCCCCGGTCGCACCGGAGACGCCCGACACGATGCCGAAGACCGCCGCGAGGCCGTCGTTGGCCCCGTAGATGGCGCCCGAGATCCAGCCCGATCCCCGCTGGTGCCAGCTCTCGCGGGCCAGGATCTGGTCGAGGCGCCTCTTGGGGTTGGCCGGGGCGTGACCCGTGGCCAGCGGTACCTGGCCCGTGAGCGCCGAGATCTGGCGGGCGTGGGACCGCTCGTCCTCACGGATGGAGTGGAACAGGGTGTCGGTGTCCGCATCGCCGGTGGGCAGCCCGTAACCAGTTGCGATCTCGTCCTTCTCGGCCGCCTCCCTGCTGGCCAGGACGCGCTCCACAGGGGCAACCCGCACCTGGAGCTTCTGCCAGGGCGACAGGCGAACCGTTGCGGGGTCGGGGATGGGGATGCCCAGCTCCCGCATGCGGGCCTCGACACGCTCGAGGTGGCCCAGTTCGGCGTCGGCCATCCGCCGGAGCACCATGGCCCGGCGTTCGTCCTTCTCGCGGTTGGCGAGCGCGTCATAGACGGCCCGCGCCTCGATTTCGCCGCGCCAGGCGGCCAGGAGGCGCTTCGCGATGTCGGGGGGAACCTCGGACGTACTCATCAGACTGAGGATATCCGCTGGGACGCACATTCCAACGTTTTCCGGCCATGGCGCCCATGGCTCCCGCCTTCAACTTTTCCAGATGTCGTCCGCTGCTTCGGAGCGTTCGCCATCCCAGGGGGGAGTAGCAGCCCCCGGAGCGAAGCGGAGGGGGTGAGCTGCGAATCCCCCCTGGACCCCCCTGACCGTGGGCGAAAGCGCGTATGATCCCTGTCGTGATTCTCGACGCGCTCACCGGGGCCAAGGCCTTCGCCGACCTCGCCGACTGGCGCAAGATCAACGTGACCGGTCGGGACTCGCTCGAATGGCTGGACGGGTTGGTCACGGCGCAGGTCACGTCACTGCGACCGGGCCGGTCGCAGCGCTGCCTCCTGCTGGACGACAGCGGGGGGCTCCGGGCCGACCTCACCGTGGCGGTACAGGGTTCCAGCGTCATCGTGCTGCAGGACCCCGCCCAGCTCCGCCCCATCGACGACCTGCTGTCCTCCTACACCGAAGGCTACGACGTCGAACTGGAGGACCGCACTCGCCGCCTCTCGATCTTCGCCTTCCCCTCCCGGCCGGCGAGCCCCGACCTCGGGGGCACGTCGCACTACGCTCCGTCGGCCCTCGGGCCGGGGTCCGACCTCGTCTGCATGCCCGAGGACCACGACCGGCTCTCCCGCTCGCTCCAGAAGTCCTTCGCTCTGGCCAGCGCCGATGACCTGGAGGCCTGGCGCATCACGGCTGGCCGGCCCCGCATGGGCATCGACGTCTTCGACGGCGATCTCCCCCAGGAAGCCGGGCTCATGGACGCCGTGGACCGGGACAAGGCCTCCTTCCTCGGGAAGGAGGCGCTGGCCGCCATCGACGCTTCGACGCTGCTGCGGACCGTCGTCGTGGCGGTGCAGACTTCCGAGCCCGTATCGCCCGGCGACGAGCTGTACGTCGCGGGAGAGCCGGCCGGGGAACTCACCAGCGTCACCGGCACCGACGACGGTGTCCTGGGGCTCGCCAGGGTCTTCTGGGAGCGACGGTCCGGGCCCTTCACCACGAGAGCGGGCGTCGAACTCGGTCACCGCGCCCCCGAGTAGCCGAGTAGTAAACTTCGAGCAGCGTGAATCGTTCCGAGTTGCTTGACGAGATTCTCGCCGCCCGTCCCGAGGCCGGGGAGCTCGTGTACATCGAACGCCGGGGGGACGACTACCGATGGGCCCGCACCAGTCCCGGGGACGCCGTCGAGACTCCGGAAGGCTCCTTCCCCGATGCCTGGATGTACTACTCCGGCAAATGGCCCCTGGACCAGCCCGACAAGGTCCCTGCCTTCTTCGACGACCTGCTCGCGGAACTCGAATCGATGACCGGCGGGGCCGACCGATGCCGCTGGTCCCCCGTCGATCCCTGGCCCCACAGCCATTGACAGCGGCCGACTGAGGGGGCCCAAGCAATGCCAGAGATCATCCGGGCCCAGGAGCGCACGTCGTTCAAACGGTGTCGCCGAGCGTGGGACCTCGGCTCCCGTTCCCGGCAGAACTACGAGCCGCTGGTGCCGGGCAAGGCCTTCGACCTCGAGCGGGCCATCCACGACGCCCTCGCCCTGTGGTACTTCCCCGGCATGTGGGAGTGGGATCGCAGCCTGGTCCGGCGCTTCGCCATGGAGGGCTTCGACAAGTCGATGCGCAAGCAGCTCGACGTCTACGCGGCGGTTGCCGACGTCTCCGAGACCCTGGACGAGGAATGGCACGCCCGGCGGGCGGCGGGGGAGCAGTTGCTGGAGCGCTACTTCGCCTGGGCGCCGGCGGTCGACACCTTCTCGCCGGTGCGCGTCGACACCGACTTCGACGCCAACGTGCCGGACCCCACTGCCATGGGCGTCGACCTCGTCGCCACGGGAGGGGGCCCGATCCACTACCACGGTCGGGTGGACGCCCTCGTGGTCGACGCCTACGACGCCTACTGGATCATGGACCACCGCGTCGTGGAAGGCGGCTGGGAGAACCTCAACCAGCTCCTGCTCGACGAGCAGGGGGTCGCGGCCTGCTGGGCCTGGGAGATCTTCTACTACGGCATGAAGATCGCCGGGACCATCTACAACGAGCTGCGCCTCGACGCTCCCGAAGACACCGGGGACGGCGCCGGGGAATCCCTGCCGGTCCCGGGGCAGCAGGCGGAGGCACCCGCGTACGACGTCACGGGCCGCCGGCGCATGTACATGGAGGCCGCTCGCATCCCCGACCAGCGCGTCGAGGTCGGCGGCAACGAGGCGTTCCGCCGCACCCGCATCACGAGGACCCGGGCCGAGCTGGCCGCCTGCGGCCGCCAGATCGCCGAGGAGGCCCTGGAGATGACCTCGCCGGGCCTGGTGGTCTACCCCAGTCCCAGCGTGGCCAATTGCGCCCCCTGCGCGTACCGGGACCCCTGCATCGCTCTCAACATGGGCACGGACGTGCAGGCGATCCTCCGGGAGCGGTACCGGGACCGGGGACCCGAGGAGGTCGAGGAGGGGCGCCTGGGTGGCGTGACGTGGTCGATGAACCGCGGCGCCCGCCCGCCGAAGTTAGGCTCGTGAGGGCTGCCGCATGCACCCGGTGGGCGGAGTAGCCTAGGCCGATGCACGAGCTGACGATCACCGAGAGCGTCATCAGCGCGGTCACCGAGAAGGTCGGCGATCGCAAGGTGCAGCGGGTGTCCCTCGCCGTCGGCCGGCTCTCCGGCGTGGTCGCCGAGTCCGTCTACTTCTACTTCGACCTGTGCACCGAGGGCACGCCCCTGGAGGGATCGAAGCTGGAGATCATCGACATCCCCGGCCGTGCCCGCTGCCGAACCTGTGGCGCCGAGGTGGAGCTCGAGGACATGATCGCGTTGTGCACGTGCGGGAGCGCCGACCTCGAGATCCTGAGCGGCGAGGAACTGACCATCAAGGAAGTGGAGTTGGAGGCCTGAGATGTGTACAACGTGCGGATGCTCCAGCGACGAGGTCGTGGTCACCGACCCTGACCACCGCCACGACCACGACCACGACCACGACCACGACGAGGGCCACGACCACGACCACGACGAGGTCCACGTCCACGTCCACGACGACCGCAGCGCCCGCACGCTCGTGCTGGAGCAGGCGGTCCTTGCGAAGAACGACCTGCTCGCCCAGGCCAACCGGTCCTGGTTCGCCGAGCAGCGGATCCTCGCCATCAACCTGATGAGCTCCCCGGGAGCCGGCAAGACCACGCTGCTTGAACGCACGATCACCGATCTCTCGCCCGAGTTGCCCATGGCGGTGGTGGAGGGCGACCAGGAGACCCTGCTCGACGCCGACCGTATCCGGGCGACCGGGTGCCGGGTCGTCCAGATCAACACCGGGGCCGGCTGCCACCTCGACGCCGACATGGTGGGCCGCGGCCTCAAGGTCCTCGAGCCCAAGCCGAGTTCGATGCTCATGATCGAGAACGTGGGCAACCTCGTCTGCCCCGCGATGTTCGACCTGGGGGAGCGGGCCAAGGTGGTGATCATGTCGGTGACCGAGGGGCACGACAAGCCGCTCAAGTACCCACAGATGTTCCGGGCCGCCGACCTCATGGTGCTGAACAAGGTCGACCTGCTGCCCTACGTGCAGTTCGACCCCGAGCAGTGCATCACCTACGCCTGCCAGGTCAACCCGAAGCTGGACGTGGTGTCGGTGTCAGCCACCCGCGGCGACGGCCTCGACGCCTGGTACGACTGGCTCCGCGACCAGCGCTGATCCCCCAGGCCGGACGCCCGAGAAGGCGCGGCGTCAGAGGTGTGGTAAAAAAGGGTTGTTATACGTACCAAAACTTCCACACCTTTTCAGCATTTTGGGCCCGAGGTCCACCCAGTCTCGTGGCTCACGGAATCCCCGCCCAATGGGTCCTTGCCCCCCCAGGGACCCGGGCGGGGGCCCGGGGCCGGTCAGCAGATGCGGGGCAGGGGGTCACCGACGAGCATGTCGACGATCCGGGTCCCGCCGAACTCCGTCTTCAGCAATACCAGGGTGGGTGGGTCGTCCTTCACCGAGCCGATGACCGCCGCGCCCTCGCCGAGGGGGTGCGACCGCAGGGCCGCAAGGGCGGCCTGCGTCTCGGCCCCGTCGACGATGATCACGAGGCGCCCTTCGCAGGCCACGTACAGCGGGTCGATGCCGAGGATCTCGCTCGCCCCCCGCACCTCGTCCCGGGTCGGCACGGCTCGCTCGTCGACGACGATCGCCACGTTGGACGCCCGGGCCACCTCGTTCAGGATGGTCGCCACGCCGCCACGGGTCGCGTCCCGCATGACCCGCACGCCGGTCGTGGCGTCCAGCAGGGTGTTGATGAGGTCCGCGAGCGGTGCCGTGTCGGACTCGATGTCGCTCTCGATGTCGAGCTCGCCCCGGGCGAGCATGATCGTCACGCCGTGGTCGCCGATCGGCCCGGACACGAGCACCGAGTCGCCGGGGCGCACGGTGGCCGCCCCCAGCGTGATGTCCCGCTCGATGACCCCGATGCCGGCGGTGTTGATGTAGACGCCGTCGCACAGGCCCTTCTGGACGACCTTGGTGTCCCCGGTGACGATCTGGACGCCGGCCGCCGCAGCGGCGACGGCCATCGAATCGGCGATCTTCTGGAGGTCGGCAACCGGGAAGCCCTCTTCCAGGATGAAGCCCGCCGAGAGGTATAGGGGCCGGGCACCGCCGACGGCCAGGTCGTTCACCGTCCCGTTCACCGCCAGGTCCCCGATGTTGCCACCCGGGAAGAACAGGGGGTGGACGACGAAGGAGTCCGTCGTGAAGGCCAGGCGGGCCCCGCCGACGGTGAGGGTCGCCTGGTCCTCCATCGCCTCGAGGATGGGGTTGCGGAACGACTCGAGGAACAGGGCCTCGATCAGCGTGTGGGTGGCCTTGCCCCCCGCCCCGTGGGCGAGGGTGATCCGCTCCTCCTTGATCTTGGCCTTCCGCCGGCGCTGGCGGTCGATGCGCTGGAGGACCTGCTCCTCGAGGGAGAGGGTCTGGCCCCCGAGCGCGTACTGCGCGAGCTCAGGGTCTTCGTGCGACTCCGCCTCGCGGACGGCCTCCTCGGCCCAGTCGGCCGAGCGCTGCTCGGTGTCGCCCTGAGGGGCGTCGTGCCGGGCGTCCTGGTGGATGACCTGCTCCCCGCTCAAGCCCGGGTCGCCTCCTTGACGCGCTCACGCGTGAAGCGGCCGAAGTTGTAGTACGCGGCGCAGGCACCCTCGGGAGAGACCATGCAGGTGCCGATCGGGGTCTCCGGGGTGCAGGCGGTGCCGAAGACCTTGCACTCCCAGGGCTTGATGACCCCCTTCAGGACCTCGCCGCACTGGCAGGCCTTCGGGTCGGCCACGCGGATGCCGGGGATCTTGAAGATCTCCTCGGTTGAGGGCCGAGTGCGAGATGAATCCAAGCCCGCGCCACTCGAAGTACGGGCGCAGTTCCATGACCTCGTTGATGACCTGGAGGGCCTTGAGGTTGCCGTCCCAGGGCACGACCCGCGTGTACTGGTTCTCGACCTCGCAGCGGCCATCCCTCAGCTGCACCATCAGCTGGTAGATGGAGGCCAGGATGTCGAGCGGCTCGAAGCCGGCGCACACCAGCGGCTTGTTGTGGTCCCGGGGGATGAACTCGTACGGTTTGCACCCGATGACCGTCGACACGTGCCCGGGGCCGAGGAAGCCGTCGAGGCGCATGTCGGGGGAGTCGAGGATCGCCTTGATGGCCGGGATGATCGTGACGTGGTTGCAGAAGATGGAGAAGTTCTCGAGGCCGTCCGCAGCGGCCCGCAGCACGGTCATGGCCGTGGAGGGTGCCGTGGTCTCGAAGCCGATGGCCATGAAGACCACCTTCTTGTCCGGGTTCTCGCGGGCGATCTTGAGGGAGTCGAGGGGCGAGTAGACCATGCGGATGTCGGCGCCCTTGGCCTTGGAGTCGAAGAAGGAGCCTTTGCCGCCGGGGACGCGCATCATGTCGCCGAAGGAGGTCATGATCACGCCGGGCTGCTCGGCGATGTAGATCGCGTCATCGAGGCGGCCCATCGGGATCACGCAGACGGGGCAGCCGGGGCCGTGCACGAGGCTCACGGTCTCCGGCAGGTAGTCCTCGAGTCCGTGCTTGTAGATCGTGTGGGTGTGGCCCCCGCAGACCTCCATGAAGCTGTAGTGGCGACCCGGCTCACACAGGGCAGCGATCTGCCCCGACAGGGCCTGGGCCTTCTGCGCATCGCGGAACTCATCGACAAAACGCAAAGCTCCTCACCTCCAAGCTGGTCG
>WNFC01001895.1_pt1 | contig 30833 bp, 30 predicted proteins | sample 5400541 | NCBI WGS metagenome assembly WNFC01 (sample SAMN13153342, study PRJNA577476) | soil metagenome | isolation source: 120 cm saprolite under Douglas fir tree site 2 hole 2 replicate 1 | place: USA:California | collected 2015-04-18
GGCGGCGGTGGCGGCGCCGCGGGTCGCGCAGGCGGTGCAGCGGGTCGCGGAGCCGCGGTCGCGGGCGCAGCGGCCGGCTTCTTCGCGGGCGCAGCTTTCTTCGCGGTCTTCTTCGCGGTCTTCTTCGCGGCCTTCCTCGCCGGCTTTCTCGCCGTACGCTTCTTCGCGGCTTTCACGCGGCTCTTCTTGCGCGCCGGGGCGGCCTTTTTCGCCTTCCTGCCCTTTTTCGCCTTGGATCTTGCTTTCGCTCGTTTCGCCATTATCGACCTCCCGATCGTTCGGCTGTCCATCGATCGCGCTTCGCCGGACGACCCGGGAGCAACTGCGACCGCACTTTCCCACAATCCACACGGCAAGGCTGCCGGTCAGGCCGCCTTTTCCGCTCGCCTCCTCACAGCCCCCGGGACCGGTCCGCCGCTCGCCCAGTCGATCAACTCGATCGGATGGACGACGGGAATGTCGGTGCCCGCCGCGATCTGCGTGATGCAGCCGACATTGCCGGCCGCGATCACATCGGGAGCAACCTTCGCGATGTTCGCGACCTTGCGGTCGCGCAACGCCTTCGCAAGCTGCGGCTGCAGCAGATTGTAGGTCCCGGCCGAGCCGCAACAGAGATGGCCGTCGGGGATATCTTTGACCACGAAACCGGACTTGGAAAGGACTTCCTTCGGTTCACGCGTGATCTTCTGCCCGTGCTGCAGCGAACAGGCGCCGTGGTAGGCCACCACCAACGCCGGAACGGACGCCGGAGTATCACGTAACAATTTGATTTCGTTCACATATTCTGCAATGTCGCGGGCCAGCGCCGAGACCTTGTTTGCCTTCTCGGCGTAGGTGGGATCGCCGCGCAACAGGAAGCCGTAATCCTTGATCATGGTGCCGCAGCCCGACGCGGTGACCAGAATGGCGTCGAGACCCGCGCCGTCGACCTCACGCATCCACGCGTCGATATTCGCGCCCGCCGCCGCATGCGCCGCTCTTTCCCGCCCCATGTGGTGGACCAACGCGCCGCAGCATCCTTCGCCTTGCGCCAGCACCACCTCGATGCCGTGACGCGTGAGCACGCGGATCGCCGCGTCGTTGATCTCGGGCGTCGTCACGCTCGCGACGCATCCGGTGAGCAGCGCGACGCGCCCCTTGCGCTCGCCCTCAGCGGCAACCACGCGCGCGCCGCCCGCGCCCCGCGGCGGAATATTCGTCGGCGCGAGCCGCAGCATGGCGGCGGTGCGCTTCGAGCCGAGCAGCGAGAAAAGCCAGGCAAACGGCTTGCCCAATTTCGCCGCGCGCAGCGCGAGCCGAAACAGTTTCGGATTGGGCAATACTTTCGCAAGCAGCGCGCGCAGCAGGCGATCGCGCAGCGGCCGCCGATAAGTATTCTCGATATGCGCGCGCGCATGATCGACGAGATGCATGTAATGCACGCCGGACGGACACGTCGTCATGCAGGCGAGACAGGAGAGGCAGCGATCGATGTGCTTGACGACCTCGGTGCTCGCCGGCCGGTCGTTCTCCAGCATGTCCTTGATGAGATAGATGCGCCCGCGCGGCGAATCGAGCTCGTCGCCGAGCAGCACATAGGTCGGGCAGGTCGCAGTGCAGAAGCCGCAATGCACGCAGGCGCGCAGGATCTTGTCGGCCTCCGCGATGTCGGGATCGGCGAGCTGCGCGAGGGTGAACGAGGTCTGCATGGACTTACACGCCGGCCCACATGCGTCCGGGGCCGAGCACGCCCTGCGGATCGAAACCCTCCTTCACGCGCCGGGTCAACGCGGCAAGTGCGTCCGCCTCTGCGCCGAACGGCGCAACGGACGCGCGCAGCGCCGCGGGCGCGCGGATGAGCATCGCGTGTCCGCCGGCGGCTGCGACCGCGCCGCGCACCAGCTTCGCCCCCGCGTCGTCGGTCGGCGCGAGCGCGGCCCATACGAGCCCGCCGCCCCAGTCATAGAGGATCTCGGCGTCCGCGCCCTTGCGGATCGCGGCCGCAATATCGTGGCCGCGCAGCGGCGCGGTCGAGACGCGCCAGACGTGCCGATCGCCCGACGCACCGCTGGTGGCGAACGGCGTCACGTCGCGGATTTCCTTCCACAGCGTGCGCGAGGCGATCGGTCCGACCGCGATCGACGCGCCGAACGGCTTCATCAGCGTCTCGAGCGCCCCGATGCGATGCGCGACCGAGGGCGCCACACCTTCGATTCGCAGGGCGGTGAGCGCGCGCGCTTCGCCCGCGACGAGGCGCGCGGCGACGCCGGCCGGAACATGCGCCGCGCCGGAGACGTCGACCGGCGCGCCGAACGCCGCGCTCATGGCGCGCGCCGCCGCCGCGTCGTCGAGGCCGAACACCATGACGGTCTGCTCGGTCTCGGGCCGCGGCAGCGTCTTGAGCGTGACGTCGGTCATCGCCGCGAGCGTCCCCCAGGAGCCGGCGAGGAGCTTGCACAGATCGTAGCCCGTGACGTTCTTCACCACGCGCCCACCGGACTTGAACACCTCGCCGCGTCCCGACACCGCGGTCACGCCGAGGAAATGGTCGCGCGCGGCGCCCGCCTTGATCCGCCGCGGACCGGAGATATTGGCCGCGAGCACGCCGCCGATGGTGGCCTGGCCGGGCGGCGCGCCGAGGAGCGGGCCGTAGTCGATCGGCTCGAAGGCAAGTTGCTGGTCCTTTGACGCGACCAGCGCCTCGATCTGGCTGAGCGGTGTGCCGGCTTGTGCCGAGAGCACCAGCTCCTCCGGCTCGTAGAGCGTGACGCCGGCAAGCGCGGACAGATCGAGCGTCGCGTCGAACTGCGCCGGGCGTCCGAGCGCGCGCTTGGTGCCGCGGCCCACGATCTCGAGCGACTTGCTCTCGGCCAGCGCCCATTGCACCGCCGCCTCGACGTCGTTCGCGTCGCGGGCCTTGAGCGTGTCGGGCATCGGGATGGTCAAAACCTCGGAATATCGGGAAACGCCACCTTGCCGGCGCGCACGTGCATGCGGCCGAGTTCGGCGCAGCGATGCAGCGTGGGAAACACCTTGCCGGGATTGAGCAGTCCCTTTTCGTCGAACGCGCATTTCAGCCGCTGCTGCTGGTCGAGGTCAGCTTCAGAGAACATTACCGGCATCAGGTCGCGCTTCTCCACCCCGACGCCGTGCTCGCCGGTGAGCACACCGCCCACCTCGACGCACAGCCGCAGAATGTCCGCGCCGAACGCTTCCGCGCGATCGAGCTCGCCCGGCTTGTTGGCGTCATAGAGGATGAGCGGATGCAGGTTGCCGTCGCCGGCGTGGAAGACGTTGGCGACCTGCAGCTCGTATTTCGCCGACAGCTCGCGCATGCGCGCGAGCACCACCGGCAGCTTGGCGCGCGGGATGGTGCCGTCCATGCAGTAGTAATCGGGCGAAATGCGGCCGACGGCCGGAAATGCGGCCTTGCGGCCCTCCCAGAACAGGAGCCGCTCGTCCTCCGATTGCGAGGCGCGGCAAGTCGTGGCCCGGCACTCGCGCGCGATCTCCTCGACGCGCGCGATGAGATGGTCGACCTCCGCCTGCGGACCATCGAGCTCGACGATGAGCAGCGCCTCGACATCGAGCGGATAGCCCGCATGCACGAATTCCTCGACCGCGTGGATCGCCGGCCGGTCCATCATCTCCATGCCGCCCGGAATGATGCCCGCGCCGATGATCTTGGCGACGCAGTCGCCCGCGTCTTCCGACGAGCCAAAGCCGACCAGCACGGCGCGCGCGCACTCCGGTCCCTTGAGGATGCGCACGGTCACCTCGGTGACCACGCCGAGAAGCCCTTCCGAGCCGGTGACGATGCCGAGCAGATCGTAGCCGCCGGCGTCGAGGTGCTTGCCGCCAAGACGGATCACGTCGCCGGTCATCAGCACCATCTCGACGCCGAGCACGTTGTTGGTCGTCATGCCGTATTTGAGGCAATGCACGCCGCCCGAATTTTCCGCGACGTTGCCGCCGATCGTGCAGGCGATCTGCGAAGAGGGATCGGGCGCGTAGTAGAAGCCCTTGTGCTCGACCGCCTGGCTGATCGCCAGGTTGGTGACGCCGGGCTCGACCACCGCGACGCGGTTGTCGAAGTCGATGTCGCGGATGCGGTTGAACTTGGCCATGCCGAGCAGCACGCCGTCGCCGAGCGGCAGCGCGCCGCCCGAGAGCGACGTGCCGGCGCCGCGCGGCACCACCTTGATGCCTTGGGAATGGCAGAAGCCGAGCACGGCCGAGACCTGTTGCGTGGTGCCGGGAAGCACCACGACCATGGGCATCTGGCGGTAGGCGGTGAGCCCGTCGCTCTCGTACGGCCGCATCTCGCGTTCGGACGCGATCACGCCTTCGCCGGGCACGAAGGCGCGCAACGCGGCGACGATCGAGGCGCGTCGCGCAAGCACTTCCGCATCCGGCGCCGGCATCTTCAGCGACATTGGCCCGGCTCCTTGACCGCGCTCTCCGCAGACCTGCTCTGTTATAGCGGGAAACGTGCGGAAAAGGCCGCACATTTGCCGGGTCCCCGGAACGCGCCCGTCCCATGGGCGTTGACAGCCGGCGCGCCGGTCGCCATTCCAGCAGCGTCCGGACGCGTCATTGCGCGGCAGGGGCGACCGCACGCGTCCAAGATAGAGATTGTCGAAACCTAAGGAGATCGAGATGAGGAGTTTGGCACTCGCGGCCGTGGCATTGGCCGCATCGGCGGGGGCGGCGCTGGCTCAGGATGCCGCGGCCGGAGAGACATCGTTCAAGAAATGCATGCCCTGCCATGACGTCGGCGACGATGCCAAGAACAAGGTCGGTCCCATGCTCAACGGCCTTGCCGGCCGCAAGTCCGGCACGATCGAGGGGTTCAACTACAGCGATGCGAACAAGAATTCCGGCATCGTCTGGAGCGAGGAGACCTTCAAGGACTACATCAAGGATCCGCGTGCCAAGGTGCCGGGCACCAAGATGATCTTCCCCGGCATCAAGAACGAGAAGGAAGCCGGCGACCTCTGGGGCTACCTCAAGCAGTTCAAGGCCGACGGCAGCAAGAGCTAGCGTCGGCAGCCGGCACCTGATCCAGGTCAATGCCGGTACGCAAGGAGTGACCGAGACTGAGGGGTACGCCGGGCCTGCGGCCCGGCGGTGAAACGCGGAGGGCGCCCCCATGATCAAGGATCTCGTCGTCAATCTCAGCCTCGGCGTGACGCGCGATCCCGCCGCCGATTATGCGATATCGATCGCGGAAGCATTCGACGCGCATATCTGCGGCGTCGCCTTCGTGTACGATCCGATCGTTCCGCCGAGCGTCATGGGCGGCATCCCCTCCGAGATCATCGACGTCCAACGCAGCGAGAGCGAGAAGGCCGCGACGAGCGCGATCGCGCGTTTCGAGGCCGCGAGCAAGCGCAGCAGCTTGTCCTCCGAGCACCGCGCTCTCGAGGCATCGCTCGGCGGCTCGGGCGACCTGTTCGGGAGCCTGGCGCGGCGTTTCGACCTCTCCGTCGTCGGGCAGGCGGAGCCGAAGCACGGGCCCGCGCAGGAGTTCGTCATCGAGGGCGCCCTGTTCGGCTCCGGCCGGCCGGTCGTGGTCGTTCCCTACATCCACAAAAGTGCGCTCAAGCTCGACCGCGTGCTGATCTGCTGGGACGGCAGCCGCCCGGCGACGCGCGCGATCGCCGACGCCATGCCGTTCCTGCAGCGGTCGCAGGCGCTCGACGTCGTGATCGTCGCGAGCGGTCGCGAGAAGACCGACGAGATCCCGGGCGTCGACATCGGCGAGCATCTCGCACGCCACGGTCTCAAGGTCGAGGTCAAGCGCATCGTCGCGACCGACATCGACGTGCCGAACACGATCCTGTCCCATGCGGCCGACAGCGGCGCGGACTTCATCGTGATGGGCGGCTTCGGCCATTCGCGGCTGCGCGAATTCGTGCTGGGCGGCGCCACGCGGGGCATCCTGGCCGCGATGACGGTCCCGACCCTGATGTCGCATTGACGGTGGGACTGCCCGGATCCGCCAACGAGCGCAGCAGCCGAGCCGCATCGCGAGATGAAGCCGTACCCGACCGAATGGGAGCGTCACGACGTGTTGCGCGACGGCACACGCGTCTTCGTGCGCCCGCTCAAGCCCGATGACCTCGCCTATTATCCCGAGTTCCTCGCCAACGTGGCGGCCGAAGATCTGCGCCTGCGCTTTTTCGCGCCGATACGTGAACTCAGTCCGGCGGTGCTCGACGGGCTCACGCACCTCGACTACGCGCGCGCCATGGCCTTCGTCGCGTTCGATGAGGCAACCGGCGGCGTCCTCGGCGTCGTGCGGCTGCATCGCGATCCCGAAGGCACGGGCGGCGAATACGCCGTGCTGGTGCGCTCGTCGCTCAAGGGACACGGGCTCGGCTGGCTGCTGATGCGCCGCGTGATCGAGTATGCGCGCGCCGAAGGTCTCTCGGTGATCCATGGCCAGGTGCTCGCCGAGAACCGCACGATGCTGGCGATGTGCGCCGAGCTCGGCTTCGACATCGCCGACGATCCGACCGAAACCGGGGTCAAGATCGTGACCCTCGATCTGTCGCGCGCGTGAACGCTCTCGCGCGAACGCGAGGTTCTCTCCGTCACACACCGGAACAGGGCAACCACCGGCCCCAGAACTGGGGGGAACTCTTGGCGTGACCGCGCATTGTATCGAGGCGGTGCAGCCGGCTTTACGGCGAAAAAGTGAAAATGGGGGTCAAATGCCTTTGTATTCCGTGCGCCAAGCATTCCTTCGGCTGCACAGAGCGGCTTGTCTCAGAAATATAACGGATCAGAACCGCGTTTAACCGCCGTATTTTCTCGATGACAGATTCAGCAGCGGGGAGATCGAGCAATGTCTGACACTTCGACGATCGAGATGCTGCGCGAGACCAAAACGAAGCCTGCCACGTCGGAGGCCTACACGGTCGGCATCGAGGAGGAATACTTCCTGGTCGATGCCGAGACCAAGATGGTGGTCGCGCAGAGCCCGCAAGGATTCTTCGCCGCCGCCAAGGCGGCGCTCGGACCGCAGCTCAAGAGCGAGCTGCTGCAGTCGCAGGTCGAAGTGGTGACCGCGCCGCATGACGACATGACCATGGCGCGCGAGGAGCTGCGCCGGTTGCGCCAGACCGTTGCCGCGGTTGCGGCCGAGCACGGCCTCGCGATTCTCGCGGCCGGCACGCATCCGACCGCGGTGTGGGAAACCTCGCGCCAGACCCCGACCGACCGTTACGACGCGGTCATGCACGACCTGCAGATGCTCGGACACCGCAACATGCTGTGCGGCGTCCACGTGCACGTCGAGCTGCCGGCCGGCTCGGACCGGGTGGACGTGATGTGCCGCATGCTGCCCTATCTGCCGCTGTTCGTCGCGCTCGCGACGTCCTCGCCGTTCTGGCAATCGCGACCGACCGGACTGAAGGGCTATCGGCTCGCGGCCTATGACGAGCTGCCGCGCACCGGGGTGCCCGAGCTCTTCCACCGCCAGGAGGCGTTCGACGATTACGTCGCGGCGCTCAAGCGGGCCGGCGTGATCGAGGATTCGAGTTATGTGTGGTGGGCGCTGCGGCCGTCGCTGGCGCATCCGACGCTGGAGCTGCGCGCGCCCGACTGCTGCACGTTCGTCGACGATTCGATCGCGATCGCGGCGCTCTATCGCTCGCTGGCGCGACGGCTGTGCCGCAATCCGACGCTCAACGAGGACATGACCGCGGTGACGCGCGCCATCATCGTCGAGAACAAATGGCGGGCGCAGCGCTACGGCGTCAACGGCACGTTTGCAAGCGCCGACGGCAGCGGGGCCGTGAGCGTCGTGGACATGCTGGAGCGGGTGCTGCAGGAGATCGAGCCGGATGCCGCGGCGCTCGGTTGCAAGGCGCATATCGGACGCTGCCGCTCGATCGTGCGCGCCGGCACCTCGGCGGACGCGCAACTTGCCGTCTTCCAGGCGCACGCCAAGAGCGAGAGCCGCACGCACGCGCTCGACGCGGTGACCGACTGGCTCGCCGCCGCGACGCTGCAGTAGGTGCCGGCGAAGGACGGCGATCACAAGGGCAAACCGGGCAACAGTTGTCCGTTCGGACTTTTGCCGGTGTGACTCGACGGGAACGTCAGCTTCCTCCAGCCGAATCGTCGAATCTGTTCATCGCACCGAGCGGTTTCGTGACCTCACGCGCAGCTTCCATGAACAGTCGGGCCACCGGATTGATGGTGCGATTTTTCATCGTGATGATCCCGACGGTCATCTTTGGAATGCCCGTGTCGATGGGCAATTGTTTCAACGAGAGTCGTTTGGCGCTGAATCGCATGAATGCCTCAGGCAACATGGAAAAGTATCGTTGAGTGGCCAGGAGTCCGGTCTGCAGCTGGACCGAGATCGAAATGACGTTTTTTTGCGGTATCTCCAGGCCCTTGGCACGGAAGGCCTCCACGATCCGCGATCCGACAAACGTATCCGGAGGGGGTAGGCACCAGTGTTCGTCGGTCAGGTCAGCGAGCCTGAGGGAACGGCGGCGCGTCATCGCGTTATGCATTCCTGCCACGACGACGGTACGATCCCTGAACAACGGCTCGGCCTCGAGGCCTTCCTCGGCAAAAGGCTCGACGATCGGCCCCAGAATGAGATCGACGTTGCGCTCGTATTGGCGATCAGGTTCGGCACCAGCCCTGCCGCATCCGGCTCCGAGGTCGCGATCCGCACTTCGCCCACGGTGGGATCGGACAGAAATTCGATCTCCATCACGCCGTGCCGCAGCTGATCAAAGATCGCGACCGCACTCTTCAAAAGGGCTCTGCCGTGCGGCGTCGGCTCGACGCCGTGGCGATCGCGATCGATGAGGCGGACACCGAAGAGTTGCTCCATCTCGGCGATCGCTTTCGACACGGCGGGCTGCGACAGATTGAGCTGCACCGCGGCCTTCGCCATGCTTCCGCGCTGCACCACCGTGTCGAGCAAGCGCAGGTCGCGCAGCTTCAGCCGGTACGCGACGCGGTCAATCAATTGCATGGTTGTCTCCATGAGCGAAAGTTATCGAAGTATAACAAACGAGAACTTTTCTTTCTATACGGATCAGCGCATCTTTCCGGCGAGCTATTTCGAACGGAGGAGACGGACCATGACAATGCAGCTGCCCAACGTTCTCTCATCGGCGGTCGTCGCGGCTGCGCTATTGGCTGCGACATCCGGCGGCGCTGCCGCAGAGAGCTACCCGGCCAAGCCGATCAGGATCATCTCGCCGTTCAGCGCTGGCTCGCCACCCGATTCGTTCGGCCGACTGATCGCGCAGCAACTGTCCGCGCGGCTCGGGCAGAACGTCTTGATCGAGAACCGGCCTGGAGCGGGCACCACCATCGGCATCAAGGCCGCCTCCGCCGCAGACCCGGATGGCTACACACTGGTGCAGGTCAATGCCGCACTGAGCTATGCGCCCGTGCTTTATTCGAATGCCGGATTTGACCCGATTAAGAGTTTCACGCCGGTCGCATTCCTCGCCACCTGGACCCACGTGCTCGTCGCGCATCCAAGCGTCGAAGCCGGCTCCATCAAGGACCTGATCGCCTACGCGAAAACCAATCCCGGCAAGGTGAACATCGGTTCTCCGTTCGGCAACCCGCCACACGTGCTTGCGGAAATGCTCAGGATGGAAAGCCACGCCGACTTCAACGACATTCCATACCGGCAGAATCCCCAGCTCGTGGCCGATTTGCTGGCAGGTCGCCTGCAACTCTATTTCGGCGCCGGCGAGCCGATCGTCTCGATGGTGCGTGAGGGCAGGCTGAAAGCCTATGCGGTCACCCGTGCGACCCGCGACCCGGCGCTCCCCAACGTGCCCACCATGGCCGAGGCCGGATTGGGCAAGCTCACGGTCAGCCCCAGTGATTGGACTGGCCTCCTAGCGCCGGCCGGAACGCCTTCCGCCGTCGTCGCAAAACTCAACGCCGCGCTCAACGATGTTCTGACCTCGCAGGAAACCCAGGCCATGCTGACCAAGCTCGGTTGGGAAGCGCGGATGGGCACGCCACAAGAATTCGGTGCCTTCGTCGCCGCCGACATCGAGAAATGGACACCGATCGTGAAGGCCGCGGGCCTGAAGGCGGATTGATCGTCGTCCTCAACTCCGCGGCCCACCGCCCGTCGTCGGCGAAGTGCGACGGGGCGGTGGGTTCACGTGCAAGCGGAAAGCCAAGATGAAAGTCATCATTGTCGGCGGTGGAATCTCCGGCTTGTCGCAGGCCCTCAGCCTCCATCAAGTCGGCATCGCGTGCCGGGTCTACGAGGCCGTTCCGGTATTGGAGCCGCTCGGCTATGGCATCAACCTGCAACCGAATGCGGTACGCGAGCTTTTCGCGCTCGGCCTCGGCGAAAAGCTAACGGCCGCCGGGATCCTCACGCAGGAGCTCGCCTACTACAACAAGCACGGCCAGTTGATCTGGAGGGAGGTGCGAGGCGAGGCGGCGGGATATCGCTGGCCGCAGATCTCGATCTCGCGTGCCGAGCTGCACAAGATCATACTTGGCGCGATCAATGAGCGCCTCGGCGCCTCCGCAATCCTCACCGCCCGCCGCCTGAACGGTTTCGAGAAGCGCGGCGAGAAAGTGATCGCTCGCTTCGTCGATGCATCGGGCAAGCCCGCCGATGAAGCGGAGGGTGACATCCTCATCGGTGCCGACGGGATTCATTCCGCGGTGCGCGCGCAGCTCTATCCGGGCGAGAGGGCGGTGTCGGACGGATATCTCCACTATCGCGGCATCGTCGAAGCGAAACCCTACCTGACGGGCGCCTCGATGGCCGTGATCGGCCATGGCCATCATCGCGCGATCGTCTATCCGATTATGCAGGGCCAAGGTGGCGACGTCATCAACTGGCTCGCATACACCAAGATTCCGGCAGGTGCGCCGCCGCTAGAGGCGTGGGACGCCAAGGCAGACAAGAACGACTGCATCGCCCAGTTCGAGGGCTGGAGCTTTCCGTGGCTCGACGTCCACGGCCTCTTCCAGGCGACGGAAGATGCGCGCGTGCTGCAACTACCGAACATCGACCGCAATCCGGTTCCGCGCTGGAGCTTCGGCCGCGTCACGCTCATCGGCGACGCCGCGCACCCGATGCAGCCGATGGGCGCGCAAGCCGGTTCTCAGGCGATCGTCGATGGCCGGGTGCTGACGGCCGCCCTGATGGCGCACCGCGATCCGATCGACGCGCTGGAGAGCTATCAGAACGAGCGGATCGCCGCGATGAACGACCTGGTGATCCGCAATCGCAGTCTCGGTCCCGAAGCGATCCTGCGCATCGCCGAGGAACGCGCGCCGGATGGCTTCACGGACATCCACGATGTGCTGTCCCGTCAGGAATTGGAGGATACCGCGGCCCGCTTCAAGCTGGCCGCGGGATTGGACGTCGAGACCGTCAATCGCCAGCGCTCGCTCGTCGAAATTCCCGAGTTGCAATGGTGACGGACTTGCGGGCGACCTGCAGCCCCGCTACGCCGCGTCCTCCGCGGGGAGCGCGGTCTGCACCACGAGGCCGCGCGCGCGGGCATCGACGACGCCGAGCGCGCGCAGCGCGAGAAGCGTGAGCGTCTGCACCGCCTCGCGCGACTTGCCGGCCTCGCTGGCCGGCGCCAGCGGACCGATCAGGCCCTCGAGCAGCATGCCCGTCAGCGCCGCCGCGGCGAGGCCCGTATCTTGCTCGGGCAGATGGCCGCCCGCGATCGCGTCGCGCACGCGCGCCTCGATCTCGGCGGCGAGGCCGCGGCGCGCCGCGAGGCGGAGCGCGTCGACCGCGGCGTCGACCGGCTCGGCGATCACCGCCCAGGCGAGCCGCCGCTGGCGCAGCGCGCGCGCCGCGAACGTCATGAGCGCGGCCGCGAGCGCGGAGAGCGGCCCGGGCGCCGCATCGGCGGCGCGGCGGACGGCGGCGACCTCGCGCTCGGACACGGCGCGAATGAGCGCGCCGACGAGGTCGGTCTTGGCGGGGAAATAGCGGTAGACGGTGCCGGCCGCGATGCCGGCGCGCTCGGCGACCGGGACGATCTGCACGGCGCCGAGACCCGATTCCATGGCGATCGCCTGCGCGGCCGCGATGATCGCCTCGTGGCGGGCGGCGAGACGCTGGAGCACGCGCTCGGTGCGGCGGTAGGCCATTTTGGACGAATCAGTCTCGAAACAATGAACCAAGATTCAATTGAATTGGCAATGTCTTAACGTCGCCCACGCGCGGTCTTGAACGGCGCGGCGGGCGGCAGCGACCAAGGGAAGAAACGGCGTCGCAATCGATTGCGACCGGCAAACCTCCTGGGAGCTCATGATGTCCCGCCCGCAACCTCGGCCCGGTGCGTTCGTGCGCCTCGCGGGCGCCGCGATCGTCGCGGCCGTGCTGTCGGCTTCGCCGGCGTGCGCGGACGTCGTGTCGGTCGCGGCCATGATGCGCGGTGTGTCGATCACGGCCGAGCAGTGCTCCGCCCTGCCCCAGGCGGTATGGATCAGCACGCACGGAAAGAGCTTTTGCGTCCGTTACTATCTCTCGACCGCGGGCGGCGACGGCCGCCGTCCGGTCGTCATGCTGCAGGGCGACCAGCTCGGCCGTTTCGATTCGCGCTCGCGCCGCTTCGAGCCCGCGCCCGACGCGAAGCTTGCCGACACCAACACCGACGACCTGATGAAATTCGCCGACAGGATCTCGCAGATCACCAAGGCGCCCGCGATCTATCTGGCGCGCATCGGCCTCGACGGCTCGGGCGGCCATCACGGCATCCGGCATTCGTTTCTCGAGCTCTACGCGACCTATGCGGCGCTCGAGACGATCAAGCTGCGCCATCGCTTCGAGGGCTACAACCTGATCGGCCAGTCCGGCGGCGCGACGCTGGTCGGCGGCCTGCTCGCGCTGCGCAACGACATCGCCTGCGCGGTCCCCGGCTCCGGCCGGCTCGCGCTCCTCAATATGCCGCGCAACCCCGATCCGCTCGCCGCGGCCTTCGATCCATCCCGGATGGCCCCGACCATCGCGCGCAACCGCAACGCCCGCATCCTCGTGGTCACCGATCCGCAGGACGAAGTGGTGCCGGCCCAGCACCAGTCGGGGTTCGTGTCGGCGCTCCGGCAGGCCGGCGGCACGGCTGAGCAGTTTTTCGTCGAGGCGACCGATCCCAAGCGTCACGGCGTGAGCATCTACGCGACCTATGCGGCCGCCGCGTGCCTGCGGGGCAACAGCACCGAAGAGGTCGGGCAGGAGCTCGCGGCGCTGGTGGAAAAGCGCGTCGCCGCCGCGCGCGCCAAGGCGGAGCGCGAAAGCCGGCCGCAGAGCGCGCTTCCGGAAGGCGTCGTGGCGCCGCGCGGAGCCTTCATTCCGGCTGCGACTTCCTGAGATGAGGCTCGACTTATCCCTTGTGCTTCGCCAGCGCGGTCGTGCGGATCTTGGTGAGCGTCGTCGCCGGCGTGATCGCCTCGGGATCGATCTTGAGCTGGATCACCGCGGGCTTGCCGGATTTTTCGGCCGCACGGAACGCCGCGGGGAAATCCTCGGTCTTCTCCACCAGCACGCCGAAGCCGCCGAACGCGCGCGCATAGGCGACGAAGTCCGGATTTTTCAGAATGGTCGCGGAGATGCGGCCGGGATATTCGCGCTCCTGGTGCATGCGGATGGTGCCGTAGAGCCCGTTGTCGGCGATCACCGTGATGAAGGGCAGATCGTATTGCACTGCCGTGGCGTATTCCTGGCCGTTCATCAAGAAATCTCCGTCGCCCGCGATGCACACCACCTGCCGCTCGGGGTAGAGCCGCTTGATGCCGACCGCGGCCGGCACGCCGTAGCCCATAGAGCCGGAGGTCGGCGCGATGTGCTGGGGAAAGTAGCGGAAGCGGAAGAAGCGGTGAATCCAGGCGGCGAAATTGCCCGCGCCGTTGCAGACGAATGCATCGGCCGGCAAATTTTCACGCAGCCACACCATCACGGCGCCGAAATTGACGCCGCCCGGCTGATCGGTCGGTTTCTCGGTCCATTCGAGGTAATCCGCATGTGCGGTCTTGGTCTCAGCCGCCCACTTGATCTCGTTGGGCGGCTGCAGGCCTTCGGCCGCCGCCGCGAACGCGGTCGGCGAGGCGTGGATCGCCAGATGGGGCTTGTAGACGCGGCCCAGTTCCTCGGCGCCCGGATGCACGTGCACGAAGGTCATCTGCGGGCCCGGGATGTCGAACAGCGTGTAGCTCTGCGACGGCAGCTCGCCGAGCCGGCCGCCGACCATGAGCACGAGATCGGCCGCCTTGATGCGCGCGATCAGTTTCGGGTTCGGCCCGATGCCGAGGTCGCCCGCGTAGCAGGAATGCAGCGCGTCGAACAGCGGACCGCGGCGGAAGGTGGTCACGGCCGGCAGCGCGAAGCGCTCGGCGAAGCGCGCGATCGCCGCATGCGCGGCGGGCGACCAGCGGCTGCCGCCGAGCAGCATGATCGGCCGCTCCGCCGCCCACAGGAGCTTCTGCAATTTCATCATCTCGCTCGCGCCCGGCCAGGTCTCGACCGGCTCGAACGGCGGCGCGTTGGCGACCGCGACGCGCTCGGTCAGCATGTCCTCGGGCAGCGCGATCACGACCGGCCCAGGCCGGCCGCTGGTCGCGACATAGAAGGCGCGCGAGACGATCTCCGGCACGCGCGCCGGATCGTCGATCTCGGTCGCCCACTTGGCCATGCCGCCGAACACGGCACGGTAGTCGAGCTCCTGGAACGCCTCGCGCTCCTTCATGTCGCGCGCCACCTGCCCGACGAACATGATCAGCGGCGTCGAATCCTGGCGCGCGATGTGGATGCCGTGCGCCGCGTTGGTGGCGCCCGGGCCGCGCGTGACGAAGCAGATGCCGGGCCGGCCGGTCGCCTTGCCGGCGGCCTCCGCCATGAAGGCCGCGCCCCCCTCCTGCCGGCATACCGTCACCTTGATGGCGCGGTCGTGGAACGCGTCGAGCACGGCCAGATAGCTTTCGCCCGGAACGCAGAAGGCGTGCTCCACGCCGTTCACGATCAACTGGTCGACCAGCACCTCGGCGGCGGTCCGCAGATTGTCCTTCGCGCGCATGGTAAACCTCGTTTCCGTGAGACACGCTCAGAGCGGCGCAACCGCTGCTTCCCGTTGCTACGCGCACGGACATGTTTCTGGAATGGCCGCGCCGGGGTCAAGTGAGGCTCAACCGATAGTCCGGAAGCAACGATCCCGCCAGTCCCGCATTCACGATTGGTTACCACAGGGATGCCCGCGATCATGGCCGATGACGTGCAGGCCGAGGTCTTTGCGCTAATGAGCGATCCCGCGACCCATGGCGGGCACGCGGTCAAGCGCATCGATACCCACGCGGCCTCCATCTTCCTGGCCGGCGAGCGCGCCTACAAGATCAAGCGCGCGGTGCGCTTTCCCTTCCTCGACTATTCGACGCTGGAGAAACGCAAGGCCGCCTGCGAGGCGGAGCTTGCGGTCAACCGCGCCTTTGCGCCGGGACTCTATCGGCGCGTGGTGGCGATCGGGCGCGACGAGGCCGGTCGCCTGTCGGCCGGCGGCGCCGGCGCGCCGGTCGAATGGGCGGTCGAGATGCAGCGCTTCGACGAGACCGCGACGCTCGATCACTTGGCCGCGCGCGGCGCGCTCGATCCGGCGCTCGGCGACGAACTGGCGCGCATCGTCGCCGCCGCCCACGCTACCGCGCCGGCCGCCGATGCGGCCCAATGGGCGCGCGCGCTCGCCTCCTATATCGACCAGAACGAGGCGGCCTTCCGCGAGGAGCCCGCGCTGTTTGCGCCGGACGACGCCGAGCGCCTCACGCAGGCGACCCGCGCGGCGCTCGCGCGCCTGCACCCGCTCATCCTCATGCGCGGCGAACGCGGGCTGGTGCGGCGGGGCCATGGCGATCTTCACCTCGGCAATATTGCGCTGATCGACGGCAGACCGGTGCCGTTCGATGCGGTCGAGTTCGACCCGCTGATCGCGGCGGGCGACGTGCTCTACGATCTCGCCTTCCTGCTGATGGATCTGGTCGAGCGCGGGCTGGAGCCGATCGCCAATCTCGTGCTCAACCGTTATCTCACCGAAAGCCGGCGCATCGAGGACCTGGACGCGCTCGCGGCGCTGCCGCTCTTCCTCTCGCTGCGCGCCGCGATCCGCGCCAAGGTGACGGCGGCGAAGCTGCACGTGAGCGGGACCGACCGCACCGCGACCGCGCAACTGGCGCAAAATTATTTCCGGCTGGCGCTGCAGCTGATCGCGCCACCCGCGCCCGTCCTGGTCGCGGTCGGCGGCCTTTCTGGCACCGGCAAATCGGCGCTCGCCCGCGCACTGGCGCCGTTCGTGCCGCCGGTGCCTGGCGCTGTCGTGCTGCGCTCGGACGTGGAGCGCAAGATCATGCACGGCGTCGGCGAGACCGAGCGCCTGCCGGCCGAGGCCTATAGGCCCTGGGTGACGGAGCGCGTCTATTCGACCCTGGTCGAGAAGGCGCGCCTCATGATTGCCGCTGGCCACTCGGTCATCGTCGACGCCGTGTTTGCGGGGCCGGGCGAGCGTGAGCAGATTGCGGCCGCGGCCCAAGCGAGCAGCGCTCCATTCTATCCGCTCTTTCTCGTTGCCAGTCTCGACGTCCGCGTCGCGCGCGTCTCGGCACGCCGGCACGACGCATCGGATGCAGATGCCGACATCCTGCGCCGCCAGCAAAGCTACGATCTCGGCGCGCTCGACTGGCCGAGGATCGACGCCTCCGGCACGCTCAAGGAGACCTTGGCGGCGGCACGCGCCGCGCTGGCGAGCCATGCGGGTCCTCGCGCATAATGGGCCATGGCCTTCGATCTCCGGCGCCTCGCGGTCGCGCTCAGCGGATTCTGCACCTTCCTCAACCTCTATTCGCCGCAGGCGCTCTTGCCGGAGCTGTCGCGCGAATTCGGCGCGAGCCCGGCCGAGATCAGCACCATCATGACCGCCGGCACGCTCGCGGTCGCCCTGACGGCGCCGATCACCGGCACGATCGCCGACGTGCTCGGACGCAAGCGGCTCATCACCGCGGCCCTGTTCGCGCTGTCGGTCCCAACCTTGCTGGTGGCCTTTGCGCCCGACGTGCACAGCATCGTCGTCCTGCGCTTCGTGCAGGGACTTTTTCTGCCCCCGATCTTCGCCGTCACGGTCGCCTATATCGGGGACGAATGGCCGCCCGCCGCGATCGCGGGTGTGACCGGCATCTACGTGATGGGCTCGAGCATCGGCGGATTTTGCGGACGCATCATACCCGGCATGCTCGCCGATCTCGCGGGCTGGCGCAGCGCCTTCGCGGTGCTGGCCGCGATGACGCTTCTCGCCGCTATCGCGGTCGCCGTCACGCTGCCGCGCGAGACCAGATTCGTGCGCTCGGAAGGTCTTGCCGCCTCGGCCGCGCAGATGCTGCGGCATTTCAGGAATCCGCAGCTCATCGCGACCTTCGCGGTCGGCTTCGGCACCCTGTTCAACTTCATCGCCACCTTCACCTATGTGAGCTTCCATCTCGCCGCGCCGCCCTACAATTTCTCCAGCACGCTGCTCGGCGCGCTCTTTTTCACCTATCTGGGCGGCACGCTGGTCGCGCCCTGGACGGGACGCCTGATCGCGCGGTTCGGGCGGCGGGATTTCATGCTCGGCGTGATCGCCGTGTGGATCGCCGGCGCGCTGCTGCTATTGGCGCCGCAGACCGCGATGATCTTCGCCGGGCTTCTGGTGTGCGCCACCTGCGGCATGCTGTGCCAGACCGTGTCGACCGGCTACGTCACCCTGATCGCCAAGGAGGGGCGCTCCTCCGCCGTCGGCCTCTACGTCACCTGCTTCTATATCGGCGGCAGCGTCGGCGCGTTTCTGCCCGGGCTGACCTGGGACAGCGCCGGCTGGCCCGCGGCGGTCGGCATGTCGATCGCGATGCAGGTCATCATGGCGCTGATCATCGGCCTCGCCTGGACGCGCGGCCCGACCCGCGCGTGAGGCGCGGGCGTTGTGCTGTGGGCGCGGTTGTCGATATAAACCGCAGGGACGAATTTTCGCTTTCGATGGATGGGGAGAGAGCACATGCGCGCGGGATGCATCGCAATCTCGGGAATTCTCGCCCTCTTGCTCGCGGCAGTTATCGCGTCGGCAAAGGACATGAACCTCAACCGCACGGCCAAGTCCGGGACCGATTCGCCGCTTGCCTACTCGGGTCGATGGGACCGCAATTGCAAGACGGCGCCCAACACGATCACCGTCACGAAGCAGCCCATGAACGGGACGGTTTCGGTGGTTGACGCAGAGGAAACCATCCCGGCGAGCACGCCTGCTTCCGGCAGCACCGGCCAGTGCGCCGGCGCGAAGATCATGAGCAAGAAGATCATGTACCGCTCCAATCCGAATTTCCGCGGGAATGACGCGGTCAGCTACGACTCTCAAGGCGGCGGCGTGGTCATCCACACGACGATCGCCATTTCGGTGCAATGACGGATGGTCCGGTGATGCCCATGACAGCAACCAGCGCGCAGCTCGACTTCCTGCGATCGATCGATACGCCGACCGTGTGCAACCTGATCGAGGTGGTGGCGCCCGAGCGGCGCGGTCTCGGCTACACCGTGAAGCACCTGCATTGCCCGTTTCCCGATCTGCCGCCCATGGTCGGCTACGCCAAGACGGCCACGATCAAGACCAAGGACAAGGTGGCGCTCGGGCAGACCTCCTACATGGAGAAGCGGCTCGACTATCTCGACTACGTGGCGGCGGCGCCCGCGCCGAGCATCGTCGTCATCGAGGATCTCGACGGCGAGCATGTCGGCTTCGGCGCGTTCTGGGGCGAGGTGCAGTCGAACCTGCACAAGGCGCTCGGCTGCCTTGGCACCATCACCAACGGCTCGATCCGCGACATTCCGATGATCCCGAACGGGTTCCAGATGCTGGCGGGCTCGATCGGCCCCTCGCATGCTTATGTGCACGTGGCCGATTTCGGCGTGCCGGTGACCATCCACGGCATGGCTGTCACCTCGGGCGATCTCATCCATGCCGATCAGCACGGCGCGGTGGTCGTGCCGGTCGACAAGATCGACGCCATGGTGCCGGCGCTCGACAAGATCTCGAAGCAGGAGGCGCGCATCATCGAGGCGGCGCGTGCGCCCGGCGCGACCGTCGCGAGCATCAAGGCGGCGATGAAGGGGTGAACCTGCCGGCGCGGGCAACCGACTAATTTTTCATGAGCGCCAGGTTGCCGATGACGTGCGCCGAAATAATCTGCGCGAGCGCAGTGACCCTGATCGCGCTGACGATCGCGGCGCGGGCGGAAGACCCCGCCGCCCTGTTCGACCGCGTCTTCGCCAAGGTCGACGGCGGCACGCCGTGCTACGCGCGCACTTACGATGCGCAGCACCTCAAGCGCCATCCGCGCCAGCGCGTCCTCGCCATCAGCATTGCCTACCCGACGCCCTACAGCGATTACCAGCAGTCCGCCCACGACCGGTTCGAGCTTGGCCTCGCGATCCACTTCAAGGGCGAGCGTCGATCGGACACCGGCTGGACGGCGATCTGCGGCACCGGAGAAAGAGGTTTTGGTTGCAGCGTCGATGGCGGCGGCGGTCGATTCAAGCTGCTCCCAAATGGCGACAAGGCGCTCAAGCTCGTCGTCGATTCCGAGCTGACGGTCGAGACCCACACGGATTTCGTCGATGTGTCGGACAGGAAATTCGACGACCGTGAATTCATCCTGCCGCGCGCCAGATTTTCCGAGTGCCCCGGCCGAAGGATTTCGTCGCCAAGCCGATGCCGCGCAACTGAGCGGCGCGCCGAAAACGAAAACGCCCGCGCGAGGCGGGCATCTTCACCGTAATGAAAGCGAGGCTTACGCCTGCGGCTGCGGCTCCATGCCGCCCGTGCTTTCGGGGCGCGGCCGCGGCTTGCCCGTGGTCGGCACCGCCGAGCCGCGCGGCGTCGTCGGCTCGATCACCGATTCGCGGTTGGGCCGCTTGCCGAGGAGCAGTTCCTTGATCTCGTCGCCGGTCAGCGTCTCGAACTCCAAGAGGCCCTTCGCGAGCGTTTCGAGATCGGTGCGCTTCTCCTCGAGGATGCCGTGCGCCTCGGCGTGGCCGGCATCGACCAGCCGCTTGATCTCACCGTCGATCTTCTGCGCAGTCGCCTCGGAGACGTTCTGCTGGCGGGCGACCGACATGCCGAGGAAGACCTCGTCCTGGTTCTCGCCGTACGACACCGCGCCGAGCTCTTCCGAGAAGCCCCAGCGCGTCACCATCATGCGCGCGAGCCGGGTCGCCTGCTCGATGTCGGACTGCGCGCCCGAGGTGACCCTGTCCTTGCCGAAGATCATCTCCTCGGCGACGCGCCCGCCCATCATGATGGCGAGCCGCGACGTCATCTGCTCGAAGGACATCGAGAGCTTGTCGCGCTCCGGCAGCTGCATGACCATGCCGAGCGCGCGCCCACGCGGAATGATGGTCGCCTTGTGCACCGGATCGGTCGCCTTGACGTTGAGCGCCACGATGGCGTGGCCGCCCTCGTGATAGGCGGTCAGCATCTTCTCTTCTTCGGTCATCACGAGCGACTTGCGCTCGGCGCCCATCATCACCTTGTCCTTGGCGTCCTCGAACTCGATCTGCGTGACCATGCGCTTGTTGCGCCGGGCCGCCATCAAGGCCGCCTCGTTGACGAGGTTCATCAGGTCGGCGCCGGAGAAGCCGGGCGTGCCGCGCGCGACCGTCTTGAGGTTCACGTCGGGCGCAAGCGGCACCTTGCGCACGTGGACTTTGAGGATCTGCTCGCGGCCGACCACGTCCGGATTCGGCACCACCACCTGGCGGTCGAAGCGGCCCGGACGCAGCAGCGCCGGATCGAGCACGTCGGGCCGGTTGGTGGCGGCGATCAGGATGATGCCCTCGTTCGCCTCGAAGCCGTCCATCTCGACGAGGAGCTGGTTGAGCGTCTGCTCGCGCTCGTCATTGCCGCCGCCGAGGCCGGCGCCGCGATGGCGGCCGACCGCGTCGATCTCGTCGATGAAGATGATACAGGGCGCGTTCTTCTTCGCCTGCTCGAACATGTCGCGCACGCGGCTCGCGCCCACGCCGACGAACATCTCGACGAAGTCGGAGCCCGAGATCGTGAAGAACGGCACGTTCGCCTCGCCCGCGATCGCGCGCGCGAGCAGCGTCTTGCCGGTACCGGGCGGGCCGACCAGAAGCACGCCGCGCGGGATGCGCCCGCCGAGCCGCTGGAACTTGCCGGGGTCGCGCAGGAATTCGACGATCTCCTGCAGGTCCTGCTTGGCCTCGTCGACGCCGGCGACGTCCTCGAACGTGACGCGGCCATGCGCCTCGGTCAAAAGCTTGGCGCGGCTCTTGCCGAAGCCGAGCGCCTTGCCGCCAGCGCCCTGCATCTGGCGCGAGAGGAAGATCCACACGCCGATGAGCGCGATGAAGGGCAGCCAGGAGACGAGCAGCGAGACGAACCAGGGCACGTTGTCCGACTGCGGCTTCGCCGAGATCACGACGCCCTTGCCGTAGAGACGCTGGACCAGGCTCGGATCGCTCGGCGCATAGGTGTTGAAGCCGCGGCCGTCCGTGAAGGTGCCGTGGATTTCCGGACCCTGGATGACGACGTCGCGCACGCGGCCGGCGTCGACCTCGGTGAGCAGCTGCGAGAAGGAGATGTCCTGCGTGCTCGATCGCGTGTTCGGGTTCTGGAACAGCGTGAAGAGCGCAAGCAGCAATAGAACGATGATCACCCAGAGGGCGAAATTGCGCAGATTGGCATTCATCCGGTGATCCTCGTAACGGCAGCCGTCCGGCAAGGATTGAGTCCGGTCCCCGGGCCTACCGGCATCCCCGGTACAATGTAGGTGCGGTGCAGCGTTCTGCAAGCAAAACGACCGAAATCGGGCGGTTTTACCGTTGCGTGGTGAATCGGGCTTTTTTGGCCTCCCGCACCCCGGAAGAGGACGATTTAGCGGACGGTTCACGATTTCGCCGCGCCGGCGCCCGCTCGACCGTGAGCCGGCCGCGGTCGAGCGTGACCACCGCGCCCGCCAATGTGCGGCGAAGCCGCACGTCGGCCGCTATGGCCGGAGCGAGCGCCCCGGTCAGCGCCTCGAGCTTGCCGAGCCGCACCGGCCCTTCGTCGCCGACGGCCGCAATCGCCCGCCCGAGCAGGCGCAGGCCGACTTCGGCAGGCAGGCGTGCGAAGGCCTCGGCCTCGAAGACAATCGGCCCGCGCGCCGGCCATGTGCCGGGCGCGAGCGCGGCCGCGGCCGCATCGACCGCCAATTCGATCACCGCATCCGCGCGGCGCAACCGGCGTGCCAGCAACGCGAAGCGACGGGCATCGAGACCCTCGCCGGCGAGCGCCGGCATGAGGGCGCGCAGGCGCGTCCGCGTAAAGCGCGGATCGTGGTTGGACGGGTCGTCGGCGAACGGCACCTTGGCAGCGCGCAATGTCGCGATCAGCCGCGCCTTCGGGATACCGAGCAAGGGACGCACCAGCGCCAGTCCCGCGCCCGCGCCATCGTGTCGGCTCGCATCCGCGCCATCGACGGCGAACGCATCCGCCTCGTCTCGCGCGAGGAGATCGCTCAGCACCCGCGCGGGCGCCATTCCGGCAAGCCCGGTGAGCCCGCTGCCGCGCGCCATGCGAAAGAGCAGCGTCTCGGCCTGATCGTCGAGCGTATGGGCGGTGAGCACGCAGGCTGCGCCGGCGCGGCGCGCTGCGGCGCCAATGAGCCGATAGCGCGCCTCGCGCGCCTTGCGCTGCAGCCCGGTCGCGGGCTTCGCCCCGGTCCAGCGCAGCGTGCGGTGGGGGATGCCGAGGCGGGCGGCGAGCCGTTTCACGGCCGCGGCCTCGCGTTTCGATTCGGCACGCAGGCCGTGGTCGACGGTCACGGCAAAAAGCTTCGGGCCGCGCTTCGCGCGCTTGCGCCAGCGCGCGGCGAGCACCAGCAGCGCGGTCGAATCCGGCCCGCCGGAGACGGCGAGCACCAGGACAGGCTGATCGATGAGATCGGCGAAGAGGAGGCCGGCTTCGGCGTCCGAGACAGGCGCCTCAGCAGTGGACACGCTTCTGTTCCCGCTCGACCGCCGCCTTCACGTTCTGAGCGGCGCGGGGATATTTGCGTCCGACTTCGGCGAGCGTCGCGCAGGCGAGCTCCTTTTCCTTCAAGGCCGCGAGCGACTGGCCGAGCCGCAAGAGCGCGTCGGGCGCCTTGGCGCTCGAATCGTATTTCTTGCTCATGGTGAGGAAGGCGTCGGCGGCATCGCGATAGCTCTGGCGCTGGAACATGCTCTCGCCGAGCCAGAAATGGGCTTCGCCCGCCATGCGGTCGGTCGGGTACTTCTGCAGGAAATCGCGGAAGGTCTGCTCGGCGAGTGTGTAGTCCTTGCGCAGCACGTAGCCGTAGCCGAGGTCGAACTCGTCCTTCGGGCTTTGCGACGGCGGTAGCGTTGCGAGCGCCCCGGTCACGTTCGGACGCGGCGGTTCGCCGCCGCCGAGCGCAGGATCGCGCGGCGCATTGGCCGAGAGCGTCGACAGATCGAGCGGCGCGCCGATGTCGCGGCCGTTGCGCGCCCCGACGGCGGGTCCTTCCGCCGCCGGACCCGCCGGTGGTTCGATATAGGGCGCGTTCGCCGATCCGAGCACGCGCGGCGCGCCCGGCGCACTCGGATTTTGGGACGGCTCGAACACGTCGGAGCGGCGGGCGGGAGCGGCAGGCGGGCCGGCGGGCGCCGCAGGCTGGGCGCCTGGCCGCGACGGGGCGCCGCGCGCACCCTTGGCGCCGAGCTCCTGGAAGCGGAATTCACTGTCCTCCTGCAGGCGGCGCAGTTGCTGCTCGAGCTGCTGGTTGCGGAACTGGAGCTGCTCCACGGCGCCCGTGAGCTGGCGCACCGCGCTTTCGAGCTGGTCGAGGCGGACGACGAGATCGGCGGGGGACATCTGGGCAAAGCTCGTCGCGGAGCCGCCAAAAACGCCGGCGGCCAGCACGGCCGGCAGCATCAACGCGCGGAGGGCAGAACGGGTCATGGTCGCTCGCACAGTCGGTATCGGAATGCGTCCAAGATTAAGAAACCCTGCGACCAAATTGTGACTGGGTCTGTCAAGAGCCCGCACGGGCCAAAAAACACGACCGGCGCCTGAGCGGCGCCGGTCGGTCCCCTTCCCACCATAACTCGGTAGCGCCGGTCACGAGCTCGCGTTGAGCACGCTCACCGAGCGCCGGTTCTGCGACCAGCAGGAAATGTCGTTGCACACCGCGACCGGGCGCTCCTTGCCGTACGAGATGGTGCGCATGCGCTGCGGCTCGATGCCGCGCGAAGCGAGATACTCGCGCATCGTCTGGGCGCGCCGCGCCCCGAGCGCGATGTTGTATTCGCGCGTGCCGCGCTCGTCGGCATGGCCTTCGATCGTGAACGTGTAGCGATTGTACTGGGCGAGCCACTGCGCCTGCTTGTCGAGCGTCGCGCGCGCCTGCGGCGTGAGCTCGGCGGAGTCGGTCTCGAAGAACACGCGGTCGCCGACGTTGACGACGAAATCCTGCTGGCTTCCGGGCGAAGCCGAATTGTAAGCGCCGTCGGTCAGCTCCGGCTTGTTGGCGCAGGCCGCGATGGTCAGCGCCGCGGCCACGGCGGCGGCGAATTTGGCACCGCGAATGAGACGCATCACACTCGGCATCCCGGTTGCTCCTTCTTGCTTGCACTCGTGATCGGACGAGAGCCCCCCGATCATCGGCTTGACCCAGGAATAACAGCCCGTTCGTTAAACGAACGTTCCGTCAACCTTGATGAGGCCTTGCCGCGAACCCCCGAGAGCAATGATTGGCCGGAAACCTTTTCTAATGGTTAATGCGACGTGAACGCGGCGCAATAGAGGCGGACGCGACCGAATCGCCTGGATGGAACCACAACGGGCCGAAGGACGTCAGGACAGCAGCGGCGACCACGCCGGGTCGGACGCATAGCTTGGCGTCGGCACCTTGAGCTCGTTGCGGCCGGTCAGATCGATCGTAAAGAGCGACGGTCCCGCCGCGCCGCCGGGATCGCGGAAGAACATCACGACCCGGCCGTTGGGCGCGAAGGATGGACCTTCGTTGTGGAACCCTTCGGTGAGGATGCGCTCGCCCGAACCGTCCTGGTTCATGACGCCGATGGCGAACTGCCCGCCCGCCTGCTTGGTGAAGGAGATCACGTCGCCGCGCGGCGACCACACCGGGGTCGAGTAGCTTCCCTCGCCGAAGCTGATGCGCCGCGCCTGGCCGCCGCTTGCGGACATTATGTAGATCTGCGGCCGTCCGCCGCGATCGGACTCGAAGCAGATCTGCCGGCCGTCGGGCGAGTAGCAGGGCGCGGTGTCGATCGCGGGCGAGTCGGTGAGCCGCGTGATCGCCTTCGACCCCAGGTTCATGGCGAAAATGTTCGAATTGCCGCCGCGCTGCAGGCTCATGATCACGTTCTGCCCGTCGGGCGAGAAGCGCGGCGAGAATGTCATGCCGGGGAAGTTGCCGACCACCTCGCGCTGGCCGGTCTCGATGTTGAACAGGTAGACGCGCGGGTCGCCCTGCCCGAACGACATGTAGGTGATCTCCTGGCTCGACGGGGAGAAGCGCGGCGTGAGCACCAGATCCTCGCCGCGCGTGAGGTAGCGGATGTTCGCGCCGTCCTGGTCCATCAGCGCGAGGCGCTTGACCCGACGCTCCTTCGGGCCGGTCTCGTCGATGAACACCACGCGGCTGTCGAAGTATCCCTTCTCTCCGGTGAGCCGTTCGTAGATCTGGTCGGAGATGATGTGGCCGATGCGCCGCAGATGGTCGGGCGTCGCGAAATACTGCTTGCCGTCCTGCTGCGTGCCCGCGAATACGTCCCACAGCCGGAACTCGGCCTTGAGCCGGCCGTCGGGCTGGCGGGTGAGGCGGCCCACCACCAGCGCCTGTGCGTTGATCGCCCGCCAGTCGGCGAACCGCGGCTGGGCGTCGATATTGACGATCTTCTCGATGAAGGCCGCCGGATCGATCGGCGCGAACAGCCCGCTGCGGCGCAGATTGTTGCTGACGATCTGGCTGACCGCGCGCGCATTCTCGGCGTCGGCCGGCGTGCCGCCGAGGAAATCCGGCAGCGCGATCGGCATCGGCTCGACGTTGCCTTTGGTGACGTCGAGCCGCACCACCGCGCGCGCCGGTTCGATGCGCAGGCCAGCGCATGCGGCGCCCGCGGCTCCGGCGAGGAGAAGCTTGCGGCGACTCAGTCCCCGTGGAGGCAAGAGCAAATCGTTTTGACGCATGGACGCGTTGTCCTGAATGAGCATTACGTGGGATCAGCCGCGAAACATGTCGCGGGGATCGAAGTCGACTTCGACGTCCTTCCAGACCTCATATTTGGCGACAGGAAGGCGATAAGGCGCGCAGCGCCGGATCGCCCGCAGGGCGCTCTCGGCCGCCACCTGGAACAGGGACGTGGTGCCGCGGTTCGTGACGACGGGGTCGTGCGACAGCGACCCATCCTGCTTGAGCATGAGCCGGATCGAGACCACCAGTCCCTTGGCGTCCGCCACACCCGCCGGCGGCGTCCAGCACGCCTGGATCTGCGCGCGCAGCCGGTCGAGCTCGCTCTGCGACAGGGCCATCGCCGTGCCTGACGCAGCACCAAGCGAGGCGGTCTGGTTGATGGTCGCGCCGGTCGCCGCCTCGCGGCGCGGATCACGCTTGTCGAGCAGCGCCGCGATCTTGGTGGCGTCGAAGCGCGGCTGAGGGGGCGGCGGCTTCTTCGGCGGCACCGGCGTCTCGACCTTCTTCGGCGGCTCGGGCTTCTTCGACTCGTCGCGCTTGATCAGGTCGGCGACCGCGTCGGGCTTCGGCTCCTCCGCCTTCTCGCGCTTCTCCGGCTTCGCCTCGGGCGGCGGAGGCGGCGGCGCCTTCTCGGCCGAGGCGGTGGTGATCTCGGGCTTGTCGGAGACTTTCGGCGTCGGGTCCTTCACCTGCTTCGGCTCGCCCACCTTGTCGACCACGGGCTGCGGCGTCGCCGCCTTCGGGGCGTTCTGCGCGCCGGCCATCATCTGCGAGAACTCGGTCGCCGAAATGATGTCGACCGGCAGCGACTCCGCTGGCGCGGCCGAAAACGGCCTGGCCGCGAACGACACGACGCACCACGCCAGCAGTGCAACGTGTCCGACGGCCGATATGGTGACGCCCGTCTTCATCGCTCGTGCATCAGGATCCCTGCTCGACCTCCGTCACCAGCGCGACACGGCGGAAGCCCGCCTGGGAGATTCGACCCATGACGCGCATCACTGTACCGTAATCCACCTTGCGGTCGCCACGCACGTAGATGCGTTCCTCGAAGCCGCCGCGCCGTTCGGTCACGGCCTTGAGCTTCGGCACCAGCTCCTCGATCTGGATTTCGCTGTTCTGCAGGAAGACCTGGCCCTTCACGTTGACCGAAAGGGTCAGCGGCTCCTTGTCCTGGTCGAGACTTTTCGCCTGGGTCTGCGGAAGGTCGATCGGCACGCCGACCGTGAGCAGCGGCGCCGACACCATGAAGATGATCAGCAGCACCAGCATGACGTCCACCATGGGCGTCACGTTGATCTCGCTCATGACGGGTCGGCGGTGATGGCGGCGCTTGCCGACCGCATTCCCGAAAGTCCCGCTCATCCCCATACGGCGGCCCCCCGTGCCTGCTATCCACGCTCGTCGATTTGCCGCGACAGAATCGCGGCGAACTCGTCGGCGAACCCCTCCATGCGCTGGGTCTGCTTGTTCACCTCGGCGACGAACTTATTATAGAAAATCGTCGCCGGTATGGCCGCGACGAGGCCGATTGCAGTGGCAAAAAGGGCCTCCGCGATACCCGGGGCGACCACTGCCAGGGAGGTATTTTTCGACGCGGCGATCGACTGGAAGCTCGTCATGATGCCCCAGACCGTGCCGAACAGGCCGATGAAGGGGCCGGCCGAGCCGACCGTCGCAAGGACCAGGAGACGCCGTTCCAGGCGCTCGGCCTCGCGGGCGATGGTCACGTCCATCACCTTCTCGATGCGCATCTGCAGGCCCGCGAAGGAGCGCGCCTGGCCTTCGAAACTGCGCTTCCATTCGCGCATTGCTGCGACAAAAAGCGCCCCCATCGACGTGCTCGGCCGCGAGGACAGCGAGCGGTAAAGCTCCTCGAGCGACTGGCCGGACCAGAACGCCTGCTCGAAGCGGTCCATCGACTTGCGGCAGCGGCCGAACAGGATGGTCTTGTCGATCACGATCGCCCATACCCAGACGGACGCCACCAGCAGGCCGACCATCACCACTTTGACGATCCAGTGGGCGTTCCAGAACAGGATGAAGATCGACAGATCCGATGAGGTCAGCGGCAGGGCCGACTGCGCGATGTCGGCTGGATTCATTGGCTTTCCTTTCGGCTTTCCAGGCCCGGGTCGGGACCGGACGGCGCGCCGCCGCCGGGCTTGGAAATGGGCGTGTCGGCAGCCTCGCCGAGGCGCTCCGCAAACCCGCAATTTGCGCGTGGAACCGAGCCGACCACCCACCGGCAGGCTTACGAATTCCGCGCCAAACTTGTCCAAACTAGGGCGCACCAGACCGGACTTACCCCGGTCAAACAGGCCCCATTTGTGGTTAAGGCTTCGTTACTGACGGCGGCCCGCGGGTCAACGGGGATCGGCCGTCTCCCGGTCCGCCCGCATGGCGGTCCGCAGCGCCTTCGGGATCGGCCGCGCGCGCCCGCCGGACACGAACGCGACCCGCACCTGCGCCTCGACCAGCAGCTCGTCGCCGCGCATGACCGTCTGGTGCAGCGTGATGGAGGCGCCCTTCACCTCCTTGGGCGCGGTCGCGACGGTGAGAACGTCGTCCATGCGGGCGGGCTTGAGGAACTCGAGCGTCATGGAGCGCACCACGAACGCGAAGCCCGGCGCTTCCTTCTCGGCCTCCTCGAACAGGCCGCGCTGGCCGGCGCCGAGCAGGCGCAGATAGTTGGTGCGCCCGCGTTCCATGAAGCGCAGATAGTTCGCGTGATAGACGACGCCGGAAAAATCCGTGTCCTCGTAATAGACGCGCACCGGCATGACGTGGCGGCCGTCGCGGATCTCGCCGTCGAGACTGAGCCGAGGCAACTCGCTCACCGCTTGAACTCCTCGTCGATATCCATACGTCCGTCGATAACACGCACGATGACGATACGATCGCGTTCAACGACGTAAAAAATCAGATGCGTGCCTACCAGGATACTGCGAAGACCGAGCGCCAAACTTGATCGTTCGCGTCCAATAAACGGAAAGCGAGAGAGGTTCTTGAACTTGGTACTCATCTCCTCGACGAGTGCATCGGCGGATTGCGGATTGCGTTCCGCGAATACCGATAGATCTGCAATAGGTCCTGCTCGGCCTTATCCGATTTGAAGATTTTCATTGAGAAGGGCGGCTATTTCGGCCGCGTGGAGCCCGCCTTGCGCAGGAAGTCTTCGAAATTCCACTCCGAAACACGCCCTGACTCGACGTCGCTCATTCCTTCGGCGACGAGTTCCTTGAGGACGCGAAATTTTTCCGCCTGCTCGAGCAGGTAGGCAACGGCAGGCTCTCGCATCTCCTCGGGAAGAAGGTCGAGCGCTGCGGCAGCGCGTTCGGTCGTCGTTTTCATGCAGGCATTTTACCACATTGCGACTTCAAGCGAAGCTCTGATTGCACCGCGGACATGGTTCGGAATGGCCCTCAGATTTGGCGTGAGGATGATCGCCTACCCTAGCGGTCATCGCGAATCTTCCTCAGCGCCATGGCACGTCCTTCTGCATCGCCGCCTCCCAATGCAGGCCGTCGAAATGTTTCGGCTTGATCGTGGCGAGATCGACGTCGTCGATGCAACGTACGTTGACGTCGATCTTGTCCGGATCGGAGCGCGGCACATAGAACGGATGCATGCCGCAATGTCTGCAGAACGTGTGCTTCGCGACGCCGGTGTTGAACGTGTAGGTGGTGAGATCGTCCTTGCCGCTGAGAAGCTCGAAGCGCTCCAGCGGCACGATCAGATGGAGGATTCCCTTCTTGGTGCAGATCGAGCAGTTGCAGATCGTCACACCGTCGAGATCGGCGGTAACGCGGAAGCGTACGCGCCCGCAGTGACATCCGCCCTCCATCGTCATCATCGCCTCACTCGTCCTCGCCCTGTCCGAACATGCCGAACTGGGCGGGATCGCGCGCCGGCTCGGCGAGGCCGAGATGGCGGAAGGCGTGCCCGGTGAGCAGCCGCCCGCGCGGCGTGCGCTGGATGAGGCCCTGCTGGATGAGGAACGGCTCGATGATCTCCTCGATCGCATCGCGCGGCTCGGAGAGCGCGGCCGCGATGGTCTCGACGCCGACCGGGCCGCCGCCGTAGTTCACCGCGATGGTGGTGAGATAGCGCCGGTCCATGGCGTCGAGGCCCACCCCGTCGACCTCGAGCGCCACGAGCGCGCGGTCGGCGACCTTGCGGTCGATGGCGGCGGCCTTGTCCACGTGGGCGAAGTCGCGCACGCGGCGAAGCAGACGGCCGGCGATGCGCGGGGTGCCGCGCGCGCGCCGCGCGATCTCGTTCGCGCCCTCGGCGGTCAGCCCGATGCCGAGCACGCGCGCGCCGCGATTGACGATCTGCTCGAGCTCCGCCTCGCTATAGAAGTTGAGCCGGATCGGAATGCCGAAGCGGTCGCGCAGCGGATTGGTAAGGAGGCCGGCGCGCGTCGTCGCGCCCACGAGGGTGAATTTCGAGAGATCGATCTTCACCGAGCGTGCCGCCGGCCCCTCGCCGATGATGAGGTCGAGCTGAAAATCCTCCATCGCGGGATAGAGGATTTCCTCGACCGCCGGATTGAGCCGGTGGATCTCGTCGATGAACAGCACGTCGCG